>WNFZ01000576.1_pt1 | contig 60953 bp, 56 predicted proteins | sample 5400081 | NCBI WGS metagenome assembly WNFZ01 (sample SAMN13153365, study PRJNA577476) | soil metagenome | isolation source: 80 cm soil or saprolite under grassland replicate 1 | place: USA:California | collected 2016-06-15
CTCTTTAAAAATGTAGCAGGTGACTTACTAATTCGTTTAGGATATGAGAAGGACAATGACTGGTAGACAAGTAAACAGGTAAACAAAACATCTACTCTTGTTTACGTGCCTACTTTTTTACCTGCATACTTACACCATGAAATGTTCCATTATTATTCGTGCTTATAACGAACAGACACATATTGGGCGTTTATTAGAGGGAATCAAGCATCAGACGTTCAAAGGTGTGGAAACCATCCTTGTTGATTCGGGATCCACCGACGGGACGGTTAATATCGCCGAATCGTATGGGGCACACGTAGTAAGAATCCCGTCTGAGGAGTTTACCTTTGGGAGGTCGCTGAACTACGGCATCCGGGAAGCGACGAGCGAATATCTGGTTATTGCCAGCGCGCATGTATATCCTGTATATCCCGATTGGCTGGCATCCCTGTTACATCCCCTATTAGACGACCAGGTTGCCCTCTCGTACGGCAAACAACGCGGACCCGTATCCGCAAAATTCTCAGAGAAACAGATTCTTCATCAATGGTTCCCTGAAACAGGCAAATATCGGCAGGAGACCGCATTCTGCAATAATGCCAACGCCGCCATCCGAAAAAGTTTATGGCGAAAAAACCCATATGATGAAACCCTTACAGGTCTGGAGGATCTCGCCTGGGCGAAATGGGCTAGGGATCAGGGCTACGCCATCGCCTATATTCCCGAAGCAGAAATCGTGCACGTCCATAATGAAACGCCACATGGCGTGTTCAACCGCTACCGACGTGAAGCCATGGCGTTCAAAAAGATTTATCCTGAAGCACATTTCAGTATTTATGATTTCGCTCGTTTGACGATCGCAAATATCGCCAGCGATATCTGGCATGCCGCGCGTGAAGGCGCTCTGTTGAGAAATTTCATTTCGATCTTCTGGTTCCGGTTTATGCAGTTCCATGGCACGCGTCTGGGACATCGTGAGACCAGCCTCATCACTCCTCAATTACGCGAGACGTTTTACTATCCACGAGAACGAAGGCGAAAGGAAGGCATCAAGCGGGAAGTGGAACCGATCCAGTATCAAAAGTAAGGAGTGCATATGGAGGAAGTCTGGCAATTCGCGGGTTCATCGAAAGCGAATGAACCGTTTGAGATCAAAGGCGTGGAAGTATGGAATCAGGGCTGGGAAGTAGTACAGGGAGAAGAGGCGCAAGTACATGACCCCGTGTACGGCAAAACGTATGTATTTCGCGTGTTTTGCATTCCGGATGAGAACGAAAGAATAGAGTTCGCCGCCGGTGAATTTTCACCGGGTGTCTGGGGATTTTACATAAAAGAATAAATGTATCCCTCCAATAATAGGAAGAAGAGCAAGTTATAGCGGCGGATACATGACCTTTTTCTTATTTCAATTCATTCCCAGTTAAACAACCTTAACTCGTATCTTATAGCTGCTCTGTATCGTTATACAGTCCGACCCTGCTTATCGGTGAAATTCAAATTGGGTCTATCCACTTTATAAGATAGGAGAGAGAGAAATGAGAAGAATGACCTTTCTGGGTGTGCTATTAGCATTGGCATTAGTAGCAGCGGCATGTGCGCCAGCTGCTACTCCCACTACTCCCACGGAAGCTCCCACTGTATCGGTGCCTGTCACGGGAGATACTGAAACTCCGGCTGCAACTGAAGCACCAACGTCAGCGCCAACATCCGCGCCGACCTCTGCAGGCACGACAACCACGGGTATGAGCATTATGACGGCCAGTGATGCAACTGTCAGCGAGCCATTCCTGGTAGATCAATCCGGTCGTGCAATTTATATATATGCCAATGACACACAGAATAGTGGAACGAGCGCATGTACCGGTGATTGTGCAACCGATTGGCCACCTGTAACTGGCCCCGTGACTGCCGGTACAGGAGTGGAGGCTTCGATGTTAGGCACGATCACGCGCGACGACGGAACAACACAGGCAACCTATAATGGTTGGCCCCTTCATTACAATGATGAGGATACGGCACCTGGTTCCATCACCGGACAAGGTATGGACGGTCTTTGGTTCCTTGTTTCTGCCACAGGGAACGCGATCAAGCCGTAAATAAGGTTGATTTGTACATATTCCTTTCAGATTAGCAAGACCAGCACCCCCCGCGCAGTCAGCGGGGGGTTGTTTCTTTGTGGAACACAACAACTTGCGAAAACGTCTTATGGGTCGTAATCTGAATGGAGTATTTTATGTTTATGAGAACTTTCAAAAAAGCCCTGATCCCTCTCCTGGCGCTGGTGACGATTCTTGCCTGCGGACCTTTTGCCGCAGCCACCCCCCAGCCAGCTGCAACGCTCAACGCGCTTTACACATCCGCCGCTCAGACGCTCAACGCCATGTCTACGCAGGGATCATTTACTGCTACGCCTCAAGCTTTTACCACACCAACACTTGTATTAGGTTCACCTTCCCCCACTCTGGTCGTCGGGGTAGGTTCGCCGACTGCTGTTCCACCGATCCAGGTAACTCGTTGTGATGAAGCGGCGTTTATCGATGATATTAGCTACCCGGACGGCTCGGTCGTTGCGCGCGGAAGCGACTTTACCAAGACCTGGCGCATTAAGAATATTGGCACCTGCACCTGGAACACATCGTACGATTTGATCTATGTAAGCGGAGAGCGATTCGATGCCGATAGAACTGTCGCAATCCCGGGCACCGTCGCCCCGGGGCAGACGGTAGATGTTTCTGTCAATTTAACCGCACCGACCCAACCCGGTTCTTACACAGGTTACTGGAAACTCCGCAATGGCTCTGGCGTGCTGTTCGGCATGGGGTTGGGAGATGCAAATATATATGTAGATGTCAGAGTTTCTGGTTATACAGTTACTGGATATGATTTCCTCGGCAATTTCTGCGATGCGAATTGGGAAAACGCTTCGGGAGACAATCTTCCCTGCCCAGGTACGCAAGGCGATAACAATGGTTTTGTCGTTGCCCTAAATTCCCCGAAAATGGAAACCGGGCATTCCATCGGTGATGGTTTGCTCACATATCCTGAAAGAGGAAACAGTGGGTTCATCACCGGTAAGTATCCGGGTATCCGGATCCAAAGCGGCGACCGCTTCCAGGCTTCTATTGGCTGTCTTTACAATGCAAATGACTGTGACATCATTTACCGGCTGCAATATCAAATTGGAAACGGTGAGATTCGCACCCTCGGTCAATGGCGTGAAGTATATGAGGGCGAATATTATCCTGTGAGTATTGATCTGTCGTTCCTGGATGGTCAAAGAGTAAAGTTCATATTTACTGTGTTTGCAAATGGTTCCTCTCATGAGGATTTCGCGGTCTGGGTTGCTCCACGCATCACACGCCAAAGCTCTGAGGCCCCTACGGCAACATTCACCCCAACAGCTACTTCCACCGCCACTGCTACCCCAACGGCTACAAGCAGTTACCCGTAGTCTAAGGTTTATATGGGTATGCTTTGCCTGCTGATTCGTAAGCCAGATTAAAGCAGTATAATGTTACAGAACGTAAGGAAATACTTAAGGGTTGATATTTCCAGCATCATATTGACCATAATTCCTCGGAGGTACACTTATGTTGGTTCGAAAATCCCTGCGGCAGGCTGGTTTTGCACTCCTAGCTACTGCGCTATTACTGACAGCTTGTAATCTGGGAGCCTCGCCTACCCCTACAGTGGATGTGAATGCGATCAATACTGCTGCCGTAGCAACCGCTATGGGACAACTTTCGGTGCAATTCACGCAGACAGCGCTCGCCGCTCCCCCCATATCAGCCCCGACTGATACCGCTGTCGCCCTGGCGACGTTCCCACCGACAACATCTGGTGCGCTGCCAACCTTGTCATTCAATACTACGCCTCTTCCTAACACGACGCCTCTTGCTGGGTTTACGCCTTTAGCTTCCCCTCTGGCGCCCACTGCATCTGGTCCGCTTAGCACTGCCAATGGATGTAACGATGCAGCATTTGTAGGCGAGACGATTCGAGATAAAACCGAATTTACTGCTGGGGAAGATTTCAGCAAAGCGTGGCAACTTCAGAATACTGGCACCTGTAAATGGGATGTGGGCTACACGTTCACCTTTTTGGCGGACGTTTCCAGCCCCGATCTCGTCGGACGAGATGTTGTCATCAGGAATTCAGATGAAACTACTGCAACGGGTCATTCCCAAACCTTTGTTATCCATCTTACTGCTCCTGCAAGAGCTGGAGAATACATTTCTTATTGGAAATTAAAAGATGCGGCTGGAAATTTCTTTGGTCCGCGTGTGTATGTCGATATCATCGTTAAATAGTGATGGACCTCGTGAAAACAATACTGCCATAGTTGCATTGGTCATCATCCTGGAGGCACACTTATGTTGGTCCGAAAATCCCTGCACAAAGTCGAATTCATGCTGATTGTTAATGCACTATTTCTGGCAAGCTGTAATGTGGGAGCGACACCTGCACCCACAGTGGATGTGAACGCGATCAACACCGCTGCTGTGGCGACTGCAATGGGTCAACTTTCCGCCCAGTTCACGCAAACAGCGCTTGCCGCACCAACATCAACGACTCTACCGACGAACACGGCTATTGCCCTTGCAACATTCCCGCCGACCGCAACTGGAATTTCTGGAAGCCCAGCCCCAACCACGTCTGGTGCCTTGCCGACTGTATCATTCAATAGCACACCTGCTACTGGCGCAACGCCGCTTCCTGGGTTTACTCCCTTGCCATCTCCTGCTGCCCCGGCTGGTCCTACACAATCTCTGGGAGATGCGTGCAACAATAGTGCGTTCGAAGGCGATATCACTATTCCAGATGGGACAGTTTTGAAACCGGGAACAAACTTTCAAAAAGTATGGGCGCTTAGGAATACGGGTACTTGCAAATGGGATGAGGGCTATACTCTTGTTTATATCGGTGGTAGCACTCCAAATCTGGATCCCTACGACTACGAATTCAGAAGGAGTAGCGATTTTGTTAGTGGTGGTGCGGGTATTGACATTGGGCTCAATCTAACAACACCATGTAGGCCCGGTACATATGAGGGAACCTGGCGCATGCGCAGTGATGGGGGCGTCTATTTTGGAACTTACTTGACAGTAAGAGTCGAAGTAAAAGAAAGATGCTAATTAAGAGCAAGGAGGTTTTATGAAGTTAAAACTGTTCTTTATCCTTTTCCTTGTTGCCACGCTGACAGTTGCGTGCGGACCTTCCGCGACGCCTGGAGCTGCAACTCCTGATGTTGCGGCGGTGCGTACATCGGCGGCAAGTACCGTTGTTTCGCAGTTCACATTGACGGCTGCCGCTTTCACACCAACCACAGCCGCTCCTGCTGTTCGCACAAATACGCCCGCTCCCCAGGCAACGCAGGGAACCGCTACGGGAACATCCCTGGCTGTAGCACAAGTAACCAACGCACAAGGGACAGTGGTTACATTATGCGATAAATATTCCTGGGATCCTGCCACTGTCGATGTGAATGTGCCGGATAATACGACAATGTCGCCGGGACAGGATTTCGTCAAAACATGGAAGATCAAAAATATCGGGTCCTGCACGTGGGATAATACTTACAAACTGGTCTTCAGTTATGGCAGTGACAAATTGAAAGGGCAAGCTCAACCGCTTACCGCCGCCATAGCACCCGGTCAGGAAGTGGACGTCTCGGTACAGTTTACCGCCCCCGACTTGCCTGGCAGTTATACAAGTTACTGGACCCTGCAAAATGGGAAAGGTATTGCGTTTCAAGGCAATGACAACAAAGTGTTATACGTCCAGGTTGTTGTGCAGTAAGCTCCAAACGTAGATTCAACAATTGACTAAAAAACAAGCAGGGCAAGCTTATAAGCATGCCCTGCTTTCGTTTCCTTATGAATCGCTGCTTTATATCTCAAAAGAATAACCAAACATTTCTACGTCTTCTCGATAAACCCTCGCGACCAGTTCTCTTGAATCTTGGTCATAGTGACGGTGATAATCATCACCGGACCCCTTAACTTTATGAGGCAGTTCCATCGTTGGGATATTTATGCATCTACAGACTTCCTGAAAATCTGCCAGCAAGGTTTCAAATCGCCCTACATAATTAAGATGGACGGAACCATCAAAACCCTTAAGCCAGTATATCTGAGGTCGCAATGCTCCGCGTCCGGCATAGAGTTTAAGGAACTCATAAAACGGGGTCTGTCCATCAATAGGACGTCCCGCTCTGTGCAGTTCATCTGCCATCACATTTCGATACCACGAATAAGCTCGAGACCAGGGATTGCGGACAATCGAGAACTTAAAATAATGGTCATACTGATCCTTAGTGACGGTCAGTCTATTGCGCGGATTCCCTTCCTTATGGAAGGAATGTTTGAGGCGGCGCAGTGCTTCAAATCGATTTTCTTTCGATTGGAAAAGATATTTGGTAAGGATCGGTGTCTCGATCATTCGAATGGTTCGATGATCCTGTCCCTCTCTCCCATTGTAATTATCATTATGCCCCAGGGCGTTTTCAATGCTGGTTCCGGCACATTTGGGTATGTGAATGAAAATACATTTATACTTATGCGATATCATTTTTGCCCTATGCATTATTAACCGAAAAAGATATCTGCTCATAGTTGAGCAAAATGTGAAGACTGGTCTTTCGATGTATGCGCCAGGCGTAAGTGAGTTAAAGGTGGGTCGATGAGCGAGCGCTTGTTGAGTATCAACCAGCAGCTTTATTTTCTCTGAACCGGTCACAAATAGTTTGTAACTGGATGAAGATTTTGATTCCCGCCGTGTAAACAACTTCCGGAAATCGCGACCCTTCATTTTCTATTATAGCAAAGAAGGTACAGTTTGTTAATCTGCTACAATATTCCATGATGTTTTCGCCGGATTTGAAGGAAAAAATAAAACAGAAAGCCAACGAATTGGGATTCATTCTGGCTGGCGTGACGACGCCTGAGCCGCCTCTCCACTATTCGACGTTTGAAAATTGGCTTGCCCAAAACCATCACGGCCGCATGGCTTATCTTGCCACAGAGCGTTCCCGCCTCCGTCGCGCGGATCCACACGAAATTTTGCCGGAATGTAAATCCATTCTTGTGCTTGCAACACCATATGGTCCCGCTCAGCCTGATAAAGGAGCGGGGTTAGCGGCGAAGGGCAACATCGCCTCGTATGCCCAGGGTGAAGACTACCACGATGTTCTCCCTGCGCGGATGCGGGAACTTGTCCAATTTATCGAGGCACAGGTCGGAGGTCCCGTAAGGAACCGCTGGTATACCGATACTGGTCCCATCCTGGAACGCGATCTCGCCCAACGTGCCGGCATCGGTTGGATCGGCAAGAATACATGCCTCATCCATCCCAAACATGGATCATATTTTCTGCTGTCTGAAATCTTCCTCGACCTTGAACTCGAACCTGACGCGCCGTTTGTCACTGATCATTGCGGCACTTGCAGGCGTTGCATTGAAGAGTGCCCAACCGATTGCATCCTTCCCGACCGCACCATTGATGCGCGACGCTGTATCTCTTATCTCACTATTGAATTGAAGGAAGATATTCCTGTTGAATTGCGGAACAAGATTGGCAACTGGGTTTTTGGATGCGACATATGTCAACAAGTCTGCCCGTGGAACCGATTCGCTGACGAAGGCGATCACGCTTTTGAGAATGAGACTCCGCTTCCTTCCCTGACCGATGAACTGGCTCTCACATCTCAGGAGTTTAATCAACGCTTCAAGCAGAGTCCGGTCAAGCGCGCCAAGCGACGCGGTTATTTGCGAAATGTCGCGGTTGCCCTGGGAAACACAAGCGATATATATGCATTGCCTGTTCTTCAGAAGGCCTTGAACGATGAAGAGCCGCTGGTACGTGAACATGCTCAATGGGCAATTGAAGAAATCTACCGTAGGGCGAGCCGTCAGGAGGAAATATCGCAACATGACCAACCATAAAGGGTCTCCCCTTCTTATCGCCACCAATAACAAAGGCAAGATTCAAGAATTGCATGAACTGCTTGATGATTTAGGCATCCAGCTTGTCACGCCATCTCAAATCAATCTTGATCTGGATGTCATTGAAGACGGAAACACTTATGCCGAAAACGCGACCAAGAAAGCCCTTGCCTTCGCCCAAGCCAGCGGACTGATTTCTCTGGCCGACGACTCCGGCTTGGAAGTGGACGCGCTCAACGGCGCGCCTGGTTTATACTCAGCGCGTTATGGTTCCACGAATGGAGAAAACCTATCCGACGCGGGACGGCGTATATTTTTAATTAAGAACCTACAAGGGCAATCTCGTCCCTGGACAGCACGTTTTCACGCCACCATCGCGATTGCGATTCCCGAATCCTTATGGAGTCAAGCGATGAGCCGTTTGGAACTACAGGAGCGAACTCCCGCGCTCCAATTGTTTGAGGGCTGGTGCGAAGGAGAGATCATCCCAGAAGAACGCGGCACCGGCGGCTTTGGTTATGATCCGATATTCTGGCTGCCCGAACTGGGAAAGACCATGGCCGAACTGAGCATGGTCGATAAAAACCGCCTGAGCCATCGAGCGCGGGCGGTGATGAAAGCAAAACCAATTTTGCAAAAATTATTTTGAAAGATGATTAATAGAAGGCGAATTTTGTTGCGCGGTTATCTCTTCGAGCGGTGTAACTGATCTGCTGCTTCCTCGGAGAGCGGGATATAAACTTGAATTCTCGTCCCCTTTCCCGGTGCGGAGTCAATGTTGAGTAAGCCGTTCACTAACTCAGTGCGTTCCCGCAAGTTGATCATGCCCAGGCTGCCGCGTTTATCGTAGGATTTATTTACAGCTTCCACATCGAAACCCATACCATCATCTTCGATTTCCAGCAGAGCAATATCTTTTTCAAAAGAGCGCAGTCTCACCCAGATGTGTAAGGCGTTGGCGTGTTTGCGGGCGTTGTTCGTCGCTTCTTCGATGATGTAGAAGATCACACCCTGCTTCCCCATTTCCATATTCTCGAGGACTTTTTCATCCACATTAATAATAACATTCTGAGTGAATGTCTCGCGCATCTTTTCTGCCATTGCTCCCAACGCGGCGGCAAGGCCCTGCGATTCCAGGATCAGCGGTCGCAGCGTGAACAACATATGCCGTACTTCTTTTGTGGTGCGGTGTGCAAGTTCCTCGATCTTTTCCAGTTCTTCTTCCGTCCCTTTCGCGTTTTTCTTCATCATACGTCTTGCCAGGTTAATTCGCATGGCAATCGCCGCCACCGATTGCGTGGGACCATCATGCAAGTCACGCGCCAGTTTTTTGCGCGTCTCTTCCTGCACGTCGATCATTCGCTCTTTTTCCTCGACCAGGTCCTGATACAAGCCTGCGTTTTGCACGGCAATCACGGATTGTCTGCCAATGATATCGAGCAGACCACACCGCTCCTTGGTGAAATAACTCGGGTCAGGATGAGCAAAGAGCATCGCGCCGTAGATATTGAATCCGCTTCGTAGCGGGAAGCAATAGGCAGTAGTGCACGAACGTAGCGCGATGATACGCCCCAATTCGGGATCATACCCAATATCCCTCGTGAGGATCGCATCCCCTTCATCGAAGATTCGTTTGAGGACACCTTCAGTGCCATGCAACTGCACACGCATATCCGCATTTGTAAAACGCCGCGCCGAGCCAATGCGCAATTCATCCCCTTTGAATAAATAAACTGCACTAACAAGCTTTTCATCTACGGGAGGCTCATCGGGATCGGGATTCGGATTGAGGGCGGTATACGCAAGGTCCAGCGCAGAATCGAGCACGCGCTTATAACTCAGTGTCGCCGTCAATGTGGAGGTTAACTCATAGATGGCGCGCAGCCGTTCGCTTTCCATCCGGCGGCGACGTTCTTCTGCATCCACACGTGTCCGCCGCTCGGTTTGCAAACGGCGCATTAAAAAGCGCCCCAGAATGCCGATGATCAAACCCATAAACAATGTGAGCAAAATGCCATTGAAGGCCGGCGAATTGAATCCGGATGTAAAGAGCTCCTGCGAAACTATATATTGCCAGAGAGCAAATAGAACCGCGATAATGATCGCTCCCCATGCTTCAAAAAAGACTGCACCGGTGAGAATGGGCAGCACTCCCACCCAGGCGGCCGGACCGTTCAGCCCACCCTGGATCCAAAAGAAGAGGGCGGCGAGTAAAAAGTCTACACTAAGTACAGCTTGTCGGTGATAACGTTTGGCGCGAATACTTATGCCTGCTAAGAGACTCAGAACCATATTCCAAGCCAACATGACGAGCAACGGACTGATGGGGACGCTGGGCAATTGTCCACTTAAAGACAAGGAAATAATTAGACCAACCACCGCAAACCAGCGCAGGGAAGCGGCGAACCAGTCGGCTATATAGGGAGTCTCAAAGCGACGCATCATTTAATGATACCCGAAAAGCGCTTGCTCGCTTTCCCGCTGGCATTACAGCTAAATTACGGCTAACAGCCAAAAGCTAAGCTAAATCTCATATCCCATCTGCTTTAGGTAGGGAGCCAGCTTCTCATTTAGGATTACCTGTTCTTCCGCGCGATAGACTTCACGGAAACGACCGATCTTTCCCTTATAAAAATGGAGTCCCTGCTGCCCTTCCGCTGCTGAGGGGCGATAATTCTCGATCACCTTCTGGACCTCCGTGCTGTTCCCGTTTAATTTGAGGAACTCCACCAGACGTGTCACCTCGTGATCGTAATGAATGAGCAAATCCTCATACCGAGCGATCAGCACATTTTTTTCATTCATCCACTTTTCCCAAATGTGCACATACTCCATAATGAAATCGAGGCTCTTTTGGAAATCTGTCAAATGCGAGAAGGCATTCGGGTGTCCCTTTTGCAGCGCCCGCTGACCATAATCATAGGCGGAGAGCATGGCATCCCGCGGGTCGCGATAAATGTATGTGATCCGAAGCAAGCCAAGGCTTTGCAGGAGTCGTGAGGCAGTTGTGGGTCCGGCATGCGCCTTGATCACAAAGGTATTTCCCATCAAAGCAGGAATCATCACCATTCCCAAGCGTCGAGCCGAGAGAACGCCGATGTTGCAATTCACTTCCGTCAGAATAGTTTGCAGATGATATTTTTCGCGAATCTCACGCGCATCGGCACAACCTGTGGTCTGCTCCAGGTCATGGACAAGGTTATAGTGCCAGCCCGAACCTGCGCGTGGCATTCCAACGGAAAGGATGATCATTGAGGACTCCTACCCTTCTCTCTTTAAGGGAGCCCCACTGGGCTGATTCGCGAAGGGGCTGGGGGTGAGGGTATTCCCGATTCTAATGCATACGCGGTCATGCCTGCGAGAATTCCAAAGTTGATCCAGATGTTTGGTGTGGCGAACGAATCCTGGGTGAAGTTATACAACGCGATCGCCAACCATGAGAATAGACCGGCGATGCCAAGATAACGCACGATGGACTGGTTGCTTTGCAGGGCAAACACTGTATCGCCGAGAATGGAAAACAAAAACGCAAGAAAGATAAAGAAACCGATCAATCCCGTTTCTGCAAGCAAACGGACGTAGAAATTTTTGGGATTGGGATACAAACGACTATCAGGACTCAATTGACGCGCAATATCCGGCACGGTGGTCATCGCCCAATCGGGAAGATTGTCATAGATATAAAAACCACTCGCGCCTAATCCGACTCCCGCAAGGGGACTCTTATCATACGCGCCCAACGCACCGACCATATAGGCAGCCCGCGAACCCGCCGAATTTTGGATGATAAATTCTTCGATACTGTCTGCTCGCGTGGTGAACAAACGCGTGATATATCCTTTACGACCGAGGAACAGACCCGCGCCTGCCAGCACTGCCAACAAAACCACAGTCGTCCCTACGCGCAAGAACACATGGCTTTGGCGAAACCAATTCCAAACATTGCGAATTTCATTGCGACCGGCAATTAGAAATGTGAGTACCAGCGCAACCCCCGCCGTTAGTAAGCCGCCGCGTGAATAGGTTGCAAGCAATAATCCCAAGGCGAATATCAACAAAATAATTTCAAACCACTTGAAGCGGGTGACTTTGACACGCGTGATCAGTGAGGCAAACAACCACGGCAAATAGATGGTTGCAATCTGTCCCGCCAGCCATGCAGGTTCATAGGCCATTCCCGAGACGCGGTTCGTCCGGACCAGCTCGCGCATCGAGAAGGCGCGCTGCCAATGGGTCACGGTTACTTTTTTCAGTAACGGCGTGTAAAACGCGAGCGCCTGCACACCGCTCCACAGGATATCCATGACGAAACCCGCTAACAACCATTTGATCGAGAACCGCAAATCGTCTTCGTTGCGATTCATCCACACGGCCGCCACAAAAAAGGATAAACCGATCGCGAGCGTCGCCCAGGCACGGATGACACGTCCAAAGTATTCCTGTCCACGCAAAGGCAACGGATCCAGCAATGCACCGAAACCTGTTGCCGCTAAAGTGAATAACACGAATACGGTTAGCGGAGTCAACGCACCTGCACGTGGAAAAGACGTCTTGCCGCGTAGCAATTGAATCAATAATAATGGTAAGAGCAGTGCTATCGGATAAAGTGACAATGGACGAACGTAGGTTGCATCTCCCAAAAACGGGAAATAACGGAAGCTGGTAATCGGCAATGTAAACAACGCCGCGCCCCACAAAAAGCGACAGAACGTAGCCACAGAGTCCACAGAGATGGATGAGTTTTTCATTGAGGCTTATTGAAGAACAAGACTCCGATTGCACTCAGAGCAAGGAAAAAAATTGTACCTGCAAACAAATATGTGCTCAGATGAGTGCTGCGATCAACCGGCAAATTTTCTGTTTGAGTCGCATCTACTTGAATATAAGAATTTAGCCCTTGAGAATCTGCTACATTTTCCTGAACTTTTTGTGCAAATAGCGTCGCCCAGGTGCCCGCAAGTTCCTGTGCGCGCTTACGATTCTTGTCTTCTGCATAGAAATGCCACCCGGCTTCCGCAGGTTGGCTGAGCTGCAATCTTCCGTCGCGTAATTTTTGGACAGAGATTTGCGACTCTGCAGACAGCGCCTTAATCACATCATCGGACCGGGCGATCTCCTCTAACTTGCGTGTTTCGCGTTCGAGATAATAGAACTGTTGGCGGTCCGTATCCTGAGGCCAGGCTTGTTCGAGGTTGAAATCCACATTGACGGTTGCACGCGCACGATACGTTGGCGGAACGAGATAGTACAAGGCAGCGCCAAGGAGTGCGCCCACGATCGCGCCCAGTACCCAAAACTTCCACGCTTTGAGCAAACGGATAAGATCATCAAGAGAGGCAGGAGAGAATAATGAAATCATAATGTCCTTTTGCAGGGAAAGGCGCCCTCATCGGGGTACTTCGCAAGCCGCCTTTCCCTACAGATCGAATTGAATTATATAGGATTTATTCGAAATCTTCCTGAAACCCCTATGCTATAATTTTCCGGACTATGAAACCACTTTCTGCTAATCCAAAAGTTTCCATCATCACTCCATCTTACAATCAGGCGCAGTTCCTGGAAGCTTCCATTCAATCTGTACTCGAACAGGATTATCCGAACATTGAATACATCCTTGTGGACGGCGGTTCCAAAGATAACAGCGTTGAGATTATCAAAAAGCATCAAGGTCGGCTTGCCTGGTGCGTATCAGAAAAAGATAAAGGTCACGCCGATGCTTTGAACAAAGGCTTTTCCCATGCGACCGGAGAAATTTTGGCGTGGCTAAACTCTGACGATGTCTATTTTCCACAGGCTGTATCCGAGGCTGTGGAACTCCTAAAAGCCAAGCCGGAGGTGGGAATGGTCTACGGCGATGCGGATCTGATCGACGATTCGGGCGCGCCCGCGGGCAAGTTTGCATCGAAACAGACGAGTTATCGCCAGATGCTGCGCGGCTCGGTTCACATCCCCCAGGCGACCACGTTTTTCCGCACGGATGTTTGGAATCAAATCGGACCGTTGGATTTGTCTCTATTCTTCAGCTTTGATTATGATCTTTGGGTGCGCATCGCCAAAGTATCCCAGGTGCTTTATGTGCCGAAGCGCTGGGCTCAATTCCGCATCCACGAGGCAGGGAAAACGATCATCAACGATGACCGTTGTTATCCCGACATGCTTCGTGTTCTGGAACGAGAAGGTGGAAGTTGGTTTTCCATGCTGCGTTTGCGCATGATCACCCGTAAAGTGCTGTATTCCTGGATGCCCTGGAAGTTCCGCCTGCGACTACGAAAACTTCTCACCCTTTGATTAGCATCTATCTTTAAATCTTTGGACATGGATTACGCGGACAGCACGGATGTTTCCATATTTCACGGATTCTTTTCGTTGCATCCGTGTTGTCCGTGTCTCATGATTATCTCTAATCACATCGTATCTTCGACCACGCGTTCGCCAGCTTTGCGAGCGTAGTATTGCTGCTCGATCCACTGATAGGTTGTGGTCAAACCATCTTTGAAGTGCGTGGATGGTTCCCAATCAAAGATTTGTTTGATGAATGTATTATCGCTGTTGCGACCTGCCACGCCGCGCGGCGCGGTCGGATCGTATTTGCGATGGAGTTTTACACCGCCAATTTCTTCGGCGATGCTGACTAACTGATCGACAGAAATCAATTCACTTGAACCAAGGTTGATGGGCGTGGCAATCAGCTCATCGCAGTGAACGATCATATCAATCCCCAGTACACAATCTTCAATATAGGTATAACTGCGAGTCTGGGTGCCATCACCCCAAATCATAATTTCATTTGTTCCACTATTTTTGGCTTGAATGACTTTGCGGCAGATCGCGGCAGGCGCTTTCTCGCGTCCACCGTCCCAGGTGCCATTCGGTCCATACACGTTATGGAAGCGTGCCGTAAAAGTCTTCATGTGTCTCTCTGCCCAATATTCCTGACAGAGCATTTCGGCAAACAGCTTCTCCCAACCATAGCCGCGTTCTGGCATCGCGGGATATGCGTCAGATTCTTTCAAGGCGCGGACGTTCGGATCCTGTTGCAGGAAAGTGTTATAGACGCAAGCCGAGGACGAGAAGAAGTAGCGATTCACACCAGCCTGATAGGAAGCCTCCAACATATGCGTATTGATGAGCGAGGAACGCATACATTCGATGCGGAAGCGTTCGATGAATCCCATACCGCCCATATCCGCTGCAAGGTTATAAACCTCGGTCGCATTTTCCACAGCACGGATACACGCTTCGCTCTCGCTTAAATCGAGGTGTAGATTTTCTACGCCGGGAATACGCTGGTACCACCTGCTCAAAGGTTTCTTATCCACCGCACGGATGCGGGTGTAGCCCAGATCATAAAAATAACGGACCAGTGAACCGCCAATAAATCCACCTGCTCCGGCGACTACGATTAAATCATCTTGTTTCAAATTTCGTTGAATTGTCTTAGCTTGCTTATTGCTCATTCGTTTTGGTTCTCCTATATGAAATCTGTCATGCGATCAATCAACTTACCATTCCGCATCGGAATAATAGAGCGAAGCGACTTCTTCTGTCTTTTTGCGGATGTAGTCAATTTCTTCAGGGGTTAATCGTTTTTTCCAATTATCGATATTGGAACGACTATCGAGTTTTACAGCATAAATATTTTTGCGAGAAGGTTCGACCGGGTTATCAGAGCTGCTGGAGGTTAAGATTGTCTTCGCCACGCCGGGAGTGAAATCCAGATCAAGAGCTTTATACAAATCATGAAATTGGTTCACAGGATCGCGGGCGAGGTCCTCGTGGCGAACGGCAATGAAATCGGGATTCCGCTCCAGCATCGTGTGAACCGAACGGTAGATCAAATTCCAAAGCAGCGCCGATTGACCGATGATACCATCGCTTGTGGCGGCTTCCATCTGTGCCCGATATGGTTCCAGAAAATCGCGCATCAATAGAGGCTGGTCCAGCAGGTCCTGAAATGCAAAGGTCCAATTGAGACGCTTGAGACTACTGGTAAACGCGGCCGGATGTCGCACGGTCACGACGATTTTGCAGTTTAGGCACTTCGCAAACCAATCCAGGGAAAAAACGGCAAAGGGATCCTTCCAAAGCGGGCGCTGACCGCGCAGCCAACCGTTGGAAAAGATAAAGAAGTCCCGCCCCATACGCAGGAAATCCTTACGCGAACGGATCGAGCGTATCTCATCCCAAAGGCGATAATCAAATTTGAGCAATTCCTTGAATGCAGGCAAGAACTCATTCTGATTCTCTTCGCAAATATACGGATACCAGTGTGTCACCTTCGTGTGGAACACGCCCGGGCGATGCAACACGTTCAGCGGTTCGCTAATATAAGCCGTGGACGAACCTGCGGCGAGCATTCTTCCGACCCAGGTTGTGCCGCTTCGATGGGTTCCAGTAACCAGAATTGGATGGGCAATATCAGACATATTTTTCTAATGCCGGGATTTCGCAAGGATGGAATGGACTCCATAAATGGAGGCTGCACAACGATTCAGTCGAAACTCGGAATGGTCACCCAAGTCTTGAATGATTTCTTTGGATAAAAAAGGGATCACGATATCCTGGATACCATCCGCTTTGAGTTTGCGTATTTCAGCATCGCGAAGATCCCAGGAGGAGGCGCGGGTTTGATAGACAGGTATGTCCGCTGCGTTTCGCACAACTGTCCGCAATGGATACAAAGAAAGCAAGAGCAGGATCATGACAGCTACCCCGCGCAAGCTTGTTGGTCCTGATAAGCTTTTGCCAATCCTTGCAATCCACAGACCGATTAAAGCGCCTTCCGTTATCAATGCACAAGTTAAAATGACCAAACCCGCAAAACGGGCGCGCGGCACCGGATACGATTGTCCATACACACTGGGAGCAAAACTCGAAGCAATCAATAAGTATCCCAAAAACGCCACCGCGATCATCAAGAACGGAATTTGATTTCGAGATTTCAAGGGATTGGCGTGTTGAGGTAAATTGATTCCGATAAAGAGAACACTCGGCAGGATGATAGAAATAAGAACAGGGATGGGAAAAGATAGGAACTCATCTGCAATAAACTCAGAAGGATATTTGAACGTCTTGATGATCAAGTTGAATAAATTAGGCGGCGCTTTCGCCAGACGGAGCCCATTCGCCGGAGCAAGTGCCAGGACCGCCAACGCAACCAATGAGCCCGCTAAAGCCCATCCTAAAATGCTCAGATCGGATCGGTGGAACTGTGCATCGTCCCGGAACCATATTACAGCGATCGCCAAAACAAGCATTGTAATGACCATTGCTACAGGCGGTTCAGAAAATCCCCCGATAATGAATGCCGCGGCAAAACATATTATCAGGCTCAATATGGAAGGAGATCGTTTTCTTGCATTCCAGATCTGACGCACGATGTACGCGCCGAGAAAAGTTAAAAACACCATGGGCGCAAAATGAGAGGTCATCCCTGCCCGCCAATACAGCGTTTCATATAAATTCGGCGCTTCGACAACGGAAAAATAAACGATCAGCGCCGCGATAAAAAGGCTGGCGAAACGATTCCAAGCCAGCGGGACGAATTTCATGATCTCATTCAAGAACAAGTAAAACCCAAACACGAAGAGAGCAATCATCAACGGCGGCAGGATCGCTACGTTGTACCAACCCAACAATTTATCTACGAACCCGATAAATAGAATGTTTGTGTAACGGCTTGAGGAATGCACATAGCGCTCGACCATCGATGCCCAAAAACCGCCTTTCTGAAAAAAGAAAGCAGACAGGCAATAGTCATCGCCGCCGTAGCGCGAAAAACTTCCAAGATAACTAAATAAGCCAAGCGCGAGAAGTGTCGTCAGAATCCCTAAGAGAGCAACAATTCCAAATGATTGCTCACCTGAGATCTCGGATCTTATCCGACTTAAAAGATTTCTTTCCACGAGAAAACGTTCTCCTAATCAACAATGTGTATCAGGGTTTTACGCCCACAGCGACGAGGATCATCCCTAACGAGGATCGACCATTCAATTCATGCAGCAACTGTCTCTCGGCCTGCTTTGGCGAGACTAGGGATAGAAACGGGCTGAGATTATAAATCGTTCCAAAATATTCGATACCCAGTCCACAATCAGATAACAAACGCCGCAGTAAGGATGGATGAAAACGACTGATATGTTGTTCACCCGCCATTTTCGGAGTCATATTCGTTCGGTCCACTGCCCATTCCATAATGGGCCAAAAACTTCGATAGTTGGGAGTTGTGACCAGCAGCCGTCCCCCAGGGCGAAGAATGCGCGTCGCTTCCCGGATGGAAACGTCTGGCTTTTCGAGATGCTCGATGACCTCGGAAAGGATCACACAATCAAAACCAGCATCCGGCAACGGCAGAAATTCTCCAATGGATTGCAAACAGGCGAAATCGCGCGGCGCGTCTTCTGCCCGGCACGCTTCCTGCAATCGCGAACGGACAAATGTAAGCGCCTGCATGGATAAATCCAGCGCAACAGGGTAACTATTCTTCACGACCGCCTGCATCAATAAATTTCCCGCGCCGCAACCGATCTCCAGTAAACGTGAATCCGCAGCGAGATGAGGCTTCACCAATTGATCGATCATCGTGAGCTTGCCTCGATGCCAAAAGCGCTGCATGGGATGCCCGGATTGCATGGCTCTGTACTGGTAATCTCCAGCGACAGAATGATAATCAAACGACAAGGTACATTCTCCTGGTACCGCAACAATATGAAATTGTAGGGTTACTTTGAATTTCACCTACTGCAACGTGACTGGATACTATCCAACTTACCGCTTGTCTCATAAATAACTAAACCCTTCGAGTGCTTTTATAGTTGAAATTCCAATCGTAAGTTTGGATAATTGTGCGGCACTCTGTAACATGGTTGCGGCACCTAGTTATATTTCCCCTGCCAATCCTGCCAGCGGACCATAAACAAATTCAAGAACATCTCGAGCGAATCACTGAACAAACGTACTCTGCTCGCTCTGTTCTTATGACGATCGATCATTTGCACAGCGACAGGTTGGATGTGGTATTTCAACTTTCGCGCCACGAAAAACAGTTCGACATCAAATCCAAAACCATTAATCGTCAATCTTCGAAAGATTTCTTTTGCCGCAGCAGAAGTAAAAGCCTTGAAGCCGCACTGTGTATCGGCAATTTTTGTGGAAAGTAAGGATCGTTCAAGCCATGAAAATATCTGACCGGCGGCGTATCGCAAAGTGGAAACACCTCTCACTTTTGACTCCGGCAGTACCCGCGAACCGACCGCCAGGTCACAACCACCTTTGAGGGCGTTCATAAAACCATCGATGGCATCCAGCTCATAGGGGAGATCCGCGTCAATGAAGATGACATATTTACCACGGCTCTCCAGTACGCCGCGGCAGACAGAGAAGCCCTTGCCCATATTTGCTTTGTTGATCAGCAAATTCAGATCTGTAGTATTTGATTTATGCCAATCGCGAATCAAAGAGACTGTATCATCCTGGCTGCCATCATCGACAAGGACAATCTCGTAGGCTTCAGAACGATTCTTCATGAACGATTGCAAACCATTCAAGGTATTAATAATCAGGGCGTTCTCATTATACGCCGGCACAATAATCGATATTTCAGGCGTCCTCATGCTCCAATGCAATCCTCAACGATTCCGTAAATCGTAAATTTTATAACCGTCGCCCTCCATATAAACTGGAAAGCTTGCTAAACGCGCTTTAAGTTGCGGCTGGTCGTTCAGCTCTTGAAAATCGGTAACAAGGAAGAAATCTTTTCTCGCCGCGTAGTCATCAAAGACCTTGTCGAAGGAGAAGTGAGCATTACGATTGCTCATTGCGGCAAAATCTCCCGTGTAGGGCCAGGTGGGAATTGTTCTCCAGCCCCAATATTCTAACCGGGCGCCATAATCCTGAATCAAGCCGACAACACTTTGATCCCGAATCTCCTGTCCGATCTGCGCCCACATCGCGGCCTCGGGGCGATACTCGACAGCCTTCATTTGATTGCGCACGTTCCAGATGACCATGAACAATCCGATGATCAGGATGAGATACGCGGCGGTTCTTTGATAACGCTGGACAGTTGCCTCCGCTAAACGGGCGAAGAACCAGCCCCCAATCGGACTCAGTGACACTGCTACGATCGGGATCAACGGCAATTGATAATAATCGTGTGTAGCAGAATGATAATCAAAAAAAAGACTGTAGACGAGATACGTACCCCATAATCCCAACATAAACGTCCGCAGGCGTTTATCAGTGCTGAGGAAGAATCCAAACAAGGCAAGCATGACGAAAATTCCGCCTGCTGCCAGATCCACTTTGGTCATCCATCCCAAATAATTCAGCGGACGCAACAACAACGCGGGGACGAATCGTCCACTGAGTTGGCTGCCGAGTCCACCTTGAGCGAGTCCGCGCGCCAAATAAATGGAACCCGGCAGCACACCGAGGATTGCCAGTGTCCAAACTTGACTCTTGCGAAGCAACTCGAGCAATGTGAAACGCGAGAACACTAGTCCCAGTGCGCCGCCGATCACAAAGAAAGCGGCGGGGAATTTCACGTAGATCGCGACTCCGCCTATAAGTCCCGCGAGAACCGTATTAATCCACTGTTCCCCTCTCCTTTTAGGAGCCCCAGTGGGGTGCTGCGCGAAGGGGTTAGAGGTGAGGTCCACCCAGCGCGAGAACATCAACCAAAACGCGAGGATAAACATCACCATCAATGGATCGGGCTGAAAACTTCGACTTGCAATAATTGCATAAGGGAAAATCAAATAATAGGCTGTGGAAAAAATTGCGGCGTCAAATGAGACTACATCGCGCACGAGCAAAAAGAGAAATATTCCGCCGGTCAGCCAGAACAATGAAGAATAAATCCGCGCCACCCACAATTGTTCGCCGGTGTATTGATATGTAAAGGCAACCAGGCGTTCCAGGATATCCGGTTCCACATCTGCTTTGAGTTTTGCCTGTCGAATCCCAATCTCCCTCTGTTCAGCGGAAATGCCGGCAGGCTTCGTTCGATAGTACATGGCGCGTGCTTTGGTTGCAGAGAGCAACTGACGTGTCGGATGAAAATCGAGGGGAAGATCGGTGAGGTCGTACATTCGTATGGCGAAGGCAGAAATGAATAAAAGCAAGAGCGCTGCGATGCGAATTGCGCCCGATGAAAAAAAGGATGGCTGCGACATAAGCCGGAGTATTGTATCAGATTACATAGTGCCGCATGATTTGCCTGGCTTACTGGTTACACTTGAGTTTAGAAGTATATCCAAAAGCCAATTTATTTATGAGACGAGCGGTAGGGGAGTTGGTTATCATGCGAATAAGTGCGCTGGCGGCGACGTAAGATGAATTCTCGTAACCGCCCTAAGCCCAAAAGATCTAGCACCGCTGAAACAAAAATGTTCATTCGCTGCAAGGCTGTCGGCGGATGGATGAGTAATGCCGTAAACCAAGCCTGCAGTGAAGGGACAGATTGTCCCGCCTCGAGAAAGTAACGCGCCTTTACCCGATACGCGGATGCACGAGCGCGTTTCTCCACGCCTGAAACTGTTTCTGCCAAATCAGGCTGCTTCTTCATCCAATCCAAAATGCGGAACGCTTCTCGTCCAAATTCAACAGGCACTCGTCTGTTCTTCGCCTGCGCATGATAACGCGCCGCTGCCCAGATTTGTGGCACGTGCAATATTTTCCCCTGTTGCCCGATGCGAATCCATAGGTGGTGATCGAGCATGAAGTGGAAACTTTTATCCAATCCACCTGCCTTTTCATACGCTCCACGCCGCATGAATACAGCTGGCTGACCGATGATCTGAAAACATAACAAGTCTTCCAATGATAATTGTTGGTATTTCAAAACATTGATCGCCTGACTATTTTGATCCACGGCAAGCATATCGCCGTAGACGAGAGCTACATCGGGGTTTTGCTCGAAGACCTTTACAGCCGAAGAAATCGCATCCAGCAAATAATAATCGTCTGAATTGATCCAAGCGATGATCTCGCCTTTTGCGCGGGAAAGTCCTTTGTTGATCGCTTCCCCTTGACCGCTGTCTTTTTCGCTGATCCACCAATCGATAGAACGATTGTGGAGTGCAGACAGCGAGCTATCAGACCCCAAAGTTCCAGCGTACTTCTTTATGACATCGACACTGCCATCTGTCGAACCGCCATCCACAACGAAATATTCAATACGCGGATAATCCTGCTCTAGCACAGAACGGATTGTCTGCTCGAGAAAAGGAGCCTGATTATAGGAAGGAGTGACAATAGAAACGAGTTTCATAACAGCCGTAGGGGCGACCCTTTGAGTTTTTCAGAGAAAAGTTCAGGCAAGATAATAATCAACAAGGCGACAAGTAATGACAGATAATATTAACGGGTCGCCCCTACTTAAACAACGATTCATATTCCACCTTGGGGAAGATGGTCAATTTGCCGGCGACGGTTGCATCTACGACTTCGCGTCCTGCTTTGCGATAGGCTTCACGGGCGAAGGTGTATCCAATCTCAGAAGTGTCCAGATCAGGTAGCTGCCATTTAATCCCTTTACCAAAATAATTCGGCATGAAATGATTGGGATCATCACCCTGTGACACAACTGTCTTATTAGCATCGCCTTTCGATGTAAAGTTGTGGTCAACGCCGATCAGGATCGCTTTTTCGATACCCATGTGATACGCAAGCTGCAAGGCAAGATTGGTCACTGTTGCACCTTCCCAGACACGCTTGCGCACATCGCCTGTGAAACGAGGACCTGTGTAAGAGGTGTAAACAAACGTCGGTAATTGGGTAATTGGTAATTGAGGCAAAAAATGACGATGCGAGCGCCAGGCAATGAACTTCGGAAGCGGCAGCGCATTGATATCATCTACAAATTGCTCAACAACCAGATCATTCGTGATGCAGAGATACGTGGCGGAAAATCCCAGTTCGGGGAAGGCAAGATAAAAACGGTTCATGCAAAATGTGATTTCGTTTCGCAATTTACTGAGATCCATTTGTTTGAGGCTGGGACCATTGCCAATAATGAAGGCGCGTTTGCCTTTGTGAATATCCTTCCATTCGGTGAGGCGCTTGATACTCTCACGTCGCCAGGGATGAAGATAGGCACTTGGGAGTTCCGGGATACGCCGGAACGCATCATAAGTATCTCGAGCAAAAAACCAAAGGGGTTGAGGAAGGATTTGTTTAACACAGTGCCGCATGATTTCCTTGACTTCGTAGTTGAATTTCAATCTGGAAACTGATGAAAAAATGAACTTATTAATGAGAAACGCAGTAGAGTTTGTTTCCTAATGAAGTTAGGATGTACTCATTGGCTGGGGTTTAACGCATAGATAGAAGCAATTTGATCTTCGCTCAGAACTTGCAAACCAGTAGTGATTTCCGCCAGTCTTTTTCCTGTGGGAGGGACTTGATGAAAAATGACCAGCACTACCTGCTTCTCTGTTCCAGCCTCCTTGAGCGTCTCAAACTCCGGTATACCATATCCCGCTCGATCTGACCAAAGATATAACGAAGAAATTGAATTTGTGTAAATCGAATAGTCGGAGTATGTGCGCAGGCTTTGAATCACCTCCGAGCGATTCCAGCCTCGGCGGGCGATGCCAATGCCTCCCGTGTGGGAGACTTGAATGAACATGAATGTTCCAATGCTGTAATAGACAATTAATCCAAGGGATAATATAACAACAAATACTCTTGCTTTTGCAAACGTATTCCCAAAAAATGAAAAACCTGCAGAGAGCAGAATCAACAATGAAACAAGCATCGGAGAGAGGATGCGATCACTTAATCCAATATCCGGGTCCACCCAGGTTTTCGAGGCAACGACCATCACAGCATACAGAATAATATAAGTTACATGCAGCAGAAGAATTTTCCTGGCTGCGTTCAAATCTTGAACTATGAATTTATATGACCTTCGAAAATACCAGACAAGCGCAATCAGAACGATAGCGCTAATAATCAATAATACTTTTTCCATCCCTTGCACAAATGAAGTCGGTAAAAACCAACCATAAATAACATCGATAGCAGAGACATAATTCTTAACGGTAAGTGGATGAAATGCGATCTCACGATCATTCAACGTTTGAGTCAACCTATATCCACGGATGGTCCACAGAGCAGTTGGCAAAATTGCAAATGAACCGAATATCAACGCGTTCTTCAAACGTTGTTGAACAATTTCCCGATCGATCAGGAGAATTAGGAGAATTGAAATGATCAGCGATAAACCGACGTAGCGAGTCAAAAGGGCTAATGAAACAGTAAACACGGTCAGCAAGAACCATTTATTCTGCCCATCTTCAAAATAATTTTGGAGGAATGAAAATGAAAGCAAGCTGAGCCCAATGTAAAGCGGCTCACTTAATGCCCAGGTATGTACTTCCACGGTTACAAAGGAGAGAGTAAAAAGTAAAGAAGTAAGAAGGGAAAAGGTATCAGAACGGGTCAATTTTTTTACAGATAAAAACACCAAAAATATATTTATCCCAAATAGAAGGATGTTTACGATTCGAGCCCCCAGTATCGCACTCACGCCAAATAGTTCAAATCCCGCCAAGAGAATAGAAAACATCGGGGCATATTTGGTCATGGGAATTAGCTCGCCATCTCCATAAGGAAGCGAGAAGCCTTTTCCATGAGCAAGATTTCGGGCAGTTGCTGCATATTGAAAGGAATCCGAAATCAAGCCAGCCCCCCACACGGTGCTATACCAAACTAGGAACATGCCAATTGCTATAAAGAGAACAAGCAGATAGGACCAGAAGCGCGAACCCCTTGATTCCAGATTCATGTCAGGTACCTATTCGGTGCTTAACCTTGCTGTTGCTCCACCATCTATCACAAGCGCCTGACCTGTCATGAACGATGACTGTTCATTATCTGCCAGGAAATAAATCGCGTGGGCAATCTCTTCGGGTTTACCCACCTTGCCGCTGACGGTTTTGCGCGCCAGATTGTCCAGTCGCTCTTGGATATCGCCCTGACCGACATGCCCACGGCCAAGCCCGGCGCGCAGCATGGGAGTATCCACAGCACCCGGAAGGATCGCGTTAACGCGAATGTTATCCGGTGCAAACTCAATTGCCATGGCACGCGTGAGAGCGAGCAAGCCACCTTTCGAGGCAGCATATGCGGCAATGTTTATGGAAGTCTGAATTGCATGCACCGAAGATACGTTGACAATTGCTCCACCACCTGCAGCTTTCATCAATGGATACGAGAGTTTCATGAATAGAAATGCCGAACGCAGGTTGGATGCCATGACCGCGTCCCATTCTTCGACTGTCGTTTCCACCAACGGCTTCGCCACCTGCACGGCGGCATTATTGACCAACACATCCAACATGGGATGAAAATTCTTTGCCTGTTGAAAAATCACTTCTGCAGAATCAGGATGCGAAATATCTGCCTGGATGAAATGCCCATTCGTTGGGAAGTCATCGCCAAATTCGGCGCGATCTACACCGATCACGCGCCAACCTTTTTCGCAAAAATGATGGACAGATGCGCGCCCAATGCCGCCACCGGCACCTGTGATTAGAACAGTTTTTGTTTCAGCCATGTTTTATTCCTTTGCTTGGGACCAGCCTTCTTTGTATTCCAACCCCAGACCTTCCACCAGATTCTTGATGGTATTCCAGTGCACTCGCTCCCAAGCCGCGGGACTCGAATTGGAATTATGCGGAGCGAGCATGACATTATCCATTTTCAGCAGCGGACTCTCTAAGGGAAGCGGCTCGTACTCGAAGACATCCATTGCGGCTCCAGCGAGACGTTTGGATTGTAGCGCTTCGATGAGCGCTTTCTCCTCGACGATAGGTCCGCGCGCAGTGTTAATAAGGACCGCATTTGGTTTCACGAGGGCAAGCGTATTATGATCGATAAGATGATGACTCGTCGGATTCAGATCACAGTTCACAGAGATGAAGTCAGAATTGGAGAGTAGAGACTGGAGACTGGTCATTTGTATGCCTGTCTCGGTGATGAAGACGTGATCGATATCGATGATATCTGTGCCATAGACTTTCATGCCAAAGGCGCGGGCGCGGCGCGTCACAGCTTTGCCAATGTTGCCAACGCCGATCACACCCAGCGTACATTCGCTGAGAGACCTGCCCGGAATCTTTTCCCATCTGCCACTTTTCATTTCTTTGTCCATCCACGGCTGGCGGCGGGCAAATGCCAGAATGTAAGCCAGGACTGTGTCAGACACGGGCAGGGTGAAAGCGTTCGTGGTGCGGCAGACTTTTATTCCATAACGGGAGCAGCATTCGGCGTCGATCGAATCGATGCCTGTCCCCCACTTGGAGATCACCTGGAGGCGCGAGGCGCACGCCCGGATCACGCGTTCGGTGTAGCGGTCATCCCCACAAATGGTGCCATCAAATTGACCGGCATACTTCAGGAGGTCGGCCTCCTCCATTCGTTCCTGGACATCTGGAACAATCAACTCCAGATCATATTTTTCGAAAATGGGTTTGAAGCGATCCACAAAGGGAATCATGTAAGGGGCAGTGAAGAGAATGATCTTTTTCATTTACATGGATTGTTTACTACAGAGAAATTATACAGCTTGGGCGTCGGCGAAAAGTATGTGATATCGGGGAGCATATCATACTTGGCGCCAAAATAATTGTTGAAAACATAGCGAAAAGAATTGACCGGCGAAATCTGCGGGTACAGTTGATCGTTATGCCCCGGCAAGTAATACGCATTCAAGATGAAGAAATGCTGCGGATTGGGTTGAATCCACGGACCATGATCGCCCTGCAAAATAATAATGGGCTGCGTTTTGGATTCCGATTGAATCGTGTCGATCATTTCCAGCAGTTTACGGTTGAGGAAGGTCATCTGATTGGTATAGCCGATCGCAAATTTACCGGCTGGATAGAGCTTCTTTGCATCCCAATAATTGGCGGGATCGGTATGCGTACCGTCTGGTCCCCACACAAACGGCGGATGTGGCAGGATCAAATGGATATAAACGTATTTCGGTCCCGGCATGGCGGCGATATTCTTGATGCTGTTGAAAACTGTCGTATCGCGGTCACGATAATTTTGACCATCGATCTCATCTAGATTCAACCAGCCAAAATCCTGCAGTGTACGAGCCATTGTGGTCTGCAGGAACAATGTTTCAAACTCGGTCATGCCCGAGGAAAATGCTGGTGGTGTGATAAACATATCTACATCGTCCATTTCACTCCAGGGAAAGCCATTGGCAAAAGAAATCGTTTTGTAGCCCATGTTTTCGAGTTCATAGCGAACCGTGTTGTGCTTGAGCGCATCCCACAATTTACCGCGTGCAATGCTATTCGGGTCATTGAACTGAGGGTCAAGCTCCTGCAAATAAGATAAATTCAAAGACGACGTCAACGAGATTTCGGTACGTGTGTAGTTGCTCTGACTGCATTGTGCAACATAAAACCCGCGCGATTCCAAATCTTTGACAAAGCCGCTGTTATCGTAGCCGTATGCATCCTTCAACAAATCTTGACGCGTGTACATATCGAGGATGAAATAATAGACATCCGGCGGATTCTGCGGACGAACGAGATCTTGCACGGGAGAGTTTTTCGCCACGATACGATGACCGTTTCCGCGCGGGAGATCGGAGCCGATCTGCCAAATCGACATGATGACCAGCCCAAGCGACACCACGTTCAACGCCAGAGCGGAATCTCGAAATGTAAAGCGCGGACGCGTGACCCAAATCGCGAAAAGGATCGCTAGAATCAACGACGCAATCAACAGATAGGGCGTGAAGTTGATCTTTTGCCATTTCTCGATCAACTTTGTATAAACATGCCCATAGGAAAAGAATAGCACCATCCATAAGGTGGACAAGAACGCAGCGCGGTAGGCATCCTTCAGGACGAGACGCAGCAAAAGAAAAAGCACTCCGCCAATCAGAATGGACATCACCAACGGTCGCAATCCCGACCTGATTTTGACCTGCCCGATATTGGACGCTAAAAGGGTGAGAACTGGGTAAGCACTAAAAACAATAAAATACCAGGGAATCGAAAACCATTCGTTTAATTTCTTCCATATTCGTTTAAAGTTATTCATGGGTAAGCTGTCTCTTTAAAAGAAAATCGCAAATTGTAAAATCGAGCTCTTCATCAATATCCCAGGCTTCCTCGGCGGGGGTTTCGAACATGAGCGGTTTTTCACCAATGCGATGATGCCACTTCATCAAATTATCACGTGTAAACAGGTAAAGACATGAATTCTCCTCATATACAGGCGGCAAATCCTGCGTTTGAATGAGTTCGCGAGGGTTGTGATTAATGGCTGTCCCATCTTGAAAATACAATCTCGTTTGCCAGCGCGTGACCGAGAAGAGCGAATCGTATTTTGGATATTCGGATAAGAATGCATTGATGCTTCTTGAAATCGTCTCCGCTTTCAACAATGGATTCGTGGAATGGGTTTGCAGGTAAAAATCCGATTCGATTTGTGCGGTGTCGTAAAGAAGTATATCGTTCATAGGAATGTTATCGGCGCGCAGATGCTCGGGGCGTTGAATCAACTTTAGGCTGGGAAAGAATCGCTGCACGCTTTCCATCACCGGCTCGGAGTCAGTGTCCACAATTACTTCACCGATTTCGGGAACATTGAGTAATGTTTCAACGATGTGATGAAAGAGCGGCTTTCCAGCGAGAAGACGATAATTCTTGCCAGGGACGCGCTGGCTATGATGGCGCATGGGAACAAGAGCAGTAATTTTGTGATTTGGCATTTGATTTCGCAGGGGTTTATTTTTTATCAGGAGAAATAGATTTTACTTGAAAAATGTTTTGGTTCTTTGTTCTAATTTCCACTCCACATCCTTCAATTAAGCTCGATGAATTTTGATTCGAGATTATTCCAAGGGGAAGATAAAAATAGTAATAATCATCCTGGATCAAATCAAATGCAGGAATGAGCCGAACATTGGTGTCCTCATGCTTTGCATGAGAGATCAGGTATTGATAAAAATCATCGGTCTCCAATTCAGTATTATTTTTTTCAAAATCGTTGAGGCAGACTTCGGGAGCAAGGCCGCATTGTGTTGACGTATCTTTGACAAGATCGAGATAAGCATCTGGTTGCAACTTAATCGAAAATGACTGTTGCCCGGCGGGACAACTCAAGTTGGAATACACAGGTTTCCTGCTTAACGCATAAATAAAAATTGGAACAATAAATACAAAAGCCAACAGACTTGCGGATACAGATCGGGAAAGGATCAAATCGCTCTGCCAATTATTTTCTGAACTATTTTTTTCCTGCGTGTTCCTTGTAAAGCTCGTTATCCCGATAGCCAAAGGAGCAAAGAAGAAGGATATCGTTCCGGCATGAAAACGAGATCCGCCATCAATAGGAGGCAAAAAAGGTATGGAGAGGAAAACGCCAACAAAGCCTGCCAGCAAGAGGGCAGCATATCTCGCACGCATATCTTTCAAGAGTTGAAACAAGCCACGCACAAGCAACAGGAGCGTTCCAAGCCATAGCACCAGATTGAGGTTGGATTGCCAGCCCCGTCCGGAAAAGGGAAAAATACTTCCATCTCCCAGCCAAAAGAAGTCGCGATAGGCTTTGGCAAAGCCGATGAGGATGCTGACCGGATGTTTGAGAAAGAAGTTCCAGGCGGCACGATAAACAGCGTCAGGATTACGGGTTCCCAATTCTGCAATGGCACTGTGCCAACCGGTTCCTCCTCGGACCTGACCATACAGCGCGTACGAAAAATTTCCAAACGAAGAACCGAGCGGAATCCCAACCTCGCGGGAAAACAAGGGATTCATTAGGACATACATGACCAAAAGGATTACAACTGCAGAAAAAACAGCTTTCCAGGAAAACCGCTTTTGGCTACGAAACATCCAACCCATCCATAACGCCAGCAATGGAAAAATAAGAAAGGCACCCGCTCGAGCACTAACAGCCAGCAATAGTACTGCACTGCCAAGGATAAGATCTGAGATCTTTAAATCTTCTGAAGCGAGCCAGATCATAGTAAACCCCCAGCAACCTGCGATGAACCCCAATAATTCACTCAAGGTGTAACCAATCCAGGGCTGGATGTAGAAATATAAAAGTGTAGCAAATAAGCTTGCTGCCAGGACTCCGAATACTTTATAGATTCGCTGAGTTGAAACGTAAAGCCCGATACCGGCAAATTGCACGATCAATCCCAAAGCTATCTTCAGATTTTGATGTGTCAACAATAGCACGGATGCAAGAAAGCCGGGAAATAAAGGACGTTCTGTGGCTTGACCTGCATTCACCATGGGAAGTCCGTTTAAGATTAGATTTGCCCCAGCATAGTAATTCTTGGCGTCTTTGTAAGGAAGCAAGCCGCCAATCAAAAAATTGTCTGAAAATCCCGATGACCATATATAAGACAGTGATAAAGCAAATAAAGTCATCGTCAGTCCAAAACCAGCCAAAGCTCTATATTGTTCGGGTGCCTGGAAAGCCGCATAATAGAGCACCAGGACAAGTAGAAACAACGCCAGCGAATAGGAATGAAAAGATTGGCTAAAAGAAGAAGAGATTCTAAATTGCAGGATGATCCAATACAGAAGAAACGGCAGCAGGAAAGCTATCAGCTTGTTAAAGTTTCTCCCCGATAAATTCAACTTTGCTTTCATGCAATCTAGACTCCTGGACTATCCCGTGAACTATCAGGAATTATAAAGGATGGAATCGATCAAGAATGAAAGTAATTCCCGAACCCAAAGCCTTACTTTTTGGGTTCACATAAGATAAAGCATACCTCCTGTATCGTTTATTTTATGAAGCGATACAGGAGGTATGCTATTCGTTATGTATTCTACCGCCTGTCTCATTAATAAGTTAACTTTTGAGATAGATTTGCAGATTGAAATTCAAATATTAAGTTAAGCAAATTATGCGGCACTCTGTAGTTATGGGCAAAGATTTTCAAATTTTGCCTGTTCATATTCCTGATGTATAGGCGATGTCACAACAAACTGAATCCAGCGAGTATTGGTACTGTCGCCTCTGCCAACCATCCATTCTCTGGAGATTGTCTTAGAGCCTGCTTCGGTAAACGTCATCGTCTTTTCATGATTGTTGTTCCCATCACTTTGAAGCCAGATATAGTTGAATCGGTAGGGTCCATTTGTGCTGATCGTGACATATAACGTATAAAGAACATTGGTGGGACAACCTCCCAAGGGATCACGCACAAGGTTGTAGCTCACATTGGAAATTCCATAATCAGACTCTAGATCATTCGATACAACTACTTTCACAAAAAATGGTTCATCGGAAGGACCAACTCCAAAATTAGTGTTCCAGGGCGTCTGAAGGCGCCAATAACCGGTAAACGTTCCTTCGGTATCGGGAGTTTTCAAATAGATGGAAATATCTTTCTGCTCGTTGGGTGCGACATCATCCTGAAGAGGATAGGTAGTGAGCCCGCCCATTAGATCACCGTTCCAGAACATCAAATTATAGGAGGAAGTCCATGTACAGGTTCCTGTGTTCAGCAAAGTCCATGTCTTCCAGTAATATGCACTCGGCTTCAAAAGTACGCTATCGGGAGGGTTTTCACCAACCAAAGAAGCTTGCGTTGTGCAGCCCGGATTAGATTGAGCAGAGACAGATGTTGCGGCAGTAGCAGGCGTTGTTACAGAGACAGGGGTCTCCAGGGCAGAGAGTGTTACGAGTGGCGTAAGCGTAGGCTGACTGGCAATCTTGGTCAGTGAATTGCCTGCCTGGACCGTCTGCGCTACAGCCGTCGAAATTTTAGAATCCTGTTGTGCTGATGGTCCACATGCAGAAACTAGCAATAGCAAACTAACCATTACCACCAGAGCTTTATATCTTCGAAACGCAAACATTCAAACTTCCTTTCTTATGGGAATGTAACAAGTGGGGCGAAAATATTATACCCTCCCACAAAAAACGCCCGGCGGTTCGCCGGGCGTTGCAATCGGATTACGGTATTTGTATTCTAGGGCTGATCCAAACGGCTGAATCGTCGGTGGACGGTCCGTTTGCCAGAACTGCCAGTGCAAATTGCACATTTTTTCCGACTATGCTGTTCAAGTCAACATCTATATCTTTCAGTGCGCCGTCGCAGGTATCGGTCCATTCCCCAAGAGGTTTAAGAATCCCCGATTCCTTATAGTTCAATTGGAACTTCGCGTTCCCCGCGCCACAGGTGCCATCAGGCTTGGCAAGAAAACCGATCTTGGCGATGAAATGCTCCCCGGAAACGACGGTATAAGCTGGATAAAGCCCGGTCATTACACCGTTATCCACCATCTGTGGAAAAATCTCCAGTATTTTGTTAGAAGAATTTCCATCTTCCAATTTTTTACCGCTTTGATACTTGGCGAAGCCATTTGCATCTGTCTCAGATCCGCCAAAGGTGATCGTGCCTCCGCTGCCAATCCAGCTTGCATCACCGGCACGGCTATAGAAATCAAAGCCAGAACTGGCTACAGCCACTTTGATATCGACAAAGAAGGACTGTCCATTCGTGCCGCCTAAAATCGGGATCAGCACACCAGAGGCGTTGCGAATGCGCCAATATCCACGATAAGAACCATTCGACGAGGGTGCCGTCAGATTGAGCGAGAGATCCACTTCCTGGCTGGGGCTGACAGTCCCAATCGGCGTGGGCGATATTCCGCCCATCACGTCACCGCTATCGAATACCAATGAATAACCAGACCATGTGCAGGTTCCCACGTTCTTCAGACGCCATGTTTTGGTAAAGGTGGCGCTAGGAGCAAAAACAGTTCCGTCGGGAATGGACATATCTCTAACAAATTGTGCCAGGTCACAGGATGCCGTTGGCGGGGCAGCAACCGTGGATGTGGGAAGAGCCAATGTTGGAAAACTGACCGAAGTGTTGGTAGCCAATGGTGGCGCCAGAGTCGGCGTATTGAATGGCGTCGACTGCGTAGACATGGCTTGCACGGTCAGCGCTGCAGCGGTGAAAACAGCGTTCGGAGCTTCTGTTGCGGGCGCCTGTGATGGCAGGTTGCAGGCGGCAAGTATAAAAATGAAAATGAAAAGTGGTGCAATAAAGCGAATAATTCTGGACATTCTCTTCTCCTGATTTGATAAAACAATTTTACACCCCGCTCGCCTCTTACAGCATTGTTCTGTAGCGAGCGGGGTACACCCCGCACGTTTCTTTTAGCGTTTTATGTGAGGCATAAGGATACAGACGGACTTTTGTTTATCTTTGTTCCTAACCAAAAAACCTTGCGAAGGTTCTTAAACCTTCGCAAGGTTGGATATCATTCGCCTAGCTTGGATTGCACCCAGCGCATGCTTTCCAAGCCTCAGGTTGTTTCGTGAACCCCAGCCATCCACAAACCGAGTTGTTCGCGGGTCGCGTCCTTGCGATTTACAGTTTCAACAATCTGACCTCGATACATCACGGCAATGCGGTCTGATAGTGACAGGATCTCATCCAACTCGGCGGAGATAAGTAACACGGCAATGCCACGGTCACGCATGGCAACAATCTCTTTGTGAATATATTCAATCGAACCGACATCCAATCCACGCGTGGGTTGTGAGGCGATCAATAATCTAATCGGGCGACTCAATTCGCGCGCGACGATCACCTTTTGCTGATTTCCCCCAGAAAGCTTGGATGCAGATACATAGGGCGAAGGAGTTCGCACGTCGTAAGCTTTAATCAGTTTTCGGGCATTTGCATCCACCTGGTTTTGTTGAATCACTGCGCCCTTGGAAAAGCGTGGCTGATAATAATCGCATAGGACCATATTATCTGCGACCGTATAGGAAAGCACCAAGCCGTGCCGCTGTCGATCTTCCGGGATATGAGCTAATCCTGTTGCTGTGATCGGGCGTGGTGGCTTGCCAGTGAGATCATTTCCAGATAATGTAAAACGTCCGCTTTCAATAGGGCGTAGTCCGGTGAGAGCTTCAGCCAGCTCTGTTTGCCCGTTGCCTTGTACACCTGCGATACCGAGTATTTCCCCTGCTCGTACATGGAACGAAACACCATTGACTGCCTCAAGCCCACGAATATCGCGTACATGTAAATCTTCCACTTTCAAAATTTCTTCGGTGGGTTGAGCTGGTTTCTTTTGGACGGTTAGAATCACCGCACGCCCCACCATCATCGAGGCAAGTTGTGCTTCATTGGATTCTTTGGGATTCGCAGTTCCAACCACGCGCCCGGCGCGCATAACGGTGATTCGGTCCGCGATTGCCAGTACTTCTTTGAGCTTATGCGTGATGAAGATAATAGAAACGCCTTTTTTGGTAAGCTCGCGCATAATGCGGAAAAGATCTTCCGCTTCCTGTGGCGTCAACACGGCAGTAGGTTCATCGAGAATCAAGATATTCGCGTGACGATACAATGCTTTCACAATCTCAACGCGCTGTTGAACGCCTACAGGCAGGTCGCCTACAATCGCCTCGGGATCCACATCCAGTCCATATTGATGCGAAAGATCTGTCACCTTTTGGGCGACTTCCTTACGATCCAGTTTGACCAGTGGAGCTTCGTTCGAATGTGAGCGATGATCCGTTTCCGCACCGAGCATGATGTTTTCTGTCACCGTGAAAACAGGAATCAACATGAAGTGTTGGTGAACCATGCCAATGCCATGATGGATCGCGTCTTTCGGCGAATTGAGCACCATCACATTTCCATTGACGAGGACCTCGCCGGAATCGGCTTTATATAATCCGTATAGGACGTTCATCAATGTCGTCTTACCCGCACCATTCTCACCCAGCAGCGCATGGATCTCTCCATGATGGAGATTGAACTCGACATTATCGTTTGCGAGAACGCCAGGGAATTTTTTCGTAATGCCCTTGGCTTCCAGGACAATAGTATTTGAGGAAGAAGATGTATTTTCTGCCATAGTGTCTTCCTACTTTTCGTATGGCTTGCCATCGGCAGCCGGTGGAATAGTTTTGCCGATCAGGCCCGTTAGAATGAGCATGGTCAAAATATAAGGAGCAAGACCAACCACATAAGAGTTCTGGAGAAATGACCATTGCGGTGGGATCAAGGTACGGAAGAACTGGAGATTGATTTGCAATGCCTGCGCCGCGCCGAAAACGAGTGCGGCCGCCCAGGCACCAAACGGTGTCCAGTTGCCAAAGATCATGGCCGCCAGGGCAATAAAGCCACGCCCGTTAGTCATCAATGGCTCAAAAGAGGAAATCGATTCGAGCGTGAAATAGGCGCCACCCAGCCCTGCCAAGAATCCGCCAATGATCACATTGATATAGCGCATGCGAATCACATTGATACCGACTGTATCTGCTGCGCGCGGATGTTCGCCAACGGCACGCGTTCGCAAACCCCAACGAGTATTGAATAACACGTAGTGCGTGACGATGACTAAAATCAAAGCCGCGATTGTAATTGGCTGCTGCTCGAAGATACGCCCAAACGTCGGAATATCAGCCAGAAATGGAATATGAATTCTAGGCAGGATGCCCGGCGAGTGGGGAACTTGTCCGCCGAACACGCTACCCTTACCAAAAAACATCTGACGATTCAGAAAACCAGTAATCCCAACGGCGAGAATGTTGATGACTGTACCGCCGATAATTTGATCTACTTTGAACGTAATAGATAACATTGCATGCAATAAGGCAAACAAACCACCTGTTAGGATTGCCGCCAAAACCCCAATGAACAAGCTAAGCATCCCTGGCATATGGAAGACGGTATTCATGTAGATCGAAGCCAACCAGCCAAAGAATGCGGCTCCAAGCATCATGCCTTCGATGCCAATGTTAACTACGCCTGATCGTTCACAATAGATTCCAGAAAGCGCGCCGAGAGTCAATGGTGTGGCAACTGCAATCGTTGTCGCCAACATGCTCGTGACAATAAGCAGCGGCGAGCTTTGAGAGAAACCAACCAGGACAACCGTCCCGAACATGATGGCAATAATCAGTGCAATAACAGCGAAACGGAATTGCATGCGAGTACCACCATTGCGCATGGCTCCAAATAAGATTGCCGCCAAGACAACACCAAACGGATTTGTCTTCCCCAACAATGCGATGGCAATCGCGTCGAAACCATAACCCACGGCAAACCCAAGTTCATGACGATAGTTCAACGCCGTGACTTCGATTGCTCCAGCCAGACCCGCCAGCATACCTGAGATTGCCATCGAAATGATGATTGTCCGCTGAACATTGATACCCGCGTATTTGGCTGCATCCGGGTTTGACCCGACTGTACGAATTTCAAATCCAAGTGTGGTTTTCTGAAGAATCCACCATATCAACAAAGCAACTAACAGAGCCAGTACGAAACCCCAGTGAACGCGCAACCCATCAAAGATGGGCGCAATGCGGGCGCTCTTTGCAATCGCCGGTGTGCGCGCCACAACATTTAATGGGTTGGGATCTTTCATTGGTCCATTGAGCAAAAATGAAGTGATATTGAGAGCAATATAGTTCATCATGATGGTATTGATCACTTCATGTCCCCCGGTATATGCCTTGAGTGCTCCCGGAATCGCAGCCCACAATCCCCCTGCCAACATTCCCAATCCTACTGCGAGGGGAATATGAATGAAGGCAGGAATATCATGTCCAAGCCATTTGGGCAGAGCATAACCGATCAAAGCGGCTGCGACAGCACCGAAAGCCAATTGTCCTTCAGCCCCAATGTTGAACAATCCACCTTTGAAGGCAAACGCAACCGCGAGTCCAGCAAAAATATAGGGGGTTGCCCAGACTGCTGTTTCACTTAAGGCTTTCTTGGAACCGAAGGCTCCTTGTACAAGCCCCCGATAGGCAGCGAAGGGGTCGCCACCCACAGATTTGATAATTAATCCGCCAAGAATGACAGCTGTAATGATCGCCAGCAGAGGCACGATTAAGGGCTCTAGCCACTGCCTCAAATTCTTGATGAATCCTGGTTCGTTGCTACTTTGCATAAAGCAAGCTCCATACTACTTGGAAAAAACCCCGTTCCAAAAAGAAAGGGGAAAGAGCAATCGCTCTTTCCCCTTTACAAACATCTAATCTTACTGGGCGGGTTTCACTGGCGGAACATTTGTCTTAATCGAACCATCCGTCAAACCTGCAAGAAGCGCCTGCATCTCGGCATCCACATTGGCGGGGACAGCGCTTGCAAGATCATGGTAAGGAGCATATCCGGAAGGACCAGCGTAGAGTCCACCGGTGGGGAACTTGCCATCCTTTGCCAATTTGATGATATCAGCAACAGGCTGAGTTTCCGGCTTCATGGCGCTGGAGAGCATTTGGCTCGCAGCTTCAGGTAAGGTAAAGTACTGATCGGTGTCTACGCCGATGGCATATACTTTGCGCTGGGCGGCTGCATCCACAGCGCCATTACCGGTCTTACCACCGCAGCCAAAGATGGCATCTGCACCCTTGTCGATCATGGAGTTGGCGGTATCGGCACCCCAGGTAGGATCGGTGAAGGTCTTATCGAAACCGACATCGCTGTGATATACAACGGTGACTTCGGTCTTGGTGCTGTTCTTCGCATCTTCATACGCGGCACCGGCTTTGTAGCCTTCACCATAACGCCAGACGGGCGGAACGGCATCGGTACCACAAACAGCGCCGAGCTTGTGGGACTTGGAGACCATCGCAGCCAGAGCGCCAACCAGGAAACCAGATTGATCTTCGTTGTAAACTACACCGACAAGGTTCGCGAGCGGCCAATCGGGATGATTATCGTCCTTGGAGAGGAATTGATCTCCACCGACGAAAAAAGTATTCGGATACTGCTTGGCAGCATTGTAGGTCGCGTCAGTCAGAGCAAAGCCCCAGGTCACAACCATATCGTAACCGGCATCTGCGAAGGTCGCGATGTTCTTGTCATAGTCCTTTGAATCGGTTGTTTCAATGTATTGAACCCAATTCGCCACACCATCGGATTGTGCCTTTTGCACACCTTCCCAGGCGGTCTGATTGAAGGATTTGTCATCAATCTTGCCAACATCAGTTACGAAGCCAACGCAGAAGACGTCCGGCTTGGTGCAGTCAGGTGCCTGTCCATTGCCTCCGTCGGGGCTGACGTGACAGGAGCCTGTGTGGGGGCTGTCGTAGCAGGCGCGCCGCAGGCGGTAAGGATGATCGAGGCAACGATCATCAAAGCAGTAACAAGGTACAACTTTTTCATGTAATTCTTCTCCTCATTGAAATTGAAAATCGAGTTTAATTAAACTTATTGGGGAATAAATTTGGTCGGGGCACCTCCTCTGTAAATCGCTTATGCTTGCTATAAAGTAGCAGCCAGCATGGTTGAGTAATAAATTATATCAATAAAACCTTACGAAGCGTACAACTGAAAATTACATAATTTCTTGTCTAACAATTTGAAATCTTATTCTATGGCTTTTGAGAAGGAACGTTGGTTTGAATGGAACCATCCAGCAAGCCAGAATTGATCTTTTGCATTTGATCTTTCACCTCCGCGGGAACTTCATTATCCAGATCATGAAAGGGAGCAAAACCAACCTTGCCATAGAAATTTCCACTTGGGAAATTTCCCTGCCTGGCAAGTTTGATCAAATCCAGTACACCGGGTGTGATCAATTTTGTCGCACTGGATAACATTCGAGGCGCGGCATCGGGCAACGTCCAGTATTGATCAGTATCCACGCCAATTGCATACGCATCTGCCTGCGCCGCGGCAACGATCGCTCCATTGCCGGTGACACTTCCACAGCCGAAAACAATATCCACGCCTTGATTGACCATAGAGTTGGCAGTGTCTGCCCCCCATTGCGGATCGATAAAAGCTTTGTCATCATCAGGGTGATAAACCACAGTTACACTTGTCGTCATTTCTTTGAGTTGATCAATGTATGTAGCGCCCGCTTTGTAACCTTCTCCAAAACGCCACACGGCCGGAACAGTATCCGGGCCGCAAACCGCGCCAATCTTTTGACTCTTGCTCATCATCGCCGCAAGAGCGCCAACGAGAAAGCCTGCTTGATCTTCTGGAAAATTTAAACCAGCAACCCCCTGGACCGTCTCAGACTGAAATTGATCCACACCAATAAATTTTGTATTTGGATATGTTTTGGCTGCCGCAGTTGTCTCCTCACTCAGGTCAAAACCAACGGTCACAACGACATCGTAATTGGCATCCCCAAATACGGAAATATTCTTGGCACGATCTTTGGGATCGGCCGTCTCAATGTAGTTAATGGTTGAGCCCAATTCTTTGGCTGCTTGTTGGACTCCCTCCCACGCAGACTGATTGAAAGATTTATCGTTGACCTTTCCGATATCTGTTACCAGACCGACACAAAAAACTTTTTCGCTCGCGCAATTAAGTGCCTGTGGACCACAGGCTATCAGCATCGTGGAAATTAAGAATGCTGCAAATAACACATGCAGCTTCTTCATAGTGATTCTCCTGTTTGGAAGATGAATTGCAGGGATATGAGACTCCTCTTTCGCTTCATAAGTATACAGTCAGTTCAATTGTTAGACAAGACAACCTTGAACAATACGGAGAAACATCACGGTTCCGCTTTGCGGTAAGCCGATGATCGATTCCATTAGCCAGCCGTCGCCTCGCCGCGTCGCACACCGAGCATCAACGCAAGCGCGATCAGCATAAACAATGGAGAGATCAACATGATCATATTGTAATTATTTCCCGTCCATTGGATTGCCCAACCGTTAATGTTTGGACCCACAATCGCCGATAATGTCGAGAACAAATAATACAGTCCTGTAAAGGTTCCGAGTCTTGTTGCTGTCGTTAACTCAACCACCATGGGCAAAGAGTTGATATTTACAAATGCCCAACCAATGCCACCGAACATCAGCAGGATGCCTGCCATTGTCAACAGGCGTGGACCATTTTCAGTTAGCGGGATCCCTACCAGCGGCAATGGTGAGATCCCTGTCAACAACATCTTTGCAGGCATTACATACAGCAAAGCCAGCATGATCGAAACCAGGATGAGTCCAATAGAGATTGTCACGCGTCTGCCAATCCGCGCTGCAAGGAATCCGGAAGGAATCGCAAACAAAACAAAGAATAATGGGAACACAGATAAAAGAGTTGCACCATCACCTGCATCGATGCCGAGATGCTCCTGCGCATAGAGCGTAAAGAAGGTTTCGACAGCAGAATACCCAATGAACCAAAAGAAGATCGCAAACAGAATTCTTGCGCCACTTTTATCCGGATCCGATAATACTTCGCGCAAGCTTTGAAGCATGCCGGGTTGTTCATTTGCATCTCCATAATCTTTTGGTTCCTGCACAAACAGGAAAACAATCAATGCCGCGATAATAACTAAACCTGATCCAAGCCAAAACGGAAAAGCCGGACTCATTTTGTACAACATGCCACCGCTTTGCAAGGCAATAATCGTCCCGATACCTCCCATAAAATTGATAATGCCATTTGCTTGCGAACGTTTTTCAGAAGGTGTGATATCTGGCATCAACGCAACAACGGGTGTTCGCCATAATGCGGCGCTCAATAACAATGTGCTTGTACACGCAACAAATAATGGCAACATAGATGCTATTGGAATGAATCCAAATGCCAGCGCGGTGACAGGCGCACCGATCAGGATAAACGGAAGCCGTCGCCCCATGGGAGTACGCAAACGATCGGACCATGCTCCTACGGGCGGTTGAATAAATAACGCGGCGATGTTATCCAGCGTCATAAAGAAGCCAATGAACGCTGGAGCAAGATGAAATTTATTTGCTAAAAAGATTGGAACAAAGGCATTATAGACACCCCAGATGACGCTCACGCCGAAGAAGCCGAAACCCAACAAAAAGATTTTGCCGTAATTGAATTTCATGATGATGTTTGCCTCCTTGTAGATTGTTTCAGGTTCCAAGTTCAAGGTTTAAGGTTCAATGCGATTGTCATCACCTTCAACTTTTGACCTTAAACGTTCCACAATCTTTTTATCTTCTTTATCGAGTTCTGCCTTTTCGATCATATCTGGGCGTTTGTGAAATGTGCGCGTTAATGCCTGCTCACGGCGCCATTTTTCGATTTTGGCATGATCCCCCGAAAGCAACACATCGGGAACTTTCCAGCCGCGGAATTCGGATGGCTTGGTGTAGTGTGGGTATTCCAACAAACCCATCGAATGCGAATCATCTTGTGCACCGGTGGGGTCCCCTAATACACCAGGAATAAGCCGCGAGATCGCGTCGATGATCATCAGTGCGGGAAGTTCGCCGCCGGTAAGCACATAATCGCCGATGGAAATCTCGTCGGTGACCAGATGCTCACGGATGCGCTCATCCACGCCCTCGTAGCGACCACAGAGCAAAGCGATTCGTTCGTGACCTGATAGTTCTTCGGCGATTCGTTGATTGAAGACGCGTCCCTGAGGAGTTAATAAGATAACGGGAAACGCTGGCGGTTGAGCCGGACCCGCCTGCGAGGCGAATCCCAATACCGTCTCGATGGCTTCGAAGACCGGTTCCGGCTTCATCACCATGCCCCCTCCACCTCCATAGGGTGTGTCATCGGTGGTGTGGTGCTTGTCGTGGGCGTAATCACGGATATTGTGGAGACGCACGTCGATCAATCCCCGCTGACGGGCACGCAGTAAAATGCTGGATTCGAGGTATGCAGCGAATACTTCCGGCAGAAGAGTGAAGACCTCAAATTGCATAAGCGTGGCTAAGTATCGAATGGTAATATGAAATTACTATGTATCTACCACGCAGCAGCCGATGGAGTATGACTCGCCGCAGAAAACGTCCGAATTTGTTCGGTTGGACGGTACTTGGCCTGGTCGTGCTCTTCGGATATTACTTTGACCAGATTTATCTACCTACACAACCGAACCCGTTTGAGGCGACCCCCACAGCGACGCGTTCTGCGGAATCGTTTACCAGCGAGGCAGAACAACTCTTTAATGATGGAAAACTGGTCCAATCGATTGATGCCTATAAATCTGCAATTAAATCTTCCCCTCAGGATCCTACGCTTTACATAGCGCTTGCCCGTGTGCAGGTGTTTGCAGGGCTTCCCAAAGAGGCGCAACCGAATGCGGAGAACGCGATCTTATTGAGCCCGGGCAATTCCATGGCGCACGCGGTGCTTGCCTGGGCGTTGGACTTTCAAGGCGGCAAACAGAATAATGCCAAGGCACAGGAGGAGATTCAAACCGCGATCAAATATGACGATCACAATGCAATCGCTCATGCCTATTATGCCGAAATATTGGTTGATTCGGATGATTTTGCAAATTACGCTAAAGCAGCGGATGAATCAAGAGTTGCATTTGCTCTGGCTCCCGATTTAATCGAGACGCATCGTGCCCGCGCGTACATCCTTACCGCGACAGGTAGCGAGGGCAACAACTACGAACTTGCAGTTCAGGAATTGCGCGAAGCAATCAAGATCAATAAAAACATTGCCCTCTTGCATATGGAATTGGGAATTAATCTCAGAACCCTGTTGGCATATGATGATGCGATCAATGAATTCACACTTGCGAATACGCTGAATCCGCCGGACCCCGAGCCCGATTACTACATCTCACGTACGTATGCGACAGAAGGTGAATACGAGAAGGCGCTGCAGTATGCAGAAACCGCTGTAAAAGATGCACCCACGAATGCGCTCTATCGTGGGAACTATGGACTCATGTATTACAAGAATTATTTGTTTACAAAAGCTGTGGAGCAATTGAGACTTGCCGTAACTGGTGGCAAAACAGCCGATGGTTTAGAAATCCAGGGAATACCTTTGACGAACGATATTCATACCACAGAAATTTATTATGCCTACGGATACGCACTCGCACGTATCAATCAGTGCGGGGATGCACTAAAGCTTGTTCAACAATTACAAACAGAATTGCCCAGCGATGATCAAGCCGTAGCGGAGGCTGCAACTGATATTACCAATATCTGTCAGCAGAATCTCGACAACCCGGTTGTCGATACTCCTACAGCAACAATCGAAGCCACCTCCACGCCAGAGGGGACGGATACACCTGAGCCGACTGTTACATCCGAGGCAACTAGCGCCCCATGAACGTCACTCCTCGTCGTCCATTATTTAATCGCCGACCACAATCCAACATTTATCGCATGTTTGTATATGTTGTGATGTTGTTGGGATGTGTCTGGATTCTGCAACAGGTGAGCAAAGGAAATATCCGACCGCTGTTGCAACCGACTCCTGTACCCACCCGTGCGATCCAATCTTACCTGGAGGAGGGAAAAGCTGGTTTTAGTGCAGGTAACCTGAACCAGGCGATCAGTGCTTATCAGGAAGCGCTAAAACTAAATCCGAATGATGCGAAAACATGGGCGGAACTGGCTCGTATTCAGACCTATTCCTCGGTATTACTCACAACCAATCCGGAGAAAAAAGCACGTCTGCTGGAGGCGCTTGACTCGGCAAATAAAGCTGTTGCGCTAGCTTCCGAAGACAGCACAGCTCATGCGATCCTTGCGTTCACCTTGGATTGGAATGCCAACTCTAATTTCCATACGAGTCAAGAAGTACAGGCATATTTACAACAGGCAGAGACCGAAGCTTTAGTTGCGCAGCAAAAGGACAGTAACAACACACTTGCCTTAGCCTATTATGCCGAAATCCTCGTTGACGAACAGAAATTGAATCAGGCACAGATCATCATCGATCAGGTACTGCAGCGCCCTGATGCAGATCAATATATGGATGTGCACCGCGTCAATGCATACTTAATGGAAAGTTTGGGTGACTATAATCTGGCAATTTCTGAATATGAGAAAGCCAGTGTTATCGAGCCGAACTTTGCTTTTCTTTATTTGCGTATCGGCGCGAATTACCGTCGCCTTGCCTATGATGTGCAACTAACGCAGGGTGAAGATGCCGCTCGTCCGGTTTATGAGCAGTCTCTGGGATATTTTGCGAAAGCCGCAAAGATCAATGAGCAACTGGATGTCAAGGATCCAACACCTTATCTTTCGATTTCACGTACATATTCACAACTGGGTGACTTTTTTGCTGCAGCACTAAACGTGAAGAAAGCGCTGAAATTCGACCCAACCAATGCTGATATTTATGGGCAGTTGGGAATCATCTATTTCCGCTCGCGCAACTATGAGGGTTCCATTTTTACGCTCAAATGTGCTCTACGTGGCTGCTCGGGCGAAGATTCCTGTTTGGGACGCGGACTCGATAGATGCTACCCGGATCTTGGCGAAAATCCTGTCACCGTCAACGGATTGGCAATTGATCCGGTCACGATCGTTTATTACTATACGTATGGCTCTGTCCTCGCTGCGTTGAGCCGACCCGCGGACAATAAGTGTCCCGAAGCAATGCAAGTGATGCAGGAGGTCCGCAACGAAATGAAGGCGAATGCTGACAAATACGTGGATGGAGGTGACACGATCATTAGCATCGTGGAAGATGGGGAATTCATCTGTAGATCACTTGGAACTGGTAACGCCTCGAACCTGACTGGCACACCAGAGGGGACAGGAACAGTATCCCCAGATACAACAACTGAGGTGACAGCAACACCAACCCCCGCGCTTACGCTGGATGCCATGCAAACGCTGATTGCGCAATTCACCCAAACCCCTGCCCCCTAACCCTGCACTTTAGTATCAGAGAAATATAAGAATTTTAAACTTCCCCCTTGACGTAGCCAATTGGTTTCGGTATTATAGATTAGCACTCGCGAGTACGGAGTGCTAATTTCGTGCATTATGCCAAATTTGCAAAAACCAAATCCAATCAGGAGGCCGAACAATGGCAAGTAAAATGAAGCTGAAACCCCTCGGCGGACGCGTGATCGTGGAACCGATCGAGCAGGAGGAAATGACCGCAGGCGGAATCATTCTTCCCGAAACCGCAAAGGAAAAACCGCAAGAAGGCAAAATCCTTGCGGCAGGACCAGGCGAACGCGACGATACTGGCAAGCGCATCGCCATGGAAGTTAGTGTTGGAGATCGGGTATTGTATGCAAAATATTCCGGTACCGAAATAAAGATGGATGGCAAGAAAGTGCTCATCCTGCGCGAAAGCGACATTCTAGCCGTGGTTGAAGGCTAATTCTGGAGGAATGAAAAATGGCTGCTAAACAACTTGTCTTTTCAGAAGACGCCCGCCGCAAACTGAAGAATGGCATGAATATGGTTGCGAACGCGGTGAGCGCAACCCTTGGTCCCAAGGGCCGCAACGTGGCGATTGACCGCAAGTTCGGATCCCCCACTGTTACACACGATGGTGTTTCGGTGGCGAAGGAAATCGAACTGGAAGATCCGTTTGAGAATATGGGAGCCCAGCTCCTCAAGGAAGCCGCCTCCAAGACCAATGACATCGCCGGCGATGGCACCACCACTTCGACCGTTCTGGCTCATGCCATTGTGAACGAAGGCCTCAAGGCACTCGAAGCGGGTTATAACCCGATGCTCCTCAAGCACGGTATTATGCAGGCAACCGAAAGCGTTGTCGAAGAACTCCGCAAGATGTCTGTTAAGATCGACACCAGGGAAGAAATCGCTTCGGTCGCGACTAATTCCGCTGCTGATTCTGCCATTGGTAACCTGATCGCGGATGTTATGGACAAAGTCGGCAAAGACGGCGTCATTACCGTGGAAGAGTCCAAGTCCATGTCGGATGAGACTGAGTTTGTGGAAGGTATGCAGTTCGACCGTGGTTACCTCTCCGCTTATTTCATCACCAGCACCGATAAGATGGAAGCTGTGATCAATGAGCCGTACATTCTCATCAACGAGAAGAAGATCTCCGCGGCGCAGGACATCGTCCCCATTCTTGAAAAATTAGTCCAGATCGGCAAGCGCGAACTGGTCATCATCGCCGAAGATATTGACGGCGAAGCTCTCGCAACCCTCGTCCTCAACAAACTGCGCGGCATGTTGAACGTGCTCGCTGTCAAAGCCCCTGGCTTTGGTGATCGCCGCAAAGCGATGTTGAATGATATTGCCATCCTCACCGGTGGAACCGTGATCGCCGAAGAGACCGGTCGCAAACTTGAGACCGCTACACTTCAGGATCTTGGTCGCGCTGAGAAGGTTGTCTCTGATAAAGAGAACACCACTGTGATTGGCGGCAAAGGCAAGAAGGGCGATATCGAAGGTCGCATCAAGGAAATCCGCGCCGAGATCGATAAGAGCACCAGCGATTACGACAAGGAAAAACTTCAGGAACGTCTCGCCAAGTTGAGCGGTGGCGTCGCCATCATCCGCGTGGGTGCAGCGACTGAAACCGAAATGAAAGAGAAGAAGCATCGTGTGGAAGATGCACTCTCCGCAGCGCGCGCAGCCGTGGAAGAAGGTATTGTGCCCGGTGGTGAAATCTCCCTCATCAATGCAGCAACCAAGCTCGACAAACTGCTGAAGAACCTTGATGGTGAAGACAATGAGGAAACCAAGGTCGGTATCAATATCGTCAAGAAGGCACTCGAAGCCCCGATCCGCAAACTTGCCTCGAACGCGGGCCAGGATGGTTCCGTGATTATTGACACCGTCCGCCGCACTGCGGCCGATAAGAAAAATAAGAACATCGGTTATAACGTTCTGACTGACGAATACACTGATATGATCGCAGCCGGCGTCATTGATCCTGTCAAAGTGGTGCGCGGTGCGCTCGAAAACGCCGCATCCATCGCTGTCATGATCCTGACCACCGACGTGCTCGTCACCGACATGCCCGAGAAGGACAAGGCTCCTGCCATGCCTCCTGGTGGTATGGGCGGGATGGATTACTAAACTAATCCTTACAACCTTGCGAAGGTTTCGAACCTTCGCAAGGTTGTTTTATTTAATATATAATTCGGGGGCGATGTTTTTCCAACACAACTCCATTCGGATATTCTTGACTCTTTTGACCGCACTCGGACTCTCCGCGTGCGCTTCTCTTTTCAAGCCGGAGCCGACTCTTACACCGACAGTAACCTTTACCCCCGCACCGCCGACCGCCACTTCTGAGCCTCTGGCTTTGACTGTTAACGGAGACGGCATCTCTTTGGTGGAGTTCAATGCTGAAGTTGCCGATTATACAAAATCACAAACGGCAATTGGCAAAACAGTTGCTTCCGCGGATGCTACCGATGCCGTCATCAAAGACCTGACTGCTCAGTTGTTGCTTGCTCAAGGCGCGCATACAAATGGATTTACCTTGGATGATGCAGGGCTGCAATCACGTATTGACTCACTGGTTGGACAAATTGGAGGAGCGGATAATTTGTCGAAGTGGCAGGCAGATCATGGCTACAACGACCAAACATTTCGGTCCGCGTTGAGGCGCGCAGCAGAAGCAGCCTGGATGCGTGACAAAATCATTGCTGAGGTCCCCAGTACCGCCGAGCAGGTACACGTCCAACAAATTCTGCTCTATAATCAAGACACGGCGCAGAGCTTTCTTTCCCAATTAAACAGTGGAACAGACTTCGATGAGCTGGCGCAGAGAGCAGACCCGCTCACACGCGGCGATTTAGGATGGGTGCCGCGAGGCTATTTGCTCGATCAGAAGATTGAAGACGCGGCATTTAGCTTACAAGTTGGCACGCACAGTGATGTGATCACAACGAACGTTGGGTTTCATATCCTCCGCGTTCTGGAACGGGATCCTAATCGTCCACTTTCGCCAGATGCACTGCGTGCGTTGCAGGACCTTGCTCTCCAAAAATGGATCAATGATCAACGTCAGCAGGCAAAGGTTGTCCTTGCGCCACCAAATTAAGATCAAATCAGGTGACTGTCACCTCCGACTACTCATGGAGCAACATAGATGAACGACGATTTCGACTTTGATGGAACACAATCCCAATCCCGCGGTGGAACCATGCCCATATGGGACATTCTTTCCATTGTAGTGTTGATCCTCACTATCTGCATTGCGGTGTATTTTGTGATGATCTTCCTCAACCCCGAATCGTCCTTGAATGTTCTGCCTCCCGGCGGATTGGGTCCGCACCTTCCCACCGCAACGACAACGCCGATTCAAATGGAAGCCACGTGGACAGCGAGTCCTACTCTCGAGTTAACCCCCAGCAACACACCTCGTCCGACATTTACGCCGTTCTTCACCGATACCCCATTCTCGCTTGTCCCTCCAACCAAAACTCCAAAACCCACCAGTACACCCAAAGCGCCGTTCAGCGCGACCACTCAACAGGTGGAAAGCACAGTCATTCATCCTGAGCTGGCTTGTAACTGGGCGGGCATCGGCGGTACCGTCGTCGACGCGAATAATAGTCCAGTGATCGGAACGGTGGTTGTACTACGCGGCACATTGAACGGCGATACGATCGAGCAACAAACCGTAACAGGCATCAATAAGGAATACGGCCAGTCGGGGTTCGAATTTGTGCTTGGTACCGCACCTGTTAATTCGAGGAATACTTTATACGTTCAACTCGTGGATTTGCAGAACATCCCACTTTCAGACAAGGTCTTTATCACGACCTCTTCAGATTGTTCGAAGAATTTGGTGATCGTAAGGTTCAAGAAAAATAGATAATAAAATATATGTTGATATTGTAGGGGCGGATCGCGATCCGCCCCTACAATTTTATACAACCACATTCCAGTTTTCGTACTTTTTATTCCTCCCATACAAAACATCGCTGTACATCGTTCGTAATTTCGTGGTTATGGGTCCCATCGAGCCCATGCCAACGGGACGATAATCGATCTTCGTCACGGCGGTGATTCCTGCCGCGGTTCCAGTCATGAATATTTCTTCGCAGATGAATGTTTCGGTGCGATCGATCGAACGTTCGACGACATCCATGCCCAATTCATTACGCGCCAGCTCGATCACGGATTTGCGCGTGATACCCTCAAGGATGTTATCCGTCACCGGCGGCGTAACCAAAACTCCATCGCGCACCATGAAGATGTTCATCGCCGAGCCTTCCGAGATGTGACCATTATTATCTAACACCAGAGCTTCATCAAAGCCGGAGCGATTCGCATCCGTTTTGATCAAGGCCGAGTTGGCATACGCACCTGCCACCTTGCCGCGGGCTGGGATAACATTGTCGTCCACGCGCCGCCACGAAGAGATCGTCACATGCGCGTTCGTATCGTTCTTGACGTAGGGTTCATAGGCGATCACGAACATGCAGAACTCGTCCTTCAAGTTATGCAACCTTACGCCAATACCCAGATCTGATTTGTAAAAGGTCGGACGCATATATATATCCTGCTGCCAACTGTCGGTGCGCAGGAGATCGAGCGTCAGCTGGATCAGGCTCTCCTCATCGTAATTTGTTTCCATTGCCATCATGCGCGCCGAATGCAATAAGCGTCGAAAATGGTCATAAGGACGAAAAACGAAGAGACATTTCTTCTCTTCGTTCCAATATGCCCTCATACCACCGAATACGGCTGTACCATATAAAAATCCGTGAGTTGCGATATTAATTTTTGCGTCCGAAAGCGGGACGATTTTTCCCTCAAAGAAAGCGTGCTTCGAGAGATCCACTAGACACCTCCAAATTGGATTTTTGGACCAGCTCTTTCAAAAGAATTATACCTGATTCAGTCTTGTTCAATTTCTTTCCAAGAATTAATTCTTTATATAAGTATTGACAAGAGTAAAAATCCTGCTAAAATCTAATTCGATAAGTATCGAATTAATTAGAAAGGAGTAAAAATGGATGAGAATCCCGAAATCCTATCCTTTGTGAAAGCGCTGGCATCCGCTGACCGTTTGCGGATTGTAGGAGTATTGGCTCGTGGAAAAGCCAGTCAGTCGGATATCGCCGAACAGTTGCACCTTCCCATCCGGGACGAAGAGTTACCTCAATGCAGATGGCACGCTCAAGCAAATCCCGCCGCAGGGAAACAAACTTCTCATTATCCTGAGTTTCATCGCCGATGCGTTTGCTTATGATACGAATTACACAGAAAAGGAAGTCAACATGATTCTGCGCCGCTTCCATCTGGACACCGCCGCCTTGCGCCGTTATCTCGTGGATAACGGTCTCATGAGCCGCGAGAGCAACGGAACGCGCTACTGGCGCCTGAAGCAGGAGGCAAAATGAGCGAAGAGCTGGTCACCTTCTTCAAGGCACTGGCTGATTCCAATCGGCTCAAGATCGTCGGTCTGCTCGCGGAGAAATCCTACAGCGTGGAAGAGCTTGCCGAGTTGTTGCAACTCAAACCATCTACGGTATCGCATCATCTTTCGCGTTTGGCAGAAGCAGGATTGGTACAGGCGCGTTCAGAAAGTTATTACAATGTCTACCAGTTAGATCAATCCGTGCTGCAGGAAAAAGCGCGGACGATGTTTACGAAAGGTGAGCTCTCCAACGTCGCCGCCGAAGTAGACGCGGATGCCTACGATAAAAAAGTGATCAAAGATTACGCACGCCGCGATGGAAGTTTGAAGACGCTTCCCGCCCAACGCAAAAAGCTGGAAGCCATCCTGCGCTACGTGGTCCGGGCGTTTGATGTTGAAAAGCGCTACAGCGAAAAACAAGTCAATGAAATTCTTTCCCACTACAACGATGACACCGCCACATTGCGCCGTGAACTTGTTGGCTATGGGTTGATGCAGCGCGAAGGCGGTGGCGGGGATTATTGGCGCACTTAATGTCATTGCGAGGAGCTCGCGCTGAGCGGAGCGAGTGACAACGAGCGGAGACGAAGCGTGGCCGACGAAGCAATCTCCGACTTAACGGGAGATTGCTTCGCTCATTACATTCGCTCGCAATGACAGATTTGATTGTGATAGACTGGGGACATAGACCAACTACATTTCTAAATTGCCAAATGACAATTTTCAATACTCCCCTGCTCAGTGCCTGGTTGCACTATACCGCCAGATTCTTGATGCGTTTGTTCGGCTGGCACATCGATGGAAAACTTCCAGACATTCCAAAGTTTGTGTTGATCGGCGCGCCACATACATCCAATTGGGACTTTGTCCTGTTCCTTGGCGTGGTCTTCACATTACGGGTCAATGTCCATTTCATGGGTAAAGTGGAATTGTTCCGTTCACCAATTGGATGGTTCTTCCGCTATTGCGGCGGCATCCCCGTCGATCGCAAAAAGTCAACGGGACTTGTGGAACAAACGGTAAAAGCGATCAACCAATCAAAAGAATTTATTCTGGTCATTACTCCTGAAGGGACTCGCCATCAAGTAGCGGAGTGGAAGCGCGGCTTCTATCACATTGCCAAAGATGCAGGGATTCCGATTGTCATCGGAATCGTGGACGGCAGGCACAAAATTATCCATCTTGGAAAAGTATTTGAACCTACCGCGGATATGGAAGCTGATCTAAAAACCATCAAAGGGTTTTTTGATGGAATTGTGGGCATGAAACCGAGGAAGAAATATATAACTCTCAAGAATTGATCTACTGCAATCTATTAAAAAGAGGCACATAAATGAACATAACAAAATCATTCCAACGAACTTTGGGACGCTCAGACATCCAGGTGAGTGCAATGGGATTGGGCTGTTGGGCAATCGGCGGTCCTTGGAAATGGCTGGATGGAGAGGGCGGTTGGGGCGACATTGACGATCATGAGTCGATCCGCGCTATCCATACAAACGCGATAAGGTCATCCTTGCAACTAAATTTGGTTTTAACGTCAATGAGATAGAGAAACGCGTGACCCTGCGCTCGGATGATCATCTTCAATATGTGCGCGATGAATGTGAAGCCAGCCTGCGCCGTTTGAACACAGATGTGATTGACCTGTATCAATTACACGTTTGGGATTATCCATTAGACAAGGTTCCAGCAATGGTGGATGTGCTGGAGTCCCTTGTAAAAGATGGGAAGATTCGCTTCTATGGCTGGAGCACAGACGATGTGGCAGGTGCACGTCTGTTTGCAGAAGGGAAACACTGTGTAGCTATTCAGCATGACTTGAATGTGATCCTCGATGCGCCTGAGATGCTGTCACTCTGTGACGAATTAAATCTTGCCAGTGTGAATCGCAGTCCTTTGGCACGCGGAGCGCTGAGCGGAAAATATTCCAAGAGCAATGTATTCCCACAGAATGATGTCCGCAATGATGAATGGTCGCGCGATCACTTCTTTGCACCTACTCTTGCTCAACTGGATGCAATCCGCGAAATCCTCACCAGCGAGGGGCGCACACTCGTTCAGGGTGCACTGTCCTGGATCTGGGCACGCAGCGAAAAAACAATTCCCATTCCCGGTTTCAAAACGGTTGCACAGGTTGAGGAAAATGCGAAGGCTATGCAGTTTGGTTCGCTAACGATTGAGCAAATGAAAGAGATTGATTCTCTTTTGGGAAGATAAGATCTTTAACCTTGCGAAGGCTTCGAGCCTTCGCAAGGTTTGTTGGAGGGAACATATGAAGCTACGTCCATTTGGAAATACCGGCCTGAACGTTTCCGAGATTGGACTCGGAGCGTGGCAACTGGCAAACCCCGATTGGGGAGTCAATGACAAAAGAGAGGCGCTAAAAATTATTCAGAAGTCTCTCGATGCCGGATGTAACTTCTTCGACACCGCGCCCGGCTACGGCGGGGGAAGAAGCGAAGAGTTGCTCGGTGAGGGACTGAAGTCTGTGCGTAAGGATGTCATCATCTGCACCAAGTTTGGTCACACAGCAGAAGGTTTTTCAGATTTCGGCACAAACGCAATTCGCCGCTCCATCGAAGCAAGCATGCGACGACTGCAAACGGATCATCTCGATATTGTTCTTATGCATAATCCGCCGCGTGAAATGATGGATGGCAGAGTTAACTCGCAGTATGAGGGATTTGAAAAACTCAAAGATGAAGGGAAGATCCGCGCCTATGGTGTTTCGCTCGATTGGCGTGAGGAAGTGGATCTCGTCCTAGATACGACAAAGAGCAAAGCGCTGGAAATCTTCTTCAACGCGTTATATCAGGAACCACTGCCTGCATTTCAAAAAGCACAGGATCATGGGGTAGGCATCATTATCAAAGTGCCCTTGGATTCAGGCTGGCTTTCAGGGCGCTATCGCAAAGGTCATAACTTCGAAGACATTCGCAAACGCTGGCCACCGGATGTGGTTGCGCGGCGCAGTGAGTTGGTGGAAAAATTTGCAGCTCTCGTTCCGCCAGGAACATCGATGGCTCACGCCGCGCTGCAATTTGTTTTAGCTCAGCCGCAGGTTTCGACAGTGATCCCCGGCGCGAAAAGTGTAGAACAAGCCCTGGATAATTTCGCGGCTGCCGATAATCAACTGAGCCCGCAGGTTGTGCAATCCATGGTCGAGTTGTGGGAACGTGAGATCATGAGCGATCCCCTGCCGTGGTAATAATTGATTAAAACCATTAGCCACGGATTTCACTGATTTTCACTGATTAAATAATCTGTGAAATCCGTGTTTATCCGTGGCTAAATTTTTTAAAGCTTCGCGTACTCCCCGGCACCGAACCACCGGGGCGGTGTTGCGTCTTCGCGGTTAATTTATTTTGCTTCTGTCATCGCCTGCTTGAAATCTACAAGCGCTTTGATCGGCGTGGGGTCAACGCCGTAAGCCATCGCCAGATAATATGCCATGTAATCGCCAAACAGAATTGTGCTCCACATGTGCGCAAGCGGAGTGTGGCCGCGCGCTTCGATGTTATCGGTGTTCAAACCTTCGAGCATGAATGCTTTGCGCGTGAGCTCCAGGCGCAGATGGTTGCGCGGATGATCAGAGGACGCGCATAAGAAGATCGTCATGGTATGGGCGTTGAGCGTCTCTTGTGGATTCATGGTTCCAGCAAGTGTGTTGTGATCTGCTTCAGGGATGAATTCAAAATTCGCGCCAGCTTTTGCGACTTCGTTGATCTGCCCCTTCCAGCGCCGCGCAACCACAGACAAATAACCCGACCCCACGATTGTGACCCAGCGTCCCATCAATTGACCTGCATATCGTTTGGCAGGATTCTTCGCGGCGGGAATATCTGCCCTGAGACGTTCCTGTGAATGCTTCATCGAAGCCAATGCGTCAGCCATGGCTTCTTTTTGATTCGGGATAATTCCCAGGCGTTGGAACATGGCGAGCAATAAGCCAAAGGAGAATCCTACGGCAGCGCGCGGCTGTCCCTGGTGCTCAAACGTCCAAAATGGAATCTTATGTTCTTTGGCGCGCTTCGCAAGTTCCCCACCTGTACAAACAGCAATAATTCGGCATCCCGCTCGGCGCGCCGTCTCAAAAGCTTCGAGTGTCTCTTCTGTATTGCCGGAATGCGAGGAGCAGATCACCAATGTATCGGCACTGTGGGCATACATCGGGAGTCCATAATCGCGATGAACGGAAACAGGGATCAGGGCGAGAGGAGCGCAATACGAGGCGAGCAAATCCGCGCCGATGGCAGAGCCGCCCATGCCGGCGATCACCACCTGTCGAATTTCCTTCCAATCGGGCAGATCCTGTTTGAGTCCAAGTTGATAAGCAGAGGCGAGCTGGTCTGGCAAATTGTCGACTTCCCCAAGCATGTTGAGGGTATCCAGTTGTTTAAAACGATCTAAATCATCAAGATTCATCAGTCCTCCACAGGAGTGAGTTGGGTTGATTCTACAACAAATGAGAATGAATTTGCATTGAATTTGAAAGGGAAGTTTTAATGTATTGGGCTGTTCCAGCGCGATGATTAAATGTGCACTATTAGCAATAGCATGACCCCAACGTGATGATATGGGGGTCATGACATGGGGTCTAACAAGGAGGCGCCGTGTTTCGATATAGATTGCTCAGCATGGTTATCCTGGTGGGAATGTTATTTTCACAGTCAGTTCCGCTGGCGAGGGCGGCAACTTGTGATTCAGCTCAATTTGTCTCTGATCTGACAATTCCAGATGGCTCATCACTCGCAGCGGGAGCTACATTCACCAAGACCTGGCGTTTGCTCAACAACGGCTCCTGCACATGGACAACATCCTATAAACTCTTATGGGTTGGCGGCGATCGGATGAATGCACCACTTACCTTCAACCTTCCTGTAAATGTTCCGCCTGGCAGAATGTTGGATCTTTCGGTAAGGCTGACCGCGCCGTCCGCGCTCGGACATTACAAGGCTCTGTTCAAAATCAGCAATACTACAGGAACACAATTTGGAATCGGCAATTCCTCCAATGATGCGTTCTGGGCAGACATCAATGTAGTGGATGTCAGCGCGGTCATTTATGACTTTGTCGCAAACGCCTCATATGCGCAATGGAAGAGTGGCGCGGGTGCGCTGCCCTTCCCGGGCGCGAGTGGTGACTATCGCGGGTATTCCATGCAGGTCAGCAACCCGCATCTCGAAGATGATTCTTACGATACGGCACCGGGTTTGTTGACGGTTCCGCAAAATAAACTTTACGGTTACATTCAGGCAACTTACCCTGAGATTCAAATCCAGTCAGGCGATCAATTACAGACGTTGGTCAATTGCGAGTTCGGTGCGACGGGTTGTCGCGCCACTTTCCGTATTGATTATCTTTTGCCCAACAATACACAAAGAACACTGTGGACTTGGACAGAAGCTTACGATAGACGGTTCTATCGCGCCAATCTCAATCTGAGTTCTCTCGCCGGACAAAAAGTCCGATTCATTTTTATGCTGCTATCTGGTGGATCGGCAAGCGGCGACCGCGCCCTTTGGGGATCGCCGCGCATCGTCCGCACTGGGACGTATCAGCCGCCGGCGCCTCCTGCCACGCTGACGCCTCTCCCGCCATTACCAGCGACACCTACGCCGTTAGATCAACCACCACCAACGGTTTCACCCAGTGGTTGTGACAAAGCAACTTTCGTCACTGATGTCACCGTCCAGGATGGAACGATCTTTGCTCCAGGCGCGACCTTTACCAAGACCTGGCGATTGAAAAACACAGGAGCCTGTATTTGGACTCCTTCCTATAAACTTGTTTACTACAGCGGCGAACACATGAGTGGTCCTACTGCGGTTAATTTGCCGTGGGGAGCAGCACCGAATCAAACCGTGGATATTTCCGTCAACATGACCGCGCCGACAATGCCAGCAGAATATCGCGGCTATTGGATTCTGCAGAATGTCAACGGTCAGTTCTTCGGCATCGGCGCAAATGCATCAAATCCTATTTGGGTGGATATCAATGTTTCCGGTGAACCAACGCATGAGGGTGGATATGATTTCTCATTGAATACATGTGCCGCACAATGGAGCAGTGGCTCCGGACCCTTGCCCTGCCCGGGCACAGAAGGTGATAGCAAAGGATTTGTCATTTCGCAACAATCCACCCAGTTGGAAGATGGAACTATGGGCCCCGCGCCTTCGATTTTGATCTCTCCTGAGAACAAGTTCAATGGGTATATTCAGGGAATCTTCCCTGCCTTTACCGTCCAGCCGCGTGACCATTTTGTGACCGGTACAGGCTGTGAATATAACTATAGTTGTTATATAACATTCCGTCTCGATTACATGACCGCGACCGGCGGCATCTACAACTTCTGGTCCTGGCGAGAGCAGAACGATAAAAAGATCACACCGAATCCAGCCACTTGGCCCCTGTATACGAATTCACAGTATGGCTTCCAGTTCAAGTATCCATCCGATTCGCAGATCGTTAATCAATCTGCGAATTCGATAAAGCTGAATCTACCGTTTGCATCCGGCACGAATCTGCGCGAGAAATACCTGCAGATGAGTGTTGTTGAAGATGCCGGAGGTCCATGTCAGAGTTCTTGGTCCGACACTTCACCTCCCGGCTCACCTACTGAAACCGTGATGTTTAATGGGATTTCATTCCTCAAACAGATAGGAGGAGACGCCGCTGCGGGGAATCAGTATGGATGGATTGCGTACTCCACGCTCAACGGCAACGCGTGTATCAGCATGAACTTTATGCTGCATTCGCTAGGTGCCGGCGCTTTTGACCCACCAGTTCCAGAGTTCAATAAGGCGGCTGAATCGGCAGTGTTCACACAAATCATGTCCATGTTTACATGGATACCTGCGACTGCAACAGCCACACCGGTCCCTGTCTCCGGGACGATCATTCCATTGCCGCAAATCACCAAGCTGTATATGAATGATGCATATCATGGCTGGGCACTTGGCAGAAACTATGTACTTAAAACTTCCGATGGCGGCGCCACCTGGTACAACATCAGCGCGCCGGGTGTGACGCACGTTATCAGTGCCTTCTTCCAAAATGCCAACAAAGGCTGGGTCATGGCAACTGTGCTGGATAGCTCTGAGCACACCGTGTTATTCCGTACCACAAATGGAGGCAACACCTGGATCACCTATAACGTTCCATTCAATGATGGAATCATTCAGTTCCTGGATGATTCGAATGGGTTTGTCCTTGCCGGTCAGGGTATCGGGATGCAAAAGCAACCTGTGTATTTGTATCAGACTTCCGATGGCGGAGCGACCTGGACCCTCAAGTTTGCCCATGATCCAAACGGACCTGAGAACGGTTTGCCAGTCAGTGGACACAAAGCCGGAATGACATTCCGTAATACAACGCGCGGCTGGATCGGTGGCGATATACCAATCTCAGGTTCTGTATATATCTATCGAACAGACGATGGCGGTGTGACATGGGCACAGCAACCACTGTCAATCCCTGCGGGCTATGAAAATGCCAACGTGGGAACAATAGCACCGAGATTCTTCGGGTCATCCTACGCGGTCTTGCCGGTTTGGATGGGTTCCGCGACCGGGCAACGGGATCTGTTCGTGTATGTCACCTATGATGGTGGCACGACATGGAGGCGCTCGACTAGTTTCGCAACCCATAGTTACACTGCTGATTTTGTTTCCATCAATGATGGATTCAGTTGGGATCCGGATGGTTTCCTGCGTGTGACCCACAATGCCGGTGCGAGCTGGACTCAAATAACGCCAAATATCAATTTCCATGATGGCGTCAGCAACCTGGACTTTGTCTCCACGACAACAGGCTGGCTACTGGATGCAGATGACAACTTCAACACAGCGCTCTACCGGACTACAAACGGTGGTGCGACCTGGACTGCTCTCTTTAGCAACATTCCGTCACAGCCTTTACCTGATCTCGCGATCACTGATTTTCATATGGGTTTGCAGAATGCAACCTGCCTAACAGCTGGTGACATGATGGGCATACAAGTGGGAATCAAGAATAACGGGCAGGGTGTAGCGGGAAGCTTTGTCGTGCGTGTCAACAACATCGATCAAACGGTCAGTGGTTTGGCTGCTGGCGAGACGACTACTTTATTCTTCCCAACTTCGATCAACCCCATCTCTGCAACTGTGGATGCAACCAGCACAGTCCAGGAAAGTGATGAGAGCAACAACTCTCGATCCGAAATGATCCCTGTGCCAACGCCGCCATTGCCATGTCCAACCGCTTCGGAACTGCTGCAAACTATTGTGAGCGCATTGAACGCAAAGAATTTCAACGCGGCACAGACCACCATGGGCACATCGTTCGGGATGGCTTTCTGGCAATCGCAGGCTCTTACCCTCACAACTGATCAAGCTGTTCAACAATTACAGAGCTACATCGGTGCATCCACGCAACTGGTCCCCGACTCCAATAAGGATTTGATTACCTTACTGGGCGGAGTGAATCCATACTCAAACATGCACCTTGATCCAGCCAAGTCACAAGCCTTATATGTTTCCGGTTGGGGATTGGATGGCAAAGGCGAAGCCATCTTGTTTGTGACACAAGGTCTGGATGGAAGAAATCATTGGGACAGTGTTCTCGTCGCGCCGACGGGATTTGCACCCCAGACAACTGGGGTACCATACGCGGTCATCGGCATTGCTCCAGGCGATGTATTGGCGATTCGCGTGGATGCGGGAGCCAATCAACCTCAGATCGGATCGTTCCCTCGCGAGGCGGTGAACGTGATGAGGACGGGTCCTACAGTCAATGCCGATAACGCGACGTGGTGGGAAGTTCTAAATCCAAGTGGAGGAGTCGGCTGGGTCAATTCCAACTACCTGACGGAATATGTCACGCATGATGCCTTCTGCGCAGACGCCAAGGTTCAGGCGCTCATCGAACAATTGAAAAGCAGCATGCTTCAAGCCAATGGTGGCACGTTCGCCGCGCTTGTTGGAGCGAAGCACGGCGTGGCAATCAATTTCTGGCGTGATGTAGCTCCGGTCAATTACACAACCGCAACTGCTCCAAACATCTTTTCAGATACCACTGTATATAACTGGGGAACGGGACCTGCGGGAGGTCCGACCGGGACCATGGGCACTTTCGCGCAGGTCGTCCAGCCAGATTTGGTCGATGTGTTCAATTCTAGTTACCTACTGGCCTGTGACAATCCCTCGTATGCCGATATGTTCCCGAATGCCTGGCCTTACAACAACATTCATTATTACTCCATCACGAAACCACCCACTACTACGTTTGACTGGAAGGTTTGGCTCATCGGCATCGAATACGTAGATAGCGCGCCTTATCTATACGGCACAGTTCATTACGTCTGGGGACCATAGCATAATACGGATCACGTATTAAATAAAAAGAGGAGTAGAGAATTCTCTGCTCCTCTTTTCTAACCACGAAGACACGGAGACACAGAGTTTTAATTTCTCCGTGTCTCCGCGTCTCAGTGGTTAGATGTTTTTACATTGCGCTCTTGATAAAGTTCGCCAGGTCCTTTTTCAACTGCCGCAACGACGGCATGTGAATATACATCATATGCCCGGCTTCATAATACTCCATCGAAATATTCTGGCGGATGTTTTCGTCCAAGCCCAGATGATCAAATGTGTATTCCGTCGCGAAATACGGCGTGCCGAGATCGTAATATCCATTGGCAACAAAAATCTTGAGATAGGGATTGAATGTCATCGCCTTGCGAAGAGTCTCGCCCACATTGACATATTGATTCTCAAATTCCGCGTACGACCACGGATGGACGAACTCGCTCAACATTTCATACGACAAATCCGATTCAAACTTTAGCTCACTGCGCACATAATCATAAAATCCCGCCGTATAGGGACCCATAATATTCGTCAGCAACGGATCATATTCCGCATATTCGTTCACATCCAGACGATCTTTGCCGGTGAAGCGGCTGTCGAGGCGACCGACCGTCAAGCCGCGCTCCCGCAAAAGCTCTTTGAAATAATGGAAGGCATGGATGCGCAGCTTCGCTCGTTCCACAAATTGCTTCGAAACACCCGTATACATCGCAACTTTTTCGACGATCTGGTCGCGCTCCTCTTTGCTCATGCTGTCACCTTGGAGCAATGCTTTGGCATAATCACCGCGCGCAAACTCTTCCGCTTCCTTGAGCCAGGTTTGCAGCGGCTTGTGTGGCTTCAACACATCGTGATACCAGGCAGTCGCGGTATAGCCAGGCAGGAAAAGAATATAGGGCAGATCGTTGTTGATATTGAAATCGAGAGTCGTGAAATCCAGCACGGCTGAAATGAGCATGATCCCATTGAGATACATGCCATGTCGTTCCTGCAAATATCCTGAGAGACCCGCGGCGCGTGTTGTGCCATAACTTTCGCCGATCAAAAACTTTGGTGAGAGCCAGCGATTGGTGCGCGTGGCGTACAGGCGAATAAAGTCGCCGACCAGTTGAATATCCTTTTTGAAACCGTGCCACTCCTTTGGCTTCATGCCCTCCACCGGTCGGGTATAGCCGGTGTTCATTGGGTCGATGAATACAAGATCGGTCTGATCGAGGAGTGAATATTCATTATCAGTCAGTTCATAGGGAGGCTTTGGAAGATTGCCGTCCTCCTGCATAACAACGCGGCGCGGTCCCAGGACTCCCAAATGCAGCCAAACGGAGGAGGAGCCAGGTCCGCCGTTGAACGAAAACGTGATGGGACGCTTCGCCTTCGATCCGTCGCCATCCTTTACGTATGCCACAAAGAAGACTTGGACACGCGCTTTCTCACCCTCCGCCTCCTTCTCACGATCTGGCGTTTCCTCTTTGAGAATCATTGTCCCCGCTGTGACGGTGTACTTGATCTCTTTGCCGCCGATCTTCACACTGTGATTTGTGACGACAAGATTATCCTTAGGAGTCGGCTTTTCTTCCTTTTTCTCTTCTTTCTCTTCTGGCTTCTTTTCGTTTGGATCTGCCATGAATCAACAACTCCTATTCTTCGATGTCCTCTTCAACTTCTACT
>WNFZ01001021.1_pt1 | contig 60838 bp, 33 predicted proteins | sample 5400081 | NCBI WGS metagenome assembly WNFZ01 (sample SAMN13153365, study PRJNA577476) | soil metagenome | isolation source: 80 cm soil or saprolite under grassland replicate 1 | place: USA:California | collected 2016-06-15
AGGGCGCCAACGTCCGCCGCGCGGCGGCCTCGGAGATAAACGTCTGCCCGGTGGCCTCGTTCAGGCCAAGGCCGCTGAGCAACCGGCGCGCTTCGGCCAATTGATCGTAGACCGCGTCGAAGGGATTGGAGCCGATGGCGCCGCGAGGTGGGGTGCTGGGAATGCGGTCCACCCCGTAGAGTCGCGCGACTTCCTCGATGAGATCGATCTCCCGTTTCAAGTCCACCCGCCAGGAGGGAATGCGAAACGCACACGCTTCGTTGCTCTGGCCGACAACTTCCAGGCCAAGGGACGTGAGCAATTTCACACTCTCCGCGTGCGGCACGGCGACGCCGAGCAGGGCGTTGACCTTGGCGTGCCGCAACGAAACCTGGATTGGCACGATCGGCCGGGCGCAGGCATCGACCGCCCCGGGGACGATCTGGCCCCCGGCCGTTGCGAGGATGAGCTGCGCGCAGCGACGGCTGGCCCAATCGGTCACGCCGATGTCTGCCCCGCGCTCGAAGCGGTAGCTGGATTCGCTGTGAAGGCCGAGCGCCCGGCTCGTGCGGCGGATGTTCGCCGGTTGAAAACAGGCGCTCTCGATCAGCACGTCCCTGGTGGCCTCGTGGATCTCCGTGTTCTGGCCGCCCATGATCCCGGCCAGCGCGATCCCCTTGTGCTCGTCGGCGATGAGCAGCATGTCGACCGTCAGCAGACGTTCCTGTCCGTCCAGCGTGGTGAACTTCTCGCCCGGGGCGGCGCGGCGCACGACGATGGTGGGTTTGTCGTCGCCGGGCGGCGGGGATTGCGGGGCAGAATCGCGCCCGCTGCCAGGGGCGCAACCGGTGAGCAGATGGTAGTCGAAAGCGTGCAGCGGCTGGCCGATCTCCAGCATCACGTAGTTGGTGACATCGACGACATTGTTGATGCTTCGGACGCCAACCTTTTCCAGCGCGGTCCGCAACCAATCCGGACTTGGCCCGACCTGCACGCCCCGCACGAGGCGGGCCGTGTAACGCGGACACAACTCCGGCTCATCCACGCGCACGCCGATCCAGTGGTTGACCAGCGTTGCCGGGTCCGCGTCGATCACGGACATCGCCCCGCCGGCCACGGTGACTTCCGGCAGGCGCAGCGCGGCGCCAGTGAGGGCGGCGATTTCGCGCGCGATGCCGACGACACTATTGAGGTCGGGCCGATTCGGGGTGACTTCGAGGTCATAGACCACGTCGTGGCCGGCGCGGCCCAGGTATTCACCGAACGGCTGGCCGACTCTCGCGTCCTGGCGCAGGATGAGCAGGCCTTCGGCGTCTTCGGCCAGGCCGAGTTCCTTGGGCGAACAGAGCATGCCGTGCGATTCGACGCCGCGAATCTTGCCCACCTTGATGGTGAAAGGTTCCTTCTGGCCCGGCCGCAACGGGAGGGAGGCGCCGGGCAGGATGAGAGGCACCTTGTCGCCCGCCTGGAAGTTCTGCGCGCGACAAACGATCTGGCGCTCGCCCTGGCCGTCGCACACGCGGCAGAGGGAGAGTTTGTCGGCGTTCGGATGTTTGTCTCGTGAGATGACTTGGGCGACGACAATGCCGTCGAACTCGCCGCCGAGTTGGTGCACGCCCTCGACTTCGAGGCCGAGCAGGGTCAGTCGCTCGGCCAGTTCTCCAGGCGACCAGTTGAAATCGACGTATTGCTTGAGCCAGTTCAGGGTGACTTTCATGCGAACGATTCCAACGGTCAAAACTGTCTCAGGAAACGCAGATCATTCTCGTAGAACAGCCGGATGTCGTTGATGCCATAGCGAAGCATGGCGATGCGTTCGATGCCGAAGCCGAACGCCCAACCGGTCCACATTTCCGGGTCGTAGCCGACATTCTCAAACACTTGCGGATGGACCATGCCGCAGCCGGCAATCTCCAGCCAGTCCTTGCCCATTTTTTTCACCTCCTTGAAGACAAACTCCACCGTGCCCTTCAGGTCGCCCACGGTCACCCCTTTGTCCACGTAGAGCCCCTCGATCTGGTGGAAGGTCGGGTTGTGCGTGGCATCGGCGTTGTCGCGGCGATAGACCCGGCCCGGCGCGAGGATGCGGATGGGTGGCGGCTGCTTCTCCATGACGCGGATTTGCACCGAGCTGGTGTGGGTGCGCAACAACGGGGGACTCGCACCGCCCTCGACCTGGCCCCCCGCCCCGGCCGACGCGGAAACGGTGGCGGCGTCAGGCGCAATGTAAAACGTGTCCTGCGCATCGCGCGCCGGGTGGTCGGCGGGCGTGTTGAGTGAATCGAAGCAGTGATAGTCGTCCTCGAGCTCCGGCCCGTCCGCGACGACGAAACCAATCTTGCGAAAGGCGCGGACAATATCGTCGGTCACTTGCGTCAGGGGATGCAACTTGCCGACGAGCCGGCGGCGACCCGGGAGGGTGAAGTCGGTGGGCGCCTTTGGTAGCGCCGCTTTGAGCTCGAGTTCGCCGCGTCTCTCCGCCAGGGCGGCTTCCAGTTCGGCTTTGGCGGCGTTGATCAGCTTGCCGGCGGCGGGCTTCTCCTCGTTGGGGAGGGAACCGAGCCGTTTCAGCAGCGCCGTGAACTTGCCGTGCGGCCCGATCCAGGCGCCCTTGGTTTGCTCGAGAGCGGCGAGATCGGAGGCCGCCTTGAGGTCCGCGAGGGCGGCCTGCTTGAGCGGGTCGATTTCATTAAGCAACGACATGACGGAAGAAGGATGTCGGATGCCGGGTGGGCCGCAAATCTCAAATTTGAAATTTGAAATTGAAATGTTCGGCAGCGACGATCTCAAATCCGAAATCCGAAATCCGAAATCGTCCGCGGCTAAGCCGCTTTGGCCTTCAAAGCGTTCTGAGCAACCTTGACCAATTCGCCGAAGGTGGCGTTGTCCTGGGCGGCGAGATCGGCGAGGATCTTGCGATCGAGAGTCACCTTGGCCGCCTTCAACCCTTCCATCAACCGGCTGTAGGTGATCCCGGCGGAGCGGGCGGCGGCGTTGATGCGGATTTGCCAAAGGGCCCGGAAGTTTCGTTTCTTGGTCTTGCGGTCGCGGAAGGCGTATTGGCGTCCGTGGTCAACGGCATCGGAGGCGTAGCGATACAGTTTGGACCGTTTCAGGCGGAAGCCTTTGGCGGCTTGCAGCATCCGGCCGCGGCGTTTCCGGGAAGCGGGGGCGTTGGTGACTCGCATGGCTGATCCTGGTTAAGGGGTTGAATCGGTGGCCGCGCTCGGGGCAGCGACGCGGCGCGCGGCGCGTGGCTAGTGGCTGAACGGCAGACTCTGCGTGATACGGTAGGCGTCGGTGGGATCGACCACGGCGGTTTTGCCCAACCCGCGACGGCGCTTGGGACTCTTGGTCTGGAGCAGGTGGCGCCGGCCCGCTTTCGGACGGAGCACTTTGCCGCGGGCCGTAATCTTGAAACGTTTGGCTACGGCCTTTTTTGTCTTGATGCCTTTTGGACGTCGCATAATCGGTGGCTCTCTCTGAAAAGAGCGCGCAATATAGGGACCGCACCCTGGGGAAGCAAGCGGTATTTTCGAGCGATTCGTCAATTCGCCAATTTGTCAGCCCAATCTCCGCCATGCCTTCCATGAACCGACTTGTCACTAGTAACTGGTAACTGGTAACTGGCGATTTACAGAGATCCAACCCGAGTGTCAGTCAATCCCAAATTACCAGTTACAAGTTTCCAGTTACCAGTTACCAGTCTCATCAGTGTGGGCGAGCCTCCCTCGTTCATCTCCAGGATCGGCGGCGGCACTCCCTTAGATGCCGAGGTTCGAGAGCGTCGTGCAGATGGAGTTCACCACTTCGACCAGTCGCGGATGGGACCGCTCGAATCCTTCGACCGAGGAAGCCAGGCCCTGGAGCGAAATCTGCACCAGTTGCGGATTCCTCTCCTCCCGCGTGGCCTCGTGCGTGGAAACCGCCGTGAAGCCGGCGATGCTCTGGGCCTGCTCGGAATTGGTGTGGGACAATTCAGACACTTCGCCCTTGAGTGTCGAAAGCAGGTTCAACAACTCGGCCTTGTTCTCCTCCTTGATCGCGTCCGTCTGGCGAAGGCGCTCTTCAATCTTGCCAATGGTGTCTTGAATCATATGCCCGATCTTCCCTGCCCGCGCAATCGACGGACGCATATCATAACAGGCCCCTCCGAAAAAGGGAAGCGGCGTTTGGCGCGCCCCGCGTGCCGGCGCGCCGGCGCGCGGACGGTCCCCGTCCGCAGCATGTGGCCAGAACTGTGGGCGTGGAACAATACTGGATCTCGGCTGCGGGCGAAGCGCTGCGGGCCGGGCTCGCCGGCGATTTTTCGGAGAGCGCTTCCCTAGAGGACGCGCGCCTCCCCCTGGCCTCGGACCACCTCGCCGATCGGCCAGGCCCGGTGCCGGTGCGCGCGGGCCAGCCTCAGCACCGCCTCGGCCTGGCCGGCGGCGACGATGATCGTCAGACCGATGCCCATGTTGAAGACCTGGTACAATTCTGCCTCCGGCACGCCGCCTTTGGCCTGGATCATCGAGAAGATCGGCAGCATCTCCCAGGAACCACGGCGGATGATCACGTCGCACCTCCTGGGCAGCACCCGCGGGATGTTGTCGATGAAACCGCCGCCGGTGATGTGGGCCAGGCCTTTCACGGCACGCGGTTGGCCCGGCCGGTTGAGCTTCTTGAGCAACGTCTGCACGAGCGGCCCGTAGCTCAGATGCACTTCCAGCAATTCCTCCCCGAGCGAGCGACCGAATTCCGCGACGTGGCTGGCCGGCTTAAGGTTGAGCTGCTCGAAGAAGATTTTTCGCGCCAGCGAATAGCCGTTGGTGTGCAGTCCGCTTGAGCCCAGGCCAATCACGGCGTCGCCCGGCTTGATGGACCTGCCGTCAAGGATCCGCGCTTTGTCCACCACGCCGACGATCGTCCCGCTGACGTCGTATTCGCCTGGCGGATAGAACCCGGGCATCTGGGCGGTCTCACCACCGATCAAGGCGCAATGATTGGCCGCGCAGCCCCGGGCGAAACCGCGGATAATCTCGGTGAAGACCTCCGGCTCCAAAGTGCCCGTGCCCAGGTAATCGAGAAAGAAGAGCGGTTCCGCGCCGAGCACGGCGATGTCATTGACGCAATGGTTCACCAGGTCCTCGCCGATCGTATCGTGGCGATTCATGGCGAAGGCGATCTTCAACTTTGTCCCCACTCCATCCACGCTGGAAACCAGAACGGGCTGGGTGAATTTCTTGATCTCGAGCGCGAACAACCCGCCGAAGCCCCCCACTTGCCCGAGCACCTCGCGGCGGCGCGTCGAAGCGAGCAGGGCGGGCAACCCGGCTTTGAGCCGGTTGCCCAAATCGATGTCCACACCGGCGCGAGCATAAGCCTTCTCTTTCATGAGGAGCGTGAGTAAACCGCCAACGATTCAAGCCCGCCAAGATCAATCTGAAACTGGAAGGCTGGTGGAAAAGAGTGATTCGGGCAACAGACGCCAAGGAGGTGGGGGTGGAGAACCCCGCTGAAGAAACGTTCTGCTACCCGAATCGGATAAAATTCTAGTAATCGTCTTGCACTTGTCAACCATCGATCCCGGATTTCTCGTTGCCATTTCGTCATGTATTCTCATGGAACACCGACCACCTCGCCATCTGGCGATTCGTGAAATCCGTGAAATCGGTGGTCTTCTCTCATCATTCATTCAGAGGTTAACCACGGATTACACCGATACCACGGATAGAAGAGCAAGCGCAGGTTGGAGGGATCCCTAGGCACTGATGAGTTTCCGCGATTCTTCCGCCTCAAAAGTCGTCGATTTTTGACCTGGTGAAGATTTTCGTCATGCGCCCAGCGGACTGAGGGCGCCGACTAAACCGTTGCCAAATCTGATGCGGCCGATTTAGGATGCGCCGCTCCGATGGCGGTGGCGCCGTCCGTGGCATGACCGATTACAAAGTCAAGTTCGAGGTCTTCGAGGGCCCGCTCGATCTCCTTCTCTATCTGATAAAGAAGGAGGAAGTGGACATTTATGAAGTCAACCTGACCCAGTTGGCCACCCAGTTCATCGAATATATCGAGGTCATGCGCCTGCTCGACCTGGAGATCGCCGGCGAATTCCTCGTCATGGCGTCCACTTTGATGTACCTCAAGAGCCGCGAATTGCTCCCCGTCGACCAGCAGGTCACGGCGGAAGGCGAAGAGGAAGGCGAAGACCCCCGCTGGGAATTAATCCGGCAGTTGGTCGAATACAAGAAATTCAAGGACGCGGCGGCGCAATTGCAGGCCCTCGAGATCCGGCAGGAGGCAGTTTATCCCCGACAGCCGGTCAAACCGGACTTCGCCGCGGAGGAAGGGCGGGGCAAACTCCCGGCCTCCCTCTTCGATCTGATTAATGCCGTCAATGCCGTTCTCAAGCGGATTCAGCAGCGGGAGGATCTGCGGGACATCTTCGAGGACAAGTGGACGGTCAGCGAGAAAATCGAATACATCCTCACCGCCATCAGCCAATCGCGCACGTTCAAGTTTTCCGCCTTGTTCGCCACCGCCACCAGCCGCACCGAGGTGGTGGTGACATTCCTGGCCATGCTGGAGCTGATCCGGCTCAAGCAAATCATCGCCGCCCAAGCCACGCCCTTCGGGGAGATCGAATTGACCCAGACGCCACCCTGCGCCCCGCCCGCGCTCAATCCGCGTACGCGGAAGCCGTCGTCGAGGACTCGACCGCGGCGGCCCACTCCCCTGCCCCCGGCGCCGTCGCCCGTCCGCCTTCCCCTTGATCATGGAATTAAAATATATTCTGGAATCGATCCTCTTTTCCGCCCAGCACGCGCTCGAGCCCAAGGAACTGCGCGCGTTACTCGCCGCGGCCGCCGAACAGTCCGACGACACCGCGGTCAAGGCGCTGCGGAAAACTTCGCCCAACGCGATCGCGACCGCCCTGGCCGAGCTGGCCCGCGAGCATGAGCAGGCCCAGCGCAGCTATCGGCTGGCTTGCGTCGCCGGCGCCTGGCAGTTCGTCAGCCAGCCGGAGTTCGCCCCCTGGATCAAGGCCCTCGTCGGGCACAAGAGCCGCGCCCCGCGTCTCTCCCTCCCGGCGCTGGAAACTCTGGCGATCATCGCTTACCGCCAGCCGGTCACCCGCGCGCAAATCGAACAGGTCCGCGGCGTCGCGGTCGACGGCGTGATGCAAACGTTGCTGGAGCGCGGACTGGTCGCGCAGGTCGGTCGCGCCGAAGTCATCGGCCGGCCCGTCACCTACGGGACCACCGACGCTTTCCTGGAACACTTCGGCCTCAGGAGCCTCGAGGACCTGCCCGCCGCCGATGAACTGCGCCGCGTCGTCGTGGCCAAGCCCGAAGCCTTGCTGACGGTTGACGCCGGCCTGGCCACCGCGCCACCGGAACAACTCGTCCTGGCGGAGGCTGGCGCCCTCGCCGCCGGCCCTCCTGGCGCCGCCCACGACCCCCCGGACGCCCAGCCCCCTTCCGCTCCCGCGGGACCGGCGCCGGAAAACCGCCTGGCCGAGCCCCCGTCGTGATTCGCGGAACCCCTCGCATGACCACGCCCGTTGCCGTCCCGTCATGAGCCTCCATGATCACCGCAAGTCCATCGACCAGCTCGATGAACAGATCGTCCGGCTGCTGAACGAACGGACCCGGCACGTTCTCGAAATCGGCGAGATCAAGCGCAAAGCCGGCGAAGAGATTTATGCGCCACATCGCGAGCTGGCCGTCCTGGAGCGCATTGGCAAAGCCAACCCCGGTCCCCTGCCCAACGAGTCGCTTCGTTCGATTTACCGCGAGATCATGTCCAGCGCGCTGGCCCTGGAGAAAACCATGATCATTGCCTACCTCGGCCCGGAAGCCACCTTCACCCACCAGGCGGCCATCCAGCGTTTTGGATCCAGCCTCCACTACTCTCCGCAAAAAACCATCGCCGACGTCTTCACCGAAGTCGCCAAAAAACGGGCCGACTACGGGGTGGTGCCGGTGGAGAATTCCACCGAAGGGGTGGTCACCCACACCCTGGACATGTTCGTCGACAGCGACCTGAAGATCGTGGCGCAGATCGTCATGCCCATCCAGCATTGCCTGCTCGCCCGCGCCCGCCGCGAGCGGATTAAGAAGCTCTACATTCACCCGCAGACGCTCGCCCAATGCCGCCTTTGGGTGCATCGAAATTTTCCGCAGGCCGAGATCATCGAAACCTCTTCCAACGCTCGCTCCGCCGAATTCGCGGCCAAGGACCTCAAGGCCGGGGCCATCGCCGGCACCCTGGCCGCCGAAAAGTATCATCTGCCCATCCTGGAATACGACATCCAGGACAGCTCAGCCAACGCAACGCGCTTCCTCGTCCTCGGCCGCCGGTGCTCGCCCCCGACCGGCCGCGATCGCACCAGCATCATGTTCAGCATCGCGGACAAGGTCGGCGCCCTGCACCGCGCGCTGGCCCCGTTCCGCCGTTACCGGCTGAACATGACGAAAATTGAAAGCCGCCCCAGCAAACGCAAAGCCTGGGAATACTTCTTCTTCGTCGATTGCGACGGCCACGCCGCCGACCGCAAAGTGGCCCACGCCATCGTGCAGCTCCAGGAACACTGCAGTTTCGTCAAGGTGCTCGGCTCCTACCCGAACTCCGAGTAGGGGGAATTGCCGATTTTCGATTGCCGATTTTCGATTGCCGATTTGCGATTGCCAATTTGCAATCGCAAATCGCAAATCAAAAATAACCCGATGCAGAAGTTAGGCAAGAATGACGGCGGTTACAAAGGCGAGACGATCGATATCGCCGCCGTGCTGGGCGACGTGCGACGCGCCGGGCTGCAATTCGGCTGGACTTTTGAACCCGTCCCAGCAGCGAACGGAATCGAGTTGCAGACCTGGCAGCGCCTCCCTCCGTCAGCGCGCAAACGCGTTTATCTCTCCGCGGGCATTCACGGCGACGAACCGGCCGGGCCCCTGGCCGTGCGGCAACTGCTGCTGGAGAATCAATGGCCAGACGACGTCGCCGTGTGGTTGTGTCCCTGTCTCAACCCGACGGGCTTCCCCTTAAACCGGCGCGAAAACGCGCAAGGGATCGATCTCAACCGCCAATACCTCCATCCCGAGGCGGCCGAGACGCGCGCGCACTCGGATTGGTTGCAACGCCAACCCTCCTTCGATCTCACCCTTTGCCTCCATGAGGACTGGGAGGCGCACGGGTTTTACCTCTACGAATTGAACCCGGACAATCGGCCGTCCTGCGCGGAGGAAATCATGCGACGCGTGGCGCAGGTTTGTCCGATTGATCCGTCGCCGGAAATCGAAGAGAGACCGGCCCAGGGCGGGATTATCCGGCCGAGCACCGATCCGCGCTCCCGTCCGCAATGGCCCGAAGCCTTCTGGCTGCTCACCTACAAGACCCGACACTCCTACACCCTGGAAGCGCCCTCGGATTTTCCCCTGGCCACGCGCGTGACCGCGCTCGTGACCGCCGTGCGGACGGTGCTGGAAGCCCTCTAAGTTCCCGTTCGTAGTCCCGCCTTCAGGCGGTTCCGGGGCGGGCCTATCGTGTAAGGTCGCCGGAGCCGCCTGAAGGCGGGACTACCTACGGGCGGGACGACAAACGACGGATCAAACTTGAAACCGTGACGGTTTGCCGGAACATGGGCGCACCTTATGGCTCACACGCATCGCCCGAATCGGGGCATCGCCCCGTTCATCTCCAGCTTCCTCCTCATCTGCCAACTTGGTTTTTGCTTCACCCCAAATGGCCGCAGCGCGGAGAGCCGGCCACGACTCAAGACGAGCCACGTCCTGCTCATCACGACCGACGGCTTTCGCTGGCAGGAACTGTTCACCGGCGCGGAGGAAGCGCTCCTGGCTCAAACCAACAGCGGCATGAAAAACGTCGAACTGCTTCGGCGCCAATTCGGACGTGAGACGCCCGAGGCGCGGCGCGAAGCATTGCTGCCCTTCTTCTGGAGCACCATCGCCCGACAAGGTCAGCTTTGGGGCAATACCAACCGCGGCAGCGTGGTCAGGGTCGCCAATACTTTCAAATTCTCCTACCCTGGCTACAACGAATTGTTGACGGGCCTGGCCGATCCGCGGATCGACAGCAACGACAAGAAACCGAATCCGAACACCAACGTGCTGGAGTGGCTGGGCACCAGACGGGCGTTTCCCAACCGCTGTGCGGCGTTTGCTTCCTGGGACGTTTTTCCCTACATCCTCAACCGCGATCGCAACCAACTCCACGTGCGCGCCGGGATCGAGCCCATCGCCGTCGGCAAACTGACTCCCAGGCAGGAACTGCTCAACACGCTGATTGCTGAAACCACCCCGCTCTGGGACGGCCTGCTGCACGACAGTTTTACGTTCCAGGGGGCGTTGGATTACTTCAAGGCGCACCGGCCACGACTCCTTTACGTCGCGTTGGACGAGACGGATGACTGGGCACACGACGGTCGTTACGATCGCTACCTCCAAGCCGCCCACCGCGCGGATGACTACGTCCGACAACTTTGGGAACTGGCCCAGTCGCTGCCGGATTACCGGGATAAGACCACCTTGCTCATCACGACCGACCACGGGCGCGGCAGTGGACTCAAAGGGTGGCGGGAGCACGGCAAGGAGACCGCGGGAGCGGAATACATCTGGCTGGCGGCGTTGGGGCCGGACACACCCGCGCTGGGTGAGCGCAGTGACACAGACCCAATCTGGCAAAAACAAATGGCCGCGACCGTGGCGGGCCTTCTGGGCGAAGATTATTGCGCGGCGTTTCCGCAAGCAGGCAAACCCATCGCCCAGTTATACGGCAAACCGTGAGCAGATTGCGGATTGCGGATTGCGGATTGCGGATTGGCGATCGGCTGCGACGCGCACGAAAGCCAAGGCATGTGCTCACCGAATCCGCAATCCGAAATCCGAAATCCGAAATCCGCAGTCCGCAATCCGCAATCCGCAATCCGCAATCCGCAATCTGCTCACGGCTTCGCTCCCGCGGCCTTTGGTGGGGCCAGGACATTGCGGACGGTGCTGCGGAGGATCGATCCCCGAAGATTCTTCGCCGCGATCTTGCCGTCCGGGCCGATCAGGACGGCGTCGGGCAGGCCCTGGATCCCGAACAAAGCCGCCAGGCGCGTCTGGTTCCACGGTCCGGCATAGCACTGGGTCCACTTCAGCCCGGCCTGGGCGATGGCGGCTTGCGCCGCGTTGGTTTCGTTGTCGAAGTTCAGCCCGAGCATGACCAGGCGGTTGTCCTTGCCATAGGTGTCGTGGAGGCCCTTGAGCATTTGCACGTCGAACGAGCGCGTGCCGGCCCAAGTGGCCCAGAAATCGAGCAGCACGTATTTGCCCTGGTAATCTTCCAGCTTGATGGTTTTGCCATCGAAGCTCCTGGTCTCGAACCTGGGGGCGCGCCGGCCGACCCGGAGGGTCCCCCGAATCTGCAGTTCGATCTCGCCCAGGTCGAACGGCTCGTCCGGCCGGCCCGGCGGGGGTTCCGGAACAGTCACCGCCTGGTTGAGTGAACCGATGCTCTCGTAATAATTGTCGCCGCGCTCCGGGTTGGTGGGTGAGACATAGAGCGTATAAGCGCCGGGCGGGACGCTGTCGATGTGGAAAGCGCCGTTGGTGTCAAAAAGCAGGACGTAGCCGCGCTGGGCGCGCTCGGCCTGCCGGCCTTTCTCGGAACGCCAGTAGGCGGTCTGCTTCATCCGGTATTCCTGCCAGGCATTGCGCTGCTCCTCCTCCGTCATCTTCGGCGTGACGTCCGGGGCAGTCAGATCGGGCGGCAACACGATTTGCGTTTGCAGCATGTGGACGTCACGCCGCCAATCCACGTCCTGGGTGTCACCGCCGACGACGACAATCTGGCCGATGACCGGGCGGCCGCTCCCGCCGAGGGTCACTTCGGCCGTGGCGTTGGGCGGCACGGTCACGGGCACGCCGTGACTGGAGGCGGTGGTGCGGCCGGACTCGCGTTCGTTCAACTTGTATTGCAAGTAAACCTTGCGGTCGCCCGGTGGAACTTTCTCGAAGAGGAAATGGCCGTTCTCGTCCGGATCGACCTTCAGATAGAGGGACAAAGCCGGATACAATCGGCCCTCGTTGTCGTCACGGGAATAGGCGTTCTGCAGGGTGATGGCCTGGCCAGGCTCAACTTTCCGACCGACTCGCATGACGCCTCGGACACGGCCCCAGGGCTGCAGGATCACCTTGCCGGTGGCGATCACGTTGCTGGCGCGAACTTCCGCGAAGCCTCGTTCGTGCGCCGCCACAATGGTGTGGGCTTCTAGCTTGGGCGCGAACTCAAATCGGCCGCTGGCATTGCTGCGCTGGTAATCGCCGCCGGATCCGCTCCGCCGCAGTTCGCCGGGGCGTTCCATATAGGCGCTGTCGCTTCGCTCCACCAGCGTCACCGTGGCATTGGCGACCGGCGTGCCGTCGGCCAGTTGCACCACGCCGCTGATGCCCCGGCCTTTCTTCAGCGCAAAATCGTTCGTGTAAAAGCCCGCCTTGTGAAAAACCGGCGAGGCCGCGGGCAGATAACCCGGGGCTTCAACCAGCACTTGCGAGCGCCCGCTGGAGTAGTCATCGAGCCGCACAGCATACTCGCCTTTGCGCCCCCGGGCGGCATCGTATCGTTCCCAGCGCATCGGCTCGTCGGGATTATAAGTACGGCCCTTGACCACGGTGAACTCCTCCAGCGGCTTGCGCGTTTCCGCGTCGACGACGTGGCCGACGACGCGCGACATTTTGCGCAGGTTGAAGGGATGCTCGCCCGAAGGGTTGCTCAGCGACGTGCGCATGGAACTGTGGTTCGTAGCGCTCACGTATAACATCACGTTGCCCTCCGGCGGCGAGTCCCAGACGAAGCGGCCGCGTTCGTCGGTCAGCGCCTGCCACTGGAGCAGGTGCGTCCCGTTCCATGAATCCAGCTTGAGCCGCGCGCCGGGCACCGGCTGTTGATTCTGATCGACCACGCGCCCGGTAAATGGCCTGACCTTGTTGAGCGTGAGCGTGACCGGCGGCAGGTCCGGTTCAATTTGCAATGACTGAAGTTTGGTCGCGCAGCCTCGGGCCAGGATCATCAGGGAAACTTCGCCCGGCTGGGGCGCCACGAAGGAAAAACGGCCCTCCCGATCGCAGGTCACCGGACGAGTCGTGTCGGACCGGGCGGATTCGACGAGGCGAACCTCGGCGTTGGTCACGGCCTGTCCGGAATCGTCCAGGACGACGCCGGCGACCCGCAACGCCGGCGGCAACACCATCACCGCCTTGCCCAGCCGCAGTTCATCGCGCGAAACCGCCAGGCCATTGGTGATGTCGGGCGAGGATTCAGAGTAGGTCATCGAGCGATACGCTGGATGCGCCACTTCAAAGCTAAACCCGCTCGAGTCCGCCGGCAGCGCCTCGGAAAACCACTTCCCATCCTCGCCGGTCCGCGCCGTGTCGTAGTCCATCCGCTCGTATTCCCGCGGACCGGTCTGGCGGACCTTGTGGAGGATCACTTCGGCCCCGGAGATCGGTCGACCAGCCGAATCGTTGACCGTGCCCCCGACTCTCAGCCCCGACGCCAGCCTGGCTTCCGTCTCGCGCGGAAAATCCCCACCGTTGGTCTTCGACCCGCTGAAGAGAAATGGCAAATGACCCGGCGCTCGAACCAGCACACCGAAGGAGACCGTTTGCTGCGGCGGATAGGGCAACCGGAGCGTCCCAGTCTCGTCGGCGCGCGCTTCACCAAAATAGAACGGGGCTTCCTCATCGGTAATCGTGAGGATCCCGCTGGCATTGGTCAGGGGCCGGTTCGCCCGTTCCTCGGTCACATGAATGACGAACTCCGCGCGGTAAACCGAATCCTCCAGCTCGAGAGACTTCTTCACCACCCGGCGCGAACTGCCCGGAGTCCGCTCGGCCGGATCGACGACCTGAGGATCGAGCGTCAGGCCGGCAATGAACGGCGCGGCCCGGCTGTAGAGCGAAATCCACTCCAGATGGGTGATCTCCTGGTCCGGCAGCGGGTTTTCAAAAACCGTATGGTAAAGCCGCAGGGTAGCCCAAGGACGATCCGGTTCCGGACTGGCCATCGTCCAGGCCAGGCTCGATTCCGGATCGGCCAGGTTGCTCCTGGGTTCACGCCGTTCCCTGGCCCAACTGCGGACGTGGACGCCGTAAGTCACCCGGAACGATCGGACCTCGCCATTGGCGTAATGCCAAACCAGCGTCGCCAGAGGCACACCGTCCTTTTCCTCGTGGTCGGCCCCGTGCAGCAGGTGCAAGCGGCCCGCTTTGCGTCCGAGCGGAATGTGGGAGATGCGCCCCGGGTACAAGTCACCGTTGCGCGCGTCTTCCATGCCCGTGACTTCCAGTTTGCCATCAACCTTGAATGGGATGCCATCGAACGTTGGCGCGCCGCGCGGAAGAGCAGACCACGACTGGAAAGACGGAGAATTCGAATAGGCCTGCGCACAAAGGGCCGAAAGGTCGACCGGGTGGAAGTCGATCGGCGCCGCGTGAATTTGGGCGGCTGCGAAAAAGAACGGTCCGATCGCCGACAGGATCCTCAACCACCGCGCAGCCTGCCGGCACTCCCGGGGTTGGTTCCCTGGTCCGTTTTTTATTTCATCGCCATTTTCCCTCATGCCGAACGCCGCGCCTTGTTGAAGCTGACGGATTTGGCTGGACTTTACGAGGCGCCGTTCTGATTTCCAACAACAAACCAAAAACCCGGTTTGACATCCCGTCGGCGGGCCGGAATGATTCGGTCCATGAAAACAATCGTGTTACTTTCTGCGTTGTTCCTTGGTCTCGCCCTGATCGCCCAGGCCGATTCGAACCTGGAGGGAATCCCGTTGAAGGATATCAACGGCAAGGATACTTCACTCAAGTCCTACCAGGGTCAGGTCCTGCTCGTGGTGAACGTCGCCTCCAAGTGCGGCTACACCCCGCAATACAAAGCACTCGAAGCCACCTATCGAAAATACAAAGACAAGGGCTTTGCCGTCCTCGGTTTTCCTTGCAACGATTTCGGTGCCCAGGAACCCGGCAGCAACGAGGAGATCAAGGCGTTCTGCTCGAGCAAATACGAGGTCACCTTCCCCCTCTTTGACAAACTTCACGTCAAAGGCGCCGAGCAGCATCCGCTTTACGCCGCCCTTACCGGCAAGGATTCACCTTTCCCCGGCGACATCAAATGGAACTTTGGAAAATTCCTCATCGGCCGCGATGGCAAGATCCTCAAGCGCTGGGACTCGAAAGTGACCCCGGACTCGCCCGAAATCACCGGGGCCATCGAAGCAGCGCTGGCCGCCAAGTAGGCCACGCCCCGATCGTAGTCCTGCCTTCAGGCGGCACGGGCCGGCTAAAGCCGGGACTACAAACCGATCGTCCATGCCCATTAGTTGGGCTCTGTGAATAACTTCCTCCCATATCTTGTGGTTTTCGACTTGTCTCGGGAACCAAACTGGAGTTCAATTATTCCGCATGTATCTCAAGAACCTCACCGTTCTCGGGTTTAAGTCTTTCGCGGACAAGACGTCGTTGAATTTTCTGCCTGGGGTCAGTGCGATCGTCGGCCCGAACGGCTGCGGCAAGTCCAACGTCTCCGATGCCATCCGTTGGGTCTTGGGCGAGCAATCGGCCAAAGCACTGCGCGGTGGCGAGATGGCCGACGTGATTTTCAACGGCACCGACGGCCGCAAGCCGGTGGGCATGGCCGAGGTCTCGTTGACCATTGGCGATGTCGACGACGAACATCTCACCGCCGCCAGTGTCGAGGTGGCCTACAACGAAGTCACCGTCACGCGCCGCGTGTTCCGCGATGGAGGCAGCGAGTACTTCCTCAACCGGACTCCCTGCCGCCTCAAAGATGTCCAGCAACTCTTCATGGGGACGGGCGTCGGGCGCACCAGTTACAGCATGATGGCGCAGGGGAACATCACTCAACTCTTGTCCAGCAAGCCGGAGGATCGACGGATGGTCTTCGAGGAGGCCGCCGGCATCACCAAGTTCAAGTCGCAAAAGAAGGAAGCCCTGCGCAAGCTCGAGTACACCGATCAAAACCTGCTGCGGGTCTCCGACCTCATCCGGGAAGTGAAACGGCAAATCGGTTCGCTCCAGCGCCAGGCCGGCAAAGCGCGCCGCTACAAGCAAATCGCCCAGGAACTTCAGCATCTGGACACCCAGCTGGCCCGTCACCAGTTCGATGTGCTCCAGGCCGAAATCACCGGCCGCCGGACCTCGGCCGAGCAGCTTCGCGCCGAAATTGAAACCAGTTCCGCGAGCGTCCTGCGTTGCGAAGATGAGATTCTCCAGCTGCGCCAGCGTCTCTCCGAGCTGGAACACCAAATCGCCGCCGCGCAGCAACAAGCCATGGAGTTGAAAGCGCAGAGTGACCGGCACGAAAGCCGCATCCAATTCAACGAAGAACGACTCCGGGAACTCGAACAGCAGAATTTCCGCGCCCTGGCCGAAATTACCGAAGCCGAAGAGCGCAGCCGGGCCACGGAGCAGGAACTGGCCGGTGTGAACGAACGGTTGGCCGCTTCGAAAGCCGCCGTCGACCGGCAGCGCGCCGCGCTCGAAGAGAAATCCCAGGCGCTACAGCAGATCGACAACGAGCTGCACGACGAGCAGGAAGCCCTGCGTCAGGACCAGTCGGATGCCTTCGCCGCCATGCAGCAGTTGGCTCGCGTGCGAAACGAAATCAACGCGCTCGATTTGCAGAAACAGGGCAATGTCGTCCGCCTGGAGAAGCTGGCCTCCGAGAAGATCCAGCTGGAGGAAGAACGCCGGCGCCTCCAAGCGCGCCTGGCCGAATTCGCCGCCCACGTCCAGGCGGAAAAGCTCAACGCCCAGACCCAGCGTGGCACCGTCGAGCAACGGCAGCAGCGGCTGCATGAAATTCTGGCGGAGCTGACGCAGGCTTCGCAACAGCTCGATGCGCTGCTCCGGGAACAGGCGGAAAAACGCTCGCGCCTCAATCTCCTGGAGCAACTCCAGGAATCACACGAAGGCTTCAGCGCCGGCACCCTCGCGGCGCTCAAGCAATCACCCGCCGTGCTTGGGTCGCTCGCGGACAAGATCCGCGTGCCCGACCAGCACATCGTGGCGATCGAAGCGGCCCTGGGTCACCACCTTCAACTCGTCCTCGCCGAGCAACCCGAAGTCGCGCGACAAATCCTGACCGACCTGGCCGCCAGCAGGAAGGGCAAGGCCAGCATCGCAGCGCTCGGGCTAGGCGTCCCGTCGTTCGTAGTTCCGCCTTCAGGCGGTCCAGAGCTTCAGGACCGCCTAAAGGCGGGACTACCTACCATCGCCGCTCTCAGCGTCATCGAAGCCGACTCATCCGTTCAGCCCCTGCTGCAAGGTCTGCTCGGCCACACCTTCATCGTGCCCGATCTGGCGGCGGCCACCGCGGCCTGGCGCGAGGGCCGCGGCAACTTCGACTTCGTCACGCCAACGGGCGAACTGCTCACCCGCCACGGCATCTTCACCGGAGGGTCAGGCAACGGGAGCGGCCGCCAGGCGCCCGGCAGCATCCTCGGCCGCAAGAACCAGATCGCCGAACTCCAGGCCCAGCTCGCGCTGCTCCAGGAGCAGGTCAATGAGGCCAGCCGCCAGAAAGGCGCCCGCCAGAGCGAACAGACCTCGTGGCAGGCTGGCTTGCAGCAGGCGCAAACCGAACTGCGCGACCGGGAGGTCGCCATCGCCACGCGCGAAGGTGAATGCAACGCGCTGCAAAACTCCCGCCGCTCGCTTGACTCCAAGATCGAAACGGTGGTTTACGAAGTGCAGGCCCTCGCGGCGCACGACCAGGAAGGCCAGGAAAAGCGCGCCGCCATCGCCGCCCAGCTTGCCGAATTGACGGATCGCGAGCAGGCGGCGCACGCGCGCGTCACCGAACGGACGGCGGCGCTCGACGAGTTGCGCCAGCAGCGCGACGCGGCCAACGCCGTGCTCACCGAAGCCAAGGTGACGCTCGCGGGCGAGGAACAGCTCCACGCCTCACTCGGTCGACAGCGTGGGCCGCTGGAGCAACGCCTGGGTGAACTCTCCCGACTGGTCGCGCAACGCCGGACCGAGAGCAGTTCCTTCCTCCAGCGTAAAGAGCAGTTCGAGTCGGAGATGACGGACTCCCGGCGCCAGATCGATCGACTGCAAGACGAACGCGGCGTGGTCAACGCCCAAACCACCGAGCTGGCCGCCCAACGCGCCGCCCAGGAGAGGGAGGTCGCCGACCGCGAGGAGGGCCTGCGCGAACTCCGCCGCCGCCTGACCGAACTCCAGGAGCAGCGCGGCGCCCTGGAAGTCGAACTGGCGCAGAAAACCATGTCCGTCCAGAACCTGCGGGAACGCATCCAGCAAAAGTACCAGGTGAAGCTCGACGATCTTCGCAGCGAGTGCATCACCATCACCGTGGCCGACGAAGGACCGGCGCGCATCCAGACGCTCACGCCCGAGGAGATGGCCGCCGCCGGCGTGGCCACCGATTGGACCGCCGTGGCCGGCCAGGTCGGCGCGCTCCAGCAGCGCCTCGACGAGATGGGGCCGGTCAACCTCGTCGCGATCGAAGAATACGAAGAGACCGAGCAACGCTACAATTTTCTCACCCGGCAAAACGATGACCTCGTCCAGGCCAAGGCGCAGTTGATGGAAGTCATCCACAAGATCAACACCCAGACCCGGGAGATGTTCACGGAGACGTTTCGCCAGATCCGGGAAAACTTTCGCCTGCTCTTTTCCGAGATCTTTGGCGGCGGCAAAGCCGATTTGATCCTGGTGGATGAAGGCGACGTGCTCGAGAGCGGCATCGAGATCGTCGCCCGCCCGCCCGGCAAACAGCTGCAGAGCATCAGCCTGCTCTCCGGCGGCGAACAGACCATGACCGCGGTGGCCCTGCTCTTCTCGATCTACCAGGTGAAACCGAGCCCGTTCTGCGTGCTGGACGAGCTGGACGCGCCCCTGGATGAATCGAACATCAACCGTTTCATCCGCATCCTGCAGCGGTTCCTGGCCCACTCGCAGTTCATCATCATCACGCACAACAAGCGGACGATCGGCATGGCGGACGTCCTTTACGGTGTGACCATGCAGGAACAGGGTGTCAGCAAGATCGTCAGCGTGAAATTCCACAAGGCAGAGGAAACCGTCCTCGATCATTCGCCCAAGCTGCTCGTCGAAACCCCGGCCCACCCGGTCGAGGAGGAGGAAGACAAACTCCAGGCCAAGGAGGAGACGGTGGAGATGGCCCTTTTTGGAACCGCTAATCTACGCTAATCCACGCTAATAGAACATAAGGATGAAAGCTCAGTGCTTCTGTCATTAGCGAAGGTTAGCGCAGATTAGCGGTTCAACCTCTCACAATCCGCAATCCGTAATCCCCAATCCGCAATCAGTTCGCGCGGACATGGCTGTCCGCGCTCCAGGGGACTACTTGACTCGCGTCTGGCTTTGCTCGCGCAGGAACTGCGCGACATAGTAAGGACCCAGGGCCCCCTTGCCGCTGGAGCCGGACTGTTTCCAGCCGGCGAGAGATTGCACCCCGGGCCAGGCGCCGCTGGTGGCGCCGCCCCGGCGGTTGCAGTAAGCCACTCCGACCTGGATGGAGTCGAAGAACGTCTCCTGCTCATGTTCTTCCTGGCTGAAGATGCCGGCGGTCAATCCATACTCGCCGTCATTGGCCAGGGCGACCGCCTCGTCGAGAGACTTGATCTCGGCCACCGCCAGCAGCGGGGCAAAGAATTCTTCCTGAAAAAGCCGCGAGGTCTTGGGCGCGCGGTCGATGATGGTCGGTTCGACAAAGAAACCGTGGTCGAACTCCTTCAGTCGGTTTCCTCCATAAAGGATCCGGCCCTCCTTGCGGCCGAGGCGGACCGCCGCCTCGAACCTGGCCACGGCTGCCTCGTTGATCAACGGCCCGAGGAAGGTTTCCCGTTTCGTGGGATCGCCGATGACGAGTTTCCGGGTTTTCTCCACGAGCAGTTCGAGGAATGGCTTGTAGATGTTCTGGTGCAGATAGACCCGCGAGCAGGCCGAACACTTCTGGCCACCCATGGCGAAGACGGAGCGGAGCACTCCTTCGGTGGCGTCGTCGAGGTTGGCCGACGGCATGACGATGGTCGGATTTTTGCCGCCCATCTCGGCGATGCAGGGGCGGAGACGGGACTGGTTGAAGCGGCGCAGGATCTCCAGACCCACGGCCTTCGAGCCGGTGAAGATAAATCCGTCCACCTCCGGGTTGGCGACGAGTTCTTCGCCCACGGTGCTGCCGGGGCCGGTGACCAGGTTCGCCACGCCGACAGGCAATCCGGCTTCATGGAGGATTTCGTGCAGGAGCACGCCGGCGAGCGGGGTGTCGCTGGCCGGCTTGAACACCACCGTGTTGCCCGCCACCAGCGCGCCGGCGGCCATGCCGGTGGCCAGGGCGAGCGGAAAATTGAAGGGAGCAACCACCGCCCACACGCCGTAGGGCTTGAGCACGCTGCGGGTTTGCTCCGAACCGGTCCCGCCCATGGGGATGACGTAGCCGTGGTGCGCCTCGATCTGGCGGCAGTAATAGTGGATGAGATCGATGCTTTCGGCGACTTCGGAGATGGCTTCGAAACGGTTCTTGCCCACCTCCAGGCTGAGCAAGGCGGCGAGGCGAAACCGGCGCTCGTTGATCAACTCGGCGGCTTTGCGCAAGAACGCCACCCGCTGCTGCCAGCCCAGTTCGCGCCAGTCGGGGACAGCGGCTTGGGCCGCTTCGATGGCCTGGCGCGTCTCTTCCCGACCACCACTTTGAAACTCTCCCAGCACGATCCGGCTGTCCGCCGGACTGGTATCCTTGAATAGTCCCGTTTTCGCCTTCTTCTTTTGGCCGCGAATGTAGAGGGGATGAACTCGCCCGATTTTTTTTAGCTCGTAGGAAAGTGCGGCATCGAACGCCTGATGAACATCCTCGCCCAGCGTCGCGAGGGAGGCGTAGGTGATTTTGTCCATAGACGCGCCTATGTTACCCCGCCTTGCCAAGCCCAGCAAGAAAGCCGGCGATCAGTCGGTTCCGGGGGAAACCGGTGAAGGTCCAGTCATTCAAGGGATTCCGATGCAAATGAGGTGCCGATCGCCACGCAGGAAAAGCTCGCGGCGGCTGACGGCGGGAGAAGCGTGGACGGCACCGGGCAGTTCAGTTTTCCAGACCTTGTTGCTGGCCGTGCTCCAGTGCGTGGGCACGCCAGTTTCCAGGCTGGTGCCATCCAGGCGAGGACCGCGCCAGGCCGGCCAGTTCTCGGCCGAAACGGGCCGGCTGAGCAAGAGTCCGAAGGCCACGAGCACAGGTTCTACCACGTAGCCAGCAGCCAGACGAAAGCAGTAACGGGACACAAGAGGAGAATAGCCGCGGGAGAACGCAGAGACACGAAGAATTTGCGATTTGCGATTTGCGATTTGTGGTTCGCAGGGCCGCGGGCCGCGCCTGGAAACCCGCAAGCGGCAATCCCCAATCCTCAATCCCCAACAGAGCAGGTGAGAGGTTGAACCGCTAATCTGCGCTAATAAACGCTAATGGAACAAAGATGAGCGACGCGGTGTCGCGCACGTCCCCACGCAAACGGACCCACCGCCAAATGCGCCTGGTCTGATTAGCGAAGATTAGCGTCGATTAGCGGTTCCAAAAGAGATTGCGCACCCCATGAACCGCTCATCGTTGTTAACTATTGCCAAATCGCAAATCGCAAAACCCACCTTAGTCCACCTGAACGATGCGGTAGAAGCGCTGCGGGTGGCCGCTGAGGTTGTCCGGCACGGTCAGGCTGTCCCCATTCGCCACCACCGCCGGACCCAGCGGCGTCCAGGAAGGCGCGCTGAGGGACTCCTTGTAATCAATGCGGTAGGACTTCTGGGCCAGGGTGCCGAAAACCAGAGAGACACCGCCGTGGCCATCGATCGTAATCCTGGCCTTGGGCGGCGCGCCGACGATGACGGTGAAGCTTCCAGTCCCGCTGGCCGGCGGCACTCCATTGTCGGTCACTCGCACCGTGAAGGAGTTCGTGCTGGGGGCCTGCGTCTCCGAGGGCGTCCAGCTAAAGAGCCCGGACGTGGCGTTGATCGAGGCTCCGCCGGGGAAGCCCGGAGCCAGGACGAAGCTCAAGGATTGGGCTGGCCGATCCGGATCAGTGGCGGTGACAGTGAAGCTCAAGGTCTGACCGAGGGTCAGGCTGCGGTTGCCGATGGGGTTGACCGTCGGGGGCGTGTTGCCCAAGCCGAGCGTGTTGGGGCCGCGCGGCGTGGGCGTCGTCATGAAGTAGATCGACCCGGCCCCGTCGGCGAAGCGGCCCTGACTGATGTCGTTGGTCTGCGGGCCAAAGGTCACACTGTCGATCTCGGTGAAGCCATTGGGCGCGAACAAACCGATCTGTTCACCGCTCTTGGAAAGTTGGAAGTTGACATGCAGATCGGTTTGGCCGGCCGTGTTTTCATTGGTCTCGTTGTCCGCCCAGACGAGCAGGAAGCCGCCCGGGGGAAGGACATATTGGCCATTGGCCGGAATCTGAAATCCCTGAGGAGATCCCACATTATCCGTGAGCCAGTAACCGCCCAGGTCCACGGCGTTGGTCCCAGGATTGTAGAGTTCGAACCAATCGTCGAAGTGGCCGTCGGCCGGATCAGCCAGGAAGTTCGTGTTCGACGCCATCCATTCGTTGATGAAAAGCGTGACTTCCCTGGCGACGTTGGACGCGCCCGGGGTCACGCCAAAGAAAGTTTGCCGGGAAATCGGCTGGCCGTTGGGAAAATCGCCATAGGAAAGATCCGGGCCGATGCCCGAGTAGTTGAGGTAATCGGTAATCTGGGGCTTGCCGAGGACCAGGCGGACCAGGGCCACGGAACCGGTTTGACTGTTCAGACGGAAGTTGGCGTGCCACTCGGCCGCGATGCTCTGCGCCGGCTGACCGTCCGCCCAGACGAGTTTGAACGCGCCCGGGGCCAGGGAACTGCCTGGGGGGAACGGCCATTGGGTCAGGTTCGTGGTGTAGTTGTCGGCCAGGTAATAGCCGCTGAGATCGAGCGTGTTTGTGCCGGCATTGAAAAGTTCGATCCAGGGATCATGTTCCTGGTGGTTGTCCACGGGGCCCGTCACATTATTGGGCTGAAGCTCATTCAGCCAAAGCGGATCGTAAGGGGCCGCTGGCGCCGCCACCGAATTGGCCGCGCCGGGCGTGAAGAAGGTCGGTCGGATGCCATTCGTGCTGACGAACGTGCTTCCCGGCGTCGTGCGCGCGGTAAGGATGTTGCCGTTAGTCGAAGGTCGGAACCAGAAACTCACCGTGCAGACGGTATTGGTCGGCAGGGCCGGGATGAACTGCCGAATCGTGGAAGTGGGAGCACCGTTGCCCGTGCTGATGATGTGAAGGCTGGCGCTGCCCGAGTGGCTGAACTCGGTGGAGATGACAGAATTGCTGTGGCTGCCCAACGCCACCCAAGGGCCTGCGAACGTCGATTCGAAGTCGCCATTCTCGAGTAGATTCGGGCCCTGCCCAGCTTGCGTGCCCGCGACCAGCACCAGGTCGTCGAGATAGACATCCCCGGGAGTGTTGAGGAAAAGCAGGAAGTTCGTCCCCAGGGTCGTGCCACCGCTGATCGTGCCCGTGAAGGAGTAATAGCGCCATTCCTCGTGATCGGTCCAGTTGCTCACCCGGCCGTTGTCCTGGTTGGCGTCGATCAATTGGAGAGCTGGGCCAAACCCGTCGGCAGCCGGGGGCCAGGGCGGGCCATCGTCGTATCGGACCTTGTCGACGGGAATATAGATGGTGTTGGTCGTGACGAATGGGTTGTTGGTCGTGAGGACCGTCATGGGCCGTTCCAAGGTGAGAGTCTCACCGCCTCGATCAAGATTCCCTTCAAACGCGCCGGCGGGAGCCACACTGCTGCCATAAGCGGAGGAGAAGGCGGCGAGATTTTTGGCCAGGACGAGATACTGGCGGTTGGTGAGGAGGGATCCGTCCGGGAAAGTGAAGTCGAGCCCGTTGACCCGCCAGCCTGACACGTCGAAAGAAAAATCGGAGTGGTTGTAGATCTCGATGTAGGAGGCTTCCGGAACGAGGGGGTTGTACATGATCTCGTTGATGACCAAGGCCGATTCGGGAGCGGTGAATGAGCCGGTATAATGGACGGTGATGTTGGTGGCAAAACCGGCCAGGGCATTGCCATTCGCATCGTCGGCCTGGATCGAGAGCTCGTTGGTTGCGCTGCCGGCGGCCACCAGGACGCGGAAGGCTTTCACGCTGGTCCAGGTAATGGGGTACTCGATGCCGTTGATCCGGATCGACTTCGCTTCCACGGGGGCTTCACCCGTGATGGAGATGAGGTTGTTGTTGGTGGTGATCTCGTCGGGCACAGTGATCTTGAAGGCGGCGGCATCCTCGGTCGCCAGCTGCGTGAGAATGCTCGAGCGGGCGGCAGCGATGAAATTCTTGACGCCGGCTGAGCCTGGGTCCTGCGCGTTGACGCCGCTGTCGCGCATCGCCTTGAATTTGGCATCCAGGACGGGCTCAACATTGCCGGCGCGCCACGGCCCGTTGCAAAGCTCCTTCATGGCCCGCCAATAAGTGCGGCGGAAAGGCGGATTATTGTACAGGGCCATCATGGTCGTGTCCGGCCCACTGGCCCCGATGCCGGGATTGACCAGGAAAAGATTCTGCCCCGCCCCCCAGGAGCCGCTATTTCCGAGCACGATGTTCCAGTCCCAAATCATCAGCCGCCATTTGCTGTTGTCCGGTTTGTAGCCGTACATGTTCTGGGAGTTCTGGCAACCGAAGGCGTCCCAGTTGCCCGAGGCGTGCTCGACGGCGAAGATGCGGAACCATTCCTCCAGGTCGACGACGGCCGAGAAATTGGCGGTAAGCGCGGGGCCGGCCGGCGAATTGGCGGCATCGATCAACTGGAAGACGGTCGAGTAATCATTGGCGGTGCCATTGACCGCGCGCACCAGGTAGTTGTTCCGATAGCGCGCCGTTTTCTGCACCGGCACGCCGTTGGAGGGTGTGGTATACCGGAGCAGGCTGCACCAGCCCTGGTTGCGAAAACCGATGGTCTGGCCCGTGCCGTCATCGGTTTCGAACCAAGGTTGGAGTTTGTACAAGTGGCCGTCCTGGTCATTATTAAAGAACTCCTCCAACATGTCGGAGCCGGGCGTCTGGGAATCCTCCATCATCCCGTCGACCGAGCCGCTGGTGCGGGTCTTGCGGTTGCCGTTGACGTACATGTTGACGAAGCGCCGGTTACCCCAGGGCAGGCCCATTTGACGGGCCGTCCAATAGCAGATCTGCTCACGTTGCAGGGTGACGTCATCGTACGGTCCATTGCCTGGAGAGTGGATCTTGTTGAAATTCGGCGTGCCCAGGATCACGTCATCATCCGGCAGACCGATGGTAAAATGGTTGAGGCCCGTTTCCGGCGATCCCAGGCCCTGGTGATAGGGGCTGCCGTTGTAACGGGTTTGGTGGTTATAGACCACCCGGAAGTTTCCGTAGACAAACGTGCCGTACAACTTCTCGTTGCTCAAAGCCGGCCGGCTGGCCCACTCGCTGACCAGGGCCGCGGGCAGCCACTGCCGATAAACCCCGAACGCGCTGGCCGGTGTCGGCTCGCCAAAGCGCACCAGACATTCCCACGTCTGGTAAGCGGGATAAGACGGGATCTGCAGGGGGAAAATATTCGTGGCGCCGAGCGGGTCGACCGCGACGACCTGGAACGCCACCAGCTTGCCGGCGGCTTGGCCAGGGATCGTGCCGCTGTAAATTCCGTCCCCGGCAACCGCGTCCCCGCCCGTGCCATCATCCAACAGCGGGACCGCGGCAGAGGACGTGGCCGGATCGACCCGATACCGGGCGACGAGCGAGGCGACGCCATCCGGGTCATAACAACGGGCCAGCACGGTCACGTTTTGGTTGGCGGCGGGCAGGATGGGAAAATGAGTCACGGCATAAATGGCGGGCGGCGCATTGGTCGCGGCGCGGCTGTTGCGGGCACCGGGGGTGCCGAGGTTGGCCGGCACAGTCATTCGCCCGACACAATCCATCCAGTTCCCATGGGTGCGCAGGAGGAGTTCAGGCCAACCGCGCAGCCAGCGCACCTTGTAGCGGATCGTGCACGGCCCGGTCGTGGCGGAAAAGGCGATGGGCACCCGGATACGGTTGTCGATCGAATCGCCGCGTTGGGTGCCGCGGATGTGCAGACAAGTGCCGCCACTGGGATAGCCGCCGGTATTGTCGATCGTCGACCGGATATGGTCCCCGCGCATGACCCAGCTCGACTGACCGCCCTCGAAGGTGCCGTTGGTGCAACCGTTGGGGACTGTCGGGGTGAAGATCTCGACATTGTCGAGGAGACACTCCCCCTCGCCCATGAGGTAGCCTTCGAGAAAGCTGGAGGCCTCGATGCCATTGTCGAGGTTGCCGGTGCATTCGATCGCGGTCCACGGGGCCTTCTGTGTTTCATCGCTGTCGGCCCAGTTGTGAGCCAGGCGATGGTCACTGCGCGGGTCAACCAGTTCCAGGCTGCTCCCGCCTTCATTGGCCCAATTGCCCCAGTTGCCCCCGGTGTTGAGGGTGACCTCATCGACGACGACATGGAGAAGATTGGTTTCCAGCATCCCCAGGCAGTTGACCCCGATATTGAGCTCGGGCCTGGCCAGCGCGAGACGCTCACCTCCACGAACCTTGCCGGTGAAGTCCCCATAGGTGTTGGTGGAATTGAGATTCGGATAGTTGGTCAGCAACCGCGACGCGTTTTTGGCCACGACAAGGTAGCTGCCCGGCGCGATCACCGCGTTGGACGGGAAGGTGTAGTTGATGCCGGAGGTGAACTTCCACCGGGCGAGACTCACCGGATTGGTCCCTTTGTTGTACAGCTCGACATACTCATCGTCGCCCATGCCGGAGAGGGGCTTGTACATGATCTCGTTGATGACCACGTCGCGGATCAGGATGTTGCCGTTGGGCGCGCCCGGAGTCCTCGCCGAAAGCGGATAGAACTCCCGGGCACCATCTGGAAAACGGCCGGAGGAGACGCCTTCGGCCTGGTCGGCGAACTTGACCGCATCGAGGACGACATTGCCCGGGGCGCGGAAGTAGAGCGTCTCGCCCGCCGCGCTGAGGCAGAAGCCGAGCTGGTTCTGATCGTAAACCACGAAGCCGCGGGGCGGGATGGTCGTGGGCGTTGCGATGATGAACTTGTTCGTGGTCGGATCGTCGGACAGCGCGCAACCGGTCAGGTCCACCGGGACGTTGGAATGGTTGTAGAGCTCGACATAATCCAGGTCCGGGCTGGTGGAATTCGCCAGGAACTCATTGATCACCACGTTGTGCCGGGGAGTAAAAGTGTAGCCATCGGCGCGACCGGGAGATCCGCCGATCTGATCACTCGGCCCCCAGGCGCGCGCGAAACCCTCCCCGTAGGACGGCCGTTTCAGCACCAGCGAATGCCCCGTCCCGTCCGCGGCCGCCGGCCAGGGCGGATCGTTCGAATACGGCACTTCCAACACGATCCCGTCGGAGTTGTTCCGCAACCGGACCGTGCCGGATCGATCGAGCGAGTTGGTGTAGGGACCGAAGACCGGCACGCCGGAGAGCTGGTAATACGCGTTCAACGCCGCCGGGTCCTTCGCCACCACGATGTACTGGCCGCCCTGCACAAATGTGCCCTGGGGAAAAGTGTAGTCGATGTCGCCGGACAGACGGAACCGGCTAATCTCCTCGAAGAACGGATTCGAGTTGTAGATCTCCACAAACTCGAGCGAGCTGCCGCTGGCGTTGGTCGCCGGAAATGGACGGTACATGATCTCCGTCAGGGCGAACGGGGTCTTGCGGCTGCTCGGTCCGGGCGGCTCAATCTCGGGCAGCATCGTCCCGATGGTCCCGCCGGTGGCCGGCGCAAAGTCCCGGAACTGGGCGGTGACGGTGGAAATGGCGCTCCCATTGGTCACGCTGGCGCTGACGGCCATGCCGAGGTAAGCGCTGTTCGCCATCGTAATGGTGGCCGAACCGAGTTGGAACCAGGAGTCGCCATCCAGGCTGGCGTAACCGGTGAACACGTTGCCTGCACGCCGCAATCGCAGCCAGGTATTGGGATAGTTGACGGGAAATGAGCCGCTGTTGAAGGTGGTTCCGCTGGCGTTCGTGCGCCACTGAAAATAGGCGCCCGTGACACTCGGCGTGGCGAACGAGCAGGCATACGTGCTGCTCGGGAAAAGCGTCTCCCGCGCCATCAGGCCCGCTTTGCTCCACGCATCCACCAACGTCATCCCTGCCAGACGGATCTTGTAGTCGAAATCACCGGCCACGAGCTCGGAATTGAAAGTGAATTGGTCCGACGAACCAGTGATGTTGGTCCCGCCGGCCGTGATGTTGTACCCGCCGGAGACCGCCGTGACGGTGCCCGCAACGCTCGGGTTGCCGATATTCGTCGAGATGAATGTATCGGTCGCGGCCGTGAAGGTGGCCTCCGCATCGGCCGGGTTGTTCGCGATCGTGGCTTCCGCCGCCCGGGTCGACTCGGCCGGGCCCATCAAGGCCATGAAGCTGAGGGTCAGGAGCAACAGGGCGAGCTTTGGGATACGCATAATCGACTTTCGCTTGGTTGGGGGGAACACAGGGCCCGCGGATGGCGGCAAAAAATCCCGGAACCAGCCGCGCAAAAAAGCGCGCGCCGCGATTTGTTACAATCGCGTGACAACCCCTGCATACGCCTCTGGCGGACCATGAACGACGTCAGCTGGCCTTCAACCTCTGAGAAGGAGGATTCGTGTGCCGCCGCCTGAAGGATTAGAGAGATGCTCTCGAGGGGCGAAGGTAAAACCATCTGCCGAACCACTCTGGTTCTGGGACAACATAATCTTTTGAACGGGCTTGAGCGGATACTACCGGACCATCGGAGAATGTCCAGCTTATCCGGCGGTTTGAAGTTTCCAGGGGTGCAGAACGAGAATCTTCACGAGCCGAGGATTCGGGAAATTTTCAGCCAAATGTAGAGAGGCGACACATGCACGGACGGCTCAGAAGAGGGGGCTTGACCGCAGATGGACAGATGGTGTGCGGCGGCTAGGCCGCCACTTTGCCGATGAAGTGCAAAGGGAACTGCCCGTCGGCCTGGTGCCTGCAGGCGACTCCGCTTGGGATCTGCGTCCATCTGCGTCCATCCGCGGTTAACTTGCTCTGGCGTTCAACCGGTAACTGGTAATTGACTGACCCTCGGGTCTGATCTCCTTAAATCACCAGTGACTAGTTACCAGTTACCAGTGACAAGTCTCATCAGTCTGCGCAGGCGCGAGGGCTTCCCTTGTTCATGTCCCTGATGCACGTGAGGACCTGGTGGCGAGTCACCCGTCGCCTCGCCCCTCACTGCTTTTTCTCCTCCTTTTTCTCAGCCTTCTTCTCCTCTTTTTTGTCGTCCTTCTTCTCAACTTTCTTCTCGTCCGTCTTCTCCTCTTTTTTGTCCTCTTTTTTGTCGCCCTTCTTTTCGTCTTTGGCTTCGGCCGGCTTGTCTTCCTTCTTGGCAAAAGCGCTCAAATCCCAGCCGGTTGAAATGTCCAGATCGGGCAACGCAGTCTTGAGTTTCTTCACGCCCGCGTCGGTGACTTTGGTCTGCCATACGTAAAGATTCCGCAAATGCTTCAGCCCTTTGAGGTGCTCGAGACCGGCGTCGGACACTTTTGTACCGTAGAGGTTGAGGTAAGTGAGATTGGGGAGGCCCTTGAGGTTGGCCAAACCGGCATCGGAAACGGAGGTCAGTTCGAGGTGAAGTCGCTGCAGATTGGTCAAGCCTCGGAGGTTGACCAGGCCGGCGTCGGAAATCTTCGTGTTCCCGAGATTGAGATCGACCAGTCCCAGGATCGCTTTGAGCGACACGGTGACCGAGTCGGTGATGTTGGTGCCGAGCAGGCGGAGGTTTGCTTCGCGCCAGTTGAGATTGGCCGCGATGGGCCGCACCTCGATGCCCTTTTGGGCGAGGGCGGCAATGGCCTTCTGCTCCGCGGCGCCGGGTTTGAAGTCCGGCGGCAAGACCGGGCCGGGAGGCGCCAGCGGGGCCGCGCTGGCAGGTGTTCCCTCTTTGGCGATCGCCGAGTCCGGCCACTGGGCGCCCTGGTTGATCCAGTCGTGGATCAGATCAATTTGTGACTGGGTGAGCGGATCGCCCTCGCTCGGCATGAAATCATCATCGCTCTTCGGGAGGGTAATGCGCCGATACAGCTCGCTCTTGGCGGCATCACCGGGGACGAAGGCCGGGCCGTCCTTGCCGCCTTTGGCCGCGGCTTCCTTCGAGTCGAGGCGCAACTTGCCCTTTTGCTTCTCCGGGCCGTGGCACTTGATGCAGTTTTTCTGGAGGATAGGCTGGATGCTCTGGACGAAGTCCACCTTGGATTCGGCGGCGGTCGCAGCCAGCGCGGCGCCCGCGAGGGCGCTCACCATCATGCTCAGCGTTTTCATAGTCTAGGTTGTGTTTAAGTCTGGGCGGGCCGATTACGGCTTGAACGCGGCGTGTTCCCTCTTCCCGCCGGATTCGAGATAGGCCAACAAGTCGAGAATATCGTCCTTGGTCAGGACATTGACGAGGCCCTCGGGCATGGGTGAAACCTTGGAAGGGGCCCGCTTTTGCACCGCGCTCTTCGCCATCTCGACCCGGTCAGTCGCGAGCGGATTGGGCACGAGCACCAGTTTGCTCTCGGTTTCCTCGACCAAACGTCCCGTCACATCATTGCCGTCCTTCTTCGTGACGGTGATGTTTTGATACTGTTCACTGACCACCTTGGACGGATCGACGATGCTTTCCCAAACGTCCTTGCGGGTGAATCGACTGGACACCGCGGTCAGGTCCGGCCCGGTGCCGCCTCCCTCGTTGCCGAAGCGATGGCAGGCCAGGCATTGCGCGGCGGCGAACGCTTCACGGCCATTTTCGAAATTCCGGCCACGCCCGGCGCGCTCGAGGTCCGCCGCGAGATCCGAGACTTTCCACTCTCGCACGAATTTTGGTTCCTTTTTGGCCTTGGCCGTGGCGGGAGCGGCCGGGTCCACCAGCAGCGCCGCCAACTCGCCCCGTTCCGCGTCGGAAAGGTTTTCGACCGCGGCTTTGCGGAGGTTTTTCAGAAAGTCATTGAAGCTCGCGCCGTCCCCATAATCGCGGCCCACATCTTTGAACCATTGGATGGTTTCGCTCGAATGCCGCGTGTTGCGGCTGATGAAATAGCTGGCGCCGCCCGGATAAGTCGGCCCGCCGTCCTGCGTCGGGGGACGGCTCCGGAACCAGGAAAAGTAACGCTGGCGATCCTCGATCGACCAGCCGGTCCTGGCGTTGCGCAAGGCCACCATGTAGTGAAGTTGCTCCTCCTGGGTCGCCGCAGCGTCGCGCAAATCGAGGGTTTTCTTCACGATCCCGGGCGTCTCCAGCGCGATGAGCAACTGTGACAACTCGCGGTTGAGCGGCCAGCTCTTGCTCGGGAAAAGGTCGTCGAGCGATTTGATGACGTCCCGCGCGGTGTTCTGGCTCGGCCCGCCCATGCGCGCGAAACAAACCTCGCAGACGCGCAGGGCTTCAAGTTTCTGGTCCTCGGCGAAATCGTCCGGCCCAAAACGGTCCAGGCTCTCGAGCAGTTTGTCCTGCAGGTCGGGCGAACCGCACCGGGCCAGGGCCAGCAGCGCGGTGAGGCTGGCCCGTTTGCGCGTCTCGTCCAGGGCGCGTTGCTGCCATCGCTCGACCGGTTGGCTCTCGATGGCCAGTCGGGCGGCGTAACGAATGAAGCGATCTTCGCTGTCGAGGTGTGGCCAGGCGAAATCGACGGCTTGCGGATCCTGCCGGCCGTGGAAGGCTTCCAGTTGGTGGCGCAAGGCGCGGGCCGGCCCGCCGGGCGACGCCACCGCGCTCTGCCCGCCGGTGGCCCCGGCGAAGCTGACCCGATACAATCCACCCTGGGTCTTGCGGCCGCCGATCGTGAAGTACATCGCGCCGTCTTTGCCGATCTCCAGATCGGTCACGTTGAGCGGCTTGCCGACCACAAAATTTTCAAACGTGCCCTGGTAGCTGGCTCCGCGCGGAGCCAGGTGCACGGCGAGAATGCGGCCGTAGGACCAATCCATCACGAAGCAGGCGCTTTGATATTTCGGCGGGAACTTCGCGCCTGTCCCGAACCGCACGCCGGTCGGCGACCCAATCCCCACGTTCACCACGGGCGGCAGGCTGTCCGGATAATATTCCGGCCACTTGGCCGAGCCTTCACGAAAACCGTTATCACCCCCGCTCACGATATGGCAAACGCGGATCGGCCGATACCAGGGCGCACCCCAATCCCATTCCATGTCGCTGTCGAACCCGAACAATTCACCGTCCGCATTGAAAGCAATGTCGTAAGTGTTGCGCTCGCCGGAGGCGAACAACTCCGCATTCTTGCCATCCGCGTCCAGGCGCACGACGTAGCCGCCTGGCGGCTTGCGCCCGGCGCCAAAACCTCGCCCATCTTCCATCCGCGGCAGCACGATATCGTCCCGATAGTTTTTGTGCGGGCTGGAGGGCAGAATGTCTTCGGGGACATCGACGAAGTTGCCGTTGACAATGTAGAGCTTCTTGTCGGGGCCGAGAACAATGCCGTGCGCGCCGTGTTCGCCGGCTCCGCCCTTCCATTTGCGAAGCAGCTCGACCGAATCGAATCGGCCGTCGCCCTTGGTGGCGCGCAGTCGATAGAGATGATAGCCTTGCGGTCCGTTGCCGTTCACATAAAGGCTGTCGAAGGCGTAGAGCAGACCCATCGCTCCAGTCACGGGAACATCCAGTGGCTCCATCTTGGCGATCCGGCCGTCGGCGCCGATGGTAAAACGCAACATTGGCTCCTTGTCCTGCGGCGACACGATCAGGCGGCCCTGGCCATCGATCGTCACGGCAACCCACGAGCCTTCTCCGGGCTGGGCGCTGCGCAGCAGCTCCACTTTGAAGCCAGGGGGGACGGTGAGGGATTCGGCCGGCGTGGCCTCACCGGCCCGGCCGGGGGCACCGGGTGCAACGGGAACCTCGGCCGCCAGGAGCACCAACGACAAAACAAACCAGCGCAACGGCGCAGTCATCATAGGTTGCATCGCAGTCAGACGTTTCATGACAAAGACTCTTCAAAGGACTTCCCCGGGGCAAGGAGTTTTCTTGCCGGGCAGAACCTCGGTGGGCGTGGGTCGATCCGCCAGCAAGCGGGCGGCCGACGTCACGATTTTCGTCCGCGTGCTCCCCAAAAGCGCAAGCTTCCAGCCACGGAGTGGCGTCAGAGAGTAGCCTACCCGGGCCAGCCCCACTGCCGTTGAATTAAGCCTGGCGTTCTCTCGGTGGCCTTAATGACCAATGACCAATAGGGCTGTTTACGTGACTCAACAGTACTCGACCGATTGTGGTCCGGGTCTGCGAAGTAAACGGTGCTGGCTCGATTCCGACCGCTGGCTCGACCAGCCGAGAGAGGACCTTTCTGCCCAAAGCAGGTTTGGGCCGATTGAACTGGAAGGTCAATTCGGTGAGATAGTCGTCCAGATGCTGGTCTGAGCGAGAATCATCCGTGTCATCCGAACCACTATAAGAAGAAATCTTCCATTTCCGACAAGATTTTCAGGCGAGCCACGGATGGAACACGGATGGAACACGGATTCCCAAAAGAGACCTTCCAGGGGAAGCTGCGAGTCGCCAACGACAATGCCTTGGTACTTAACCTCGATAAACCTCGAAGGCCGCGGGGAAGACCACGGATTTCCCGGATTTCACGGATACAGAGCGACGGCTTATCCCACCGCGACCTGTTCCTTTCTTCATGGCGGGCGGCTCAAAAAATATCCGTGGCATCCGTCATCCACAATCCGTGTGCTTTGCTGCGCTGATCGCCTCAAGTGCGAGGCAGCGCATGCTACCGATGGGGGACGTTTGAGTGAAGTAAATACCCCTAATGACCAATCTCTAGGCAGCGTGCGCCAGTCTCTTCGGATGCGCCAGTCAAGCTTTGGGCATTGGGGCTTGGTCATTCATTGGTCATCGGGCATTGGGCATTGGGCATTGGGCATTGGGAGTAAGCGGTCCTCATTGGTCCTTAATTCAACGGCGGTGGGGCAACCCCAGGCACAGGCCGATTGACGCTTGCTTCGGCAAACGATACGTTGGCTGGCAGTTGACATTATGATTGTTCCATCGGCCCAAAGAACCGACCCCGCCCCAAGCTTCCGCATTGGAGATGAGCGGTTGATCAAAGTCACCCCCAATGCCGCCAGGAAGGTAGGTTCGCTGCTGACCAGGCAGGGTCGCGCCCACGGCGTGCTCCGGGTGGCCGTGGTCGGGGGAGGNNNAGGCTGTTCGGGTCTCCAATACAAGATGGATTTGCAGGACGGGCCGGCCAGCCGCGATATCCTCGTCGAAACGAGCGGCATCCGCGTCGTGGTCGACCCCAAGAGCGCCCTCTACGTCACCGGCAGCGAGTTGGATTACATCGACGCGCTCCAGGACGGCGGGTTTAAGGTGAAGAACCCCAATGCCGCCACCAGTTGTTCTTGTGGCGAAAGCTTCAGCGCCTAAGACCACCGCCACCCTTGCCAAGAGTTGCGATCTCCCATCCAGAGCCTTTGTTCGGCGCATGGTGACTATTCGACTCAAAGGATGGCTCGCCCTCACCCCGGCCCTCTCCCCCGGGGAGAGGGAGGATCTTGCTCAAGCGCGGGAGTGCTCAAGGATCCGTGATTCATTCCCGCGCGGTATTCTAGCCCCCTCTCCCGGGGGAGAGGGCCGGGGTGAGGGCGGACCTCATTCACCGCTGAATAGTTACAACTTCGCAATGAGGATAGCTGAAAACCGAGAGTCGATTCCCGAGGGGGCGGCGGGGCGGTTCCCGCGCGCCGCCAGGGGCGCCTTTACGCTGATCGAAATGCTCGTGGTCATCGGCATCATCGGCATTCTCGCCGCATTGATCGTTGCCCTGACCGGCACCGCTGGAGCCAAGAAGGTGCAAAGTCGCGTGCGCACGGAACTCAACCAACTCGTGGGCGCCATCGAGACATATCATAAGAAGAACGGGTTCTATCCGCCCGATAATACCAAGGGACCGGCGATCGCCCCGTGGACCACGGATCAGTTGACCCCGCTGTATTATGAGTTAACCGGAGTGGAACCTGCCCCTGCCGTGTCCACTGCCTTGGGAGTGGCCGGCATCGCCAACTCCGGCACGAACAGCCAGAGCTTCCATCATAACTTGAAACCTTCGGGGTTCGCGCCGGCGCCCCCCCCGATTCCCGATGGAACCCTCCTGCTCGTTGTGCCGTACAAGGGGCCCCACGGTGATTTCAATCCCTGGCACTACAACTCCTCCAGCCCCGAGCACAACACCGAGACCTACGATTTGTGGGCGGAAGTTGTGATCAACGGCAAGACCGAAATCATCGGCAATTGGAAGGACTAGCTTATGAACGCACCCAGATCACCCACACCACGCCGCATCGACCTTGCCTGGTACGAGTCCGCCTGGGACGTCGCGATCCTGCGCCGTGCGCGGCCGGCGCGGCGTTGGCCGTCGCCGCGCCGGGCAGAGTTCGGGGCTGTCTCTTCCGGCCAGGCAGAACCGCCCCTGGGCTACCCTGGTCCCGCGGCCTGCCCCGGACTTTACGCGGAGAGCGCGTCACCCCTCTGGTCATTCCGCCGCCGGCGCAGCGCGTTCACGCTGATAGAATTGTTGGTGGTCATCGCCATCATCGCCATTCTGGCCGGGCTCCTCTTGCCGGCCCTGTCCATCGCGAAGACGAAGGCCAAAATCAAGCTGGCCCAGGTGGACATGAATAATCTTGCCGGGGCCATCAAACAATACGAGGCCACCTACGAACGCTACCCGGCATCGAAGGACGCTGAAAATGCGGCCGCGAACGGCACGGGCGACTTCACTTATGGGACCGCTCTCATCCCTTCACAGCCGCTGCCGCTCATCCAATCACCCGGGTATCCGGCGAATAATTCCGAAGTTATGTACATTCTGCTCAATCAAATGGACAAGGCTCCGACCACCGAGAGGGACCGCATTAAAGGCCGCAATCCTCGGGGCCAGACCTTCCTCGATCCGAAGATGGTCAACGGTCCGCTGCCAGGTGTCAGCGTGGACGATTACGTTTTTCGGGATCCGTGGGGTAACCCGTACATCATTACCCTGGACCTGGATGATAACAGTCGCTGCATCGACGTCTACTACGGGAAGATGGGCGGGAAAGGTCTGAAGCAAATTCCTGCGGGAGAGAAGAACGCCGGATCCTTCGAACTAAGCAATCCCGTCATGATCTGGTCCTTCGGCCCGGACGGCCAGGCCAGCGACGGCGGAGCATTCACTCCACCGAACAAGGACAATATCCTCGGCTGGCAGTAGAACCCTGGAGCAATACCATGCGGTGTCATCCCCTCGAGCGGAACAGGACGGAGCCAGGGAACGCGTATGTAGTCCCGCCTTTAGGCGGTCGGGCGCGCGGCAACCGCCTAAAGGCGGAACTCCATACGGCGCGAGTAGAAGCAGGCGCCTTCACGCTGCTTGAGCTGCTCATCGTGCTGTCCATCATCGGGCTGTTGGCGGCCCTGAGTCTTCCCGCGCTCAAGAATATCCGGCAAAGCAACACGCTGGTCGCCGCCGGTCGTCAGCTCGTCGATGACATCGCCCTGGCCCGCGCGCGGGCCATCGGGGAACGCACCACCGTCCACGTGGTTTTCGTGCCGCCGGACATCATGCTTCCCGAGTACGAATTCAGCCCGCTCCCGACGCCCGAGGGAAAGAGAGATCGGGCGCTGGGCGAACGGCTCAAGAGCGGGCAATACACGACCTATGCCCTCTACGCGGAACGCTCCGTTGGGGATCAGCCCGGGCGGCCGCAGCCCCGCTACTTGACGTCCTGGCGGTCGTTGCCGGAGGGCGTTTTCATCGCCACCAATAAGTTCCATAACATCGGCAATCGTTGGCCGAACTACCTGGATAACCTGACCCGGCCGTTTGAATACGTAAAAATCCCGTTCCCCACCGTCTACGGACAAAACTACCCGGTGCCGCACGTGGCGTTCGATGCGCAGGGAAGGTTGGTGGACGATTTGAAAACCGTGCTGCTCTGGGACGAAGTCATCCCTCTGGCTCGCGGGAGCATCCTTTATTCGAGGAATCCGAGCGGTCGACTTATCGAATTCGACGTGCGTGAGTCTCCTCCGAACAATTCCGTCGATAACTATCATCGCGTCGTGATTGAGGGCCTGACGGGCCACGCGCGAGTGGAGACACCCCAAATTCAATGAAGTGCTTCCGTCCAGGTCGTCGGTGGTTGGGCGCGCTTGTGCCGCCTGCAGGCGGGACGACGAACGGGGTCGTGCGACGCGAGGACCACGCGTTCACCATGATCGAGATCGCGATCGCGCTCGGGGTAATCGGGTTCGCGCTGGTGGCGATCATCGGCATCCTCCCCGCCGGCTTGGAGGTGCAACGCGATAACCGGTCGGAGACGATCATCAACCAGGATGGCACGTTCTGGCTCGAAGCCATTCGTAACGGCGCGCGCGGCATGGATGACCTGACCAACCATGTCGAGAGCATCTCCATTGTCACGCCGGCTCCCAGCGCGAGTTCCAATTATTACACCTACGGCGGCGGTTTCGTTTCCGGCGGGGAAATCATCGGCCTGTTGACGACCCAGGCGGCCGAGCCGGAGGCAGTGGTGCGCGCCAATGTCTGGGCCGTCAGCGGCTCGGCGGCCGAGAAGGAAGTGAACCCGATCAACCGGGTACTGTCGTTCAAGTACCGGATGAGCGTGCATATCGAACGGGCCACCAATTTCGCCTTGCCGTTCACCACGCTGTCGACGAACAACCAGCCGGTTCTGCCCGAGCCTCTGGAGTCCTTGTATTTTTTGCGGCTGACCTTTTCCTACCCGTTGATTCGCGAGGATCGATTCCCGCCGCGCTCCCAAAGCTATCGCGAACTGGTCAGCCGGGAGGTTCGGACGAACCTCATCGCGGGCATACCCTATTTCTTTTTCACCCAGTAATGAAGCTGCCTTGCCCTCCTGATTGCGGATTGCGGATTACGGATTGCGGATTTCGTACTCCGCCACGGTTCATGGCCGCTGAGCAGGTCCGAAGGGAACAAGGAGCTCTCCATGAACCTGCCGTTGATCGGGTGCCAATGAGCAATGAGCAATGTGCAATGAGCAATGTGCAATGTCCGGGGCGATTTGGATTGCTCATTGCTCATTGTTCATTGCTCATTGCTCATTCACGGGCAAGCATTCCCCGCCGCCTCACGGTCCCAATGCGTGTTCAAAAAAGACCGCAGGCTGCCGCCTTCTCGCTTCTGGAAATCATGGTGGCCGTGGCCCTGCTCGCGGTCATCATCGTCGGGTTGCTGGCGATGTTTTACCAGGTGCAGCGCGCGTTCCGCGCCGGCACCGCCCAGGCCGATGTGATGGAGGGCGGACGGGCGACCATGAGCCTGCTCACCCGCGAGTTGCAGGAGATGGCGGCGACGGATGTCGAGTTCACGACGAATTTCCTGGTCGTTCCCTCGGAAAGCCCTCCCTTGCCGCCCGATGCCCGCACGGTGCAGGTCCTGCCCAGTGGTGTGGCGCGGATGAATTTTTTGAGAGATCTCTGTTTCATGACACGCGTGAACGACGAATGGATCGGCACGGCTTATCGGGTGAGCAATGCCGTGGAAAGCGTGGAAACGCTAGGCGTGGGCACGCTTTATCGGCTCGTCGAGCGGCGGACCAACGACAGCAACCCTCAGATCCGGCGCCAAATCACCTCCGAACTGAGCCGGTTCATCTCGGAGGCCACGCCGAGGACCACCACCAACTTCCACCAGGTCCTCGATGGAGTCGTCCATTTCAGCGCGGAGGCTTACGACACCAATGGCATGATCTTTACCAACGCGTTCTTCGGCATGGGCTACGGCTTTACCAATGGCATGCTGCCGGCCTATGTGGACCTGGAAATGGCCATTCTCGAACCCGGCGCAGTGGCCAAGTTCCGCGCCCGCGCTGACAACAGCATCGGCCAGGCGACCAATTATCTGGCCCGCCAGAGCGGCCGGACCCATCTGTTTCGGCAGCGGATTGCCATCAAGCCGGGTGCCACCACGTATGATTAGAATTTTTCTGCCGTGAAGATGAACCATAGATTGTTCGTAGTTCCGCCGTACGTAGTTCCACCGTACGTAGCTCCGCCGTACGTAGTTCCACCTTCAGGCGGCTCGGCGTCTCCGGCAAACCTTGAGAAATCGTACCAAACTGGCCGCCTAAAGGCGGGACTACGAACGGCGGGATTACCTACAGAGCGCGGCGTGGCGTTGGTGATCACGTTGATCCTGCTGGCGCTCATCACCACCCTGGCCATCGCGTTTCTCGCTTTGACCCACCGGGAAACGGGCGCGGTGGATTCCATGGCGCGGACGACCGATGCCGAAGAGGCGTCCGAGAGCGCGCTGGAACGGGCCAAGGCGCAGATTATCGCCCCCTTCCCATTCCTCAATGCCGTCAACAATGGGACCGAGATCATGGGTCCGGACCTGACGGTGTCGGTTTGTCATGACACCAACTGGCTGAAGCCTTCGGGCATGTTCCTGGATCCAAGCCCGCCGGTCTTCATCAACACCAACCGCGCCGATTCAAGCGGCCCGTTCGACAATCGCTTCTACCTCGATCTGAACCGCAATGCGCATTTCGAGGAGACCGGCTACGTCCCACTGACTGATAATGCCTTTGCCTACATTCCCGACTCGATCAACTGGGTGGTGGGCGACCCGCAATGGATCGGCATTCTGCAGGACCCAATCCGTCCGCATCTTCCGGACAACCGTTTCATCGCCCGCTACGCGTTTCTCATTCAGCCGGTGGGCCGCTCGCTGGATGTGAACTGGATTCACAATCAAGCTCTCCAACAACTCGACATGCGGATTGGCCAGTACAACGGGTTCTATCGCAACCAGGGGTTGGGTCCGTGGGAGCTGAATCTGGGGGCGTTCCTGGCCGACCTGAACTCGAATTACTGGGGCGGAGGCAGCTACGACTTCGATCCGTTCAACACGAAAGTCCCGAACGCCATCGCCACGGGATTAGCGTTCGAGGAAGCCCGCGAATTTCTCCGTTACCGCTACACGCCGCCGGCTGAGCCGAACATTTCTTTCCCACCTCTTTCCAACCAGTCCTATCTGGATTGCTTCACCAACCTCTTTCCCGGGACGGGGCCCGGGTCGGCGGCGAATTTGTTTGCTTCAGACTTCATCGATGGTTACGCGAACACTTTCGTCACGCCGTTCGGGACGACCCCGCAGATGGACGATGATGATCCGACCAAGCCCTGGCCGGGCGCGGACGGCAAGCGGCATTTCTTCAGCATCCATGATTTGTTCGATGAGACCAAACTGCCCGGGGCAGAGACAGCGAAAAAGGGGTTTCGCTTCGATTTGGCCGACGCGTCCGCGCGCGGCAATTCCTACGACCGCTATACTTACTACCGGATGCTTGCTCAACTCGGCACCGTCTCGGCGCCGGAAGAGGAGGGGAAGATCAATATCAATTACGTGACCATCCCTTCATGGAGTAATCCGAATTTTCGTTTTGGGGCGACCAACCTGGTTCCCTGGTCCAGGACGGACCCCGAGTTTACCAGCTTGATGGGCCGGCCGGGTCCGGAGTTGTTCTTTCTGACAGTGGCGACCAACCTGCTGGCCCGCGAGACCAACTTCGCTTTCATGGTGACCAACGCGACGGTTGTTATTAAAGGCAACCCTTTGCGGATTCCAATTTTCACCAATGGATCCACGACCTCGATCAATGGACCGGTTCCAGGCCCGCTCTATGCCGGGCGCATTCATCAGATTCTCCAACTGGCGGCCAATATCCACGACGCGACCACCGGCCCGAAGGACGTGGTGAAACCGGAGAGCCTGCCGTATTACCCAAGTGTGTTTCGGCCCCAGTTCGAGCAAATGCCCAATGGCGACGTGTATATCACGAACTACGTGCTCATGACCGAGAAAGCCTCCGACTTGCTCAATGATCGGGATCGGAAGTGGCACGACCTGGATTCGCGCGGGCTATTTCCAACCCCGGTTGGACGCGACGACCAGGTGTATGGTATCCCCCTCATCATCGGCGCCCGCAAAGGCTATCCGAATTTCAACGAGTTCGCCCTGATGACCTCGGCCGAAGCCGTCCGCCGGTTGGAAATCTTTCGCGAGGTCGATGGGGCCGAGCCCAAGGCCACCAACCAAACCTTCATCATGCGCATCACCAACCAGGTCTGGTTCGAGGCGCGCAATTCCTATCAATCCAACTATCCGCGCCGGCTGGACCTTATCTTCGGCATCCGCTCGGAAAGTGTCGTGACCAACAGTTTCACCCGCTTCCCGTGGACGAATTGGGCGACGGGTTATCAAACGAATCTCCAGGCGCAGGCATGGCCGGGCGAGAAAATCGGGCAGGAGCGTCCCGCTTACCAGGTCGGCCCTTTGTTTCAGCAGGCGGTGCTGAACTTCACGAATATCTCACGGCCCGATCCCGGGGGCTTCACCAACCAGTGGGGCTGTGCCGTGACCAACCGCATGCTCTTCTTCCTGGTCGATCACGACAGCGACCGGATCGTGGACGCGGTCTCGCTGAACGGCCCGCGCAACTTCTTCGATGTGGGCACGGAACTGGGAACGAAGTTGCCGTGGAAAAAGGATACGGAAACCCTGGGCCAAATTTGGAGCAATGCCCGCGATAAAACCACCGGCACCAGCCTGGGCGTCTCGAGTCAAATTACGATCTCCAGCGTCGATGGGTTGACTACCCCGCAAGAATGGAATGATTTCAGTGAAAAAACCAAATCCAAAGCCGATGCGATTGCTCAATTCATCGACTTTATGAAGAAGAGCAAAAAGGCGGGCACCCACCAGGTGCCCTTCACGGCTGGCCGGAGGATGTTCCAGACGAATTACTTTCGCGTCAATGATCCGTTGGTGCATTACACGATGGAGGATCTGGTCGTGAGCCGTGGCGTGGCGACGCTTAAACCCGGGGACCTGCTCACTCCGGTTGGCCTTGGGTCAAAGAATCCAGAGTGCATCCCTTGGAATAACGGCCTTGGGACCACTTCGTCGCCCGGTGGAGGCGCCACCGATCCGACCCTGCTCGATCCGGGAGTCATCAATTCAGATGCCTGGGACTTCCCGACCAATGCGTTCCCCAATGTCGGTTGGTTGGGCCGGGTCCACCGGGGCACGCCCTGGCAGACGATCTATTTGAAAAGCAAACCAGCCGACGCCGAGCAATGGCGAGTCCACGGCGGCCCCTCGCGCCTGCCGGCGAGCGCGATCTTGATGCATCCGACGAAGGATTGGGGGTTGATCGACATTTTCACGACTGCGCCGCACCCCAACGCCACGCGCGGCCGGCTTTCGATCAACCAGACGAACCTGGCGGCCTGGTCGGCGGCGCTCTCGGGCGTAGTGGTCAGTTCGGCCACCAATGACGCCGGGGCCGGCGCGGTCGTGGCCGTTCCGGAGGTCGTCAAGCCGGCGGCCTTGGCCGATCCCGTGGCGCAAATTGTGGCGGGGATCAACCAGACTCGCACCAACCAGCCCGGCCACCAGTTCCGCCGGCTGAGCGACGTCCTGATGGTCCCGGAGTTAACCTACAAATCACCTTTCCTGTACAACGCCGCTTTCGATCCGGCAGCGCCGACCGGCCTCGAGCAAATCCTGGACTCGGATTACGAACGCATCCCGCAGCAAATCCTCTCGCTGCTCCAACTGGGAGAGCCGCGCTTTGTCGTCTATGCCTGGGGCCAGTCGCTCAAGCCCGCCCGGCGCAATCCCGACGGATCCGGGCCGTCCATCGTGACGGCGGCTGGTCCGGACAAGGGGCTTTGCCTCAATTATCAGATCACCGGTGAAATGGCCACGCGCAGCGTCGTTCGGGTGGAGTTCGAACGGGACCCGGTCACGAAAGAGATCGACTACCGCAAGCCGCACGCGGTGGTCGAGAGCTTCAATATCCTCCCGATCGAATGAGGCGAAAACTGTGGTGCTCGAAAGCGGGAGCGGCCGGCGGGCAAGCGCCCGACACGAGGTAGCTAGCTGCGGAGCAGCGTCAGAAAGTAGCCCACGGCGTGAGCCGTGGGAAGAAGCGGTGTTGACAAGCAAGAGCCGCGGAGCGGCGAAAGAGCTTCTTCAAATCGGTTTCTGCCGCCCCTGGCGGGGCTGCGGATCCTGTTTGTGCTTTGTCCCACGGCTCACGCCGTGGGCTACTGTCTAGCGCCACTCCGTGGCTGAATAGGCGGGTCGTTGAACGTTGAACTGCTCCGAAGTTCAGCGGTCTCCCGCGCAAGCCGGGCCCGCAATTGATTGTCGTAATCCGGGATTTTTGTGTTTTAATAAGCTATGCACCTCAGAACGCGGACCTGGTTTATCATCAGCCTGCTCTGCTTCCTGGCGGCCGCCATTTTCTGGCAACTGGGACAGCGCAAAGCCGCGCGTGACCAGGCCGCTCGAGAAAGTGCTGCTGCGTTGACCAACGCTCCCGTCGCTCCGGTCGCTCCCGCCACCAACGCCGTCCCGGGCCGGAATCCCGTCCCCGGGGCCGCCGTGGCCCGGACCAACGCGGCGAACGAGTCTTTTCAGTACCGGTTGAGCAACACTCCCAAGGGCATCGATGAACTCAGCCGCACCGAACACGCGCTCTTGCTTCGGAACGCGTTGATTGATTCCAGCGCGCCGATCGACCTGGCCATCCCGCCGCATCTGCGCGCGCAGGGTGATCCCGGCAGTTATGTGGTGCAGTCGCACGAACCGCTGAACGATGCCTATCGCGGGCTGCTCCGGCAGGCCGGGGCGGAGATCATTTCCTACGTGCCGAATAACGCCTACCTCGTCCGCGCCAACGAGGCAGCGGCAAAACAATTGGCCGCGCTGCCGCAAACCCAGCTGGTCCTGCCCTGGGAACCTTATTTCAAGTTCGAGCCGGATCTGCTGGCGCTGGCCGTCGAGCAAAAGCCGCTGCCGCCAAACGCGCGACTGAATGTCCTGGTTTTTCCCGGCCAGCGCGAGGCGATCTTGCAGTCCCTGGCGGCGATCGACGCCGTCGTTTTGAGCGAAGAACGTTCGCCATTCGGTCAGTTGTTGGTCATCCGCCCGGCGGCCAACAGCCTGGTGGCCCTGGCGCAGTTGCCGATCGTTCAAGGCATCGAGATCTATCATCGACGCACCCTGGCCAACGATTTGAGCCGAGCCCGGGTGCACGTCTCGACGAATACGGTCACGCCTTTGGATTTCCTCGACCTGGACGGGCAGGGCGTGCGGGTGAACGTGAACGACACGGGGGTGGAGGCGATGCATCCCGACCTGGCCGGGCGGGTGTCCGGCGATTCGGCGTTCACGACCACCGACTATGACGGTCACGGCACGCATGTGGCGGGAACCCTCGCCAGCAGCGGAGAACATGGACCGGCCGGCAAAGATGTGCCCGGCTCCACGACCAACGCGAATTACCGCGGCATGGCTCCGAAGGCGGAGATTTTCGCCCTGCCGATCGATCTGGCCTTCGGTCCGATTGTGACGGATGAGTATCTCCAGGAAAACGCGGCGGCCACCAATGCGTTCATTTCGAACAATAGCTGGGCTTACGGTGGTTCCGCGGGGTACACGATGGCTTCCGCGAGTTGGGATGCCGCGGTGCGCGATGCCTCGCCCGGCCAGGAAGGATCGCAGCCGTTACTGGCCGTCTTTGCCGCGGGCAACAGCGGCGCGGCCGGCCTCGATGCGCCTGCCACGGCGAAAAACGTGATCGCGGTCGGCGCGATCAAGAACATGCGCTATCTCACCAACGAGGTGATCGCCAGGAACATGACCAACCAGCCCTGGCTGGATGACACCCGGACGAACAACGAAGTCGCCGCGTTTTCCAGCGTGGGCAACGTGGGCCGCGGGCGGGAAGGCAAGTCGGGCCGATTCAAGCCCGACCTGGTGGCCCCGGGCACGTTTGTCGTCTCCACCCGCGCCAGCAAGTGGGTGCAACCGACCAACCGGATCAGCGTCATTCCGGACCAGATCCCCTTCGTGCTGCTCCGGCCGGGAGAAAGCAAATCGTTCGCGACCTTTGTGCCGGAGAATGGCACGGGCCTGGAGATTAAAGTGGTGACCAACGTGTTTACGGCCACAGTGGGCCTGCCTCCGTTGCCCATCTATGTGCAGGCCGGCTCGCCCCCGACGCCGCCGACTGGCTTCGTTAACACCAATGATGCGGTCGTGACTCCCCTGTCGCCCGTGCCGGGGATCTGGCATTTTGCCGTGGAGAACCCGAACCGCGAGGAGGTCCGCTTCGACATTCGCTACTTCGTCACGGTCACCAACGACCTGGGGAACGAACCGGAAGTATTTTACGATTTGAACCAGAAGCTGGCGCCCAACTACCGTTATGAAACCGGCACGAGCATGGCCGCGCCGGTCGTTTCCGGCGTGCTGGCCTTGATGCAGCAATACTTCGAGCAACGACTGGGAATCACCAACAGTCCGGCGCTGATGAAGGCGCTGCTCATCAACGGCGCCCGCTCGGTCAACGACGGCTACGACTTCAATACTGCCAGCACGCAAAATGCGCAGGGTTGGGGGCTGGTCAACCTGACCAATTCGCTGCCGACGCAGGAGAGCGCCAATGGCGACGGCGTGGTGACGAGCGGCACGATGGTGTTTTACGACCAGCGCCCGGAGCGCGCGCTGGCCACCGGCCAGAGCTTCACCCGCACGATTACCGTCGCCACCAACGCGTCGAGCGTTCCATTGCGCATCACCCTGGTCTGGACCGACCCGCCGGGCAATCCCGCGGTGGGGATCAAGCTGGTGAACGATCTGGATTTGGTGGTGACCAACCTCGTCACGCAGGACGTCTACGTGGGCAACGAAATCGGCGAGGGCAGCCTCTTCAATCAGATCGCCAGCCTCAACGCCCCGCTGCTATTCGACAACGTCAACAACGTCGAGAACGTCTATCTCGGGGCTTCGTTCAACCAGCGATTGAGCGGTTCGTACTCGGTGACCGTGAAGGCGCGCCGGGTGAACGTCAATGCCGTCACGGCGCATCCGGACGGCGTGGTGCAGGATTTCGCCCTGGTGATTTGCAGCGGCAATCCCCGCAACGCCAGCGCGCTGACGGTGACCGATCAACCGGTGACCGTCGACCCGGCGCCGGAAGTCATCCACGTCACCAATGGCATTCCGATCCTGAACCAGCGGGTGGGCGCAAACTCGCCCCTGCTCGGCTCCACCAACGGCGTGGCCAACCAGTGGCGCTTCTACGTGGTGACCAATCAACTGCCCCCCAGCGATCCGTTGTCGGGCAACGTGGGCGCGGCCACCAATATCGCTTTCGCCACCTTCCTGCCTCCCAATCTGGCCCGACCCCGCTTCTCCGAAGCGGACATCGAGCTGTTCGTCAGCACGGACTCGAATCTCACCAACCTCGACCAGGCGGTGATCGAGGGGTCCCGCAGGTCGGTGCGACGGACCGGCACCGAATCGGTGGTGATCGAGAATGCGGATCCGGGCGCGCTCTACTACGCCGGCGTGAAATCAGAAGACCAGCAGTCGGCCAATTTCGGGTTCTTTGCCGTCTCGAGCTCGTCACCGTTCAGTCAGAAAGACACCGATGGCAACATTTACCCGATGGGTTTCCCGCTTAACGTGGAGGTGCCAGATGGTGAGCCTTCGGAGCCCAGGGCGGGTTTCGTGTTCGCCTTCTGCACCTACCCGATCACCGTCCAAAACGTCGTCGTCACCAACCTTTTGTTCCATGAAAATGGGGGCGACTTGTTCGGCACGCTGGACCATGATCAGAAAGTGTCCGTGCTCAACGCCAACCGGGCGTTCGACGGCGCCCTGCTGCGCATTTACGATGACAGCGATTCCGGCCGGATCCCGGAGAGCACGACGACGGATGCCCCCGGGACCTTGCGGAACTTCGTGGGCGAAGAAGGTCTGGGTCTCTGGACACTGACCATGGTGGACAGCGCGCCGGGCTTCACCGGGCAGGTCAGCCGGCTGTTGCTCAAGCTGGAACCCAGAAAAGATGACCTGACCAACGGCGTCGGGATCGTGGAAACGATTCTGCCCGGGCGCTTCTTCTACACGGTGGTGGATGTGCCGGCCGATGCGACCAACCTCTCCGTCTGTGTGGCGCCGGACAACGGCCCGGTGGAGGTTTACATCCAGCGCGGGGCGTTCCCCGATCGCGAGACTTACGACATCTTCGGGGTGGTGGCGCCGCCGGGGGACTGCATCAACCTGGGCCGGCGCGATGCGCCCCCGCTCTCCCAGGGACGCTATTTCATCGGCGTGTTTAATCCGAACGCCAGCGCGGTCACGGTCAACATCAAGGTGTTCATCCAGCGCGACCTCGCCCGGGGCAATTCGCTGAATTTCAGCGGCGCTGCCGGATTCCAGATGCTGGACGACGCGGTGCAAACCTCCGTCATCCACGTCAACCGCAGCCAGCTCCTTTCCGACGTGCAAGTGGGGGTTCGCATCGCCCACGATCGGGTATCGGACCTCGTGCTGCACCTGGTCAGCCCCAAAGGCACGCGCATTCTGCTGGCGGAAAATCGTGGTGGGCCGAGCGCGGCTGATTACGGATTCGGGTCGCTCCAGACCAACGTGGCCCCGGCTGGTTCGTCGGGCGGCCCCCTGGCCAGCACCAACGTGATTGGGCCCGTCCAGCCCGAAGGCAACATCCAGGTGGACTATGACTTTTTCCAGGTCCCGGACCGGCTGACGATTTACTACGACGGCGCGCAGATCTTCGATTCGGGTGAGGTCAGTGGGGCGGGAACTTTCAGCGTGGATTACGGCCCGGGTTCCGCCACCAATGTGATCATCGTGATGAACGAAGGGGACAACCCGAACACGGCCACCGCCTGGCAGTACACGGCCACGGTTTACAGCGGCTACACTTACGCGATCTTCACCGAGAACACCAACTTCGCGAAGGTGCCGATCAAATTCGCGCCGCCGCCCTTCACGAATTTCAATTACAACGCGACGACCTTCCTGACCAACGCGGCCGTATTGGACGACAGCTTTGAGTCTCCACCCTCCCGACGCGTCTTTGCCGGCGAACAATTCTCCGGCTGGGAAGTCGTATCCGCTGACATCGAAGTGATCCCGGCGCTGCCGGGGGCGCCTTACTTCCTCCTGCCGGATTCCGGGGCCTTTTTCATCGATATCAGCGGGTTCTTCCCCAGTGACATCTTTACCAACCTCACCACCGTCGCAGGCGTGGACTATGTCGTCTCGTTTGCTTACGCCCGCAACGTGGCCAACCCCGGGCCCGTCTCGGCCGATGTCAAGATCGACGGAGCGACCAAGTTGAGTCTCGTCGCCGGCGTCGGGGAGGCCACCAACTGGGTACACACGAACTTCACCTTCCGGGCCACGGGAACTTCCACGCGGCTGGAATTGAGCTCCACCACTGTCGGAACGCCCGATGACGCGTCGGCGGTCTTCTTCGACAGCTTCAAAGCCGAGCAACTCTCCGCCAAAGTCACCACCGGCATCTATTTCCTGCCCGAGGAGTCCTTGGCTCCGTTGCGCGGGGAAAACGCGTTCGGCGACTGGACGCTGGAAATCTGGGATAACCGCGTGGGCGGCGGGTTGACCAACCGGCTGCTGGCCTGGAAGCTGAACCTCACCTTCGTGAATACCAATCCTCCCGCCGCGCCCTTGAGCAACGGCGTGCCTGTTTGCCTGGTCCTGTCGAGCAACGAAACCGCCTTTTTCCGAGTGGATGTCCCGATCACCGCCAGCGTCGCCACCAACCTCGTTCTTGGCTCCGATCGCCTTGACCTGCTCTTCAACCAAACGGGCGAACCGATCGGCACCGACCCGCCCGACACGATCTTCCTCGAGGATGTGCTCGGCGGCACGAACATCTTCGGGGTCGCCGGCTGGAACAGTTACGAACAGAATGTCGGCTTTTTCGATGGCTCCACCGTGCCCACCCTCCAGCCGGGCAAACGCTATTATCTCGCGGTGCACAACCGGGCCCGGGACACCAACCGCGTTTGCGTGGAGGTGACTTTCGATGAACTCACGCCAAACCTGATCGGCATCATTCCGCTGACCAATGGCTGCTTTTCGGCCTTGAGCGTCCCGACGAACGTGAACGCGATCGAGTACTATTCATTCGATGTCAGTTCCAACGCCCTGGGTGTGCAGTTCGAAATCACCGGCATCACCGATCCCGACGTCGATTTGGTCGTGCGCCGGGGCGTGCCCCTGCCTGACGACATCTCCTATGAGGCGCACAGCATCAATAACTGGCCGGACGATGAGTTCATCGAAGTGGATGATTTCTTCGGCACACGCCTGCCCGGCCGCTGGTATCTCGGCGCGATTCATCGCACGACTGATACCGTGGCCTACACGATTTGCGCCCGGGAACGGGACGGCGTGATCACGCCGATCCTGACCAACCAGCTCTACTCCGCCACGATTGCCTCCAACGGCGTGCGATACTACAAGGTGGTCATCTCCTCGAATGCCTACGTGGCCGACTTCCTGACCACCAACGCCACCGGCGACGTGGATCTCTACATCTCGACCAACACCATGACGCCGCTGTTCCAGGCGCCGACCAATGCCATGTATGTCTCGTCGACGCCCGGCTCGGCGGACGAACTGCTGCGCGTTTCCGCCTTCGCGCCGACCAATCCGCTCACGCCCGGCTGCTGGTTCCTCGCCGTCGTCAACAAGGACATCATGCCGGTCAATTACCAGGTGTTGGTCACCGAATACACCACCAATCTCCCCTATATCACCCTGACCAATGGCGTGGCCTATATGGATAAGGTTTCACCAGCCAATCCCATCGGCCTCTTCCAGTTCGAGGTCGCAACCAACGCCCTCCAGGTCGTGTTCGAAACGTTTGCCGCCGACGGTGACGTCGATCTCTATCTCCACTTCGGCGCGCCGTTGCCGCCGCCCGGGACGAACCTGTTCACCTACGCCAGCACCAACGCCGGCACGGCCAACGAATTCATCTGCCTGCTGCGCGGGACGACGCCGACCCTGCGCTCCGGCACCTGGTATCTCAGCGTCGTGGCCAAGGACCCCGCCGCCACCGTGAACTACAAAGTCCGGGCCACCCAAATCGTCTCCAACGACGTGGTCAACCTGGTCAACGGAGCAAGCGTTTGCGCGTCGGTCCCGCCCGTCGACCCCGCCCGGCTTTACACTGGCGTCCAGTTTTACTCCATCATCGTGCCGCGAGGCCCCATCCAGGCGACTTTCGAGATCTTTGGCGCCAGCGGCAACGTGGACCTGTACGTGCAACGCGGCCTGCCCTTGACAAACTTCACGGCCTATCCAGTCCCCGGCGCACCGTATCCCTATCCCAACGAACAGCCCGGGAACGCGGATGAATTTCTCTGCCTCCGGCCGGCTTCCGCCCCCGTCGCGCTGAGCAATGGCACCTGGTACGTCAGCGTGGTCAACCGGGACATGGTGGACGTGGACTACTGCGTGCGCGCTTCGGTGATCGCTTCGCCCGATGTCGTTACCCTGGCTGACGGGGTGGCCGAGTGCGCCATCGTCGGGGTGACCAACGGCGGACCGATCGCGGGGGTGGATTACTACGTGTTCAACGTGGCGAGCAACGCGGTGCAGGCCACGTTCGAGACCTTCAATGCCAGTGGCAACGTGGACCTGTATCTCACGCGCGATTTTTGTTTGACGAATTTTGCCAGCTTTAACGCCGCGCTTGCGCCCTATCCCTACGCCAGTACCAACCTTGGCACCAACGGCGAATTCTTCTGCCTGCGCACCAATACCCAGCCCGTGGCCCTGACCAATGGCGACTGGTACCTCGCCGTCGTCAACCGCGAACCCTCCAACAGCGTGGTTTATTGCGTCCGAGCCACACAGCTCTTCACGACGAACTTCACCCAGGTGACCAACGGCCTGAGCCAATGTCGCACGATCGGTGTCGGCAACGGCACGGCCAATGCCGGCATCGATTATTATATCGTGACGGTGACGAACAGCCCGGCGCTGATCACCTTCGAAACGTTCGATGCCAGCGGCGACGTGGACCTCTATGTCAGCCGCGATCTTTGCCTGACGAACTTCGCGACGTTCAACGCCGCCCTGACGAACTATCCCTACGCCAGCACCAACCTCGGGACCACCCCGGAGTGCCTCAGCGTCGGGACGAATAGCGCGCCCGTCGCCTTGACGAATGGAGACTGGTACGTCGCCGTGGTCAACCGGGCGCCGGGCCCGGTGGATTATTGTTTCCTGGCCACGACGTTCGACACCGACCCGAGTGTCCCCCTGACCAATGACGTGACGGCCTGCAGCCAAACCGTCCCGCCAACCAGCAGTTCGGGCGGCATCGGCGTCAATTACTACGTCTTCCACGTAGCCACCAACGCGCTGCAGGTCACGTTCGAGACGTTCAATGCCAACGGCAATGTGGACCTTTACCTGCAGTCCGGATTCTGCTTCCAACATCGCGACACGTTTAGTCTCGACCGCGCCAACGCGCCTTACGCCAGCACCAAGGCGGGCACCGACGCGGAAATGATCTGTCTCCAGCGCGACTCACTCCCGGTCGCCCTCAAGCCGGGCGACTGGTATCTCGCCGTGGTCAATCGCGAAAGTGCCAACGTCGATTTCTGCATCCGCGCCAGGGAATTGCTCGACACGCAAGTCGTCGGGTTGACCAATCGCCTCGCCTATCGCCCGGGCAACCCGCTGGTCGCGGGCGGCCTCGACTTCTACCACTACCTGGTCTCGCCCAACGCCGTGCAGGTGAATTTCGAGATTCTCCAACCCGACGGCAACGTGGATCTGTTCGTCGTGCGCGGCTTCTGTCCCAGCAACCTCCTCGCCTTCGCTTACTCCAGCACGAACGCCTCGAACTCCGACGAACTGATCCTCGTTCGCACCAATTCGACGCCGGTCGCGCTCACGCCGGGTGAATGGTTCATCGCCGTGACGAACGCCGATATCAGCCCGGTCAGCTACACCGTCCGGGTCACGGAGGTGCTGTCCTCGGAAATCATCCGGTTGACCAACGCCTTGCCTTACACGAATACGATCGCCGGGCTGGACTCGCTCACCGATTCTCCGATCCATTATTATGTGTTCAACGTCTCCAGCAACTCGGTGCGCGCACAGTTCGAGATCCTCGAGCCCAGCGGGAACGTCGACCTGATCGCGCGCAAGGGCTTGCCGCTCCCAACTCCGGCGAATAGCAGCCTGTTCAGCACGAACAGTGGGACCGGGGCTGAACTCATCGTGCTCTTCACTAACTCCACGCCGGTGCCCTTGACTCCGGGCGACTGGTACCTTTCCGTCCTCAACCCGACGTCCAACGCCGTCACTTACGCCGTCGTGGCGACTGAATTCAGCAGCTTGGGCACAAACCTCACCATCGGGCGGATCCTCGTCGTCAGCAATTCGCTCTGCCTGACCTGGAGCAACGCGCTGCCGGGCGTCAATTATTATGTGGAAGGCAAGATGGATCTCAACGCGCAAGCCTGGCTGCCGGTTTCGGGCACCATCCGGGCCGTCAGCACCGGCATTACCTGGTGCATTCCGCTCCCGACGCCTTTCCACTTCTTCCGGATTGTGGAGGGACTCTCGCCGTTGTCCGCCGGATCCCCGGTGACCTTTACGACCATGAGCTGGGGCAGCAACGGCCTGCAGCTCCGCTGGAACGCGCTGCCCAATCTACGCTTCGCCGTGGAATGGTCCGCGTCTCTCTCGCCGCCAGCCTGGCAGCCGTTCCCGGATTACGTCACCTCGGCCACATCGACCTACACGTTCCTCGACGATGGGTCCAAAACCACGGGTGTCACTTCGAACCAATTCTATCGCGTCTTCCGCGTGCCCTGACGACCAGCCTTCTTTCTCCCCCGACCATGCGTCCGCTCGTGCTTGCGCTGAACCCGTCGGTGGACGTCGAGTGGCGCGTCGCCCAAGTGCGTTGGGAGGAGAAGAACGAGATCCTCTCCGAACGCCGCTGGCCGGGCGGCAAAGGCGTCAACGTGGCGCGCTGGTTGAAACATCTCGGCGCGCGGCCGCAACTGCTCATCCCGCTGGGCGGTCAAACCGGTCGGGAACTGGCCGCCGGGCTGCGCCGCGAACGCATCCACACCTGCGTCCTCCCGTTGCGGGGGGCGACGCGGGCCAACGTCATCGTCACCGCCGAGCGCGCCGGCCAGCTTCGCTTTAACCCGGCCGGTCCGAAACTGTCCCGGGCGGACTGGGCCGGGGTGCGGCGCTCCACGACCCGGGCGCTGCCACGAGCTTCCGTCCTCGTCTTGTCCGGCAGCCTGCCCCGGGGACTGCGCCCGGACGCTTACGCCGGCTTGGTGCGATTGGCGCGTGAGGCGGGAGTCAGGGCCCTGCTCGATTGCGACGGCCCGCCGCTCGCCGCCGCGGTGGAGGCGCATCCCTTTTTGGTGAAGCCCAACCGGCACGAACTCGCCCTGTGGCGTCGACGGCCGCTCCGGTCGGTCGACAGCCTCGAGAAGGCGGCCAGGGAATTGTCGGACGTGACGGGCGGATGGGTTCTCCTCTCCCTCGGGGCGCAGGGCGCGTGGTTGATCCACGCGCGGGACAGGGTTTGGCTGAAAACCTCGGCGCCGAAGGTGGCCCCACGCAACACCGTGGGAGCCGGCGACGCCTTGCTCGCGTCGGTCGCCCGGCAAGTCGCGCAGGGCGCGCCACCCGCCGAGTGGTTGCGCTGGGGCGTGGCCGCGGGCACGGCGGCCACGACGTGCCCCGCCGGGGTGTTGCCGCCGCGCTCGTTAATCTCCCGCATGGGCTCCACGATTACCGTCAGGTGAGGACCGGCTGAAGCCGCCATCCGCAATCCGCAATCCGCAATCCGCAATCCGCAATCCGTTTGCTCTTGCCAGCATCGCGGCGCGAAGAAATAAAGGGCCGTCCCAATTGATGCCAGACACCGAATCGACGCCCTTGACCATGAAAACGCCTACCGTTACCCGCCGCACCTTCGTGAAAACTTCCCTCCTGGCCGCCGGATCGATGGCGCTGCCGGCCAGCTCCTCCTCCCTGGTGCCCGGCGCGAACGACCGGATCCGATTTGCCGTCATCGGCTGCGGCGGCATGGGGACCGGGCACCTCAACAGCCTGGTGAAACGCAGCGATGCGGACAACCTGAAGGTCGTCGCTGTGTCCGACGTTTACCAGCGCCGTCTCACGCGGGCGAAAAACCTCTGCCAGGGCGACGGCTACCCGGATTACCGAAGGCTCCTCGAACGAAAGGACATCGATGCCGTGCTCATCGCCACTCCCGATCATTGGCACGCGAAGATCTCGATCGACGCCATGGAGGCCGGCAAACATGTCTATGTCGAAAAGCCGATGACCCACACCGTCGAGCAGGCGGTCAAGTTGCGCGAGGCGGTGAAGCGGACGGGCAAGACGCTCCAGGTCGGTCCCAATGGCACCGCGAACGATTCCTACTGGGTGGCCCATGAAGCCATCCGGGCCGGGCGCATCGGCAAAGTCACCTGGGCTCACGCCAGCTACAATCGCAATGCCCGGGTCTGTCTGTTCAACGAACATCAGAAAATCGATCCGACGGCCGGACCGGAAAAGAGCGGTGAGGACCATATCGATTGGGACCTTTGGCTCGGTTGGAAATGGGGGTTGGCCCCCAAAATTCCGTGGAACCCGGAACACTTCTTCCGGTTCCGCAAATACTGGCCTTACAACGGCGGTGTGGCCACCGATCTCCTCTACCACAAACTGGCCCCGCTCCTCATCGCCATCGCCGGTCCCAACGGCGAGTATCCCTTGCGCGTCAACGCCAGCGGCGGTCTTTACATCGAGAAAGATGGACGCGACATCCCGGACACCTTTCTCATGACCGCGGATTATCCGAGCGAGTGGTCGCTGTTCCTCGTCAGCACCCTGACCAACGACGCCGGGCTGCCGGACCGAATTTTCGGCAAACACGGCACGATGGATATCGGCGGCGAACCGTTGCTCAAGGTCAACGGGCCTTTCTCCGAAGAATTCAAGGCCGCCAACGACGGCAAGGAGGAAGTGCGTCTGCCGATCAAGCCGCGCCGCGACCTCGAAGGCAACTTCATCGATGTCTTGCGCGGCAAAGCCAGGCTGGCTTGCAACGCCGACCTCGGTTGCGCGACGATGGTGGCCATTAAAATGGCAGTTGAATCTTATCGCCAGCGCAAGACCATGCTCTGGGACGCCAAACGGCAGAAAGTGGCGACGGCATGAGCTGCGGCTTTGCCTGCCACCGGTCGTGGAGAGCCTCCATGCTTTTTCGAGCACGCCTAGGGACCATGAAGCGGAGCGCGGCCGGTCCCCGGCCGCAGCGCGTCGCCAGCTTTGACGCCTCAGGAAAATTCGGAAGCCCCGGTCCTGGCGTGAGCGCTGCGCCCGGGGACCGGGCGCGCTCCGGGTGCGACGGTTCAGGGAATGTGACAAATCCCCTCGCCGGTCACCTGGCGGTAATCCTCTGCGGCGTTGCGCTGACCTTGTCGGCACTCGCCGCCGACAACGAATTGACCGAAGCGGAAAGAAAGCAAGGCTGGCTGCTGCTCTTCGACGGCAAGACGACCAGCGGATGGATGACCAGCGCCGGTCAGCCCAGCAAAACCCCGGTCGAGCAGGGCAGTCTCAACCCGCACCACAGCGGGCATTACATGCTGGTTCACACGCAGCAATGGTCGAACTTTCTTCTTTCACTCGACTTCAAGATCAGCCAGGGCTGCAATAGCGGTATCTTTGTCCATACCGCGTCGCTGACGCCCCGGCCCGGCAAGGACGTCGGTTTTAACGGCATTGAGATCGCCATCGACGACACCCCGGGCGCCGGTTATCACGACACCGGCGCCATTTACGACCTGGTCAAGCCGACGAAACAGGCGATGAAACCGGTGGGCCAATGGAACCACATCGAGATTGCCTGCATCACCAACCGCATCGAAGTGGTGCTGAACGGCGAGCCGGTCACGCGCGCCGACCTCAACCTGTTCGTCGAACCGAACAAGCGTCCCGACGGCACGACGCACAAGTTCGACATCGCCTATAAAAACCACCCGCAACGCGGTTATCTCGGCTTGCAGGACCACGGCAGCCCTTGCTGGTTCAAGAACATCAAACTCAGGCCTATCCCCGATCCGTAGCCCCTTTCGAGGGCGGGAGAAGGATCCCATCGGCGGGAATGCCTGCCTCCCTCCCGCCGGGACGCGGCGAGGAGAAACACGAGATCGAAAATATGAGCGAACCGAAACTCACCGGCAAAACGGCCCTGATTACCGGCGCCAGCCAAGGACTCGGCAAAGCCATGGCCCTGGCCCTGGGCGGCGCGGGGGCCAAACTCGCGCTCGCCTCCCGCAACCGCGACCAACTCAACGTCGTGGCCCAACAAGTCCGCGCGCTCGGCACGGAAGCGGAAGTGTTCGTCGCCGACGTCACGGACGAACCGCAAGTCCAGCGATTGGCCGGAGAAGTCAGCAGCCGGTTCGGCCAGGTGCAAATCCTGGTCAACAACGCCGGGATCAACATCCGGAAAGCGGTCACCGATTTCACGCTCGGCGAGTGGCGCGCCGTGCTCGATACGAACCTGACGAGCGTCTTCCTGATGTGCCGCGCCTTTGTGCCGCAAATGAAAGGACAGGGCTACGGGCGGATCCTCAACCTCACCTCGATCATGAGCCACGTCGCCATCGCGCAGCGCACCGCTTATTGCGCCAGCAAGAGCGGCCTGCTCGGCTTCACCCGCGCCCTGGCCCTCGAGTTGGTCTCCGAGCAAATCACGGTCAATGGGATCAGCCCCGGCCCGTTCGCCACGGAGATGAATACCCCGATTCTGCAAAACCCCGAAGCCAACGCCCAATTCATCTCGAAAATTCCCCTGGGCCGTTGGGGCCGGGTGGAGGAAGTCGGGCAACTGGCCCTTTATCTCTGCTCGGAAGACGCCGGCTACATCACCGGCACCGATATTCTGATCGATGGCGGCTGGACGGCACAGTGACCTGGTCTTCCCTCCTGACAATCCCATGAACACATTCACCGCCGAAATGATCGGCACCGCGCTGTTGATCATCCTGGGCGACGGCGTCGTCGCCAACGTGTTGTTGAACAAATCCAAGGGACAAAACTCCGGCTGGATCGTGATCGCGACCGGCTGGGGGCTGGCGGTCGCCCTGGCCGTTTATTGCGTCGGACACATCAGCGGCGCGCATCTGAACCCGGCGGTCACGTTGGGCCTGGCCGTGATCGGCCAGTTCGCCTGGAGCAACGTGCCCGCCTACATCGCCGCGCAAATGACCGGCGCGTTCCTGGGCGCGATCCTCGTTTGGCTGGCTTATCTGCCGCACTGGACGGAAACGCCCGACACGGGGGCCAAGCTCGGCGTGTTCTGCACCGCGCCAGCCATTCGCCACGCCGGCGCGAATCTCCTGGCCGAAATCATCGGCACCTTCGTGCTCGTGCTGGGGGTGCTGGCGATTCTCTCTCCGAAAAACCTCCAGCCGGAACATGGCTTCGACCGCGGGCTGGGACCCTTGTTGGTCGGCGTGCTCGTCCTGGGCATCGGGGTCTCCCTGGGCGGGCCCACCGGCTACGCCATCAACCCGGCCCGCGACCTGGGACCGCGGCTTGCGCACTGCCTGTTGCCCATCGCCGCCAAGGGCGGCTCGGACTGGAGTTACGCCTGGGTGCCCGTCGTCGGGCCGATCCTCGGGGGAATCCTCGGGGCGCTGTTCTACCGGGCCGTCTGGCCGGCGTGAGCGTGAAAGAGCGCATCCTCATCACCGGACCCGGGGGCCGCGTGGGACGGGAAATCGTTCCGCTCTTGCGCGAACAATTCGCATTGCGCCTGCTGGATGTCGCTCCGCTGTCGTCTCTTTCGCTCAGCGCGGAGGATGAGTTTGTCCAGGCCGACATCCGTGACTTCGCCGCCTTGCGACGGGCGTGTGAAGGGGTGACGGCCATGGTGCACCTGGCGGCGGTGTCCGACGAAGACGATTTTCAGACGCGGCTCCTGCCGATGAACTTGGAAGGGGTGTATTTTGCCTTCGAAGCCGCGCGCCAGGCCGGGGTGAAGAAGGTCATCTTCACCAGCACCGGACAAACGGTGCTCTGTTATCCCAAGGGAGAGTGGGTCACGCCCGACATGCCGCCTCGGCCGTGGACGGTCTACGCTTGCACGAAGCTGTTCGGCGAGGCCCTGGCGCGGCATTACTCGGAAAAGCACGGCATGTTGATGATCGTCATCCGGCTTTGCTGGTTCCAGCCTTACACGAGCGAGTTGTTGCGTCAGCCGGGCGATATTCAGCGCGAATGGTGCAGTCCGCGCGACTTTAGCCAGTTGCTCGTGAAATCCCTCCGGGCCGATGTCCCGTTCGCCATCTTCTTCGGTGTCTCGAACAACACGGGCCGATTCTGGGATATCCGCAACGCGCAGGAACTTGTTGGTTACGAGCCGCAGGACAACGCGGCGGATTACCTTTAAAAGGCTTTCAACCGGCTGCTACGGCCCCTCCGGAAGCATGCGGTATTTGACGGTCGTGTTGGTCCCATCGGTCCCGATGAGCGAGCCGCGCCGCGTGCGGATATTGAATGGCCCGGCGTACGCGCTGATCTGTCCTACTGTGTTACTCCCAAGGACCTGCTGGTAAAACCCGGCATAATGCTGGCGGGAAAGGAGGAACAGGCCATCGTAGTCGTAGGCAGGTCCCCGCCCGAGCACCTGGTAAAAGTTCTCACTGATCGAGGCCAAGTCGAAGATCTCCACGGAAGCAAAGGGTATCCGGCGCTTCCTGACGGTGGCGTAGTAGTGGCCACTGAGATCGTTGGTGGCGACAAGCGGAATCCCTTTGTAGTTCACTGTTCCCTGCGGGCCGAAAGCCAGCATGCTCAACCGGGTCGGCTTAACCGTCGCGCGGAAGCTAAAGGCGTTCGTGTTGATATTCGTTCCGGTGCCGGCGCTCCGGGACAGTTCATTGATGAAACCAGTGATGTGGTTTGACCGATCGTAGACCCACTCCCCGTCAAGCCGCGCGCTGCCGTAAAGGTTGGTCAACACATACCCGTGGTTGGTGTGCGCCACGCCCCTCCCGAAAAACGTGAACGCGGCGATACCGCTGATGCTGCCGTCGTCCGCGAAAGCAACCTGGGCCACCCCATGCTGGTATTTGCTGCTCAGGACGACGTCCCACGAGCCAACCGGCGGCGGGGACTGGGCCGAAGCATGCAATGCGATCGAACCGAGAAGCAGTCCGCTCCCGCAAATTGCGATGCGGCGAAGAATATTTGTGCGGAAGTCTCTCACAACTTGGACGGACTCTGAATGATCGGCGCCCGGCGCGCAAGCCATTTCGCGTCGCCGCCCAATTTTCGCGGGAATCTCAGTTTTCAGGAGAGCGGAGTCAAAGCCGTTAGCTGCGGAGCAGCGTCAGAAAGTAGCCCACGGCGCCAGCCGTGGGGGTCGGCGTTGCAGGGCAAGAGCCGCGGAGCGGCGAAAGAATTGCTCGCTTTATTTCTGTCGCCCCTCCCGCGGCTTCGCCTCCATTGCGCCACCTTCCACGGCTTACGCCGTGGGCTACTGTCTGACGCCACTCCGTGGCTCAATGCTTGCATCCTTGAGGGGTAGAACCGCGCAAAACATGAGATGCATCGCGCTACTTCCCAAACTCCAGGTAACCGAAACGCGTGGGCTCATGGAACCCCGGAAATAAAGTGGGTGACCAACTCAACAATTCCGCAGGATGATCCTTGGCGCGATTGAAACGGTAGAAATTCCCCCGCCAGACATCCCCCGGCTTGGGCGCAGGTTCGCCCAGGTCCGAAAAGGGCAGGGTCACTTCCACCTGCCAGAATTCGTCCCGGTCGCTCGAGTTTCCCACCGTGCCCTTGACTCTGACGGCGCTTTTCATGCCTTTGGCTGTGAAGCTCCAGTCGCCCTTGAACTTTTTGGAAACACCGCGCTCATCCAGTTCGTTGTCGATGATGGCATCGAAGACGCCACCGAGCGGATTCCATTGCAGTTCGAAGTAGCGCGGCAAAGTTTTGCTGGTCACGAAAAACTCGACGACCTCTTCCTCCCAAAACTTGCTGTCGCGGGCGGTGAAGGTGGCCTGGATGTCGGAGTCGGTGCACTTCCAGCCGAGGTGGAGCGCGGTGTCGTCATACCAGAGGCGCAGCTCGGTTTTCTCCCGTTCGCGACCCGAGCCGTCATTGGGGAAGAACGGCGTGAGGACCGCGGCCTTGGTCCACGCCGCTTCGCTCAACTCGCCGTCGATCGTCAATCGGCCCTGCAGCCTCGGGATGACGATCCGTTTGGGGGCGGGCAGTGTCTTCGGATCGAGGACCTTTACCTCCGCCGCCCAGAGCGGAAACAGAACCCAACCGGCGATGAGCAGCGTGGTTAAACCGGACGTCCACCAACGTCGAAGGGGCGGGACAGTCGGTGGAGTGGAGCATGGGCGGGTGGATTTCACGCCGCGATGGTAGTGGTCCGCGGGGCATTGGCAAGGTAGGACACGCTGGAGGTTTGTCTCCGGGATGGGAGACGTTTTGAAATTCGGGACATTGCACATTGCTGATTGTTCATTGGTCATTGGTCATTTCTTCCTTCCGCGTAACTGTTCAGGAGTCATAGACGGCCGCCCTTACCCCGGCCCCACCGCCGTTGAATTAAGGGAGAGGGCAACATCGGGTCTTCTCCTGCTGGCTGCGCCATCATCGGCTCCCAGCCCCAACGGGGCTGCGACCCAAAGCCCAAGGTTGCCGCGCAGCGGCTACCTTGGGTATCGTGGGCAAAGAACCTTCAACCCCAAAGGGGTTGAGCCAAGGAAAGGTCACACCATGC
>WNFZ01000758.1_pt1 | contig 60635 bp, 53 predicted proteins | sample 5400081 | NCBI WGS metagenome assembly WNFZ01 (sample SAMN13153365, study PRJNA577476) | soil metagenome | isolation source: 80 cm soil or saprolite under grassland replicate 1 | place: USA:California | collected 2016-06-15
GCGGCCCTCATCCTCGGTCAACCGCCGCGCCCGTACCGGCCCAGCCATGACACTCGCCCACCTCTCGATCGCGATCACTCGCTATCGAGCCTTGTCTTGCCTCCAACCCGCCTGTGGGAACCCGCCCGGCGTGTCACCAAACCCGGCAAACGTTCATGGACACCCCACTAGCCGGGCCGGTGGTAGACCACGCCTTCCAGGTCGTCCCGTCCGTAGGCTGCGGCGTTGGTCAGGTGACCGTTGTACGGTCCGACCTTGGTCACCGTCCGACCTTCCCGAAAGACGATCTGGAGCCCATGCTCGGGCTCCCAGTCGCACTCACACTCCACCGACACGTACACCCGCCGATCGTCGTAGGCATGGCGCTGTACCAACACCTCGCCACCGATATCGATGTGGTCCCACACGTCGTCGGGGTCGGCGATCTCCACGTACCGGTCGTCCCCGTCATCGGGATCGCAGTCGGCCATCACGTACTGGTAGTACTCGAAGATCGATGGCGAAGCCGCCCAGAGCGTCGACTCGTCGAGGGCGAGGAACGCGCTGATGGCCGAATGGAACTCTTCCTTGCCAGGATCACCGTCATAGCCGTCCACGACAAAGACGCACGTCGAGTTCTTCAGCACCGGGACGGGCCATGCTGCACTGCGGTACCCGCCGAACTCGTCATCCCTGGACACCGGTCCGAGGCCTGGGATCTCCATGCGGGCCACTCTATGAAGATCGGCCCTTCCCGAACAGGCCCCCACAACACGCCATCCACGGCTAGAGCGGTGCTGCGAGAGTGGTTCGCCGGCAGTTCGAGTTGGCCCGGTCAGAAGTCGGGCGTGGTGCGTATCTTGGCGAGGGTTGCGGGAGCCCGTTCGGGGCAGAATGACCAGCCAACCGATCATAGCGGACACCACGGCTGAGGGCGGGCATCGTAAACCGGTCCGCGCCAGGCTACAGCGCCAGGCTCGCGCCAAAACGGGCCGGGCGGGGCCGGCACATCCGGCTCGTCAAGGCGCCACTGCCTGCTCGGTCCGCGCCAGACAGTGCGCGGACTCTGGACGTGAACGCCATGACCCAGTTGACCCGCCGCCCCCGCCGCGGCCCCGATCGGAGGTCCGTAAGGAGAGCACGATGATGTACTGGTACGGCAACGGCATGAGTGGCTGGGGATACCACTCATGACCGTCAACATGCTGCTGTTCTGGGGGCTGGTGATCGGCGGCATCGTCGCCCTGACCCGGTGGACCGGCGGCACCCGGCGCACCGGCGCAGGGACCGTGGGCCGGCCCGGAGCGGATCCTCGCCGAACGGTTCGCCCGCGGCGAGATCGACGAGGAGGAGTGCCACCGGCGCCTGGACACACTGCGCCGTGGCGGACGGACCGGGGCGAACCCGTAAGCCTCGGCGTCATCTACCAAGTGGTGTCGTTGACCCCGCTTTCCGGATAGGCAGATACTCGGCCGGATAAGTCAACAGTCTCCCCAGGGGCGGCAACGGATGATCGAGACCGTCCGCGTGCCGTCCCCAGGGACCGGACTGAGGGGATACGATGCGCCGACTCCTGCTGATTCTCGGGGTAACGGCCGCGCTGCTTTCGATGGGTACACTCGCCGCGGCTTCGCCGAGCAGCGATCTGTTACCGAACGAGCAGCATTACCTCGACGACAACTCCACCGGCAACAACGGCACGAAGAGCGGTTCCGCGCTCAACATGGTCCAGGTCGGCCAGACGAGCCTGGCAGACCGGGGCTTCAACGGCGACGTGTTCGTCCACGAGGGCTTCGCGTACGTAGGTCGCTGGGGTTTCTTCGACCCCCAACACCCGCAGTTTTGCCCGGCCGGTGGCGTGGCCGTGATCGACGCGACCAACCCGGCGAGTCCACATCAGGTAGCCAACCTCGAGGTGCCCGGGGCGTCGCATGAGGACGTGGCGGTCTACACCGCCGTGTACGGGCCGCTGGCTGGCCACGACATCGCGGCGGTCGGCCTGCAGTACTGCGCGACCGCGCGCACCGACCCGGCCGCGGCGGGCAAGCGCGGCCTCGGGCTGTGGGACGTGACCGTCCCCGCCACGCCGATCCTGCTCGCCGTCTTCGACACCGGCTGCTGCACCCGTGGCTTCCACGAGCTGGAGGTGGGCGACCGGGCGGACCTCGGCAGGACCTTCGTGTACGCGAGCCTGCCCTACGCCGAGCGAGCCGAGCCCGGGTCGCCGACCGGGGTGCGCGACCAGCAGGGACGCGGCGAGGCCTGGATCGTCGACGTGACCGACCCGGTACATCCGGCTCTGGTTTCGACCTTCGGCATCAAGAAGGACCTCGGCCTGAACCCCGCGGCGGGGCAGGGTTGCTTCGCGATCAGCTTCGGCCATGGCATGGATCCCTCGGAGGACGGCAAGACGTTGTTCGTGTCGTACTGGGATGCGGGCTTTTTCGCGCTGGACATCTCCAACCCGTCTCGGCCGCGCGTGCTCGGTCGCTTCACCTACCCGGCCGACGCCGACGGTGACGCGCACTCGACCAGCTATGACGACGCACGCCAGCTGCTGTTCGCCGCCGACGAGGACTTCTGCAAGAACGGACCGGGCACCGTGCCCGGCTGGGGCTACCTGCGGGTGATCGACGAGTCGAACCCGCGGGCGCCGGTGCAGATCGGCGAGTTCCACACCCCGAACTCCTACGGCCAGGCCGACCCCGGCGCGGGTGACTACGTCATCCACAACCCGCTCGTCGTCGGCACCGATGTCTACCTGTCCTGGTACTCCGACGGCATCCGGGTCGTCGACACCAGCGACCCGCGCAACCCCAGGGAGGTCGCGTACTTCGTGCCACCCGCCGGCAAGGACCCGATCAAGCCGCCGCAGCGCGGCACCCTGACCAACACCACCCAGGTATGGGGCGTCGCGGTCGACAGCGCGACCGGCCTGGTCTACGCCAGCGACATGAACACCGGACTCTGGATCATCAGACGCACCCGTTAACGCCAGCACGACAACCGGAAGAGCATCGGCTCGCGAACCCTGGGTTCGCGAGCCGATCTCACTGTCGACGTGGGGGTCGCCAGTCGAGAGCGATCCGGGCGTGCCACGAACGTGACGCTGGGCGCTATCGCCGCGCGGCGAACGGGGAACTGTCGGCCAGGCTGCGGACTCCTTGTCGCAAGGGAAAGATACCGACGACGTTAACGGCAAGGGCGATCATGCTTGACGCGCTGTGGTCTCGCACCCACCATCGCCTGATGCTGCTGGCCTGCACGACGCTGCTCGCAGCGGGCTGCACCGCGGCGTCTGCGCCCCGACCCGCCGCTACCCGGCCGACCATGGGCGTCACTACGCCCCAGGCCTCCATCGTCACCGAGACTGAGGCCACCGTGACCGTCGATAGTGCCCGGGCTAGGCAGATTACCGTCGTGGTGTCGCTGCTCGACGCCTATGCGCGCGGCGATGCGGCGGCCGTACTGGCGCACACGACCGCAAACATCGTCTGGAGTGACTGCGACTACGCGGCCGGACATGCGGTGGACCTGCACGGTGTCGAACAGGTGCGGCGGTGGCTCCTATCGCGGTTCGCCGCGCACGACCGACTTGTCCTGCAGGTGGTGTCGTACCCGGCATCCCGAGATCCGCGCGTCCTCGGTGTCTCGTTCTCCCACCGCAGCAGCTCAGAGCTCGCCGCCAAGGGCCATCCCGACGGGATCCAGCCGTCGATCGCGGCGAAGGTCATCTTCGCGGCGGACGGCCAGACGATTGAGAGTTTCGCGGCCGGACCCGTCGGCGGCGACCAGGCACCCTGTCGCCCGTAGGCAACAGATTGCCGACCACCACGAGCCCGGCTCTCCGGGAGAACCACGGTTTCGAGAGTGTATACGCGCTGCTCATTGGCCGTCGCCCTCAGGCTCAAACGAACACGACGGGTACCACTCGACCATCGAGCATGTGTGCGCAGCGTTCGCCGCCGTGGCCACGCATTACGGGTGCTGCGACGGCGTCCGCGGGATCGGCGTACGGACGGCTGATGGCGACTGGTGCACCGTCAGGCGGGAGCGGAGTGTCCGGGGCAGCCACGTCCGGGCAGCTCGCGGTGATCGACCGCTGTCACCCGAGCATCGAGTCGAGCGAGCGTTCACCGGCGGGGTCGTGCTGGCAGCGACAATCGCTGGCCTGACGGCCGACATCGTCGGCGGGATGACCGGGCCTTGTGGTGCCGGTTGCCGGGCCGGTGCGCAGGTGACCGCCGAAGCGGAAGGCCTTGAAGGGTGTCCTGTCTTGAGTCTGTGACCTTTGCGCAGGCCTTGGCATCCTTAGTACATGCAGAGCGTGTATGAGGCCGCGGGTAGCAGCGAGGGCCTGTTCCGCCTGGCTGAGGCGTGGCACTCCCGGGTGATGGCCGACGAGATCGTCAGCCACGCGTTCAGCCACGGGTTCCATCCTCAGCACACCGAACGACTCGCTGCGTACTGGGCCGAGGCCCTCGGGGGGCCCACGACCTATTCCGATACCTATGGGGACGAGACGTCGGTCGTGCGGATGCACAGCGGCAACGGCCCACACGAGGAGATGGACCGCCGGGCGATCGCCTGTTTCGGCCAGGCCCTGGAGGACGTGGGGCTGACAGCCGCCGAGCCACTACGGCAGGTGTTGCATGACTACTTCGCCTGGGCCACCACGACGACCATGTCGCGCTACCACGAGTCTGCTGACGATGTTCCTAGGGGCCTGAGCATTCCACGATGGTCATGGGACGGACTGCAGCGCTGAGCCCAGCACATCCGGCACCCTGACCGCCCTGAAGCTCACACCCTCCCAGGGTGGCAGACCCAGCCAGCGCCTCCTCGGCGCAAGGGGAGGCGTTACGCCGTCAGCGGCTTAGATGAGCGCAGATCTGGGAATCCTGGATCACCGGGCGGGATCAGCTGGCTGAGATCTTTGCGCTGCTGTCGATCTGGCGGCGGGCCGTTCGTATAGAGGGTGAGCGGCCGGTACGGTGCCGGCCACCGAGGCGGAAGGTGTACGGCCATGCGCAAGCTGGTAGTTGTAGAGTTCGTGACCCTTGACGGGGTTATGCAGGGGTTGGGATCACCGGACGAGGACCGCGACGGCGGCTTCGAGCACGGCGGCTGGTCCGCGCCGTATTTCGACGACGTTCAAGGAGCCGCCGCGGTCGAGGGGCTGAAGTCGACGACCGCGTACATCTTCGGCCGCAGGACCTACGAGAAGATGCTCGCCTACTGGCCGAGCCAGCCCGACGAGAACCCGATGGCCGCGCACCTCAACGCGACCCCGAAGTACCTGGCCACCCGGACCCTGAGCAGCCTCACCTGGTCGAATGCCCACGTGCTCGCCGGAGAGCTGGTACCGGCCGTCCAGGACCTGAAGGCACAAAGTGAGGGCAACATCGTCGTGCTGGGCAGCGGGGTGCTCGTCCAGGAGCTCATCGCGAACGACCTCGTCGACGGATACTGCCTGTTCGTGCACCCGCTCCTCCTGGGCACCGGCAAGCGGCTGTTCCGGGAGATGGACCGACCGAGACGGCTGCGGCTCGTCGACTGCACGCCGACCACCACCGGCGTACTCATGCTCACGTACGACTCGGTCTGACCCGTCCGGCCTATCCCGCGACGTCGCTCGCCCGCCTGCTTGAGGTCGAGCCATCGACTGTACGGACAGTGCCGGCGCCGTATCAGGTGTTGCGCCCAGCGCGCCATTCGCGATGTCCATGTAACACGACGGTCGTGATGCGGCTCGCGGGGAGGGCTGTGGGCATCGAGGTTCGGGTGGAACGACTGACGAAGTCGTTCGGGCGTCAGCCGGTCTGGGCTGACGTCACCCTCACCCTGCCTGCCGGCGAGATCTCCGTGCTGCTCGGCCCGTCGGGTACCGGAAAATCGGTGTTCCTCAAGACGTTGGTGGGCCTGCTCAAACCGGATCGGGGCTCGGTCTGGATCGGCGAGAGGGACCTACCACGGTTATCCGAGCGTGAGCTGTACGAGGTACGTCGGCTGTTCGGCGTGCTGTTCCAGGACGGCGCGTTGTTCGGGTCGATGAACGTCTACGACAACGTGGCCTTCCCGCTGCGCGAGCACACGAGGAAGCGCGAGCCCGAGATCAGGGCCATCGTGGAGGAGAAGCTGGAGATGGTTGGTCTCCGCGGCGCGGAGAACAAGCTGCCCGGCCAGATCTCCGGTGGTATGCGCAAGCGTGCGGGCCTGGCCCGGGCGCTCGTCCTGGACCCTTCGATCATCCTCTTCGACGAGCCGGACTCCGGCCTCGACCCGGTCCGTACCGCCTATCTCAACCAGCTCATCGTCGACCTCAACCAGCAGACCGACGCGACCTTCCTGATCGTCACGCACGACATCAACACCGCGCGGACCGTCCCGGACAACATCGGCCTGCTCTACCACGGACACCTGGCGATGTTCGGGCCGCGGGAGATGCTGCTGTCGAGCACGGAACCCGTGGTGCGGCAGTTCCTCAACGCCCAGCGGATCGGCCCGATCGGGATGGCGGAGGAGAAGGACGCTACCGAGCTGCGGGCCGAGGCCGAGTCCGGCGCGGAGCTGCCGCCGCTGCCACCGATTCCGTTGCAGCTACAGCCATCCAACGGCCTGCCCCGACGGGCCCAGCGCGCGCCGGGGGAGTGGTGCTACGCGAACGGCGTGACCCCGCCGCTCGGCTCGTTCTCCTCCTCGCGACTGGTCGGTGCGAACGGAAGGGAGATGACGTGAGCGCTCCGGTGACGCGCGGGCTGGCGGCGTCCGGCGGATTCTTCGCGTTCTGCCTCGATGCGCTGCGGTCGGTGTTCCGCCGGCCCTTCCAGGTGCGGGAGATGGTCCAGCAGGCCTGGTTCATCAGCTCCGTGTCGATCTTGCCAGCGGCATTGGTGTCGATCCCGTTCGGCGCGGTCATCGCGCTGCAGCTCGGTTCGCTGGTACGGCAGCTCGGCGCGCAGTCGTTCACCGGCGCGGCTTCGGTGCTCGCCGTGGTCCGCGAGGCCGGGCCGATCGTGACCGCGCTCATCATCGCAGGTGCCGGCGGCTCGGCGATCTGTGCGGATCTGGGTGCGCGGAAGATCCGCGAGGAGCTGGACGCGATGCAGGTGCTGGGTATTGACCCGATCCAGCGGCTGGTCGTGCCCCGCGTGGTCGCCTCGATGCTCGTCGCGGTCCTGCTCAACGGACTGGTCAGCGTCGTGGGCGTCTCCGGCGGCTACGTCTTCAACGTCATCATGCAAGGGGGTACGCCCGGGGCGTACCTGGCCAGCTTCCAGGCACTCGGCCAGCTCCCCGACCTGATCTCGGGCGAGATCAAGGCGCTGGTGTTCGGCGCGGTCGCCGCGCTGGTGGCTTCCTACAAGGGGATGACCGCCAAGGGCGGCCCGAAGGGCGTCGGCGACGCGGTCAACCAGAGCGTGGTCATCACGTTCATGCTGCTGTTCGCCCTGAACTTCGTGATCACGGCCATCTACTTCCAGGTCGTCCCGCAGAAGGGTACGTGAGATGGCGCCGCTGCGGATCCTCGACGACCTGGGTACCCAGCTGCTCTTCTACGGGCGAACGTTGGCGTGGGCGCCGCGGACGGTCAGCCGCTACAAGCGGGAGGTTGTCCGGCTGCTCGCCGAGGTGAGCTTCGGCTCCGGGGCCCTCGCCGTCGTCGGCGGTACTGTCGGCGTGATTTGTTTCCTGACGTTCTTCACCGGTACCGAGGTTGGTCTGCAGGGCTACCAGGCGCTCAACCAGATCGGCAGCAGCGCCTTTACCGGGTTCGTCTCGGCGTACTTCAACACCCGCGAGATCTCCCCGCTGGTCGCCGCGCTCGCGCTGTCGGCCACGGTCGGCTGTGGCTTCACCGCCCAGCTCGGCGCGATGCGTATCTCGGAGGAGGTCGACGCGCTGGAGGTGATGGCGGTCCCGTCGTTGCCGTTCCTGGTGACGACCCGGATGATCGCCGGTTTCATCGCCGTCATCCCGCTGTACGTGGTGGGCCTGCTCTCCAGCTATCTGGCCACCCGGACCATTGCCACCGGCTACTTCGGACAGTCGACCGGCACGTACGACTACTACTTCCACCTCTTCCTGCCCCCGGTCGACGTGCTGTGGTCGTTCGTCAAGGTACTGGTGTTCAGCCTGGTCGTGGTGCTGGTGCACTGCTACTACGGGTACACCGCGACCGGCGGGCCGGCTGGCGTCGGTGTGGCGGTCGGCCGGGCGGTCCGGCTGGCGATCGTCGCGGTCAACGTCGTGGACTTCTTCCTCTCGCTCGCGATCTGGGGCGCGACGACCACGGTACGGATCGCGGGGTGAGCGCGATGGTGCTGCGGCGGGTGCTGGGGCTGGCCTTTGTGGTCGTGCTCGCGGCGGCGGTGGCGTTGTCGGTCCTGGTCTACCGCAAGGCGTTCACGCCGGCGACCTGGGTGACCCTGTACACCGACCACACCGGCATGCAGCTCAACACCGGCGCCGAGGTGAAGCTGCGCGGTGTCGTGGTCGGCGAGGTGCGCCAGATCGCGGCGGACGGCTCGGGTGCGGCGCTGCGGCTGGCGCTGGATCCCGGCGCCGCGCGGCTGATCCCATCGGATGTCGCGGCACGGCTGCTCCCGAAGACACTCTTCGGCGAGCGGTACGTATCGTTGGTCCCGCCGACCGCGCCGGCTCGGACCACCCTCCACAGTGGATCCGTCATCACCCAGGACCGCACGTCGGCGGCGATCGAGCTGGAGCGGGTGCTCGACGGTGCGCTGCCGCTGTTACAGGCGATCAAGCCAGACAAGCTGGCCACCACGCTGGGCGCGCTCGCGTACGCGCTGGAGGGGCGCGGCGAGCAGCTCGGCAAGGATCTCGTCGCACTGGACCGGTACCTGGCCGCCCTGAACGCCGAGATGCCCACCATCCGCGAGGACATCCGCCGCCTCGCCGACGTGCTCGCCGTCTACAACGGCGCGGCCGAGGACCTGCTGTCGATCCTGCGCGATGCCACGGTCACCGCGACCACGATCAGCGACCAGCGCGCGCAGCTGGCCCAGCTCCTTGCCGACACCACCGATCTCGCCGAGGTGACCCGGGCCTTCCTCGACCGCTACGACGACCGGATCATCCAGGTCGGCCGGGTCAGCCGTCCGCTGCTGGAGCTGCTCGCCGCGTACTCCCCGGAGTACCCCTGCCTGCTGCGCGGTGTCGTCGCGCTGCAGCCCCGAGTCGAGCAGGTCTTCAGCACCGGCCGTATGCGCATCACGCTGGAGGTCACCCGGGACAACGGCAAGTACGAGCGGGGCCGCGACGAACCGGTGTACGGCGCGCGGAACGGGCCGAGCTGTCACGGCCTGCCTGACCCGGCGGTGCCGGCGCCCGGCTTCGCCATCAACGACGGCTACGACTACGGCGGCCCCCGAGGCGGAGCACCGAAGCTTCCGGTGGGGCTCTCCGCTTCGATGGGTCTGGCCGGTACCGCCGAGGAGCGCGGCTTCGTCAAACCGTTGCTGGGGGCGGCGTTCGACCTGCCCGCCGACCAGGTGCCCGACCTTGCCGTCCTGCTGTGGGGACCGCTGCTACGCGGAGCGGTGGTGAACGCATCATGACCGGCAGAGGTGTGGTGGCCCCGCTCGTGAAGCTGGCCGTGTTCGGCGCGGTCACGATCCTGCTGACCGTGATGCTGGCGCAGACGCTCGGCTCGCTGGCCTTTGGCGGCGGTACGACCTACCGGGCCAGGTTCACCGACGTCACCGGCGTGCTGGCCGGCGACGACGTGCGGATCGCCGGCGTCCGGGTCGGGCAGGTGACCGGGATCAGGTTGGTGGACAACAGGATCGCGGAGCTCGCGTTCACTGTGGACGATCAGGTGCCGCTCGCCACGACCGTCCGCGCGAAGATCCGGTACCGGAACCTCGTCGGGCAGCGGTACCTCGCGCTGACCGAGGGGCCGGGCGGCGGGCAGCGGCTGCGCCCGGACGGTGTGATCCCGCTCGCCCAGACCACACCGGCGCTGGACCTGACCGTGCTGTTCAACGGGTTCCGCCCGCTGTTCACCGCACTGACTCCGCAGGACGTCAACAACCTGGCGCAGGAGGTGATCCAGGTCCTGCAGGGCGAGGGCGGTACTGTCGCCAGCCTGCTGCGGCGTACCGCCTCGCTGACCAATGCGCTGGCCGACCGGGACGCCGCCGTCGGCCGGGTCATCGCCAACCTCAACGCGGTGCTCGGCACGCTGAACGACCGCGACGAGCAGCTCAGCGAGACGATCCGCCAGTTGCAGCTCTTCGTGTCGGGCCTGGCGGCCGACCGGACCGCGATCGGTAACGCGCTGGGCAGCATCGGTGACCTCGCCGACGCGACCGCGGGCCTGCTGCGCGACGCCCGGCCGTCCATCGCGTCCGATGTGGACATGCTCAACCGCGTCGCCGGCACGCTCAATGCCAACAGCGGCGCCATCGAGGACACCCTGAGCCGGCTGCCCGGCCGGTACGACGCACTGACCCGTACCGCGTCGTACGGCTCCTGGTTCAACTTCTTCTTGTGTGACTTCGACGGTCGGGTCGGCCTGCCGGACGGCCGGAGCGTCAACCCGGCGACGTTCAGCTCCGGCGCGGCGCGCTGCGGGGGTGGCGGATGAAGTCCTTCCGCGAGCGCAACCCGGTCGTGGTCGGCGCGATCGGTCTGACCGTCCTGGCCGCTCTGGTGCTGGCCGCCTTCCATATCGAGGACCTGCCGCTGATCGGCGGCGGTACCGGCTACCGGGCGGCCTTCCGGGACGCGAGCGGTCTGGTGCCGGGTAACGAGGTACGGGTGGCCGGCGTCAAGGTCGGCAAGGTCACCGATGTCGAGCTGGCCCGCTCGGCGCCCGGCGGCGCGGCTGGCCCGGCGGCCGGGCCATACGTTCGGGTCGGCTTCCGGATCGACGGCGACGCGGTGACGCTGGGCCCCGAGACGGCGGCCACGATCCGGATCAAGACTGTGCTGGGCCAGAAGTATCTCGCGCTGGAGCCCGCCGGCAGCGGCCGTCTCAAGGAGGGGTCGGAGATTCCACTGTCCCGCACGGCATCGCCGTTCGACGTCATGCAGGCGGTCACCGGGTTGGCCGACACCCTCGACCAGATCGACGCGAAGCAGCTCGCGACCGCGTTCACCGTGCTGTCCCAGGCGTTCGCGGACACGCCCGCGAGCGTGCAGGCGTCGCTGACCGGGCTGTCCCGGCTCTCCCAGTCGATCGCCAGCCGCGACACCGAGCTGCGCGAGCTGCTGAGCCGGGCCCGTGGCGTGACCGCCGTACTGGCCCAGCGTGACGAGGAGTTTCGCCGGCTGGTCACCGACGGCAACCTGCTGCTGGCCGAGGTGAGCCGGCGCCGCGATGCGATCCACCACCTGCTGGTGGCGACCAACGCGCTGGCGAACCAGCTGTCGGGCCTGGTCGCCGACAACCGTGCCCAGCTCGAGCCCGCGCTGCGCCAGCTTCGCGGCGTGGTCGGCACGTTGCAACGCAACCGGGTCAACCTGGAGAAGACGCTCGCCGCGATGGGACCGTTCGTCAACGCCTTCGCCAACGTGGTCGGCAACGGCCGGTGGTTCGACTCGTACGTAGCCGGCCTCCTCCAGCCGTTCCAACCGAGTACGGCAGGCCGCTGATGCGCCGCGCCGTCGCCGCCTTTCTGGCCGTCGCGGTCGCGGCGCTCGTCGCGTTCACGGTATGGCCCCGGTCGGCGCCGGGCCGCACGCTGGTGGCGCACTTCGCCCGCGCCGTCGGCGTCCACGAAGGTTCGGACGTACGCGTGCTCGGCGTGCGGATCGGCACCGTGACCGCTGTGACGCCCGAGGGTCGCACGGTACGCGTGGCGATGCGCTACGAGGCGCGCTACGACATCCCGGCCGGGGCGAGCGCCGTCATCGTGCCGCCCAGCGTGGTCAGTGACCGGTACGTGCAGCTCACTCCGGCGTACACCAGTGGTGAGCGGCTGCCCGACGGCGCGGACCTGCCCGTCGCGCGGACGGTGGTGCCGCTGGAGATCGACGACGTGTACCGGGCCCTCGACGAGTTCAACCGCGCGATGGGACCGGGCGGGGTGAACGCGAACGGAGCGATCTCGGACCTCGTGGCGACTGGCCGGGCCAACCTGGCGGGCAACGGCGAGAATCTTCACGCCACGTTGGACGGTCTGTCCCAGGCGCTGTCCACGCTCGCCGCCGGCCGGCAGGACCTGTTCGGCGCGATCGCCAACCTGCAGCGGTTCACCACCATGCTCGCCGAGAGCGACCAGCAGGTCCGGCAGTTCAACGCCCAGCTCGCCGAGGTGGCCGAGCAACTGGGCGCCGAACGCCAGGAGCTGGCCGCCGCGCTGCACAGCCTCGGCATCGCGCTCGCCGAGATCACCACGTTCGTCAAGCAGAACCGCGCCGAGCTCAAGGCCAACGTGGTTGCGCTGGCCGACCTCACCGGCGTGCTGGTACGCCAGCAGCGGGCCATCATCGACGTCCTCGACCTCGCCCCGCTCGCGCTGTCCAACCTCAACCTGGCCTACAACGCCCGCTCCGGCACGCTGGACACCCGCGACAACGCGATGGGTCCGTACGACCCGGCCAGCTATGTCTGCTCCTTGTTGGTCGATCTGGTACCGCTGGCGGAGGTGCCGAAGGAATGCGTGGCGCTGGCACAGACGCTGGGCGCCGGACACCTGCCGCTGACCGACCAGCTGCGCAGGCTCCTCGGACTGCCTGGCACACCGGCCGTGCCCGGTGTGCCAGGACTGCCGGGCGCGCCAGGACTGCCGGCCCCGCCTGGCCTGCCGGGGTTGCTAGGCGGCGCACCCGGCCAGTCGAGCGACCCGACGCTGGGCGGCATCCTGCGAGGTAACCGATGAGCGGATGTCGCCTCCTCGCCGCGCTCGCCGTATCCGGTGCCATGGCGGGTTGCAGCGTGTCCAGCGTGCCCCTACCAGGCGGCGCGCCGGACGGGCCGGCGTACCGGATCGTGGCGGAGTTCGGCGACGTCCTCGACCTGGTGCCGCAGTCGGCCGTGAAGGTCAACGACGTGACGGTCGGCAGCGTGGAAAGGATCTGGCTCTCCGGCTGGAGCGCGCGGGTGCTTCTGCGGGTGGACCGCAAGGTACGGCTGCCGGACAACGCCACCGCTGCGATCCGCCAGACCAGCCTGCTGGGGGAGAAGTTTGTGGCGCTGGCGGCACCGACCGCCGAGCCTGCGCAGGGCACGCTGTCCGACGGCGACGTGATCCCGCTGTCGCGGACCGAGCGCAGCGCCGAGGTGGAGGAGGTGCTGGCCGCGCTCGGCATGCTGCTCAACGGCGGCGGGCTGGCGCAGCTCAAAACGATCAACGAAGAGTTGTCCACCGCGTTGGCCGGCCGGGAGACCGACGCCAAGGACGCGCTGCGCCAGCTCGACGCGTTCATCGGCGGCCTGGATATGCAGCGGGCTGGCATCGTCCGGGCGCTGGACGCGCTCGACCGGCTCGCCGGGCGGTTGGCCGAGCAGCGGGTCACCATCGGCCGCGCATTGGACGCCCTCGCGCCCGGACTCACCGTCCTCGCGCAGCAACGGGCCCAGCTCACCGCGGCGCTCACGGCGCTGGGCGAGCTCGGCACTGTGGGTACCCGGGTGGTCAACGCCAGCCGTGACGACACGGTGGCCAGCATCCGCGCGCTGCAGCCGATCCTGGACCAGCTGGTACGGGCCGGCAACGACTTGCCCAAGGCGCTGGACTTTATGCTGACGTACCCGTTCCCGCCCAACGTCACGGGTGCGATCACCGGCAACTTCGTCAACCTGCGAGTGGACCTCGATCTCGACGCGGCTACGATCCTGGCCAACCTGCTCGTCGCACCGGCACCGGCGGCGGGTGCCCCGCCGGCCGGCGGGAAGCCGAACGTGCCGGGCCTGCCGAATCTGCCGAATCTGCCGGGCCTGCCGGCGGTGCCGTGCGTGCCCGGGTTGCCGTGCCCGCCCGCGGTTCCGTGCGTACCGGCGGTTCCCGGCGTGCCGGCGCCTCCGGGCGTACCGGTCTGTCCACCTGGTACACCGCCGGGAACGCCGTGCGTGCCGGGCCTTCCCTGCCTACCGCCGGCGCCCGGGGTGCCCGGGATACCCGGCGTACCGGGACTCCCGCCGACCGGAGCGACCAACGGTGAGCCGGGTGCTTTCGACGCCGTTCTGGCGAGAGGACTGCGCGAATGATCAGCCGGGTGGCCAAGCTGCAGGTGCTCATCTTCGCGCTCGTGAGCCTGCTCGGCGTGGTATACGTCGGCGTACGCTACGTCGGGCTCGGCGACCGGCTGCTGGGCCGCACCTACCTCGTACACGCTGATTTCGGCGTGGCCGGCGGCCTCTTCAGCAACGCGGCGGTGACCTACCGGGGCGTGCCGGTGGGCCGGGTCGGCGCGGTGCGGCTGCACGGTGACGGCGTACGGGTCGACCTGGTGGTGCGGCGGGACATCCGGATCCCGGCCGATCTGCGGGCCGTGGTGGCGCAGCGTTCCGCGGTCGGCGAACAGTACGTCGACCTGCGGCCGAACGCCGACACCGGCCCGTACCTGCACGACGGCGACGTGATTCCCAGCAGCCGTACCGGTACGCCGCTTGCCGTGGAGACCCTGCTGGTCAACTTCGACGCGCTGGTGCGCTCGATCGGCATCGAGGACCTCAGCGTGGTCATCGACGAGCTGGGTACGGCGTTCGAAGGCAACGAGACGGCACTGCGCCGGCTGCTCGACGCCAACAGCGCCCTGCTCGCCGACGCATCGCAGTTCCTGCCGCAGACACTGGCGCTGATCCGCGACGGCCGCACCGTGCTGGAAACCCAGGCGGCGTCGGCGGACGCGATCCGCCGCTGGGCCGCCGCGCTGGCGCAGCTCGCGAACGCGATGCGCGACGCCGACGCCGATCTGCGCCGGCTCCTTGCAGCCGGACCGCCGGCCACCACCGAGATCGTCGGGCTGCTGCGGGACCTGGACCCGTCGATCGGCCCGTTGCTCGGCAACCTCATCACGGTCAACGGCGTTGCGGTACGGCGCCTGGCCGGTATCGAGCAGATTCTCGTGGTGTTCCCGATCGTGGTGGCAGGCGGCTTCACCGTCGCACCGGGGGACAGCACGGCCCATCTCGGCCTCGTGGTCAACGCCAACGATCCGCCACCGTGCCAGTACATCCAGACCGGCGCCGGGCAGCAGTGCACCGCCGGCGAGCGCGCCGGCGGATCGGGTGTACGCAGCAGCGGCAACGCGCCACGCCCCGGCGGTAGCGAGCCCGCGCCCGCGCCGCCCCGCCCATCGACCGGCGCCGTCACGGGGCCGGAGCCGGCGACTGGCTCGAACCCATCAGCCGGTCCGACCGTCGCCGGCTTCGACCCGTCCACGGGCCTGGTCGTTGGGCCGGACGGGCTGCCACTGCTGTTCGGCGGTACCGGTGGACAGGCCCGGCTCGCCGGCGACCAGTCCTGGAAACAGCTCCTGCTCGCCGGCCTGGCGCCTTGACGGAGGCGATACATGACGCGCAGCGCGAGGACCGCAGCTTGCGAGGACCGCAGTCGCAAGCCAGCTACACCGATGCTCGACACCGGCAAGAAGACGGTGGTCCCCAAGCAGATCAGGAAGTCACGTCGCACGGAGAAGCAGCGCGGGTCCCGCCCGCTGCGGCGCTGGCGCCTGCTGGTGGCCGTGCTGGCGGCCGCCTTGGCCGGCGCGCTGGTGACGGCCGGCAGCTACGGCGCGCGTTGGTACGCCGACCGCCAGCTCGACGCCGCCCGGCAACAGGCCCTGGCCGCCGCCAAGCAGCTCACCCTGAACTTCGTCTCGATCAGCGCGTCCACTGTGGACCGCGATCTGGAACGGATCGTGGCGGGCGCCACGGGCGAGTTCAAGGACGAGTTCACCCGTGGCATGCCACAGGTACGCGCGGCCGTAGTAGAGAACAACGTCGAGTCACGCGGCACGGTGCTGCGCGCCGGCCTGGTCTCCGCCGACCGGGACTCGGCGGTCGCGCTGGTCGCGATCGACGCGACGGTCAAGAACGCCAGAGCGCCGGACGGACGGCTGTCGCACTACCGGATCCAGGTCGATCTGGCCAAGGACGCCCAATCGGGGGCATGGCAGATCGCCCGGCTGCAGTTCGTCGGCTGAGCGACTCGTGGGAAGAAGGGAGGCTGCTGTGGGAGAGCCCGAACCCGCGCCGGTCGCCGCGATCGAGGACACCGAGGTCGAGGACACCGAGGTCGAGCCGGCCGAGGTCGAGGAGACCAAGCCTGACGCGGGCAAGCCCGATGCGGACGAGCCGGCGCGCCGTCGCCGGCGTTCACGCAGAACGGCCAGACGTCGCGCGTCCGCCGATCCCGCGCTCCGGCGCCTGCGGCGTACCGCCGTCGCGCTCGCCATCGCGGTCATGCTCACCGCCACGATCGCCGGCACGGCGTTGTTCAACCACCAGCGCGCCGAGCGGCGCGACGCGGCTGTCCGAGAGTCGACCGCGGCCGCGACAGCCGCGGCGCAGGCCATCTTCTCCTACGACTACCGCACCTTCGACGCCAGCGTCGCCAACGGCAAGGCGTTCGTCACCGGCGAGTTCGCCGACGAGTACGCGCAGACCACGACGAGCCTCAAGTCGGCGGCGGTGGCCGAGCAGGCCGTTGTGCACGCACAGGTCTCGGCGATCGCGGTGATCAGTGCCACGACCGACCGCGTCGAGCTGTTGCTCTACCTCAACCAGTACCGGCGTAACATCAACATCGCCGGCGAGAAGGTGGACCAGAACCGGGTGGTGCTCACGATGGTCCGGGCCGGTGGGGAGTGGAAGGTGGTCAAGGCCGCGGCGGTATGACCTGGACGATGCCGTCAGCGCTGCGGCAGCGGAAGGGTCGGTAGCGGCAGGCTCGGCGTCGTGGGCAGCGGAAGCGACGGCAGGCCCCCACCGCCGGGCAGGGTCGGCAGCGGCAGTCCCGGCGTGCCGGCGCCGCCTCCCGGTGCGCCGCCAGGTCCGGTCCCGCCGGTCGCGGACGGGCCCGGTGCGGGTGTGACGCCAGGTGCCGGCGTGGCCGTCCCCACGCCCGGCGGGTTCGCCGGCGCACCGGCGATCATCCTCCGTACTTCGTCAAGCTCGGCGCGCAACCGCTGGGCGTCGTGCGGGGAACGTACCTTGCCGATCAGCGACTCCGCTTCGTCGGCCAACCGGCTGGCATCGCCGAGGCGACCCTGTGCCGCGGCCTCCCTGGCCTCGTCGATCGCATGCTCGGCGGCTGCCACGTCGGCCCGCTCGGGGAACACCACCCGCGCGATCGGCCACAGTGGACTGTCCGGGTTGGCGCCCGAAGCCGCGGCCACGGTCAGCCCACCACCGGCCACGAGCGCGGCCGCGGCTGCGACCGCGATGCGGCTCAGTCGGCGTACCTTTCTGGTCGGAACCGGCGCGACCACCGCGACCCCTGGCTCGTCGTGCTCAGCGCCCAGCTCCGACCGCCAGGCAGCAAGCATCGCCGCGACCTCGTCGCCGTCGCGTGGCCGCTCACCGCGCCCGAGCGCGTCCAGCAACAGATCGTCGGTGGTTACCCTGACGATGTCGGCGGGTGTACGAGGCTCGTCGCTCATGCCGGCACCTCGTCGAGCACGTTGTGGGCCTGAGCCAGCGCGCGCAGGCGGGACAGCGCCCGGGACTGCGCCATCCTGACGGCCGCCGCTGACATGTCGAGGATCGCGCCGACCTCCTCGGCCGACAGGCCGACCGCCACCCGGAGCACGATGATCTCCCGGTGTGTATCGGAGAGGCAGCGCAGCAGCCGGGCCAGCCGACGAGTCAGATCGGCCGCGAGCGCCTGCTGTTCCGGTCCCGGCGCGCCGTCCGGCTGGTCGCGGAGCCCGTCGACCGGCGCCAACGCGAGGTCCCGGGTCGCCGCCCGCTGCGCATCGGCCACCTTGTGCGCCGCGATGCCGAAGGCGAACGCCGCGAACGGCCGGCCCTCGTCACGGAAGCGGGGCAGTGCCCGAAGGATCGCCAGGCACACCTCCTGCGAGACGTCATCGGCTGTCGTGTACGCACCTGCGACACCCCCCAGGCGGGCACGACAGTACCGGACGACGCCGGGCCGGATCGACGTGAGCAGGGCGGCCGTGGCGTCCGGATCACCGCGCACCGCGCGGTCGACAAGCTCCCTTTCCGGTACCGTCATCGTGCCCCTTTGCCGCCGGTACTCGCACCGTAACCGCGCCGAGCCGATCGCGCCATGCGTGCGGAGCCCATCCGCCATGCCCGCACCGGCAGGACCGTGCCGAAGAGGCGGTCGCACAAATACGGCCAATGCCCATCGATCACCCCGGTGGCGACAACATCGACAGCAGCCACAATGTGGACGGGGTTGCGGAACGCCTCGCGCTCGACAAGACTGCCGGTCAACTTTGGGCCACCGACGGGGGAGGGCGTGCGATGCGCGCTGCATTGGCTCGTGTGTCTCTGCGCGTGCGATCATCCAGAGCGGGTCGTGTGGCCCCTCGGATCGCGGCGCTCACGGTCGTCGTACTGGGCCTGAGCTTCGTCGTACCGGAGTCGGTACCGCAGCCGGCCGGTCGCAGCGGGCTGCCGTTGTCGTGGCTGTGGGACTGGGCCCGACCGGCTCCGGACTGGTCCGCGGCATTCCTGGGGTTGCCGCGCCAGCAGTCGGGCGGGCCGGCCGTTCGCGGGCACTACGTCTCCGCCGACGACACCCGCGCCGGCGGAGGCGCCGGGCGGGCACCGGGCCACGGGATCGGTGCGCTGGGCCCGGAGATCGGGCCGAAGCTGGCAGCACGCCCGGCAAAGACACCTTCGGTCTACAACAGCAAGAGCTTCAACCCCGCGACGAGCCGGCGGATCGGCTCCGCCGCAACCGCCCGGTCGGACATGTATGCCAACACCGACGGCACCTACACCCGCAAGGTGTACGAGAGCCCGGTGAACTTCAAGGCGGCCGACGGCACGTGGCAGCCGATCGACCCAACCCTGACCGCTGCCGGCGACGGGCGGCTGCACCAGCGGGCGAACTCCCTGGAGGTGAACTTCGCACCCAAGGCGAACGACTCGCAGCTGGCAACCTTGGTCGTCGATGCCGGTCATTCGATCTCGTACGGTCTGCTCGGGGCGGCCTCGGTCCCGCCGGTGGTCTCCGGCAACACCGCCACCTACCGCGAGGTGCTGCCCGGCGTAGACCTTCAGCTGACCGCCACCGGCGAGGGCGACAAGGAGTCCCTGGTCCTGCACTCCGCCACCGCGGCCAACTCGTTCCTGTTCCCGTTGCGGCTGCGGGGGTTGACGCCGAGCCTGGAGGACGGTTCGGTGGCCCTGCGCGACGACAGCGGGGCACTGCGGGCGCTCATCCCGGCCGGTCACATGGAGGACTCCAAGTTCGACCCGCGCTCGGGCGGGTTCGCCCAGTCCTCGGCAATCACCTACGAGCTGACCACTGTGGACGGTCAGCCGGCGCTGCGGGTGACCGCGGACCGGGCGTGGCTCACCGACCCGGCGCGGGCCTACCCGGTGACCATCGACCCGACAACGTACATGGGCAACACCGGCGACACGTACGTGTTGAACACCTCGACCACCGACCAGAGCGGCGACAACGAGCTGCTCGTCGGCACCTGGAACGGAGGCGGCGAGAAGGCGTACTCGTTCATGACGTTCGACGGGTTCAACAACGTCTATTACGGCGCGAAGATGAACGGCGTCTGGCTGCACATCTTCGACTCGTGGGCCTGGACCTGCACGCCGAAGCCGTTCTGGGTCAACGCGATCACCCAGCCGTGGGTGGTGAACTCGTCGAAGACGTACCCGGGGCCGTCGTTCGATGGCAACGCGCTCGGCTCGGTGACCGCCGACCCCGGTGTGGCGTGCACCAACACCTCCGGCGACCGCACGGTCGGTACCTGGATGACGGTGCCGCTGTCCACCGGCCTCTTCCAGACCTGGGCGCTCAACGGCACCAACTATGGCCTGGCGGTCACCGCGTCGCAGACCGACTCGACGCAGTGGAAGCGGTTCACCTCGCGCAACAGCTCGGCCGGGATGGGCTTGGCCCCGTACCTGGAGGTGGCCTACACCTCGAACGTGGCACCGCAGGTCGACGCGCAGTACCCGCCCTCGGGTTACGCGGCGACCACCCTCACGCCGGAGCTGCTGGTCGCCGGCCGTGACCCGGACGCCTGGCCCAACCCGGTGCAGTACGACTTCCTGGTCTACGACAAGGACAGCAACAAGATCGCCGAATCGGGCTGGACCGCCGCCACCAACTGGCGGGTACCCGCGGCCAAACTTTCGTGGGGGCAGACCTACCGGTGGACCGTGCTGGCCTCCGACGGGTTCCTGGCCAGCAGCTCGCAGACGCTGAACGTGCTGAGCACGCCGGTGCCGCAGCCGGTGGTGACCTCAGGGCTGGCACAAAACGGCGGGCAGGGTTTCGAGCCGAACGTGGGCAACTACACCACCTCCGCGACGGACGCGACGATCACCACGGTCGGACCGTCGTTGACGGTGCAGCGTTCGTACAACAGCCTGGACACGCGCCGCGGCTCAGCCATGGGCGCCGGCTGGTCGAGCCTGGTCGACATGAGCGCGACCGAGGTGTCCACCAGCGGAGCAGACGTGGTGGTCGTCCGGTACCCGGGCGGGCAGGAGGTCGCGTTCGGCAAGAACCCGGACGGCACGTACGCGCCTCCGCCGGGCCGCTACGCCAGCTTCACCGCGGTCTCCGGCGGCGGCTACAAGCTGGTGGACAAGGACGGCACGGTGTACCTGTTCACCGCGCCGGCCAGCGGTCCCGGAGTGTGGAGCGTCAGCTCGATCAGCGACGGGGCCGGGCGCACGGAGACGTTTACCTACAGCTCGCCGACCGCGCCCGCGGTGGTTACCACGATCACCTCGGCGTCCGGGCGGGCGCTGCACCTGACCTGGTCCACGCCGGCCGGGGCGAGCGCGCCGCACGTGGCGACCATCTTCACCGACCCGGTCACCGGAACGGATCAGTCGACCGCGCTCACCTGGCAGTACACCTACAGCGGCGACCTGTTGACGAAGGTGTGCCCGCCGACGTCGTGGACGACGGACTGCACGACCTACACGTACACCGACGGGTCACTGGCGTCGACCACGGTGCTCAACGCCGGTCCGCGCTCGTACTGGCGGTTGGGTGAGCAGTCCGGCGCGACGGCCGCGAGCGCTGTCCTCGGCAACGAGGGTACGGACAACGGCACGTACACCAACGTGACGCTTGGCCAGCCCGGCCGGCAGGCGGCGTCCACGGCCACCGCGGCCGGGTTCAACGGCACCTCGTCGCGGGTGGACCTGCCCTCGAAGCTGCCGGCGGCCGCGAGCTACCAGTCGACGAGCCTGTGGTTCAAGACCACCGTCGGCGGCGGCGTGCTGCTGGGACAGTCCACCACCCCGATCACCGGTGCGAGCACGACGGCCGGGTACACCCCGGTGCTCTACGTCGGCACCGACGGCAAGCTCGCCGGACAGTTCCCGACCGTGGCCACGCCCGGACTCCTGGGCGGCCTGCAGGGGGTCGACTCCGGACGGTGCCTCGACGTCGCCGGCGTATCCAACGCCAACGGCGCCCAGGTGCAGCTCTACGACTGCTGGGGCGGCCCAAACCAGCAATGGACGCTGACCGCCGGCGGCCTGCTGCAGGTCACCATCTCCGGCGTCACCAAGTGCCTGGATGTCAGCGGCGCGAGCACCGCCAACACCGCGAAGATCCAGATCTGGGACTGCCTTGGCGGCACCAACCAGCAGTGGACCGTCAACGCCGACGGCCGCATCGTCGGCGTGCAGTCGGGCAAGTGCCTGGACGCGGCCGGCTACGGCACCGCCAACACCACCCAGATCTGGCTCTACGACTGCTTCCTGCCGGTACACGGCAACCAGACCTTCTTCCCGTCCACCCACGCCCCGATCGTCACGGCCAACCCGGTCACCGACGGCCAGTGGCACCACGCCGTGCTGACCGCGGCCGGCAGCAGCCAGTCGCTCTACCTAGACGGGCAGCTTGCCGGCACGAAGTCGGCCGTGGTACAGGACTTCGGCACCAAGTCGCAGTACATCGGCACCGGGTTCCTCGGCGGCGGCTGGCCGGCGCAGCCCAACTACACCACGTACTCCAACACCGGCGTGCCGCGCTACTTCACCGGTTCGATCAGCGACGTGGCCGTGTTGGACCAGCCGCTGACCTCGACGACCATATCTTCGATGTACCGGGCCGGCTCACAGACAGCGAACCTGCTCACCTCGGTGGTCCGCCCGTCGGGCAACCCGTCGGCGACGATCGCGTACAACGGCGACAACGCGACGCTCACCCAGGTCACCGATGCCAACGGTGGCGTGTGGCGCGTCGGCGCGCCGACGGTGTCCGGATCGAGCCAGGTGTACGTGGGCACCGTGCTGGCGCCCGGACCGACGGACTACTACCGGCTGGCGGAAAGCGGCACCACGCAGGCGGTCAACCAGGTCAACGGGAACATCGCCAGCTACAACGCGGTGACCCAGGGTCTGACCGGCGGCCCGTTCGAGGACGCGACAGTGACCGGCTTCAACGGCACCTCGTCGTACCTCAAGCTGTCGGGTGCCGACATACCCACCAACGGCCCGGCCTCGATCAGCATGTGGTTCAAGCTGCCCGCCGGCAACACCGCGGGCGGTGTGCTGTTCGACTACCAGAACGTGACCCTCGACGCCGACAACAACCCCTCGGGGAACTGGACCCCGGCGTTGTATGTGGGCACCGACGGCAAGATGCGCGGGCACTTCTGGATCAATGACATGAGCAAGATCGCGGTGTCGGCCAACGCGGTGAACGACGGCCAGTGGCACCACGTGGCGCTCGCCGCCAGCGCGAGCTCGCAGTCGCTGTACCTCGACGGGGTGCGGGTGGGCAACCCGGTGAACGCGCCGCTGGTGGCCACCAACGCGCTGAACGCCTATGTCGGTGCGGGCAAGTGGTACACGTGGCCCGGCTCCTCTGGCGTGTTCGGCTACTTCCCGGGCCAGATCGCCGAGGTGACGTACTACCGGTCACAGCTAACGGACACCCAGGTCGCGCTCCAGTTCTCGGCGCGGGCGAAGGCCACCGGCGTACCGGCGAAGACGGTCGTCGTCACCGACCCTGGCGGCAAGACGATCACGCATGTCGACGACGTCGCGACCGGGCACCAGGTCGCCGAGACCGACGCGCTGGGCAACAAGACGCAGTACGGCTACGACGTGGCCGGCTTCCTGCGTACCGTCACCGACCCGAACGGCAACGTCACAACCACCGAACACGACGTGCGTGGCAACACCGTCTCACAGACAACGTGCCAGAACCAGGCCGCCAACAGATGTTCGACGGTGTACTACACGTACTACCCGGACGCGACGACGAAGGTGTTGACGCCTGACCCGCGCAACGACGTCATGTCGACCGCGCGCGATGCCCGTTCGGCGTCGGCGACCGACAACACCTACCTGACGACGTATGCGTACGACGCCAAGGGCAACCGCGTCTCGGTCACCGATCCGTTGGGCCGAGTCACCATCACGACGTACACCGACGGCACAACCGTCGCCGCCGCCGATGGCGGGTTCGCGCCAGCTGGGCTGCCGTCGACGCTGGCGACCCCGGGCGGTGCGAGGCAGACCGTCACGTACTACCGCAGCGGTGACGTAGCGTCCGTGACCGACCCGGCCGGGAAGGTGACCTCGTTCACCTACGACGGGCTCGGCAGGGTGCTGACCAAGACCGAGACGTCGGACCGGTTCCCGGCGGGGCTCACCAGCCGCATCACGTATGACAAGTTGGGCCGGATCGTGTCCCACACCGCCCCGCCGGTCACCAACCGGGTCACCGGTGCGGTGCACACCGCGGTCACCACGACCGTGTACAACTCGGACGGTCTAGCCACGTCGCAGACCGTGGCGGACACCACCGGTGGCGACGCGTCGCGTACCTCGACCATGACGTACAACCAGTTCGGGCAGGCGGTCTCCGTTACCGACCCGGCGGGCAAGACGACACAGCTCGAGTACGACCCTTACGGCAACCCGGTGAAGGAGACCGCCTCCGACGGAGGCGTGACCACCACGACCTATGACGCCGAACAGCGGCTGCTCACCTCGGTGCTCAACGGGTACACCGGAGACCCGAACAACCCCAGCGCGCCGACCGACCTTGTGGTGACATCGAAGGCCTACGACCCGGCGGGCCGGTTGGCCTCGGTGACCGACGCGATGGGGTGGGTGGCCTCCTACACCTACACCGACAACGGCCTCACCGCGCGGGTGACCCGAAGGGATCCGAGCACCGGGGCGACCTTCGTCCAGGAGGACAACAGCTACGACACGGCCGGCAACCTGGTGTCGCGCACCACCAACAACGGCGCGACGACAACCACGTACGCGGTCGACGCGGCGAGCCGTACCACGTCGTCCACAGTGGATCCTTCGGGCCTCAAGCGGACGACGGCCAACGTCCTCTCGCCTGACGACTACGCCACGTCCACCACCATGACGGATGCGACCGGCGCGACGGTGGCACGCTCCGATGCCACCTACGACCCGCTGGGCCGGATGACCTCGCAGACGGTGTACAACGACACCGCCAGCGGTCCGGCGGGCTGGTGGAAGCTGAACGAGACGTCCGGCACCACGGCGGCGGACTCCTCCGCCCGCAACCGCCCGGGCGCGCTCAGCTCCGGCGTGTCCTGGTCCAGCGGCGCGGCCACCTTCAACGGCTCCACGGGCGCGATCACCACCGCCGGCCCGATACTCGACACCACGCAGAGCTTCAGCGTGTCGGCCTGGCTGAACCTCGCCTCGACGGCCGGCTATGAGACGGCCGTCTCGCAAGACGGAAACATCGAGTCCGCGTTCTGCCTGCAGTACGACAAGGGCGACAACCGTTGGGCGTTCTGTCGCAACAACGCCGACGTCAACAACTCAACGGTGATCCGGGCAATGTCGACGACCGCGCCCACGGTCGGCGTGTGGACACACCTGGTGGGCGTGTACGACTCGACGACCGGTGCGATGACGTTGTACGTCAACGGCGCTCAGGCCGGTACGGCGACCGACACCACTCCGTTCGCGACCAGCGGGCCGCTGGTGATCGGCCGGGGCAAGTACAACGGCGCGACGAACCTGGACCTCTTCACCGGATCCATTGCGAACGTTCAGGTGTACAGCCGGGCGCTGTCGGCGTCGGAGGCGTCGACGTTGTACGGCAGCGGCCGCACCGGTGGGGCCCTGGCCACCAACCGGCTCACCACCACCTGGTCGCTGGACCAGCAGGGCCTGCCCACCGCGATGACCGATCCCAACGGAAACACCACCAGCTACGACGTCGACGAGGCCGGCCAGACCGTGGTCGTCGCCAAGCCGACGGTGCTGACGGAGGTCGGCGGGGCCACTGGAGTGCCCACGCGTCCGGTCTCCTACATCGGGTACAACACGTTCGGCGAGCCGGTCGAGACGAAGGACCCCAACGGCAACGTCACCGTCACCGGGTACGACGCGGCCGGCCGCGTGGTGTCGACCCAGCTGCCCAGCTACACCCCGCCGGGGTCGACCACCGCGATCGTTCCGGTGGCCACCCGGGCCTACGACAGCCTGGGCCAGCTGACCACCTCGACCGACCCGCTGGGCAAGACGACCAGCTACGTCTACGACCAGCTGGGCCGGGTCGCGAAGGTGACCGCGCCGAACCTCGGCGCAAGCACGTACACCTACGACCTGCTGGGCGACCGGCTGTCCGCCACCGATCCCACCGGCGCGGTGTCCACGGCCACCTACGACTACCTGGGCCGCACGCTCACCTCGACGGCCGTGGTCCGCCAGGCCGGCACGAACTACACCACCACGCACACGTACGGCACCGGGGGCTGGCTCGCCTCGACGAGATCACCGGCCGGGGTGACCACCTCGACCACCTACAACGCCGCCGGCGAGCCGCTGACCGTCACGGATGGGGCGGGCAAAGTCACCAGGTACGCCTATGACGGCGCCGGTCGCCAGATCAGGACCACCCTGCCCGACAACACGTACTCCACGGTCACCTACGACCTAGCCGGCCAGGTGGTCGCGACCGCGTCGTACGACTCGGCCGGTGCCCAGCTGGCGACGCAGTCGAGCATGTACGACGCCAACGGCAACGCCACGGCGGTCACCGATGCGCGCGGCACGACGACGACGTACACCTACGACGCGACGGGGTTGCTCACCTCCGAGGTACAGCCGATCAGCGGCTCGGACTCGATCACCACGACGTTCGGCTACGACGTCGGCGGCAACCGGACCCGGTTCACCGACGGACGCGGTAACGCGTTCATCACGACGTACAACACATGGGGGCTGCCGGAGTCGCAGGTCGAGCCGGCCACGACGGCACACCCCAACCCGGGCGACCGGACGTTCACGACGAGCTATGACGCCGCTGGGCGGGTCGCGTCGCAGACCCAGCCCGGCGGGGTGAGCGTCGCGAACACCTATGACGACGTGGGCAACTTGACCATGCAGGTCGGTGCGGGCGCGGAGGTCGCCACCACCGACCGGACGTTCGGCTACGACCTGGCCGGCCGGATGACGTCCGCGTCGGCGTCGGCCGGGGCGCTTGCGGTCAGCTACGACGACCGGGGGCTGCCGCTGTCCGTGACGGGTGTGCCCGGCAGCTCGTCGTTCAGCTACACCCCCGATGGAGGGATGGCGTCGCGGACCGATGCCGCGGGCACGACCGCGTACACGTACGACACGGCGGGCAGGCTCGCCACGGCAGGCAACACGGCCACCGGAGTCGCGCTGTCCTACACGTACAACAACCTGTCCCAGGTCAGCACCATCGCGTATGGCACGAGTGGCAACACGCGGACGTTCGGCTACGACAGCCTGCACCGGCTGACCACCGACGAGCTCAAGACGCCGTCGGCGGCGAGCATCGCGAAGATCGCTTACGGGTACGACGCGAACAGCAACGAGACCTCGAAGACCACAACCGGCTTCACCGGTGCGGCCGCCAACACGTACACCTACGACCTGGCCGACCGGCTCACCTCCTGGGCCGCGGGCACGACGACCACGGTCTACGCCTACGACAAGTCCGGTAACCGGGTGCAGGCAGGCGGCCGCACGTTCACCTACGACCAGCGCAACCGGCTGGTCAGCGGCAGCGACGGCACAACATACACGTACACGGCACGCGGCACGCTGTCCTCGACCACCACCGGATCGACCACGCTGGACACCAAGTCCAACGCGTTCGGCCAGGTCATGTCCCAGGCGGCGAACGGCTCGACGGTGAGCTACACCTACGACGGACTCGGGCGGGTGATCCGGGCCGGGTTCGCCTACTCGGGCGTCGGCAACGCGCTGGCCGGTGACGGTACCGCCACCTACACCCGCGACCCCAGCGACGCCCTGATCGGCGTCTCGTCGGGCTCGGCGACCACGCTCGCCTGGACCGACCAGCACACGGACGTGGTCGGCCAGTTCACCTCGACCGGTACCGCGCTCACCGGCTCGACCACCTACGACCCGCTGGGCAAGGTGCTCGCCCGCGCCGGGATGCTGGGCAACCTCGGCTACCAGTCGGAGTGGACCGACTCGGCCACCAACCGCGTCAACATGCTGGCGCGTTGGTACAACACCGACACCGGCCAGTTCGACACCCGTGACCCGGTCGGCAACAACCCCGTACCCGACTCGATCAACGCCAACCGGTACGCGTACGCATCAGCCAACCCGCTGACGGTCACGGACCCGACCGGCAACTGGTCGGTCTGGGGCGCCGTCAAGTCGGTCGCCTCGAAGACCGTCAGCACGGTCACGTCGTTCGCGTCCTCCGCCTACAGCTATGCGTCCTCGTACGCGTCGAGCGCGTGGAACTACGCCAGCTCGGCGGCGAGCAGCGCCTGGCACTCCGTGACCTCGGCGGCCAGCAGCGCCTGGAACTCCGTGAAGAGCGTCGCCAGCAAGACCTGGAGCTCGGCGAAGAAGACGTTCAACTCCGCGAAGCACTGGGCCAGCCACAAGATCAGTCAGGGTCGCAAGTGGGTGGCGCACAAGGTCGATCAGGCCAAACACGCGGTCAAGCACGTCTACAACAAGGCCAAACAGGCCGCGAAGACCGTTATGGCCAAGACGGTCCGCGTGGTCCACCACGCCGTCAACACGGTCAAGGACGCCTATCACGCCACCGAGAAATGGGTCAAGGAGCACAAGAACCTGCTCATCGAGGTGGCCGCGATCGCCGGCGGCGTGCTGGCCGGCCTGGCGTGTACCGCCGTCACCGCAGGTGCCGGCGCGGTGGCCTGCATGGTCGGCGCGGCCGCGTTGATCAACCTGGCGAAGGACGCTGCCCAGGGGAACATCCACAACTGGGGCGACGCGTTCGGGTCCCTCGGCACCGGCGCGGTCCAGGGCCTGTTCGGAGCCGCCGGAGGCGTCATCGGCGGGAAGGTCGCCGGATTCGTCGTCGGCAAGCTCGGCAGTGTGGCCGCGAACGTGGGCGGCCGGATGCTCGCGGGCGGCATCGCCGGCGGCGTCGGCGACGCGTTCGCACAGTACGCCACCACCGGCCACGTCAACTGGGGCGGCGTCGCGATGAGCGCCGGCATCGGCGCGGCGTTCGGCGGCTTCTACAAGGGCGGCGCGGGTGGCGCCAAGGGCGGCGGTGGCGGCAAGAGCGCCAGCGGCGACGATTATGTCGACCTCTACCACGGCACCAGCAAGGCAGGAGCCGCCAATATTCGCAGAGACGGCATCGACCTGTCGAAGCAGCGGCCGGACAGTGACTTTGGCCGGGGCTACTACACGACAACCGACCGGGCGCAAGCCGAGGCTTGGGCAGGCAGGAACCCGGGAGGCGGGGATGTTCTGCACTATCGGGTGCCCAAGGCGGAGCTGGATGCGCTGAACTCCAAGAGGTTCCCGACCGCTAACTCGGAGTGGGAGGACTTCGTCCTGGGCAACCGGTCCGGCGGCCCATTGCACGGGTACGACACCGTCGAGGGCCCGATGCTCATGAACCCGGACCACGCACTGAACGGCAAGCCCATGGTTGCCGGTGGACACCAGCTCTCGTTCCACACAGATCGTGCTATCAACGTGCTCACCAGGTTCTTCATGGGATGATCTGCATGATGTCGGCTCTCGCCAAGAGGGGGTTGGTGAAATGGACCTGAAGATAGCAACGTCCCGTAAGGCAGCTGAGTTTATCGACGCGATCGTAACGAAGATGCTGCTCCTTTTTCCGATCAGTCGCGCGGAAGCGGTCGGTCGCATCAACGATAGTTGGGGTCACCTCGACTACATTGGCGACTCAGATGTCATCTTTCATGAAACCGCGGAATATTGGGCAAAGACAATATACTACGGCAAGGACTCGCATTGGTGGCTCGGTGAAGAAGGGTTGAAACCTCTGCCTTATACGCCTTCTGGCTGATTTGATTTACGACCGGGCCATGCGGCACAGCCGCAGCCCAAGCGCCGAGTACCGCGGCCTCGTGGCCCTGGGTGGCGATGGGCCGCCTCGCCGTCTACCGGCACCATAGAGATGCTTGCGATTACCGTACTCCAAAGTGGTAAATGTCGTTGCCTGGCAGCGGATCGGTCCGTCCCGGTGTAGTTGGACGACGAGCGGCTCGCTGCCAGGCTTGTCGGGCGGGGAAGATCGGCGGTTGAGTTCCATCCTTGCTTGCGGGTCTGCATCGGGGCGACCGGGACTGAGCGACGTTGATCGGCGTCAGCTGCGGTACCTCGACGCAGTGCGTCTCGGCGCTGTCGACGTGGCGGAGAAGCTGGCTGGCTTGGATCTCGGCGCCGCGCTCTGGCGGGTGGGTTGGGCGACCGGTACGGATCTCGATCCGAGGCTTCATCTGAAGGTCCATGTCGGGCCGGTGACGGCAATGGCCTTCGGGGTGCTTGGACGGGGCATCGTGGATCCGTCACTACGCAAGACGGTGGACACAGGCGACGATGACCTCGTCGAACTGTACGTCGCAGAGTCTGGCCGTCGGGCGCAGGTGGTGACGAGGGATTCGGAATGGCGTGTCCAACGTTGGTCGTTGCCGACCGGCGAGCAGGTCGGCGTGCCGGACGCGGCTCAGGCGTGCTCGTTGTACGGAGGTCGGCTGGCCGATGGGCGACATGTTCTGTTGATGGGTGGTGATGACCTGTCGCTATGGGATCTGGACGGTGGCGGGTTGCTGAACCTGCGGGTACCGCAGGAGCTCATGAGGGTCCGCATTGTTGCGCTGTCCACTGTGGACGGCCGAGATTGCGTGACAGTGGTCGACGAGACGCATCTGGTTGTCACGTTCGATCTGGCGACCGGTGCGTTGATCAGCGCTCCCATCACCGCCCATGTCAACCGCCGCCCAGACGGGCTGATGCAGATGCACGGTACTTCATCGCCTCATCCCAAACTGGCAGCGGTGTCGGGAACCCTGGCGGTGCCCACGCAATGGCGGGTACACCTGTGGAATCTTGGCACCTCCCGGCAGGAGAAGCCGGCGATCACGGGTCCGGTCGCCGGCTCCCTGGTACAAGCAGCCAGGTGGCAGGATCGTGACCTGCTGCTCACGGGGTCGGCCGATGACGGCGTGGTGGCCCTGTGGAACCTTGATCTGCCTGTTGTTCGCGCACCTGGTCACGACGAGCGCGTCTGCCGAGTCGTCCTGGCAGACCCCACCGACGTGGTGGTGAGCGCCGACGAGGGTGGAACGATTGTGGCGCGGCACGGCAAAGACGGGCACTTGGTGGCAGCGCCGTTGGCAACCGGCATCGAGAGCACCCGCGCGCTTGCGGCGTGGTTCGACGGCCACGATGTCATCGCGGCGCAAGGTGCCGGTTCGAGGTACGTCAGCGACGGCAACCTGCGACGGTGGAACATGACCACCGGCGAGCAATACGGACCGCCGATCGATGCGCATCGCACCTATCTGCATTTCCTCTCTCGCGTCGACCTGCTGGGCGGCGAAGCCCTGGTGACGTTCGTCCCTGGGGGCATGCTCAAGATCTGGGGACTCGCCGATGGCGCCCTTCTTGCCGAGACCCCGACCGGAGTGACATCCAAGGTCACCGGGTTCGGGACGGCAATCATCGAGGGCAAGGCGTTCGCGGTGCTGAGTTCCTACAGCCAAGCCATGACACTGTACAGTCTGGACGATCTGGCGGCGCCGCCAATCATCATCCCGGAGGCGGGCGATGACATCGTCCTGGACGTCGTAGGCCCGCATGTCGTCGCTGCGCACTTCGACGACGAACGCAGCAGACCGGATACCGTCCGCGTCTGGCACATCTCCGGCCGCCAGATCGGGCCGGACATCCGCGGCTCGGCAGCGGTCACCGCGGCGGCAGCGCGAACGTGGCCCGCTGTGTACATCGGCCGCGTAGACGGCACCGTCTCGCTGACCGACATGGAGACAGGTCGCGATCTGTGTCCCCCGGTGCTGCTACCGACCAGGCCAAGCACCATGACCGTGACCAGCAACGGGGATTTGGTCGTTGGGTTCGGCAGCGACCTGGCACGCCTTCGTCCACCTGTCGGCTAATATGGCAGCGGCCCCGCCCGAGGATAGACACGTGGCAGCGCGGCGAGGACCGGTCACAGCAGCCAATAGACCTCGGTCGACAGCTCGGCGGGATCGTCGCGGTGTGGCCCGTAGACCTCCCACCGCGGGCCGGCCGGCCGCCGACCCTGCGCCGCGCACCAGTCGAGCACGGCCCGATGTGCCGAAGCCAGACCCGCGTACGGTCCACGGTGGACGGTCATCGCCGCCTGGCCCGCGGGCAGGGCCGAAGCTACCACCCGTCCGGTGAGTGGGCATGGCTGGTGCAGCTCGACGCCGACCTCGACATGCGGCACGTCATCCCGGTACAGCATGACGTTGCGGCAGCCGCCGTGGACCCCACCCGCGCGCAGGCAGGCCCACACCTCGTCCAGCAGCTCCTTCCACAGCGTCGGAAACTCCCGCCAGGTAGTGGTCGCAGCGACCACCGCAGTCGGACGGGCTACGACGCTCGTGACGCTCACCTGGTAGCTCATGTCCCTCCTTCAGCCTCCCCGGACGCTAACCGGCAGGCATTCGCGCGGCCAGCGACACTCGCTTCATGACGTTTAACCGTCGAGGACGGAGGAAGCACCCGTCCTGTGGGGCTGTCAGGATCCACCGCCCTCGTCACGGGCGCCACGGCCGGTATCGGGCTGCCGTCGCCCTGCAGCTGGCGGCCCTGGGCGCCGAGGTAGTCGTCCACGGCCGGGACGCGCAGCGTGGCACCGACACCGTCGACGAGATCATGGCCAAGGGTGGGCGGGCGCGCTTTGTTGCGGCTGACCTCGCCGACCCCGACCACGTACGGCACCTCGCCGCCGCGGCCGGCGGCGAGGAATCCTGATCAACAACGCTGGGATCTACCAGTTCGCCAGCACCCCGGACACCACGCCGGAGATGTTTGACATGCACATGGCGATCAACACCCGGGCGCCGCTCCTACTGGTCGGCGCGCTCGCGCCAACCCTCATGGGCCACCTTTCCGGGTACGGCGACGCGTGTGCCCTTCCCGGTCGGCCCGCCGGCAAACCTTCGTACTCCTCGCCGCAGGTCCGCATCGCGGGGAGCTAGCGTTTGACTGTGCTTGGGCTGCCCGACACCATCCGCGCCTGCCTGTTCGATCTCGACGGCGTCCTGACGCCGACTGCCGCAGTGCACGCGGCGGCCTGGAAGGAAGTGTTCGATGACTTCCTGCGTCATCGAGCGGAACGCACCGGCGAGCCGTTCGTGCCGTTCGACCCGGTCGCCGACTACGACGAGTGCGTCGACGGCAAGCCGCGGGCCGATGGCACCCGGTCGTTCCTCGCGTCGCGCCGCGTCACGCTGCCGGAGGGTGATCCGGACGACCCGCCGGGTACGGAGACCATCCAGGGGTTGAGCGCTGGCAAGGACGCGGTGTTCCTGAAGCGGGTACACCGCGACGGGGTCAAGCCCTATGAGGGTTCGGTGCGCTACCTGCATGCCGCGCGCGACGCCGGGCTGCGGCGGGCGGTGGTGTCCTCCAGCATCCACTGCGCCGAGATCCTGCGGGCGGCCGGCATCGACGACCTCGTGGAGGTGCGCGTCGACGGCATCGTCGCCGCGCAGGAAGGGCTGCGCGGCAAACCGGCGCCCGACACGTTCCTGGCCGCTGCCCGAAGACTCGGCGTCGAGCCGGCCGCTGCGGCGGTGTTCGAGGACGCGCTCGCGGGGGTCGCCGCCGGCCGTGCCGGCAACTTCGGGTACGTCGTCGGCGTGGACCGGATCGGCCAGGCGGAGCACCTACGCCGGCACGGGGCCGATGTGGTGGTGGCCGACCTCGACGACCTCCTGGCCGAGTCATGATCACGCATCCGGCGTTTGCCGTCGAGCCCTGGGCGATCCACGAAACGGGCATCGACCTCGACGTCTTGGCCCAGACCGAGTCGGTGTTCGCGCTGTCCAACGGGCACATCGGGCTGCGTGGCAACCTCGACGAGGGCGAGCCGCACGGGCTGCCGGGCACGTACCTCAACTCGGTGTACGAAGACCGCCCGCTGCCCTATGCGGAGGCCGGCTACGGGTTCCCGTCGGTGGGTCAGACGGTCATCAACGTCACCAACGGCAAGCTGATCCGGCTGCTGGTAGAGGACGAGCCGTTCGATGTGCGCTACGGCGAGCTGCGCTCGCACGAGCGGGTCCTGTCGCTGCGCGACGGCGTGCTGCGGCGTACCGCAGTCTGGACCTCGCCGTCGGGTCAGAGCGTCGAGGTGTCCTCGACCCGCCTGGTGTCGTTCACCCAACGTGCGGTCGCCGCGGTGCTGTACGAGGTGCGGCCAATCAACGGACCGCTGCATGTCGTGGTCCAGTCGGAGCTGGTCGCCAACGAGCAGCTGCCGACGATGTTCGAGGATCCACGGGCCGCGGCGGTGCTCGACGCGCCGCTGCAACCCGAAATGCACAGCGCCCGTGACGCCGAAGCGATCCTCGTGCACAGCACCCGGCGCAGCGGGCGGCGGGTCGGCGCGGCGATGGATCACCTGGTGGACGGGCCGGCCGGCGTGTGGACCGGCATCGAAGGCGACTCCAGCTACGCCCGCTTCACCGTCACCGCCGGCTTGACCGAGGGCGAGACCCTGCGCGTGGTGAAGTTCCTGGCGTACGGCTGGTCCAGCCAGCGGTCGATCCCAGCCGTCGCGGCGCAGGTGGAGGCCGCCCTCACCCTCGCGCGGGCGACCGGCTGGGACGGGTTGGTGGCGGAGCAGCGCGAGTACCTCGATGACTACTGGTCACGCGCCGATGTCGACGTCGACGGCGACCCCGAGGTGCAGCAGGCGGTACGGTACGCGCTGTTTCAGCTGCTGCAGGCCAGCGCCCGGGCCGAGCGCCGCCCCATCCCGGCCAAGGGGCTGACCGGGCCGGGCTACGACGGGCACGCCTTCTGGGACACCGAGTCGTACGTCCTGCCGGTGCTCACGTACACCGCTCCACACGCCGCCGCGGACGCTCTGCGCTGGCGTCACCTCACGATCCCCGCCGCGGTGCAGCGGGCCCGGCAGCTCGGCCTGCACGGCGCGGCGTTCCCGTGGCGCACGATCAATGGCGTGGAGTGCTCCGGGTACTGGCCGGCCGGCACCGCCGCATTCCATGTCAACGCCGACATCGCCGACGCGGCCATCCGCCTGGTGCAGGCGACCGGCGACGACACGTTCGACCGCGAAGTAGGGTTGAGCCTGCTGGTGCACACGGCCCGCCTGTGGGTATCGCTCGGCTTCCACCACCCGCACGACGGGTTCCGCATCGACGGGGTGACCGGGCCCGACGAGTACAGCGCGGTCGTCGACAACAACGTGTACACCAACGTGATGGCGCAGCGGAACCTGCGTGGCGCCGTGGAAGCCGCCAAACGCCATCCCGACCAGGCGGCTGGGCTGGGGGTCGACGATGCCGAGATCGCGGCCTGGCAGCACGCTGCCGAGACGATGACCGTGCCCTACGACGAGCGGTACGGCATCCACCCACAGGACGAGAGCTTCACCCAGCATGAGGTGTGGGACTTCCAGCACACCCGGCCCGACCAGTACCCGTTGCTGCTGTACGTTCCGTACTTCGACCTCTACCGCAAGCAGGTGGTCAAGCAGGCGGACCTGGTGCTCGCGCTGTACAAGCGCGCCGACGCGTTCACCCTGGAGCAGAAGGCGCGCGACTTCGCGTACTACGAGCCGTTGACCGTGCGGGACTCGTCGCTGTCGGCCTGCATCCAGGCCGTGATCGCCGCCGAGGTCGGCCAGCTCAACCTGGCCTATGACTACCTCGGCGAAGCCGCCCGGATGGACCTGGACAACCTCGAACACAACACCGGCGACGGCCTGCACATCGCCTCGCTGGCCGGGACATGGATCGCGCTGGCCGGCGGCTTCGGCGGGATGCGCGACACCAGCGGGTCGCTGACGTTCGCGCCCCGGCTGCCGTCGGCGTTGACCCGACTGACGTTCACCGTGCTGTGGCGGAGCCACCGGCTACGGGTGGACATCGGCGGGACCGACGCCACGTACACCCTCCACAGTGGCGGGCCGGTCGAGCTGGCCCACCACGGCCAGGCCTTCACCCTAACCGCGGAGCAGCCGGTGACCCGCCCGATCCCGCCGATCGAGGCCGGCCCGCGGCCGCAACAGCCGCCCGGCCGGGCACCCCTCCCGCGCGATCGTGCGCCACGACATTGAGGTCCGGAACCCGCCAGCCAGGGTGACGTTCTCTGGCAATACTCATGCCGGGCCGGGGGATGTCGGCACACCGAAGACGGGCCGTCCCCGCACAGCGACACGAGGGAGAACAGCATGACCGACGCAGCCACGACCGCCAAGGCACGCTTGCTCCGCGAGCTGCACGACCAGCCCGTCCTGGTGCTGCCGAACGCCTGGGACCCGGTGAGCGCGGCTCTGGTCGCCCGAGCGGGCGCGGCCGCCATCGCGACCACCAGTGGCGGTGTGGCGTGGTCGCTGGGGCGGCCGGACGGTGAAGGGCTGACGCGGGACGAAATGATGGCGGCGGTACGGCGCATCGCCGCGGCCGTGGACGTTCCGGTGACCGCCGACGTCGAGGGTGGGTACGGCCCGACACCGGAGGACGTCGCAGCCACCGTCCGAGCAACACTCGGCGCCGGCGCGGTCGGCGTCAATGTCGAAGACTCGCGCGCCGAGGACGGTACCCTGCTGTCCGTTGACGAGCAGGCGCAACGGATCCAGGCCGCACGCGACGCCGCAGCCAGCGCCGGCGTGCCAGAGTTCGTGGTCAACGCGCGCACCGACGTATACCTGCGCCAGGTCGGCGACCCCGCAGGGCGGCTCGACGATGTCCTCGCCCGCGCCGACGGATACGCCAAGGCCGGAGCGGACTGCCTGTTCGTCCCGGGCCTGCTCGACCTCGACACGCTGAGGACGCTGACCGCGGCGTCGCCGCTGCGGGTTAACGCGATGGCCCGTCCGGGTGGACCGACCGTCGCCGAGCTGGCCGCCGTGGGAGTCCGCCGGATCAGTGTCGGTACCGCGGTAGCGCAGGCGGCGTACGCGGTGGCGCAGCGCGCCGCCCAGGAGCTGTTGGAGACCGGCACCTACCGGGCGCTCGACCAGATGCTGAGCTACCCGGAGCTCAACGCGCTGTTCGCCACCCAAAGGCGACGTTGACGATGCTGAGGTCGAGCAGGATCACGAACCCGGCAAGCTGCGTCATCGCCAGCGCCCGCGCTGATTGGGGTTGCGACCGCTGTCACGTCAAGACGGCCGTGGCCGGGCCACGGTAGAGCTCGGTCACGGCCGCGATGTCGGCGTGGTCCAGACCCGATGCCGCCGCCCTTTCGTAGAGCTCCTTGACTACCTTGGCTTCGGGCAGCTCGACATCGGCGGCTCGGGCGACGTCGAGTGCCAAGCCGGCGTCCTTGGCGCCGAGTACCGTGGTCCACCACCCGTTCTGGGAGCCGGTCAGGATTCCCTCGAACCGGTTCCTTATCCCGGGTGCCACCATGGGGCTGTTGCCCAGCAGCTCCCGCAGCTGGTCGTCCGAGAGACCGCCGCAGCGGCCGACGGCAAATGACTCGGCCAAGGCGACGATCTGCGACAGCAGTAGCAGGTTGGTCGCCAGCTTGGCGGTGCTGGCCAAGGGCGCCGTGTCATATCGCCGGATGGTGGGCGACAACGACGACACGACCGGACCGAGGCGGTCCACGACTTCGTTGTTGCCGCCAGCGAGGAACACCGCTTGGCCGGCCCGCACCGCGACAGGGCTGCCGAGTACGGGCATGGCGAGGAAGCCGGCGGGGAAGGCCTTGGCCAGCTCGCCGCTGAGCTTCGGCGACACCGTCGAGCAGTCGACGTAGATGGTCTGGTCAGATATCGACGACCGGAGGTCGCCGAACGCCACGGCCCGGACGGCGTCGTCGTTGGCCAGCATGGTGATCACGACATCGACCTCGTGGACCGCATCGGCGACGCTCTGCGCTTCCCAGGCACCGGCGGACACGATCTCCCCCGCCTTGCCCTTCGAGCGGTTCCACACCGCCACCCGGTGGCCACCTTCGAGCTGCCTCGCGGCGAGTGCGCGCCCCATCTGTCCCATGCCCAACACCGCGATGTCCATGTCGGCCTCCTGTTCGGTCACCGTCGTGTCGTTCCGAGCGTGCCACGGGAAGCCTGCCTGCGATTCAACGAATGCGGTATCCAGCAAGCTGCCGCCAGCCGGTTCACAGCGGCCGCACCTCGGGCCTCGCCAGCGAGGCACGCTCCTGATCGGGTCGGCCTGTCCCGGAGCACCCATGGCGGCCGCCCACCCTTGCGTACCAGTCACGGCTACCCGTCCACCTACCGCCAAAACCGCATGCCGTTAGCCACGGCGCGTGAGGGCTCAGGGACTGAGCACGATCTTGCCGCGGGTATGGCGGCGCGCCAGCTCCCGGTACGCCTCGCGGACTTCGGCCAAGGGAAACACCCTGGCGATCGGGATTTCGATGACGCCCTTGTCGACCAGGCCGGCCAGCTCGGCGAGCACGTCGGCGCTTGCCGCGGCCGCGTTGCCGTCGGTCTTGACGCCGTGCCGCCGCGCGGCGGCGAAGTCGATGATGGTGTCGATCCGCTCCGGCCGTACGCCCAGCTCGAGTGCGAGGTCGACGTAGCCGCCGCCGAACGTGTCGACGAACGCGTCGACACGACCGCCTGAGGCGTCCCGGACCCGGTCGTAGACGCCCGGCCCATAGCTGACCGGGGTCACCCCGTGGCGGGCGAGCCAGTCGTGGTTCGGGGTGCTGGCCAGGCCGATCACCCTCGCTCCGGCGTATCGGCCCAGCTGCACCGCGATCGAGCCGACCCCGCCGGCGGCGGCGGACACGACGAGGGTGTCGCCGGCGCCGATCGAGACGGCTCGCACAGCGGAGTACGCCGTCGTACCGGCGACATAGAGCGAGCCCGCCGCCTCCCAGGACACACCACTCGGGCGGGGCGTGAGGTTCTGCTGCTCGACAAGGACGAGCTCGGCGTGGCTCGTTCGGTTATCGGTGAACCCGATGACCTCCTCACCGAGCGCGAACCGGTCGACTCCCTCGCCGAGCTGCGCCACGACCCCGGCGAGGTCGCTGCCCTGCCCGGACGGAAACGTCGCCGGCCACTGCTGCGCGAAGACGCCTTCCCGGATCGCGGCCTCGCCCGGGTTGATGGCCGCCGCCTTCACCTCGACTAGGACCTGACCGGCGCCCGGCACCGGCCGTGGCACCTCCACCACCTGCAAGACGTCGACCCCGCCGTACTCGTCGAACCTGACCGCCTTCGGCATGGCGTACCTCTTCCGACTCTTCCGCACGATGTTGTCGGCAAACATTGTTGGCGAACCACATTCCGTCCAGAAACCAGGGTCCGGATCGGCGCGCCGAGTGCCCGCTCGGGTCGAGGGCGCGGCGGCCCCAGGCGAGCACTTGTCACGGTCTACCTGGCACCCACCGGGACGGGGACGCCAAACCTTCTGCCGGCCCCCGGGAGTTCTTGGTACCAACCCCAGTCCTGGTTCGGCATGCCATCAGGGGCGCTCGTTTGGACGGCCGAGGTCGGCTGCGGCGGTGGCGTGGAGTTGCTGGAGTTGGCCCGGGGTGGGGCACCAGGTGGACTCGAAGCTCGACGTATCCCAGCCGGCGAGGCGGGCGCCGGCCTCGTAGGCGCTTTGGCAGAACGCGAGCAGGGTGGTTCTGGGGGCGCGCGCGGTGCGTACCGTCTGATAGGGAAGGATCGCCAGCGAGCCGGAGCCCCACTCGATCCATTCGCCCGCGGCCAGTGGCTGCTCGCGCAGCCCTTCGGGCTCCGGGGCGGTGTAGGAGTAGTAGGCGGCGTCGCCGAGATTGTCGTCGCCGGGCCAGAATCCAAACGAGATGACCTCGTGCGTGTAGGCCTCCCGGGTGACCCGGTCGGCCTCGACCGGCGGCGCGGGGCGGCCGGAGAAGCGGGTCACCGCGAGGTCGAAGCTGTGCCAGAACAGGTGTACGGGGCTGATCTTGCCGTTGAACCAGCCGCTGAACTCCTCGAACACCGAGTCCGACCAGTCCAGGATCCGCCAAAGTCGCGTGATGGCCTCGCGGTCCCAGGATCCGTGCTTCGAGTCCAGGGCAAACGGCGTGGTCATCGGCACGCCGAAGGGTTCTTCCTTGATCTTGACGTCGACGCCCAGCTCACCGAGGATCGCGTGAACGCGGGCGTCGAAGTCGGCGACCGGCACTCCGCCGCCGAGCTCGAACGACTTCGTCTGGCCGTCGGCGGTCCGCACGACCAGGGCGTGATCGACGCAGTCGATCGTGATCTCGAACGTGGTGTCGCCATGATGGAGGCGGCGGGTCGAAATACCGCGGATGTCAACGTACAGCGGCACGTTCCACCAGTGGTTCCGCGGAGCAGTGGTGGCCAGCCGGATCTTGCCGACGATCTGGCAGTACAGGTGCAACGTGTCCTTGGTCGCGCGCCAGTCGGCCAGGTGCAGCTCCGGCAGGGTGATGATCTCGGTCATGGTCTGGTTACCACGAACGCGACGTTGTCGACGTAGCACCAGCTCCAGTCCTCGCCCGGTTCCGCGGAGCGGGCGATCGGGTGCGCCGAGCTGCGGGCGTGGGCGGAGGCGTGCCGGTGTGGCGAGCTGTCGCAGCACCCGATGCGACCGCAGGACTGGCACATCCGCAGGTGTACCCAGGTTCCCCCGATCGCGAGGCAGTCCGCGCATCCCTCAATGACGTCGGGCAGTTCGGTCAGCTTGATGCTGCCGGTGTGCGAGCAGATCGTGCTCATCGGGTCAACGCCTCCATCAAGGTAGTCGCGTCGTTGCCGGCCACGGTGCCCCACGCCGTCGATGAACAGCGTCGGTGGACCCCTCACCCCTGACGCTATGCCGCTTTCGACGTCGCGACGAAGTTCACCAGCGAGTGATTAACGAGACAGCGTTTCCTTCCGGATCCGATCTGGGCGGCATCGCCGAGGGGAACCGACTCGTGTTCGAGCGAGAGTGGCAGCTGCCGACCTCGACGTAGCCCCGTGGGGGGTGAAGCCGTAGTACGGTGAGCCGCGGTGATCCCACTGTTCGGCTTTGCGGAGGACTGATGCTCGCGTCGGCCAGGGCAATCGCGTTTCTGCCGTCGTCGGACCTCGACCGGTCGCGGCGGTTCTTCTCCGACACGCTCGGCCTGGTCGTGGAGGACGTCACGCCGTTCGCCTGTGTCCTGCGCGCCGGTACGACCATGCTGCGGGTGACCAAGGTCGACGACCTGCGGGTGCAGCCGTTCACCGTGTTCGGCTGGCAGGTGCTCGACATCCGCACGGCGGCGGCGCAGTTGACGAGCGTGGGCGTCGCGTTCATCCGCTATGACGGAGTCGACCAGGACGCCGAAGGGGTATGGACCACGCCCGGCGGCGATCTCGTTGCCTGGTTCCATGATCCGGACGGTAACACCCTGTCGCTCACACAGTTCGCCGCCGGCTGACGCGACAAGTCACAGCAGCCGGCGGCGCACCGGTCGACGCGTCGCATCCGGCTTTCAGCGTTCGCGGATGTAGGTCAGCTCGAAATCGAGGTTCCACGTCACGCCGTCGGTGGACATCTCCCACCGGCCGTCCACGGTGTCGCCGTCGGCGCTCACCGTGCCGGTGAACCGTTGGTTGAACCCGGGGGCGTCGCGCCACATCGTCCACACACCATCGGTGAAAGTCATCCGGTACACCCTGTGCACGCCACGCGCGTCGGCATACAGCATCGTGAACTCCTCGGCCGCGTCGTCGAGGCCGATCACGGCGGTCGTGGGGAACGGTGCGTTGTCGCGCCATGCTTGGGGCGCAGTGGGTGGCATCGGCTCGGCGTCGGACACCTGGCGCAGGAACAGCCCACCGTCCTGCCAGGCGAACTCGGTCCACGCCGTGCCAAGACCCTCAACCTTCGGCTGTACCGTCCACCGGCCGACGAGCATGTCGAGCCGCGCCAGCGCGGGATGCCTACCAGCCATCGTCCATGTCCCTTCTCGTGATGTCCTAACGGTAGTGCCGCGGTGAGGGCGCGCGGGCGAGGACGGTTCGTGCCGCCTGGTGGCCGGTGGCCGTCGCGCCATAGCGGCGTGGCCTCTGATGTCGCGTCTGGCCGTAGCGTGGTTGACAATCCCGTGGTGAGCGAACCTGAGCCGGTACCGGCCCGGTGGTCCGGGCGGAGCACGCAGCCGCGTGGCTTCCGGACGCCGCTGCGCGAGTTCCTGCGTACTGAGACCGGCAGCGCCGTGGTCCTGCTCGCCGCGACTGTGACCGCGCTTTTGTGGGCCAACATCGACGCGTCGTCGTACGACAGGGTCTGGAGCACGCCGCTGTCGGTCGGGCTCGGCCACTGGGGCGTTTCCCTGGAGCTGCGTGAGTGGCTCAACAGAGGGCTGATGACGTTGTTCTTCTTCGTCGTCGGGCTGGAGGCGCGACGCGAGTTCGACATGGGCGAGCTGCGCGAGCGGCGGCGGGTCGCGGTACCGCTGGTCGCCGGTGTCAGCGGCATGCTGATACCCATCGCGATCTACCTCGCGCTGAACGGGGGGCATTCCTCGGTGCGCGGCTGGGGCGCGGTGATGGCCACGGACACCGCGTTCGCGCTCGGGGTACTGGCGCTGGTCGGGCCGCGCTTCCCGGACCGGCTGCGCACCTTCCTGCTCACCGTTACCGTCGTCGACGACCTTGGCTCGCTCGTCGTGATCGCGACCGTCTACACTGGACATCTCGTACCGGTCGCCCTCCTGGTGGCGCTTGCGATCTTCGGTGTGATCCTGCTCGTCCGCGCGGGCGGGGTGCATTACGGGCTGGTGTACGGTGCGCTCGGGGTGGCGGCCTGGGTCGCGATGCTGGAGTCCGGTGTCGACCCGGTGGTGGTTGGGCTCGCGATGGGGCTGCTGACTTACGCGTACCCGGCCGCACGCGGCGATCTTGAACGGGCGACGGATCTGTTCCGGCTCTTCCGCGAGCAGCCCACACCGGAGCTGGCGCGACTTGCGGGTACCGGCCTCGCCGCGGCGATCTCGCCGAACGAGCGGCTGCAACTGCTCTACCACCCGTGGACGAGCTACGTGATCGTGCCGCTGTTCGCGCTGTCCAACACCGGCATCGTGATCAAAGGAGGCTTCCTGGCGACCGCGTACGCCTCCCCGGTCACGCTCGGGATCCTGGTCGGCTACGTCGCCGGCAAGCCGATCGGGGTCATCGGCGGCTCGTGGCTGCTGTCCTTGCTCAGCCGTGGCCGGCTGCGCCCGCCGATCGGCTGGGCTGCCGTCGCCGGGGCGGGCACGGCCGCCGGCGTCGGCTTCACCGTGTCCTTGCTTGTCGCCACGCTCGCCTTCCGGGGCGTGCAGCTCGAACAGGCCAAGCTCGGCGTGCTCAGCGCGGCGTTGTGCGCGTCCGTGGTGAGCTGGGTGGTCTTCCGGATCGTGGGGCGGCTGCCCAAGCGGCTACGGGTACGCGCGATGCTGGGCACCGCCGAGGGCGTCATCGACCTGGCCGTACCGGTCGACGAGCGCCGCGACCACCTGCGCGGTCCGGTGGACGCACCGGTGACCATCGTCGAGTACGGCGATTTCGAGTGTCCCTACTGCGGGCAGGCCGAGCCTGTGGTCCGCGAGCTGCTCGCCGAGGTGGGCGACGTGCGTTACGTCTGGCGCCACTTCCCGTTGCGCGATGTCCATCCGCATGCCCAGCTCGCCGCCGAAGCGGCCGAAGCCGCGGCGGAGCAGCAGGCCTTCTGGCCGATGCACGACCTGCTCCTGACCCACCAAGACGCGCTGGGAGCGGCAGACCTTGTCCGGTACGCCGAACAGCTCGGCCTCGACGTCGAACGGTTCCGCGACCGTCTCGCCGAGCACGCCGACGCGGCGAGGACCGCCGAGGACGTCGACTCCGCCGATCTCAGTGGCGTGTCCGGCACGCCGACGCTGTTCATCAACGCGCGTCGGCACCAGGGCGCGTACGACATCACCGCGTTGACCGCGGCCGTGCGGTCCGCCCGGGCGCGTGCGACGCTGACCTCGTAGCGTGGTGGTGGAAGAACCGGTCTGCGGTTTCGTCAAATGGGTACATCAGCTCGACGCGGAGCTCGTCGAGGGTGATCTCGGTGGCCTGGTCGAACCGGGCGACCATGGCGATGGTCCGCACGAGCTGGCCGCCGATCCGGAAAGTCGGGCAGACCGTCACCCCGCTGTCGGTGGTCGGGCGGGACACGCCGCGCAGGGCCTCCTCTGCCCCGGCGACCAGCTTCTGCAGCTGCTCGTCGAGCGGGTTGCGGTCGAGGTGCCGGCGCAGCCGGTCCAGCCCGGCCCAGGCAACTTCGGCCCAGTTCTCGATCATGCTGGCGGTGGCGGGGTTGGCCAGGGCGTCGCGGACGAAGTTGACCCCGACCAGGCCGGTGCCGAACAGGGCCGTGCAGGCGCGGTTCGCCAGCATCACGGTCCAATGCCCGTCCAGGACCATGCCCGGGTACGGCTCGTGCGCGGCCAGCATCCGCTCGATCGTCGCCCGGTACGGCCCCAGGTCCGCGCTGTCGATACCGGCCTGCGGGTACGTGGCCGGCAAGCCGGCGGCGTGCAGCAGCGCGTTGGCCTCGCGCAGCCCGATGTCGAGCGCGCTGGCCAGCCGCAGCGCCATCTGCCGGCTCGGCCGCGACCGGCCGGTCTCCAGGAACGAGATGTGCCGGCCGGTCGAGCCGACCAACCCGGCCAACGCGAGCTGGCTCAGGCCGCGCCGATGCCGCCACTGCCGCAGCCGCGCCCCGAACGGGCTGCCCACCGCACCGCCCATGATCGGCAGTATCGCAGCCGGGACGCCCAACAACGATTCCCTGCCCGGGAATCGACCTACCGTCGCGCCACCCGAAAACTGAACCCATGCCGAAGCTGTCCAAGCAGATCATCGTGGCCGCCCCGGCCGACGCGGTGTGGCAGGTCATCGGCCCAGGGTTCGACCGTATCGGTGACTGGGCCACCGCCATCCCCGCCTCCACCGCCATCCCCGCTCCATCGGCCACCCGAGTGACTCCGCGCGTCGCCCGCGCCGCCGTCCCGGGGCTGGGCGACGCCTCCGTCGCAGGCCGGGTATGCACCACCGGAACCCGGCTCGTACCGCGGGTTACCGAGACCCTCGTCGCCTACGACGACGCCAACCGCACGCTAACCTACGAGGCGACCGGCATGCCGGGCTTCGTGACCACCGCCCGCAACACGTGGACCGTCACCCCGTTCGACGAGCGCCACTGCCGCGTCACCCTCGACGCCCAGCTCGACACCCGCGGGCTGATCGGCGCGCTCGCCCGGCGGCTGCTGCTCCGGCTGGTCGAGCACACCAGCCGGCACCTCGCCGACGACCTACGCCACTACGTCGAACACGGCACCCCGTCACCGCGCAAGCAACGCCAGCTCGCCCGCACCCGCCGACATTGACCCACGCCATCGGTTACTGCGGGCGGCGTTTCCCGGCCAGGAACGTTGCTGGCCAGTGCGTTGGGGTAGATGTCCGGGTTGACCGTGATGCTTGCCGCTATGGTGCGTGACTATGGCAAAGGTTGTGCTGCGCGTCCGGCTGTGCGGGGGCGATCGCCTGGACGTTAGCTATGAGGAACCGGACACCGCCGACCCCGACGAAGTCATCGGCCACGCTGTCGCTATCCTCGCCCAGGACTCCGGAGTGCTTCGCGCGGTCCACGGTAACCGCCTCGTCGTGCTGTACGGCCGGGGTGTCGCCGTGCTGGAGGTGGCGCCGCGCGGCGCGGTCCTGTGACGGAGCGCTGGCGTGGTGGGCATCGGCAGACGGCCGGACGATCCATGCCCTGGCGCTGCGGGCATGAACCGAGGGTCTACGGTCGTTACACCTGGACCGAGCTGCGGAGGTCATCGCCATGAACAAGCCCGTGGACTACGATTCACCGCGCCGACCCGGGGGCGAGATCGAAGACGAAAGCCTGGAGGAGCTCAAGGCGCGCAGCACGGCAGCGCAGTCACCAAGACTCGAGCTCGACGAGGCCGAGGCAGCCGAGAACTTCGAGTTGCCCGGCGCGGATCTGTCCGGCGAAGAGCTGACCGTGGCGGTCGTGCCGATGCTGCCGGACGAGTTCCGGTGCACTCGCTGTTTCCTGGTGCGCCACCGCAGTCAGCTCGCTCCGCGGCGCGACGGCCAAGACGTCTGCCTGGACTGCTCCTGACACGTACCGTCAGGGCACCAGCTCCCGCCACTCGGGACGACCACCCAGCCACGCCTTGGCGAGGATCTCCGCCGACGCCCGACCCGGACACGGGTGCACTGTCGACCGGCCCCCGCTGCCGCCGGTCTGCGCTTCTACTTCCCAACGCTGGCCGTCGGTACGGATGTACACGTCACGACGCCCGAGCAAGCTCCGGTTCCCGTTCCACCAGTGGCGCTCGACTCTCACCCGCTGACCGTATAGCACCACGTGCGAGCAGGAAACCCGTCACGATCTTCCAGAAGGGGTTGCGGCTGCTCATGCGGGCGGGGGTTCCCAGTCGGGGCGAAGCGGCACGGCGGACCGGCCGCCGCCGTGGGATTTGACACACAGCACCTGGTGGAGCTGGATCTGGTTCTGCTCGAAACCCAGCCGCACGCCGGCTAGGTAGAGGCGCCAGACCCGGGCCTTGGCGATGCCGACCTCGGCCACCGCGTCGTCCCAGTGCGCGTCGAGGTTGGCCGACCATGCCGCGGTGGTCAACGCGTAGTGCTCCCGGAGGTTCTCCTCGTGGCGGACCTCGAAGCCGGTGTCGTGCATCAGCGAGACCAGGCGACCGACGCCGGTTAGCTCGCCGTCGGGGAACACGTACCGGTTGACGAACCACCGGCGGCGCACCGCGTCGGCGTTGCTGGGCAGCGTGATGCAGTGGTTGAGCAGGCGGCCGCCTGGGACCAGCCGGTCGTACAGCATGCGGAAGTACCGCGGTAGCTGCGCCAGGCCGACATGCTCGGTGAGCCCGATCGAGCTGATCGCGTCGAAGTCCGTCTCCCGGACGTCGCGGTAGTCGAGGTGGCGTACCTCGGCCAGCTCGGTGAGGCCGGCGTCGGCGATTGCCTTTTGCGCCCACTCGGCCTGCCGCGCGGACAGCGTCACCCCGAGCACCCGTACGCCGTATTTGCGGGCCGCGTGCAGCACCATGCCGCCCCACCCGCATCCCACGTCGAGCAGCCGCATGCCAGGCCGCAGCCCCAGCTTGCGGGCGACCAGGTCGTGCTTGGCGAACTGAGCCTGCTCGAGCGTGGCAGTCGCGGTGGGGTACACCGCGCAGGTGTACGCCATGGACGGCCCCAGAATCCAGCGGTAGAAGCGGTTGGACACGTCGTAGTGATGGGAGATGGCCTTCTGGTCCCGGGACTTGGAATGGCGCCGGCCGCGCAGGCGCACCTCCTGAGCCGGCCGCGGCGGCGGCCGCAGCAGCTTCACCCCGCCCAGCTCTCGCAGCAGGCGTAGGCGCTCCCCGAGCGGCAGCTCCAGGTCCAGCCGGGCCAGGTGGGCCAGCACCGTGTAGAGATCCCCGTCGACGTCAAGCTCGCCGGTGACGTACGCCCGGGCCAGGCCGAGGTTGCCCGGTGCGGTAGCCATGTAGGACAGCGCCCGCGGCGACCGGATATCGATGCCGACCTCGCTGTCGGGTGGGCCGGCGTGGCTGCCGTCGAACACCCGCAACGCCACCCCGCTGGTTCCGTCTCCGAGCACCCGCTCGAGAGCTTGCGCATGCCCCACGTCGACTCCTTCAGGACGGCCGCACACACTTGTCGTACAGGTCGGGCAACCGCCCGTCCTTGTCGTAGGCGTGCTTGATGGCACGGTAGGCGGCGCCGTTGTAGCGCCGCCAGAACTCCTCCGCCGGGTAATGCACCGTGGAGTACAGCGACTTGTGGCCACCAAGCGCGGCCACCGCGTCCTCGATCAGCCGGTTGTGGAACCCATCGGGCTGCTCCGGGCGCAGCGGCACGCTTGACCAGAACCCCACGTTGACGTACAGCTGGCCCGGTTCCAGCGGATACAGCGGCCAGGCCCGCGACGACCGCAGCAGCAGCGGGCAGAGCCACAGCGGGGTGATGCCCACCTCACGGTGGAACAGGTCGAGGAACTCCGCCGCCCGGGCCACCGGTACCTCGACGTCCTGGACCACCGCCTCCTCCCTCGGACGCCCGCGCAGGCGAGCCGCCAACGCGGTGAGCCGGTACCGGCGATCGAAGGCCACCAGGCGGCGGTACACATCGGAGCGGCGGTACCGGCGCGGCCACAACCGGCGCACCAGCGGCCGCTGCACGCCCAGCGCCCGCGAGCACCAGAACCAGTCGGTGTCCCACCGCCACAGGTAGTCCCGCACCGTCAGGTGATCGACCTCGCGCTCCTGGATGGACCGGTAGTACACGGCCATTCCGGTGTAGTCGCTCACTGCCGGCGCCCGGTCGACGAAGGTGCCCAGCGTCAGGTACTGCTCTTCGGGCGCGAACACCGTGCCGTCGACGAAGTCCACCGGCTCACCGCCGTACTCGCCGGCGGCACACACCGCCGCCATCGCGGCGAGGCAGCCCTCCGCCGTACCGAAGCGCAGGTGCCGCAGCCGGACGTACGGCCGAACCGGCTCCAGGTCGATCCTCAGCCGCAACGCGTAGCCGACAGTGCCGTAGGAGTTGGGGAAGCCGCGGAACAGGTCCGCATGCTCGTTGTCAGCAGTAGCGAGGACCACCCGCCCGTCGCCGGTGAGGATCTCCATCTCGCGGACCGACTCGTGCGGGAGCCCGTTGCGGAACGACGAGGACTCGATGCCCAGCCCGGCGACGGCACCGCCCAGGGTGATGGTCTTCAGCTGCGGGACCACCAGCGGCATCAGGCCGTGGGGCAGGGTAGCGTCGACCAGCCGCTCGTAGGTCACCATGCCCTGCACGTCCGCCGTCCGCGCCTGCGGATCGACGGCCAGCACCTGGTCGAACCGGCTCACGTCCAGTCCCCGCTCGCGCTCGGACGGCCGGAAACGAAACAGGTTCGATGTCCGCTTGGCCAGCCGCACCGGCACGCCGGGTGGCACCTCGGCGTACGCCGCCTGCAACGCTTCCACGGCGCGCGCATGCACCGCGTACCGCTGACCGTCTGACCGTACGGCACCGTACGACGCCGGATGCGACCGAGGCTTTCCCATGCTGGCAAACTACCCCGTGACGGCGGCGTGTCCTACAGCTCGGCTGGATCAGTGGTGACTCCCCGATGAGTGTGGGCCGCTGCTGAGATCGACAACCAGGACGTTCCAGGGCTTGGTCGGCGTCGACATCAGCATCACCGCGCGCTGCCCTCTCGGATGACCCGCAACTCGGACGCGGAGCCAACGGGCAACGCCGGGATCTGGAGGTCCTCGCCGGTGACCAGGTGCCGTGCCCGTAGCTGCGATGCACCGTCCACATTGACCATCCAAACCAACACGCCGCCGGCACCCGGCAGGGCCACCTCCTCGACGTCCCAGTCGGGTGTGTCCAGCCACGACAGATGTCCGGTCACCGCATCCAGCACACCCAGACCCGTGATGTCGCGCTCGAGGTCGCTCATCACGAGGATGCCCGACCCGTCTGGCAGCCACGGCCCCGGGTCGGTGGTTGCTCCCCGCCAGTCGACCATCGTCAGCCTCCGCCGGATGGCGTGACGTGTAGCGGGGTGCGTTGTGGGGTACCCGCGGATAGGGTCGCCACGGTATGCGCCGCGAGGGAGGCCCCGGTGAGCGACCCGTCAACGGTTGATCAGCTTGACGCAGGTGATCATGCCTGTGTCACCTTCTCTGACGGTGAGGAGCGCCTGGACATCGTGGCGGCCTTCGTGCTTGACGGTCTGCGGAGCGGCCAGCGGGTGCTGTGCCTGACCCAGGCGTTGGCCCCTGACGCGCTGAGCACGGCGATGCACCGGCGAGGCCTGCCGGTGGACCGCGCGGCGCGCCATGGCCAGTTGACCGTCCTCCGCAGCAGCGAGGTGTTCCTCGCGGGCGGACGGTTCGCCGCCGACCGCACGCTGGCGGCCTTGTCCGCCCACATCGACCAGGCGGAGCGGCAAGGCTACGACGGGTTACGGGTGGCCTCGGACATGGGATGGGCGTTGGGACCGGTGTCCGGGGTGGAGCGGCTCATGGACTATGAGGGACAGGTCGGACGGCTGCTGGCAGACCGCCGCGCGACTGCTGTCTGCCAGTACGATCGCAACGGCTTTGACCCGGTCAGCCTGGCCGGCGTCACAGCCGCCCACCCGCGCACCGTGGCGGCGGTCGTCTACCACGAGGATCCGGTCGTACGGATCTGCCGCCAGCACGTCCCGCCGGGTGTGCGCCTGGCCGGCGAGCTCGACGGCAGCCGCATCGAACCCTTGCGTCAGGCGCTCGCCGAGGCGCTGCGCCTCGACGGCAACGTACACCTCAACATGGCGCAGCTTCGGTTCATCGACGCCGCCGCGGGCGGGGTCATCGCGCAGGCCGCGTTGAGCCTGCCGCCGGCGCGGCGCATGATCGTGGTCTGCCGGCCGTTGGCCCGCAAGGTGATGCTGGCCCAGCGGGCCGACGAGATCCCCCAACTACGGCTCGTGGTCACCGATGTCGAGTAGCCACCCCGCCGGTCCCGGCCCACGCGACCCGACGATCTGTTCGCCGGCGGACCAGCCAGTGCTGGACCACCTGTTCGAGCTCAATGGTCTGGTCGCGCTGCGCTCGGCCGTGGCCGCTCATGCCGCCGCGCTCGGACTGCCCGGCACCCAATGCGACGACCTGGTGCTGCTGGCAAACGAGCTGGCCACCAACGTCATCGCACATGGCGGCGGCCGCGGCCGGCTGCTGCTATGGGTCGCCAGCGACCGCGTGTACTGCCAGGTCAGCGACCATGGACCGGGGCTGAGTCCGGACATCGCCGCCGGGCCCTCGCAGCCGCCACTGGGCGCTACCAGCGGGCGCGGACTGTGGCTGGTACGCACCCTCGCCGACGAGCTCGCCCTGCATTCCGACGCCACCGGCACCACCATCACGGCGGTCCTGCACCGGCCTGACCCGATCGTCCAACCGTAGCCGGAGCTCGACCCCCACCGACCCGTCGACGGTATGTCCGGGAGCCTGGCCCCGCCTCCCGCAGCGCGATGTTCAGAGGTCCTCAGAGCCGGTCACGATCGCGGTCGCGAGGTCGGACAAACGGTGCCTGCGGTTCCGCGCGGCGTGGCGCAGTAGGGAGAACGCCTGGTCCATGTCGATCTGGTGGCGCTCGGCGATGATCCCCTTGGCCTGTTCGATGAGGACGCGGCTGGTGAGCGCGGTCTGTAGCTGCTCGGCGAGGGTTTCGCGGCGGCGGATGGCGCGTTCCTGCAGCAGTCCGATGGTGGCGATGTCGGCCAGCGCCTGCCCGAGGCGGATGGTCTCCGGGATGAGGGCGCCGGGTTGCGTGTGGCCGGTGCGGAAGCAGTCCAGGCAGGGGCCCTCGTCCGTCTGCAGTTGAAACAGCTCCAGCAGGCGGGTCTGCTCGCTGGAGGCGGCCACCACCCGCAGGGCGTCGTGCTGGTCGGTGAGCAGGAGCCCGGCGGCTGTGATGTCGAGAAGCCCGACGCACCGGTCGGTCAGCAAGTGCAAGAAGTCGATGACGTCGAAGTCATCGACCAGGGTGTCGGCCATCTCGATGAACGCGTCGGCCAGTCGCTGCTCGCTCACGCGGCCTCCTGGCGCGCGCTGCTGAGCCGGCTGGTTCGCTCGCTTCGCTCGCTCATCATCGTCATACGCTAGCCCGGCAGTGGTGGAGTTTCGGGTACCGGGTCCGGATCGAAGCGGAGCCGCCGGTGGACGACCGTGGCGGCTACCTGGCTCAGCGGCTGGTCGTTGGCGTAGGCGAAAGCGCGTAGCCGGATGAACGCGGTCTCGACGCTGACCCCGAGCTGTACCGAGACCATGCCCGTGGCCTGGTGCACCAGGGCCTGGTCGGCGAGGGCAACGGCAGGCGGCCACGCCATCGCGGCGGTGTCGGGCTCGAGCCGGGCAGCGGTGTCGAGCAGCACCACGCCAGCGGCATGCGCGAACACCAGCGCGTCAGCCAGCTCGTCGGGGTCCAACAGGCCGGGCTGGGCCCGGTACAGGTCGATAGCGCCCAACCGTAGGTGGCCGAGCCGCAGCGGCAGGGCGAACATCGCGGTTGCCCCGCAGCGCAGCGCGGCCGGGGTGAACGCCGGCCAGCGCGTCTCGTAGCCGGTCGCGCGGAGATCTGCGACCAGGACCGGCCAACCGGTGGTGAAGGTGTCCACGCACGGACCCTCGCCGAAGGTGAGCTGGAGCTCCTCCAGCTCGGTGGCCGTCCGATCGGTCGCGTACATGGTCTCCCGCAGGATCGGGCTGACCATGATGCTCAGGCCCACCCCGTCGACCCCGACCCGGGCCACGGCCGCGGCGCAGACGTGGGTGACCGACGGGCGCCTTCCTTCCGCCTGCTGCCCTACCGAAGCCCAGACGCGGACGGCGCGATCATCGCTCATCGTCATCTCGGCTCGGGCTGCGGCCGACATCGTGCAGGTAGCGCACGGCCTGCCGGTACGAGCCGAAGAGGCTGCTGTCTACATAGGGCAGCCCATGCTGGCGACAGTACGCCCGGATCAGCGGCTGTGCCCGCCGCAGCGACGGGCGCGGCATGCTCGGGAACAGGTGGTGTTCGATCTGGTAGTTCAGCCCGCCGAGCAGGAAGTCCACCAGCCGGCCGCCATGCACGTTCCGCGAGGTCAACACCTGCCGGCGCAGGAAGTCGCTGTCATCGTCTGCGGACAGCATCGGCATGCCCTTGTGGTTAGGGGCGAAGGAGCAACCGAGGTACACCCCGAACAGGCCCTGCTGGACCACGACGAACACCAGCGCCCGCAGCGGCGAGAGGACCAGCATCACTGCGCCGAGGTACGCAGCAGCATGCACCCCCAGCAGCAACCCCTCCTGTACCCGGTGCCGGTAATCGGGGCGCATCAGTGCCTGGACGCTGGCCACGTGCAGGGCGAGCGCCTCCAGCAGCAACATCGGGAAGAACAGGTAACCCTGATGGCGGGCCATGAACCGGCTGAACCCGCGCCGACCCGCGACCTGGTCGGGAGTCCACACGATGGTCTCGCCGGTGATGTCCGGGTCGAGGCCCTTGGTGTTGGGGTGGGCATGGTGGCGGCGGTGCTTGTCGTTCCACCAACCGAAGGCCATCCCGATGCCGAGGTTTCCCAACAGCAGGCCGATCACGTCGTTGGCCCGCCGCGACCGGAAGATCTGCCGGTGACCGGCGTCGTGGCCGAGGAAGCCGGCCTGGGTGAAGGCAACGGCCAGGAACGCGGCGGTCGCCAGCTGCCACCAGGAATCTCCAATGAGGACAAACGCGAGCCACCCGGCGGCGAACAGGACCGCGGTGATAGTGATCCGTACCGCGTAGTAGCCGGGCCGGCGGTCGAGCAGGCCGGCCGCGCGTACCCGGGTCAAGAGCTCGGCATAGTCGCTGCCGGCCCGGCGCGGCCGGCGGAGGGGCGGGGCGATGGTGAGTTGGGCGGTACTCAAGATCCCTCCCGGCGATCGCGGATGATGCGTCGCCGGGGTCTGGGGCAACAGTGATTCGAGCATACCCGTACCGCCGTCGCGCCGCAGTCGCGCCGTTGGGACGCGGGCGTGCTAAGGTCGACTTGTTGCAGTTGTGGTTCCCAGTACCCTGAGCGCCTGTGGCTGTCTGACCCCAGGCGCTTCGGCTTGTCCAGGCTTTCTCGGACGGGTGATCATCGACGCGACCGGACCCGCACGGTGCGGGCTCCGACACACCGGTCCGCAAAGGAGTAGTAGGACATGGCTACCGGTACGGTCAAATGGTTCAACGCCGACAAGGGTTTCGGCTTCATCACCCCGGACGGCGGCGGCAAGGACGTCTTCGCGCACTTCTCGGCGATCGCGTCCAGCGGCTACCGCAGCCTGGAAGAGAACCAGCGAGTGGAGTTTGACGTCACGCAGGGGGCGAAGGGCCCGCAGGCCGACAACATCCGCCTGATCTGATCACGTGTAGATCGACGCCCGTTCGCTTCAATCTACATCGCGGTCAGCAACCGCCTTCGGTCCTCCCGGCGATGCTATACGGTCGCTGTTCACCGCGGGTCGGCACCATTGTGGTTCATCACCCTGCATCCACTCCTCGGTCGCCTGGCCCCGGCTCCGCGTCGTCGTCGACATCGACGAGGTCGTCGGGAGCGATCCGAAGCGTCTGCAGCAGCCCTGCGTGCCGACCGGTCTCGAACTCGTCCGGCAGGTCTCGCTCGACCCAGTCGGCTCGGTCCGACTGGCCCCTCGATCGCAGAATACGGATCAATTGTCGCTTGTGGACCAGCATGTTGTTCCTTCCGGATCACCTCGTTGTTCAACAGCCGAGCGATGTAGCGCCGTACAGGGGCCCCGGTGGCCTGGCGATGACCAGCCGGTCAGCTATTGACGGCGGCCCGGAGGGTCTCCGGCCCATGAGCACCGGGCGCGCTCCTCGCCGCCCGGACACTGGTGTCGAGGCCACCGATATCCACGACGCGCCGTGTGCGGTGGCGGCCACCTCCCGATGATTGCTTCAGCCTACCTGGTCCAGGTACGAGGTTCCGGCATCGCTCGGCTCCCCTTGTCACGCACCGCCGCCCGCTACCGCCATCACAAGCTGGAGGAAGGCCGCGACGCCGCTTGACAGCCGGGTTCGGGCGGTCAGCTCTCGCCGCCGATGTCGGCCTGGTAAGCCTCGTAGAACAGGTCCGAGTCGCGCTGCCGCTGGCGGCTGAGCCGCGCCAGCAACGCCGCGCCCAGGTCGCGAACGCGGTCGACGTGGACAGCGCCTTCCGGTCCACGAATAGTGGCCAGCAGGGTGTCGACAAGAGCCATGATCCTCATCTGCTCCCGGATGAGGTCGTCGACCGCATTGGACAGTCGCGGTGCAGCTGCGAGGAGGCCAGGGTACAGCCCTTCCGTGCCTTCGCCGACACGAAGGTGCTCGCCAAAGTCCGCGGAGAGCCCTGCAAGCGCGACGCGGACGCATTCGGCCCACATCTCGCGCTTGCCGTTCGCGGGCCGGGCCAGCGCCTGGCCCACCGCACTGATCGACTCGTGCAAGTCGATCCGGCGCCGTTCGGGATCCGCGAGATCGTCCGTCACCGAAACTCTTCCAAGCCTGGCTTGACGCCGATCGCTCGCTCGCAGCCGCTGGCTGATGGGGTCACCGGACGCACAGAGCGTGGTTCCGTCCAGATACCGGTCACCGGAGGAGTCGTCACCATAATCAACATCTCCGGCCATCGAGTGATCCACGGCCGGGGACGGCGACGGCTTGGACGCCGGCGCGCGAGGTGTACTCGGCATCCTCAGCGTCGCACTTGTCGCCGAAACTCGATAGCGCGCAGATGCGGGCGCCGCGCCTCGCGCGACCGGGCGCAGCAAGGCCAGCTGGCCCCGGTGGACACCGGGGCCAGCGACATCGGGTCGCTCAACGGGTGGTACTGAACTGGAAGACCGTGGTGGTCTGGTAGAGCTGGCCGGGCCGTAGCACGGTCGACGGGAAGTTGGGGTGGTTGGGCGAGTCCGGGAAGTGTTGGGTCTCCAGCGCGAACCCGTCGCTCTGCCGGTACATCCGGTGGCTGGTGCCAACGAGCGTGCCGTCGAGGAAGTTGCCGGCATAGAACTGGATTCCCGGCTCGGTGGTGAGCACGGTCAACACCCGACCGCTGCGCGGCTCGGAAACCCGCGCGGCGACCACGAGCGAGGTGGTGTCGCGCCGGTTGAGTACCCAGTTGTGGTCATAGCCGCGACCGATGACCAGCTGGGGGAAGGCGTCGCGGATCCGGGCGCCGATCGCGGTGGGCCGGGTGAAGTCCAGCGGAGTACCGGCCACCGGTGCGATCTCGCCGGTGGGAATCAGCGTCGGGTCGACCGGTGTGTACCGGTCGGCGTTGAGGAACAGCCGGTGGTCGTACGTGTCGCCGGAACCCTCGCCAGCGAGGTTGAAGTAGCTGTGGTTGGTCAGGTTGACCACTGTCGCCTTGTCGGTTGTTGCCCGGTACTCCATGCGGATCTCGTTGCTTCTGGTCAGCGTGTAGGTGACCGTCGCCGATAGCGTTCCGGGGTAGCCCTGGTCGCCGTCGGGACTGGTGAACTTCATGACCAGGCCGACCTCGCCCCCCCGGCGGAAGGGCGTCGTGGCCCAGATGTGCTTGTCGAAGCCGACGGTTCCGCCGTGCAGGCTGTTCGGCGGGTTGTTGATCGGCAGGTGGTACACGACACCGTCGAGGGTGAAGGTACCCAGGGCGATCCGGTTGGCGTACCGGCCGGTGATGCAGCCGAAGTACGGGCTCTTGGCCACGTAGTCGGCGAGGTTGTCGAAGCCGAGCGCGACGTTGGCGGTGTGACCGCGCCGGTCCGGTACCTCGATGGACTGCAGGATGCCGCCATAGGTCAGCACCCGTACGCGCATGCCGTTGCCGTTGGTCAAGGTGAAGCGGTCGACCTGGCCCTCGGCAGTGGAGCCGAAGGGCTCCTTGACGATCGACGGTGCCCCTCCGGCAACCGATCGATCCGTGGCGATGCCGAATGTCGCCACCGCAAGCAGCAGGACGACACCGGCTCGGCGCAGACTAGTCGAAATGTGGGCTGGGCGCATGGCAATAGCCTCCCCTGGGCACGCGACCTTCCCGTTCCTGTCTCGATTCCGACGCTAACGTTGGTGCCGATAGCTGTCAATGTAGGGTTTTGACGTCAGCTGCATTCGTCTGTCCCTAGTGGACGGTCAGGCGGAACGCAGCTCGCTGACGACGTCGGCGAGCATGCCGATTCCTTCCGCGATGACGCGCTCGTTGAGGGTGGCGTACCCGAATATCAGGCCGCCTCTGCCCGGCGAGGAGATGCGGTACGGCGCGACGCCGTAGACCCCCAGACCCCGTCGGGCTGCGGCGTTCACCACCGTGGTCTCGTCGAGGTCCGGCGGCAGCCAGGCGACGAGGTGCAGGCCGGCGGAGACCCCGGCCGGCTCCAGGTCGGGTACTCGATCCCGCAGCGCCTTCAGGAGCGCGTCCCTGCGCCGCCGGTAGATCGGCCGCATGCGTCGCAGATGCCGGTCGAACTCGCCGCGGGCGAGGAAGTCGGCGAAGGCGAGCTGGTCGAGCGCGGATGAGCCGCGGTCCGCGGCGATTTTCGCGGCGGCGACGCCGTCTACCAGGTGGCGAGGTACGACGAGCCATCCGAGTCGCAGCCCGGGGGCGAGGGTCTTGCTGGCGGTGCCCGCGTAGACCACCTGGTCTGGGGCGAGGCCCTGCATGGCTCCGATCGGGGCCCGGTCGTACCGGTACTCCGCGTCGTAGTCGTCTTCGATGATCACCGCCCCGCGCCGCCTGGCCCATTGGACTATTGCGGCTCGGGACTCGGCCGACAGCATGCCACCGGTCGGCCACTGGTGTGACGGGGTCAGGATGACCGCGTCGGCGTCGCTGCGGGCGAGCAGGTCGACGCGCATGCCGTCGTCCTCGACCGGAACACCGATCACGTCAACGCCGACCGATTCGGCGATCGGGCGGGCGTCGTCGCAGGAGGACGGGTCTTCGATGGCGAGCCGCTTCGCCCCGGTCTTCGCCAGTACCTGGACGAGCAGGACGATCGCCTGCGCGTACCCGTTACAGATCACGATGTTGTCGGGCTCGGCCGCGGTGCCGCGAACGCGGTTCAGGTAGTCGGCGAGTGCCTCGCGCAGCTCGGGGACGCCGCGGCCGTCGAGGTAGCCGAGCCGGTCGCCGGGCGCCTCGGTGAGAACCGTGCGGAGCGAGCGTAGCCACGCGGCCCGTGGGAAGTTGACCACGTCGGCCCGGCCGTAGCCGAAGTCGATGTGTGGCGCCGGCGGGGGAGCCGGTCGAGGTGGCGCCGGTGCCGGTTGCGGGGCGATGGCGACCTGCGTGTACCCACCGGTCCGGCTGGTCAGGTAACCCTCGGCAACCAGCTGCTGGTACGCCTCGACGACCACGCCGCGGGCGACTCCGAGGTCCGCGGCCAAGGTCCGGGTGGGCGGCAGCGAGGTGCCGAACCCAAGTCGCCCCGAACGGATGCCTTCACGGACCGATGCTTCGATCTGCCGGTGCAGCGGGACTTGGGCGTCACGGCGGAGCGCGACGAGAAGGTCAGCCGCGAGATGAGAATTGGTCCTCGACCCGGCCATCAGATCGGACCTTATCGGGAGTACCGATTCCTGTCACGCTCGCAGCTATGACAACCTCAGCGGCGAACCGCATCCAGAACCGGCTGGATGGACAGCTGCTCCTGCCGGGCGACTCGGGATACGACGAGGCGCGCAGGGTCTGGAACGGGATGGTGGACCGGCGACCGCGGATGATCTTCCGCTGCGCGAGCGTTCGCGACGTGGTGACCGCGGTGCGTACCGCGCGGGAGCGGGACCTGGAGATCGGCGTACGGTGCGGTGGTCACAGCGTGCTCGGCCTGGCCGTGCCCGACGACGGCCTGATGATCGACCTCACCCCGATGGGCGGGGTCCGCGTCGACCCCGCGCGGCGTCGGGCATGGGTGCAGGGCGGCGCGCTCCTCGGCGTCCTCGACCGCGCGGCGCAGCGGCACGGCTTGGCCACGACCGCGGGGAACGTCTCGCACACCGGCGTCGGAGGACTCACCCTGGGCGGGGGCATGGGCTGGCTCGCCCGGCAGTACGGCCTGGCGTGCGACAACGTCGTGTCGTTTGAGATGGTGACCGCGGACGCAGCCGTGGTGCGCGCGAGCCAAGAGGAGCACGCGGACCTGTTCTGGGGCCTGCGCGGCGGTGGTGGCAACTTCGGTGTGGTCACCGAGTTCGAGCTCCAGCTCCACCCGGTGGGGACGCGGACGCTGGTCGCCGAGTACAAGTTCCCACTCGCGCAGAGCCCGCGGGTGCTTCGCGAGTGGCGGGATCTGAACGCGCAGGCGCCACGACAGGCCACCTTCACCGCCGACATCGGAAGCGATGGCCTGCTCACCGTCGGGTTCGTCTGGGTCGGCGACCCGGACCGGAGCCGGGGACTGCTCCCGGCCATGCGCGCTCTCGGTCGCCCGGTGGCCGAGCACGTGTCCGAGCCGTCGTACCTCGAGCTCCAGCGGCGCGAAGACACCATCGAACGGCACGCGGTTCGCAGGTACTGGAAAGGGCACTACCTGCGACAGTTCCCAGACGCGGCGATTGAGGCGTTCCTGCTGCGCGGCACTGCCGACGGTCGCGGCGAGAACCTGCCCAACGTTGGGCTTCAGGCGTACGGCGGCGCGATCGCCGAGGTACCCGATCAGGACACGGCATTCAGCCACCGGGACACGGTGTTCGAGTTCATCGCCGCGGCCCACTGGACCGAACCCGCCGAAGACCAGGCCCGGATAGCCGCCGCGCGGCGCTGCGCCGCGGGGCTCGACCGGTTCGCCAGCGGGGTATACGTCAACGTGCTCAGCGACGAAGGCGCGGAGGGTGTACGGCGCGCGTACGCACCCGACAAGCTGGCCAGGTTGACCGCGGTCAAGGACGCGTGGGACCCGGACAACGTGTTCCACCTCAACCACAACATCCGGCCCAGCGGCCAATGAGCCTCTTGTCGGTGGTCAATCAGTCGCGTCGTGCACCGATATCGCATGGAGAGCTCGCGTACCTACGGCAGCCCGGCCTTCGAGCTGTCTGCGGTCCGCGGCTGACCCGATACGACCCGCTGGAGCGTGTCGAGGGTGGCGCCGATCGCCGGGCGGGCGGTGGCGCTTGTTCGCCAGAGGGCGAAGATGCGGCGCGTCGGGAGCGGGTCGATGGGTACGAACCGAACCGATGGCGGCGCGGGTTCGCGGCCCAGCCGCGGGATCACGGCGGCGCCCAGGCCGGCCGCGACCAGCGCCAGCTGGGTGGAGTGCTCCGACGCGGTGTGCAGGATGCGTGGCTGCGCACCGTGCGCGGCCAGCGTGCGGGTGAGCCAGTCGTGGCAGATCTGGCCGGTGCTCCAGCTGATCCAGTCGTCGCTGGCGAGCTCGGTGATGGTGACGCGGTCCCGGCCAGCAAGCGGGTGATCGACCGGCAGCGCCACGTCGAACGGGTCGTCCAGCAGGTGTAGCCGCGACAGGCCGTCGGGAACGGTCAGCACATCGTCGGCCCAGTCCTGAACGACGGCGACGTCGAGGAGGCCGCGCCGGAGCGCCGGGATCGCCTCGTGCGGCTCCTGCTCCGACAGCGACACGGACAGGCTCGGATACCGCGATCGCAGGTTCGTCAGCACGCCGGGCAGCAACCCGCGCGCGGCGGTGGCAAAGGCGGCGATGGTGAGGGTCCCGGCGACCGCACCGCGATGTTCGGCAACGCGGGCCTCCACCCGCTCGACGTGGGTCAGCAGGTCGCTGGCGTGGTGGGCGAGCAGCGTGCCCGCCTCGGTCAACCGGATGCCCCGACCCTGCCGCTCGACCAGCCGCTGGCCAACCTCCCGCTCCAGCCGCGCCACCTGCTGCGAGACGGCCGAGGTGGTGACGTGGAGGGTACGCGCCGCGCCGCCGACGGACCCGGTCGTCCACACCGCGTGCAGCACGCGCAGCCGCTCCAGGTTCAACACCTTAGAGATGCTACGCAATCTGGTCGACGAAGTGTCACTTGTCCTAATGAGTAGTTCGGCACAGGGTGGGAGAGGACGCAAGTCCCCACACCGTTCGAGGAGAACCTGTGCTGACTCTGGAAGACACCACCACCTTCACCATCGGCGGCGACCTGCCGGTCCGTCGGCTCGGGTTCGGGGCCATGCGGTTGACCGGCCGGCCGGCCCGGCTGGACCGGTCCACGGCGATCGCGATCGCCCGGCGTGCGGTCGAGCTCGGCGTCAACTTCATCGACACCGCCGACTCGTACGACCTCGGCACCAACGAGGAGCTGCTCGCCGACGCGCTGCACCCGTACCGGCCGGGCGTGGTGATCGCCACCAAGGGAGGGCAGGTCAACCTCGGTCGCGAGTGGATCCCGCTCGGCCGCCTGGAGTACCTGCGCCAGCAGGCCGAGCTGAGCCTGCGCCGGCTGCGGCTGGACCGGATCGATCTCTACCAGCTGCACCGGATCGACCCGACGGTGCCGCTTGCGGATCAGATCGGTGCACTACGACGTCTTCAAGACGAG
>WNFZ01000155.1_pt1 | contig 60401 bp, 48 predicted proteins | sample 5400081 | NCBI WGS metagenome assembly WNFZ01 (sample SAMN13153365, study PRJNA577476) | soil metagenome | isolation source: 80 cm soil or saprolite under grassland replicate 1 | place: USA:California | collected 2016-06-15
AGTTCCTTCTCGAGCTCCTCGCGGGCGAACTCGCTGCGGGAGCCGGCTGGGGATTCGCGCATGTCCCAGGCCTTTCAGGGTTATTCGCGGCGTCTAGGAATCTTGATCGCTCTGACAACTATGACGTGCCCACGTCAATTCACCCCCTTGAATACGGGAGGCTCCTTGGTCGCGACTTACGTGTCAAGGGCATGGCGGACACTCCGGTCCCGCGGCTACGCAGTACGCGAGGGTTGCCAGCGACGCGAACGAAACACCAGAATGCATTGCTGATGCGCTAGCTCGGAGGACCCATTCCCATGGCTGACGTCGCGACCGTAGGCAGGCGGTCGGGTCCGCCGCGACACCAGCGGCAGGCGCCATCGACGCTGTGGCGCAACTACATCGCAGTCGGCGCCGTCCTCGCGCTCGCGTACCTGGTGATCCCCGCGCCGCACCTCCCGCTGCAGGTGCTGGTCTTCAAGGTCCTCCTCTACGGCAGCGTGAGCGCGTCCGCGGTGGTGTTCATGGTGTTCGGCGTGCGCCGCCACCGCCCCGCCAACACGGCACCCTGGCGGGCGCTGATCGCCGCCCAGGTCATCTACCTGGCGGCGGACCTGACCTTCTACACGCTGCACTTCCTGGTCGGCTCGGACGCCTACCCGTCGGCGGCCGACGCCCTCTACCTCGGCCACTACCCGTTCGTGATCATCGGCGTCCTGCTGCTGGTGCGCAGCCGGACCAGGGGCAGCGACTTCGGCAGCCTGCTCGACGCGGCGATCATCGCCACCGGCTTCGGCGTGCTGTCGCTGGTGTTCCTGATCGAGCCGAACGTCGATACCGAGGGGATGCCCCTGCTCGCGCGGCTGGTCTCGGCCGCCTATCCGGTGATGGACGTGCTGGTCCTGGCTGCGGCCGCCCGCCTGGTAGTCGGCGCCGGCCCACGCCAGACGGCGTTCTACCTGTTCACGGCGAGCCTGGTGGTGCTGCTGGCCACCGACACCGCCTACGCCTACGCCCAGACCAACGGCCTCTACCAGATCAACAGCCTCTCCGGGAAGCTGCTCGACGCCGGCTGGCTCACCTTCTACCTGCTGCTCGGCGCCTCCGCCCTGCACCCGTCGATGCGCACCATGGTGGAGCGCGACCTGCGCACGCGTTCCCGCATCGGCTCCGGCCGCCTGCTGTTCCTGGCCGGCGCGGTGCTGCTCGCGCCGATGGCGGTCGTTCTGGAGAACCTCCGCGGGGAGCACGGCGACACGGCCTTGATCGCGGTCATCTGCGGCATCCTGTTCGCGGGGGTGGTCTACCGCATGTCCGGCCTGGTCCGCGAGGTAGAGAGCAGCTCCGCCCAGCTCCGCGAGCGCAGCGGCATGCTGCAGTCGACCCTGGGCGAGCTGGAGAAGGCAGAGGCCGACCGCACGCACCTGCTCGACAAGACCATGCGCGGAGCGGAGCAGGAGCGCACCCGGCTCGCCGCCGAGCTGCACGACGGGCCCATCCAGCGGCTGACCGCGCTCGGCTACCAACTCGAGCAGGCGGCCCTCACCCTCAGGCGCGGCGACGAGCAGCGCGCCAAGCTACTGCTCGGCACCGCCCAGCGGGGCCTGCGCGGCGAGGTCGACGAGCTGCGCGGGCTGATGACCACGCTGCGGCCGCCGGTGCTCGACGAGCGCGGGCTGGCGCTCGCCCTCACCGACGAGCTCGACACCTTCGAGCGGGACACCGGCATCGTCTGCACGCTGCAGTCCCACCACGACGCCCGGCTCGAGCCAGAGGTCGAGACGGTGCTGTACCGGGTGGTCCAGGAGGCGCTCGCCAACGTGGCCAAGCACGCCAACGCCCACCACGTCTGGATCTACCTGCGCACCGAAGACGACCAGGTCGACATGCACGTGCGCGACGACGGCGACGGCTTCGACGCCGGCAGGGTCGGCGGCATGGTGGACAACGGCCACTTCGGCCTGGCCGGCATGCGCCACCGGGTCGAGATGGCGGCGGGCAGCTACCACCTGCTGTCCGCCCCCGGCAGGGGGACCTCCATATTCGTGCAGGTTCCACGGCGACGGGTGTCGGCATGAACGGCGTCAACGGCGACCCCGAGCCGCTGGCCGAGTCGGTGCGCGTCCTGGTCGTCGACGACGTCCCCGAGGTCAGGAACAGCCTCGCGCAGCTCCTCGACGAGCTCGGCCTCGAGGTCGTCGGCGTGGCCGCCGACGGCATCGAGGCGCTCGAGCTGGTCGTCGCGACCATGCCCCAGGTCGTGCTCATGGACCTGCGCATGCCGCGCATGGACGGGGTCGAGGCGACCCGCCAGATCGTCGCCGAGCATCCCGACGTCGCCGTGCTGATGCTGTCGGCCTACGGCGACGAGTCGCTGGTGATCGACGCGCTGATGGCCGGCGCCCGCGGCTACCTGCTCAAGCCCGCCCCGGCCTCGGAGCTGGTCGAGGCCATCGGCGGGGTCGCCGGCGGCCAGGCCCGCCTCGCGGGCCAGGTCACCCGGCCGCTGCTCGACCGGCTGGTGGAGGCGCTCAACCGCGAGCACAAGACCAGGCAGGCCGCCGAGGAGGCCCGGCGCACCAGCGAGCAGCTGCTGCGGCACCAGCAGCAGTTCGCCACCGTGGCGGCGCACGAGCTGCGCACGCCGGTAACCGCCCTGCTGCTCTCGCTCGGGACCCTGCAGCGGCTCTGCTCGCAGGACCGCATGACCGTGCAGGAGCTCGACATGCTGAACGTCTGCATCCGCCGGACTCGCCGGCTCGCCCGCCTGGTCGAGGACCTGGTCCTGGTTGCGGAGGACGCCAGCGGCGGCATCGCGGTCAGCCCCACCACGATCGACGTTGGGCAGGCCATCAGCGGCGTGGTCGCCGACCTCGACCACCTCGGCGCCGACCGGGTGCGCGTCAAGGCCGAGCCGGGCCTGCGCGCTTGGGCGGACAGCGACCGGCTGATGCAGGTGCTCACCAACCTGGTGCGCAACGCCCTGCAGTACTCGCGGCCCCACGCCCCGATCGAGGTGGTTGCGGCCGCCGCCGACGAGGTGGTGCAGATCTCCGTCTCCGACCACGGCCCCGGCATTCCTCCCGACCGGCTCCCCGAGCTGTTCGACCGCTTCGGCGAGCGCAACGCCGGCCAGGCCGGCCTCGGGGTCGGCCTGTGGATCGTCCGCGAGCTACTCACCGCGATGCACGGCAACGTCTGGGTGGAGAACAACGACCAGGGCGGCACGACCTTCTGGGTCACCGTGCCGGCCGCGCACGGCTCCGACCAACGCCAAGCCCGGGCGAACTGAGCGCGCCGTCGCCACCGTGCGCCGCTTCCTGGAGGGGCCGGTCAACTTCATCGACACCGCCGCCGGCTACGGCGACGGGGAGAGCGAGCGCTGCACCAGAGCGGGAGGACGAGCATGAGCGAGCAGCCGGGCCTTGCCGAGGTCCAGGAGAGCGGGGCGCGGGACGGCCTCCTGCGCTTCCCCGAGGGGTTCGCCTGGGGGGCCGCGACGGCGAGCTATCAGATCGAGGGCGCGGTGGCCGAGGACGGCCGCGGCCCGTCGATCTGGGACACCTTCTCGCACACCCCCGGCGCCGTGGTCGACGGCCACACCGGCGACGTCGCCGACGACCACTACCACCGCTACCGGCAGGACGTCGGCATGCTCGCGGAGCTGGGGGCCAGCCACTACCGCTTCTCGATCGCCTGGCCACGGCTGCAGCCGGAGGGCCGCGGCAGGCTCAACCCGGCCGGCGTCGACTTCTACAGCCGACTGGTCGACGCGCTGCTCGAGCAGGGGATCGAGCCGTGGGTGACGCTGTACCACTGGGACCTGCCGCAGGCGCTCGAGGACGCGGGCGGCTGGCCGCAGCGGGACACCGCGCCGCGCTTCGCCGACTACGCCGCCGCCGTCCACGAGCGGCTCTCGGACCGGATCCGCCACTGGACGACGCTCAACGAGCCGTGGTGTTCGGCGCTGCTCGGCTACGCGGCGGGCGTGCACGCGCCTGGCCGCACCGAGCCGGCGGCGGCGCTGCGCGCCGTCCACCACCTGCTGCTCGGCCACGGGCTCGCGCTGCAGGCGCTGCGCGCCCAGGACGCGAGCAGCACCCTCGGCATCACCCTGAACCTGTTCCCGGTCGATGCGGCCGGCGACAGCGCCGCCGACGCGGACGCCGCCCGGCGCATCGACGGGCTGGCCAACCGGCTGTTCCTCGACCCGGTGCTGCGCGGGCGCTACCCGGCCGACGTGGTGGAGGACACCCGCGGCGTGAGCGACTGGGCGCACCTCCACGACGGCGACGAGGCGACCATCGGCACGCCGCTCGACGTGCTCGGCGTGAACTACTACTTCCGCCACGTGGTGCGGGCGGGGAGCGCCACCACGGCCGCCGGGCCGTCGCCGTGGGTGGGCACGAGTGGCGTCGAGTTCGTCTCCCGCGGGCTGGAGCGGACCGAGATGGGCTGGGAGGTGGACCCGAAGGGCATCTACGACGTGCTGCTCCGCGTCCACCGGGACTACGGCCCGCTGCCGCTCTACGTGACCGAGAACGGCGCGGCCTTCGCGGACGCGCCCGGCCCCGACGGGGCCGTGTCCGACCCCGCCCGGGTCCGCTTCCTCGACGGCCACTTCCGCGCGGCGCATCGGGCCATCGCCGAGGGCGTCGACCTGCGCGGCTACTTCGTCTGGTCGCTGCTGGACAACTTCGAGTGGGCGCTCGGGTACACCAAGCGCTTCGGCCTGTACTACGTCGACTACCAGACGCAGCGGCGCATCCCCAAGGACAGCGCGCGCTGGTTCGCCGGGGTCACCCGCCGCAACGGGCTCCCCGAGGACGGCCAGAACGGCGTCACAGCGCCGGCGAGACCAGGATCTTGATCTGCTCCTGCCCGTCGGGGCCGGCGAGGCGGTCGAGGCCGCACGGCACGGTGTCCTCCAGGGGGATCCGGTCGGTGACCAGCTCACCGGCGCGCAGCTCACCGGAGACGAGCAGCCGGACCGCGCGCGGGAAGTCCGACCCGACCAGGTGACTCATCGTGCCCATCAGGGAGATCTCCCGCAGGGCGAGCTGGGCCAGGTCGACGCTGCCTGGCGTCGCCGGAAACCCGACGACGACGATGCGGCCGCCCGGCGAGACGAGCGGCATGGCCAGGCCGACGGCCTCGGGCGCCCCGGTGCAGTCGATCACCGCCGGCACGTCCCAGCTCCCTGCGAGGCCGCGCAGCTCGTCGCTGCGCAACGTGCGGAACCCGAGCCGCGCCGCCGTGCCGAGGCGCCAGGCCGAGGTGTCGCCGAGCACCACCTCGGCGCCGTGCTCGATGCGGCTGACCTCCGCCACCGCGAGCCCGATCGTGCCGGCCCCGAGGACCAGCAGCTCCTGGCCGGGCCGGAGCGCGGCCCGGCCGACGGAACGCACCGCGACCGACACGGGCTCGGCGAGCGCCAGCACGTCGAGCCGCACGTCGGCCACCGGGGCCACCGCCATCGAGGCCGGCACGGTCAGTGCCTCGGCCAGCCCGCCAGGGGCGGAGAAGCCGATGTGGCCGAGGGTCCGGCAGAGGTTGGGGAGGCCGGCGCGGCACGCGTCGCAGGACCTGCAGGGGATCAGCCCGTCGAGCGCCACCGGCTGGCCGGGCTCGAGCCCGCGTACGCCGCGGCCGACCGCGTCCACCGTGCCGGCGACCTCGTGGCCGATGGTCACCGGCGCCGACAGCCCGGTGACCGGGTGCGGCCGCGTCGGGATCACGAACGGGCCGTGCAGGTACTCGTGCACGTCCGTGCCGCAGATGCCGCACCAGGCGACGCGCACGCGGACCTCGTCCGCGCCGGGATCGGGCGCGTCGGCCACCTGGTCGTAGCGGACGTCGCGGCGGCCGTGCCAGCGCACCGCCCTCACGACGCGACCTCGACGGGCCGGGCGAGCGGGCGCCCCTCGGAGCGGCGCCACAGCCACCAGGTGACGGCGCCGATCGGGACCGGCAGCACAAAAGTAAGCAGCCGGAACACCAGCACGGCCGCCACCACCTGCGCCCGGTCGCCACCGGCGAGCACCAGCCCGGCCGCGAGGCCGAACTCGACCACGCCGAGCCCGCCGGGGGTGATCGGGAAGGCCGAGAGCAGCCGCACCAGCGCGAACGCCGCCAGCGCCTCGACCCAGCTCACCTCCGACTCGGCGACGCCGACGTGCCGCAGGGCGAGCAGCAGCACCAGGAACAGCGACAGGTGGCTGACCAGGGTGGCGGCGGTGAGCCAGTGCCACCTGGCGCGCAGCAGCTGGACCGCCAGGGCGCGGAAGCGCACCGTGGCCTCTGACCAGGCCGGCCTGCCCTCCCGGCCGGCCAGGCGACGCGGCAGGGAGACGGCGGCGGCGCAGGCGCCGCCGATCCGGGCGGCACGCCGCTCGCTGGACAGCGCGAGCGCCAGCCCGGCGAGCGCCAGCGCGAACGCGACCACACCGATCGCCGCCACCGGCGCCAGCGCGCCGCCGGCGTCACCGGTGACCACCAGCAGGCCGACGGCGACCAGCGGCATGCCGAGCTTCAGGAAGTTGTTCCACACCCCCTGTACCAGCAGGGAGAGCGCGATCTCCGGAGGGCTGAACCCGTACGACGAGTAGAAGCGGTAGGTCACCCCGAGGCCGACCGCCTGACCGACCGGGACGAGGTTGCCGACCGCGGTCGAGGTGTGGCTCTCCAGCGCCGCCTGCCGTGGCGTCAGTCCCGGCAGGGCGACGAGCTGGGGCAGCAGGTACGAGCCCAGGTTCCAGACCGCCGCCAGGCCCAGCGTCAGCAGCTCCAGCCAGGTCATGGCGCGCAGCGTCCGCCAGACGTCGCCGACGTCCACCAGCTTCGGGAGCAGGCCGAAGAAGACGAGCGCAACCAAGCCGGCGGCGAGCACGACCCGGACGACCATCCTCCGCCGCACCCGCCACCCCCTTCTCCCAGCGACAGGCTATGGCCACGGCGCCGGCGGATCCAGACCGGGCACGGAGGCGCTATTCGAGCGGCCCGGCAGCGGTGGACCTGCTAGCCTCTCGCGCGTGACAACCGCGGGGGGACAGGGCTCCCAGGAGGAGGCGCCGCTGCGGCGCGCGCCGCAGCTCGCCGTGCTGGTCGAGGGCGGCGACCGCAAGGGGCTGCTGCACGACATGACCGCGGCGATCCTGCGCCACGGCGGCGACATCCTCTCGGTCGAGATCGTCGAGCGCGGCGAGCGCAGCGCGGTCTACTGGGAGCTGGACGGCGTCGAGGAGCCGGAGAGCCTGGAACGGGCGTTCCTCGACATCGACGTGGTCACCAAGCTGCGCCGGCTGCCGAGCATGTACCAGGTCTACGGCAAGCGGATCATCGTGGTCGGCGCCGGAGCACAGGTCGGCCAGGTCGCGCTCGGCGCCATCGGCGAGGCCGACAGGCACAACATCCGCGGCGAGAAGATCAGCGTCGACACCATCCCGATCGTCGGCGAGGAAGCCCTGGCGCGCGCGGTGCGGGCGGTGGCGAGGCTCCCCCGCGCGGTGGCGCTGGTCCTCGCCGGCTCGCTGATGGGCGGGGAGGTGACCGACGCCGTCGACGAGCTGCGCGACCGCGGCATCCTGGTGGTCTCGCTGAACATGGCCGGCTCGGTCCCCGAGCACGCCGACCTGGTGGTCACCGACCCTGTGCAGGCAGGGGTGATGACGGTCATGGCGGTGGCGAGCACCGCCGCGTTCGACGTCTCCCGGGTCAGCGGCCGCCGCTTCTAGCGCCGCCGTAGTGAGCGGACCCGCGCGAGCGCGAGCAGGCCGAACAATCCGTTGAGGACGAGCACCACCACCTGGTAGAGCAGGATCCGCGACGGCTCACCGGCGAACAGGTCGCGGACGAGCCTGACCAGGCCGATCGCCTCGCCGAACGCGATCAGGGCGGCGAGCGACCGCCACACCAGGAGCTGCCGCCGCCGCTCCAGGCTCTGCGGGTGCTCGCCGTTGCCGCGATGCTCGTACACGCCCAGGATCACCGCCCCACCCCGGGATTGGTCCCCGCCGCGCCGTGGGCCTGCGGGCACCAGCCCTCAGGCTCCTGGGTCGCCGCGGTGACGCTAGGGTACCTGAGCGCTCCCCGAACGCCGCGCCCGACGGAGGTCAGCGCCTTGCCGCCTATCGCCACGGTCGTGCGGGCCCCGGAGGTGCCACGGGTGCTCGGAGCCTCGCTGGTCCCCCTCGCGCGGCGCCGTTCCGGCCGTTGACGCCGTATCCTTTTTGTCATGGGCCGATCTGGTTTGCGCAAACTGGCCGTGGCGCTGGTGGCGACCGCCCTGGTGGCCGAGTCCGGCGTGCTCGTCTGGCAGTGGCGCAGCGCGGCGAGCAGCCGGGCGCAGGCGCGGCGGGCCGAGCGCCAGGCTGCCGAGGCGCAGCGCCGGCTGGACGACTCCCAGAGCCAGCCAGGCCAGGGCGGGCAGGGCGGCGCCGACAGCGGCGACCTGCTCGGGCAGCTCGGCGGCCTGCTCGACAACGGCGGCGGCGGCGGGCTCGACGCCCTCGGCGGCCTGCTCGGCGGTGGCGGCGACGCGGCAGCCTGCACCGAGGCGCTCGCCGGCGCCGGACAGGGAGGCGGGCTGTTCGGTGGTGGCGGGCAGGCGCCAGGCGGCGACCGGCGGGCGCAGGTCAGCGCCATCGCCAAGACCGTGCAGCAGCTGCGCGGTCTGCGCTTCAAGCGGCTGCCCGAGCCGAAGTTCCTCTCCTCCGCGGCGCTCGCCGGCCGCGTCGGCGCCTCGGTGGCGAAGGACTACCCGCAGGCCCAGGCCGACGCGGAGGGACGTGGCCTGATCGCGATCGGCGCGCTGCCGGCCGGCTCGGACCTGAAGGCGCTGCAGACCAAGGCGCTCAGCGGCTCGGTGGCCGGCTTCTACGACCCGGACACCGGGGAGCTGGTGGTCGGCAGCGGCGGCAAGCTCGGCCCCACCGAGCGGGTCGCCCTCTCCCACGAGCTGGAGCACGCCCTCGCCGACCAGAACCTGCACCTTCCGGCGGCCGCCGAGCACCCGCGGCCGGGCCAGGCCGACGCCAACCTCGGCGCCCTCGGCCTGGTCGAGGGCGACGCCACCCTGACCATGCAGCAGTACTCGCTGGCCAAGCTCGGCCTACAGGACCAGCTCTCGATGCTCTCCGAGGCCCTGCCGGCGCAGGGCAAGCTCGACCGCCTGCCCGCCTACCTCGGCCAGCGGCTCACCTTCCCGTACCTGCAGGGCATGAGCTTCGTCTGCAAGCTCTACGCGTCCGGCGGCTGGAAGAGCGTCGACCGCGCCTACGCGCGGCCGCCGACCACCTCGGCGCAGGTGCTGTTCCCCGACCGCTACGAGGCCAACGAGCAGGCGCTCGACCCGCGCGACGCGCCGGCGCCGGCGGCGCCGTGGCGGCTGGTCGGCCGGGACACCTTCGGCGCCGCCGACCTGCTGTGGCAGTTCCAGGCCCCTGGTGGCCACAAGGACCGGGCGCTGGACCGCCCGCTCGACCGGGTCGCCGCCTGGGCCGGCGGGGAGCTGGCCACCTACGCCGACGGGCCGCGCACGGGCGTCAGCCTGGCGCTGGCGCAGCGGCAAGGGTCGAGCGGCCTGTGCCAGTCCGTGCGGGCCTGGTACCAGGCCGCCTTCCCGGACGGCCGCGAGCAGGCGGCCGCGGCGGGCGAGACGATGGCCCGCCAGGGCCCCACCGGCTACGCCGTGCTGCGCTGCCCGGGCAGCGAGGCGCGCCTTGGCATCGCCCCCGACGCGGCCACCGCCCGCACGCTGGCGTCCTGACCTCGCGTCAAGGTTGCCGCGTCGCGGCCGGCCCGTCGCGCCAGGAGCGCCACAGGGCCGCGTAGGCGCCGCCGGCGGTCACCAGCTCGTCGTGCGTGCCGAGCTCGGTGATGCGCCCGCCCTCGACGACGGCGACCCGGTCGGCGTCGTGCGCGGCGTGCAGCCGGTGCGCGATCGCCACCACGGTGCGGTCGGCGAGGACCGCCGAGAGCGACCGCTCCAGGTGCCTGGCCGCCCGCGGGTCGAGCAGCGCGGTCGCCTCGTCGAGCACCAGCGTGTGCGGGTCGGCGAGCACCAGCCGCGCGAGCGCCACCTGCTGCGCCTGCCCAGGCGAGAGCGCGTAGCCGTTGGCGCCGACCTTGGTCGCCAGGCCGTCGGGCAGCGCCTCCGCCCAGGCGAGCGCGTCGACCGCGGCGAGGGCGGCGTACACGGTCGCGTCGTCGGCGTCAGGGCGGGCGAGCACCAGGTTGTCGCGCAGGGTGCCGGCGAAGACGTGGTGCTCCTGCGTCACCAGCGCCACCTGCCCGCGCAGCTCGTCCAGCGGCAGCTCGACCAGCCGGACGCCGCCGACGGTCACCGAGCCGGCGCGCGGCCCGTTGACGCCGGCGAGCAGCCGGCCGATGGTCGACTTGCCGGCGCCGCTCGGGCCCACCATCGCCAGCCGCTCCCCCTTGCGCACGCGCAGGTCGACCCCGTGCAGCACGTCGCGCCCGGCGCTGTAGGCGAAGTGCACGCCGTCGGCGACCAGCCGCTCGCCGTCCGGGCGACGGCCGGTCTCCTCGCGGTCCGCCGGCACGTTGGCGACGCCGAGCAGCCGGGCGAGCGAGGTGGCGCCGACCTGGAGGTGGTCGAGCCAGGACAGCACCCGGTCGAGTGGGTCGACGAGCTGGCGCATGTAGAGCACCACCGCGGTGACCTCGCCGAGCGTCGCCAGCCCGCGCGCGTGCAGCAGCCCGCCGGCGAGGATCGCCGTGGTCATCGGCACCACGTAGGCGCTCTCCACCACCGGGAACCAGACGGTGCGCAGGAACAGCGTGTAGCGCTCGGCCGCGTACTGCTCCCGGATGTCGCCGTCGGTGCGGCGGATGCGCCGCGGCCCGAGGCGCAGCGCGTCGATCGTGCGGCCGCCCTCGACCGTCTCGGTGATGCCGGCGGTCAGCCGCGACCATGCCGCCATCTCCCGCAGGTAGCCGGGGCGGGCACGCCTCAGGTACCAGCGCGTCGAGAACCACAGCAGCGGTGTGACCACGAAGCACGGCAGCGCCACCCGCGGCGCCACCACCACGGCCGCCGCCACCGTCAGCGCCGTGGTCACGCCGGCGATCAGCGTCTCCGGCACGGCGAAGCGCACCGACTCGGCGACCTCGTCGACGTCGCGGGTCGAGCGGGTGAGCAGGTCGCCGGTGCCGGCCTGCTCGACCGTGCCGAGCGGCAGCGCGAGCACCCGGTCGAGGAATTCCTCGCGCAGCTCGGCAAGGACCTTCTCACCGAGGACGTAGGAGGCAAGGCGCCCGGCGCGCTCCAGCACCACGTGCGCGACCAGCGCCGCCAGCACCGCCAGCGCGACCAGGTCGACGTGATGGGTGCTGGTCCCGTGGCGGACGGCGTCGACGATCCCGCCGAGCAGCGCCGGGCTGGCCAGCCCGGCGAGCGCCGCGGCGGCGTGCAGGCCGACGGTGACGGCCAGCTGGCGCCGGTGGCACCGCGCGATGGCCCGCACCTGCGCGCGCACCTGCGCCGTCGTCGCGACCGGCAGCGCGCTCATGCCTCCTCCTCTCTGGTCACGACCGCGCGGTAGCGCGGCTCGGCGTGGATCAGGTCGCGGTGGCTGCCCTCGGCGACGACCCGGCCGTCGACCACCAGCGCGACGCGGTCGACGCGGTCGAGCAGCAGCGGGCTGGTGGTGCAGACGACGGTGGTGCGGCCGTCGCGCCACGCCTCGAGCCGGTCGGCGATGCGGGCCTCGGTGTGGGCGTCGACCGCGCTGGTCGGCTCGTCGAGCACGAGGACCTCCGGGTCGGCGACCAGCGCGCGGGCCAGCACCAGCCGCTGGCGTTGCCCGCCGGAGAACGAGCGGCCGCGCTCCTCGACCTCGGTGGCCAGGCCGTCGGGCAGCGCCTCGATGGCGTCCTCGGCGGAGGCCGCGTGCAGCGCGGCGAGGATCCGCTCGGCCGGCGCCCGGCCGGTCGGGTCGAGCTCCGCGGCGAGCCGCCCGGTGAACAGCCGCGGGTCGCGCTCGCTGACGAGCACCCGCCGGCGCACCACCTCCAGCGGCAGGTCCCGCAAGGCGACGCCGCCGAGCGTCACGCCGTCGCCGTCGGCGAGCCTGCCGAGCCGGTCGGCGATCGCCGTGGCCTCCTCCGGGACGCCGGCGACGATCGCGGTCAGCTCGCCGGGGAACACGACCAGCCCGCTGACGCCGTCGACCAGCGTCGCCCCCTGCGGCGGCTCCGCCGCCGAGCCGAACTCGAGCTCGGGCTCGAGCGCGAGCACGCGGACGGCCCGGGCGGCAGCGACCAGCGCGCGGGTGAACTTGTCGGCCGCCTCGGTGACGGTCCGGACGGGGACGAGCAGGAAGGCGGCGTAGCCGTAGAAGGCGACCAGCTCGCCGAGGCTGATGCGCCCGGACACCGCCAGGCGCGCACCGAGCCAGGTGACCGCCACGACGAAGACGCCGGGCAGGGCGACCTGCGCCGCGTCGAGCAGCGACTGCACCCTTGCGGCCGCCACGCCGGCGGCGCGGACCTCCTGCGAGGCTGCCCGGTAGCGGCGCAAGAACTCCTCCTCGCCACCGATGCCGCGCAGCACCCGCAGGCCGCTCACCGTGTCGGCGCCGAGCGTGGTCAGCTCGCCGACCAGCTCGCGGCGGCGCGCCTGCCGCTGGTGCAGCGGCCGCAGCAGCGGGCCGATCGCCGCCGACACCAGCGGCACCCCGACGAGCACGGCCACCCCGAGCGTGGCGGAGGCGCGCAGCATCAGCGCGGCGACGACGAAGAACGAGACGATCGCGCCGGACAGCCTCGCGCTGACGTCGATCGCGCCGGCGATGCGCTCGACGTCGTGCGAGCCGACGCTGACCACCTCGCCGGCGGCGATGCGGCGGGGCAGCGACCCTCCGAGGCGGACGGCGTGCCGCACCAGCAGCTGCTGCACCCGGTAGATGGCGGTCAGCCAGTTCGCCACCACGGTCCGGTGCCGCATGATGCCGGCGGCCGCGCCGCCGATCCCCACGGCGAGGACCAGGCCGGACCAGCGCAGCAGCGCCTCGGTGTCACCTCCGGCGACGCCGAGGTCGATCGCCCGCCCGACCAGGGCCGGCGTGATCGCCATCGCCCCCGCCCAGAGCACGCCGTAGACCGCCCCGACCGCGATCGTGCCGGCCTGCCGGCTCGCCACCCACAGCAGGAAGCGGGCAGGCGACCGGAGATCGGGCATGCCGGGATGGGCCAGAGGAAGCTCGCGCATGCCTTCGACCGTACGGGGTGAGCCGGCGCCGGGAAATCGAATTTCGGGCGCTCAGCAGACCGTCCCGACGTGCGCGAGCGTTGCCGGCAGCCTGGCCGCGGGCGGCCGTTCAGCGACCGGCCGGCTGCCCCGCCTGCCGCCGAGAGCCCTTCCGGGTACGCAGCGCGTCGGCCTCGGTCCGCTCCGGGAAGCGCTGGGCGTACTCGCGTTCCAGCTGGTGCATGCGCTCGGTGTGGTTGAGGAGCGCCTGTCGAGAGCCGTTGAAGAAGGTCTCCTCACGGGACGCGTACATATGCCGCAGCTCTCGCTCCAGCGCCTCGTTGTCCAGCAGCCGAGGGTCGAGGCCGAACTTCCCCGCCATGGCAGTTCCCTCCATCGGGCTCGTGCCGGCGCCGCTCAGGTCGTGGTGACCGCGGCCCGGGCCTGGTCCTCCTCCATGCCGTGCAGCCGCAGCAGGTTCCCGCCGAGGATCTTCCGCTTGGCCTCCTGCGTGAGCTGCGGGTACCCATAGCCGTCCACCAGGTCCTGGGGCAGCTCGAAGTTCCAGAACGCCTCCAGCGCCCACTGCGGGTGGAAGATCGGCGCCTCGCTGCCGTAGACGATCTTGTCCTCGCCGCACCAGAACAGCAGCTTACCGAGGATCTCGGCGAACATCCGCGGCGCCCGCACGCAGAAGTTGATGGTCGCCGCGATCGAGGCGTAGAGGTTCGGGTAGCGGATCAGCTGCCAGCAGGTCTCGTCGATGAACGGCAGCCCGACGTGGAAGATGACGAAGTTCAGGTCGGGGAAGTTGGCCGCGGCCCCGTCCATGTCCCACGTCTGGGTCGCCTCGATCGGCTGGGGGCCGAGCGGCACCCCCTTGTGCACCCCGATGAGGTTGACGCCGAGCTCCTGGGCCTTCTCGAAGACCGGGAAGGCGATCTTGGGGTCGTCCATGCGCCACGGGAACGGCGCGCCGTAGTCGTAGCGCACGTTGTAGAACTTGAACGCCTTGGCGTCGAACTCTCCGACCTGCCGCTCCATCAGGTCCAGGGCCTTGCGGCCCTCCAGCGGGTTCACCGACCCCCAGAAGACCGTCCGGTCGGGCCGCCTGGCGGCCAGCTCGGCGCACTCCTCCCAGGGCGACAGGCCGTCCCGGTACAGGTCGGTGAGCGGCAGGGGCATGGCCACCAGCATGTCGGTGTCGGACTCCTCGAAGACCATCCGGTCGATCTCGGACACCGTCCACTGGCGCAGGAAGTCGTCGGGCGGCAGGTGGGTCTGGTTGGCGGGGGTGAGGGCCTGGTGGAAGGCGTACAGGTGGTTGCTGAACATCTCGCCGGCGGACCCGAAGGCGTTCTTCCTGTCGAAGTTGAAGACGTGGGCGACTCCGTCGAACACCAGGGCGTCACCGATCATTGGCCGGCCTCCTCCACTCGGGCACGTCGATCGGGTCGGGCAGGAAGCGAAGCTTGCGGCGGGCGTCCGCCGAGAGCCGCTCGGTGGTCCATGGCTCGTCCCAGACCACCTCGACGTCGGCGCCCTCCACCTCCGGCAGCGCCTCGACGCGCTCGCGGACGGCGCTGAGCAGGTGCGCGGTGAACGGGCACCAGCCGGTGGTGAGCAGCAGCTCGACGCGGGCGTGCTCGCCGTCGACGTCGACCGAGCGCACCAGGCCCATGTCCACGACGGAGATCCCCCGCTCCTGGCAGCACGGGTCGTAGACCGACCGCAGCGCATCGATGATCGAGGTCGAGAGTTCCGGCATGCCACCTCCCCTCGCCGTCATCGGCGTCGTCGTATGACCCTGGCGCCTAGCGGCGCCGTCGTCAACGGTTGCTCTCGGGGAGGCGGTCGCCGGCCGGCCCGGCGGCCTCGCCGCCGCCCTCGTGGATCGGCTGCGGCTGCTGGGGTGGCCAGCGCAGCGTCCCGTTCGCCGTCTCGCGGGACAGCTCCCTGGAGAGGGAGCGCGCCGCGGTCCGCAACGCCGGGGCGAGGCGCTCGAGGTCGAGCCGGTGGGCGTAGCCGGTGATCGAGATGGCCGCGATCACGCGCTCGCGGTGGTCGAACACGGGTGCGGCCACCGCCGACACGCCGACCTCGATCTCCTCCCGGTTGATGCCGTAGCCGCGCCTCACCGTCTGCTCCAGCTCCTGCCGCAGCAGGGCGGGGACGACGGTGGTCCGAGGCGTGATCCGGACCAGCCCCTCGTCGAGGACGCGCCGCAGGTACTCGGGCGGGCCGAATGCCAGGAAGACCTTGCCGGTGGCGGTGGCGTAGGCGGGCATGCGGCCACCGACGCGGGAGCCGATCGGCATGGAGCGGTGGCCGGTCACCTTCTCCAGGAACAGCGTCTGCGTGCCGTCGAGGACGGCCAGGTGGACGTTCTCGTGCGTCGCCTCGTACAGGTCCTCGAGGTACGGCAGCGCGGCCTCGCGCAGCTCGCGCTGGCGCGGGACCCGCTGGCCCAGGACGAACATGCTCATGCCGAGCCGGTAGCAGCGGCCGGTCCGCTCCAGGCCGCCCCAGCTGACCAGCTCGTTGAGCAGCCGGTAGGCGGTGGGCTTCGGCAGGCCGGTGCGCTCGGCCAGCTCGGTGAGGGTCAGCTCGGTGTCGCTGGCGCCGAACGCGCCGAGCAGGCGCAGCCCACGCGCGAGCACCGACTTGGGGACGTCGTCGCGCCCGTGCCGCCGCTCCCGCCCACCAACCACCAGCTCGTCCACGGCTCGATGATCGCCCCGCTGGTTCGTCACCACAACGCCCGCTCCCCTTCCTCCGGGGCTACCGCTCCGCTCCTCGAGCCCCCGGACCCCCTTTGTCCACCGGGGGCTACCGCTCCGCTCCTCGAGCCCCCGGACCCCCGTGCTCGTCGCCATGACCGGTGATGGGCACCTCGACCAGCAGTGGGCCGTCGAGGGCGGCGATCCCGGCGACCGCGTCCCGTAGGTCGGCGGGCCCGGCGACGCGCAGCGCCGGGATGCCGAAGCAGTGCGCCGCCGCGACCCAGTCCAGCGCCGGTGGCTGGAGGTCGAGGCCGACGTAGCGGCCCTGGGCCGTCGAGCGGCTCTTGCTCTCGTCCAGCGTCTCCTTGAGGATGCGGTACTCGCCGTTGTTCATCACCAGGAACGCCACGGGGACCTGGTAGCGGGCCGCGCTCCACAGGCCCTGGATGCCGAACATGGCGCAGCCGTCGCCGAGGACGGCGGCGACGGGCCGGTCCGGACGGCCCATCGCCGACCCGACCGCCGCGCCGATCCCCCAGCCGAGCCCGCCCCCGACGGTGTGCACGTACGAGCCGGGCCGGTCCTGGCGCAGCACCGTGCGCAGCTTCGTCCCCACCGTGATCGCCTCCTCGACCATGACGGCGTCGCCGGGCAGCGCCGTGGCGATCACGTGCGCGGCGGCGAGCGGGTCGAGCGGGGCCTGGCCGTAGCGGGCGCGGGCGGCGGCGTCGGTCTCGGCGCGCTCGGCCGCGGTGGCATCGGCGACCGCCGCGAGTCGCGCCGCGGCCTCGGGCACCTGGCCGTCGAGCTCGGCGGCGAGCGCCTCGAGGGTCGGGGCCAGCGCCCCGACCAGCCCCACGTGGACGGTGAAGTTGCGACCGACCTCGGCCGGGTCGGTGTCGAGCTGCACCACCTTGGCGCCTCCCGGGACCGACGGGCCGGGGGTGTAGTGGTGCGCCATGAACGCGTGCGTGCCGACCACGAAGACCACGTCGTGCCTGGCGAGGGCGTCGTGGATGGCGGCGTTGCGGGGCAGCAGCATGCCCGCGTACAGGGGATGGTTGCCCGGGAAGTCGATCCCGTCGTTCATCGGCTGGTGGTACACGGTCGCGCCGAGGCGCTCGGCGACCGCCACCAGCGGCTCGACCGCGCCGTCGCGGCCGACCCCGTCACCTGCCACGATCGCGGGCCGGGCGGCCGCCGCCAGGACGGCGACGGCCCGGTCGACCTCGCCGGCAGCGCCCTGCGGCGCCACCGAGGAGCGGGCGGGCACCTCGACCGACATCTCCTCTTCCAGCAGGTCCATCGGGACCGCCACGAAGACCGGGCCGGCGGGGGGCTGGCCGGCGAGCGCGAACGCGCGCCGCAGGACCACCGGCAGGTCGTAGGCGTGCTGCACCTCGACGGCGGACTTCGACGCGGGGGCGGCGATGCCCACCAGGTCGCCGGAGAGCATCGGGTCCTGCACCAGGTGCCTGCGGTCCTGCTGCCCTGCGACCACCACCATCGGGGTACGGGACCGCCTGGCGTTGAGCATCCCGATCAGGCCGTTGGCCACCCCGGCGGCCACGTGCAGGCTGACGAGCGCGGGCCGGCCGGTCGCGCGGGCGTACCCGTCGGCCATGGCGACCACCGACCCCTCCTGCAGGCCCAGCACGTAGGGCAGGTCGGGAGCGTCGAGCAGCGCGTCGATGAAGGGCAGCTCGGTGGTGCCCGGGTTGCCGAACACGCGGTCGACGCCCTCGCTGCGGAGGATCTCGAGCAGCGCGTCGACGGGTCGCATCCGTGGCAGCGTCCGCCACCGAAGAAGCTCCGGACAAGCACGCGTTCTCACTCACTGAAACACGCCTTCCACCGGCTCACCGGGGTAGATTCTGCGGCCGGTTTCATTCACCGGAACGAAGCGGTTGTGGCGGGCGCGCGCTGCGAGTGAGCCTGCTTGCCACGCCAGCGCCGGGCCTTCGGTCAAGAGATGGAGCGCTGCATGAGCGACCTCGTGCTGCTGCTGCTCAACTTCGTCTCCGCCCTGTCCGTGCTCGTCCTGGTCGCGGTGAGCCTCGGGCTCATCTTCGGCCAGCTCGGGATCATCAACCTCGCCCAGGGCGACCTGGTGATGGTCGGCGCCTTCGCCATGTACGCGACCAGGGAGCTGCCCTTCCTCGTCGGGGTGGCCACCGCGCTGGTGCTCGGCCTGCTGCTCGGGGTGGTGCTGGAGCGTGGCCTGGCGCGCGCCCTCTACGGGCGCGGGCTGATGCCGGCGCTCCTGGCCACCTGGGGTGTCGGCATCGTCCTGCGGCAGGCGGCCGACGCGCTCTACAGCTCGACGCCGCACGCCGTCGCCGCGCCCGTCGGCGGCTCGGTCGGGGTGCTCGGGGTCGACTACCCGACCTACCGGATCCTGGTCGCCGTGGTCGTCGCCGTGCTCGTCGCCGCCGTCCTGGCGGTCGCCTACCGCTCGTCGCTGGGCCTGCGCATGCGCGCCTGCATCGACAACCTCGAGATGGCCGCGCTGCTCGGCACCTCGCCCCAGCGGATGTTCATGCTCGTGTTCGTCGCCGGCACCGTGCTCGCCGTGCTCGCCGGGAGCCTCGCCGCGCCGATCGTCGGCGTCACCCCGACGCTCGGGCTCAGCTACCTGCCCGCGGCGTTCTTCGCGGTCCTGCTCGGACGCCCGGGATCCATCGGCGGTCCCGTGCTCGGCGCGGCGCTGGTGGCGTTCCTGACCGTCCTGCTGAACCGCTTCTTCACCGCGACCGTTGCGCAGTCACTGCTGTTCGCGGCGCTCGTCCTGTTCATCGCCGTGCGACCAGAGGGGGTCAGATGGCATCCACCGGCACGCCGAACGCGGCCGCTGCAGCCGGCGCGGGGAGGCCCGACGGCAGCGAGCTGAGCCGCCTCGGCCGGCGCGAGCTGCTCTCCTTGGCGGCGCGAGGCGCCGTGGCAATGGCCGCGGCAACCCCGCTGGCCGCGCTCGGCGGCTGCAGCAGCGGGCAGAAGAGTTCGTCGGGGGGCGCTGGCGGGCAGACCCTGACGGTGGGGCTGCTGGCGCCGCTCACCGGGCCGGTGGCGCCGGAGGGCAAGGCCATGCGGCGCGGCTTCGACATGGCGGTCGCCGAGGTCAACGCGGCCGGTGGTGTGCTCGGCAAGCCGCTCGAGGTGGTCGTCGAGGACGACCAGGGAACGCCGTCGGTGGCCACCACCGCGGCCAGGAAGCTGCTGCAGCGCGACCGGGTCGACGTGGTGTTCGGCACCATCACCGGCGACACCACCATCGCGGTGAAGCAGCTCGCCACCCAGGCCAAGGTGCCGTTCATGAAGGCGATCCTCGACGACTACCTGCACTCGCCGCTGTGCTCCAGGTACTTCTTCAAGCTGGGAGAGTCCGACTACCAACTGCTCGAGCCGTTGGCGCCGTTCATGGTCGAGCGCTTCGGCCGCAGGGTGGCGCTGGTCGGCAGCGACTACTCCTTCCCGCACAGCTACAACCAGACCGCCAAGCCGTTGCTGTCCGCGGCGGGCGCCCAGGTCGTCGCCGAGGAGTACGCGCCGCTCGGCACGGCGGAATGGTCCTCGGTGATCGGCAAGCTCAAGGGCGCCCGCCCCGACTTCGTGCTCTCCTCGGTGGTCGGCGGCGACGCGATCGCGCTGCTCAAGCAGGCGCAGAGCCTGGGGCTGCTGAAGTCGAGCGAGATCACCGGCGTCAGCATCAACCAGGAGTTCTACCCGGCGGTGCCGACGCTGATGAACGGGCGCTGGGGCACCTTCCGCTACTCCGACCAGCTCGACAACGCCGCCAACCGCAAGTTCGTCGCCGACTACCGCGCCAAGTACTCCGACGACGCGCCGATCCCGAGCGTGACCGCCAACTCCTACGTGGGCGTGCACCTGCTCGCCAAGGCGGTCGGCGCCGCCGGCGGCACCGACGCCGACAAGATCGTGGCGGCGCTGGCGGCGGTGAAGCTGGCCGACACCGTCTACGGCCCGGAGGAGATCTCCTTCGACCCCGGCAACCAGGTCCTCAACACCAACATCTACCTGGCGCAGATCGCCTCGGGCGGGAAGTACACGATCTCCAGGGGCGCGGGCGTCACCGCGGACCCGACCAAGTGCTGAGCGAGTTCTACCTCGGCCTGGTCGCCCTGGGCCTCGCCTACGGGCTGTTCGCCTTCGGCCTCGACCTCGTCTGGGGCCGCGCCGGCATCGTCAGCATCGGCCACGCGGTGTTCTTCGGCGCCGGCGCCTACGGCGTGGCGATCGCGAAGGTGCACGCCGCCCCTCCGGTCCTCGGAGGGGCGGCGGGGATCGCCGCGGCGGCCGCCCTGGCGCTCGCCATCGGCGGCGCCGGGCTGCGGCGCAAGGCGACGCCGTCGACCATGGCCGTGCTCACCCTCGGGGTCACCCTGCTGGGGGCGCAGGTGGCCACCGCCTGGGTCGGCGTCACCGGCGGCACCAACGGGCTGCTGGTGCTGACCGGCCTGTCGGGGGCCGCCACCATGTGGTGCTGCCTGGCGGTGGCCGCCGCCGTGGTCGCGCTCTGCCAGGTGCTGGTCTTCCGGGCGCCGCTCGGCAACCGGCTCACCGCCCTGCGCCTCAACCCGCAGCGCGCCCGCCACCTCGGCATCGACACCCAGCGGCTCGGCCTGCTCGCGCTGGCCATGGGCGCGGCGATCGCGGCGCTGGCCGGGGCGGTCGCCGCCCCGCTGGTCGGCCTGATCTCGCCTGAGGTCGTCGGCATCCTGCTCTCCACCCAGGTGCTGATCTGGGTCGCGCTCGGCGGGCGCAACACCCTGCTCGGCCCGTTCGCCGGCGCCATGCTGGCGACCCTTGGCCAGAACCTGCTCACCGACGTCTCGCTCAGCTACTACCTGCTGCTGCTCGGTGCCCTCTTCGTGGTGGTGGTGATCGTCGCGCCCGACGGCCTGGTCGGCTGGTTGCGCCGGCCCGTCGAGGTGCGGCCGGCCTGGCGGCCGCTGCGCCGGTCCGCGGCCTGGGTGACGGCGCTACCGGACGGGCCGCGGGCGTCCCCTCCTGACGGGTCGACGACGCCTCCGCCCTCCGCAGCCCGCCAGGGGCAGGCAGTTGCCGTCAGCGGCGTGGTCAAGCGCTACGGCGGCACGCCGGCCGTCGACGGCGTGAGCATCGCCGTGGCGGCGGGGGAGATCGTCTGCCTGGTCGGCCCGAACGGCGCCGGCAAGACCACCCTGCTCGACGTCATCAGCGGCGACCTCGAGGCGGACGAGGGCCGCGTGCTGGTGCTCGGCCACGACGTCAGCCGCGCGCCGGTGCACCGGCGCGCGAGGCTCGGGCTGGCGCGGACCTTCCAGACGCCGAGCCTGTTCGGCACGCTGACCGTCGGCGAGCACCTGACGCTGGCGCGCCAGGAGGCGCGCGGGACGCAGCAGCTCCCCGAGAGCTACCGGCGCCTCGAGGACTCGCTGAGCGGGGTCGCCGCAGAGCGGCTGTCGCTCGGCGACCGGCGCAGCCTCGAGATCGCGGTCGCCCTTGCGGGCGGCCCGAGGCTGCTGCTGCTGGACGAGCCGGCGGCCGGGCTCTCGCCCGACGAGGCCCACGAGCTGGCGCGCGCCCTGCTGGCAGTGCGCGACCAGCTCGGCTGCGCGATGCTCGCCGTCGAGCACGACATGGAGATCGTCCGCATGCTCGCCGACCGCGTCGTGGTGCTGCACCAGGGCGCCGTCCTGCGGCAGGGCTCGTTCGAGGAGGTCCACGTCGACGGGCGGGTCCGCGACGCCTACCTCGGGGTGACCTGATGCTGCTCGAGGTCGAGCGCCTCTCCGCCGGCTACGCCGGCTCGAGAGTGGTCGACCAGGTCTCCCTCTCGCTCGGCGAGGGCGAGACGGTCGCGCTCCTCGGCCGCAACGGGATGGGCAAGACCACGCTCCTGCGGGCGATCTTCGGGCTCGCCGAGCGCCACGGCGGCACCGTGCGGGTCGACGGCACCCCGTTGCCTGCGCGCCGCCCCGAGCTGCTCGCACGTCGCGGCCTCACCCTGGTGCCCGACGACCGCGGCGTCTTCCCGCGCCTCACCGTCGCCGAGAACCTCCGGCTCGCCGGGCTGGCCGGCGCCGGCCGGGTCGCGGTCGACCCGCTCGAGCTCTTCCCCGAGCTGCGGCGCCGCGGGCGGCAGCCCGCCGGCGAGCTGTCCGGCGGGCTGCAGCAGCAGCTCGCGCTGGCCCGCGCGCTCGCCGCCGCCCCGCGGCTGATCGCGATCGACGAGCTCTCCCTCGGGATCCAGCCGTCGATCGTGCGGCAACTGGCCGAGGGGCTCGAGCGGATCTCGAAGACGCTCGGCGTCGCCCTGCTGATCGTCGACCAGAGCCCCGCACTCGCCCTGCGGATCTGCCGCAGGGCACTGATCATGCGCAAGGGCACCGTCGCGCTGGACGTCCCCTCGGACGAGCTCGCGGCGAGCGGCGACCAGTACCTGGACCTGCTGGTCATCTGAGCGCCGGCGCGAGCTCCCGCGCGGCGGCTCAGTTCCGCGCCGGCGGTCCGGCGGTGCGCTGGCCGGCCGCGACCTCCGACGGGTCGGGGGTGGCCGCCTCGGAGGGGCCGGAGCGGAGCACGTAGCCGACGGGGAACAGCCGCAGGTGGGTGCGGTCCGCGATCAGTCCCCAGAGCCCGCGCGGCGCCCAGATCGCGACCACCACGGCGACGGCGCCGAGAACGATCAGGTACCAGGCGCCGTACTGCGCGAGCGTCTGCTGCAGCACGAAGTAGAGGACCGTGCCGACGATCGGCCCCTCGACCGACCCGATCCCGCCGATCACGGTCACGAAGATCATCACCGCCGACCACTGCACGGTGAACGCGGACGCTGGCTCGACGTTGAGCTGGCTGACGATCAGCAGCCCGCCGGCGGCGCCACAGCCGAGCGCGGCGACCAGGTAGACGAGGCGCTGCGTGCGGCCGACCCGCACGCCAAGGCTCCTGGCGCCGACCTCGTCGTCCCGCACCGCCGTGAGCGCCAGCCCGACGCGCCGGCGCAGCAGCAGGTAGACGCTCGCGAGCGCGAGCATCGTCACCGCCAGCGCCGCCCAGTAGGTGGCCGCGCCGAGCAGCGCCGGGTCGGCGCCGCCCAGGCCGGGCAGGGACTTGCCGGTGCCGCCCCCGAGGAAGGAGAAGCGGCTGATCACGAGCTGGCAGACGTCGGCGACCACCCAGGTCGCGATGGCGAAGTAGCCGCCCCTGAGCCGGAAGACCAGCCACGCGATCGGCAGCGCGACCAGCGCGCAGGCGACGGCGGCGAGCGGGATCGCGGCGAAGGGCTCGAGGCCGCGCTGGGCAGCGATCAGCACGAAGTAGGCCCCGAGGCCGACGAAGGCCTGCTGGCCCACGGAGACGAGGCCGGCGTAGCCGGCCAGAAGGTTCCACATGCTGGCCAGCGTCAGCACGATGAAGAAGTTGACCAGGGTGTCGGTGGTGCCGGAGTAGACCAGGTAGGGCAGGTAGGCGAGGCCGGCGACCAGCAGGACGGCGGCGGCGAGCCCGAGCCGGCCGAGCCGGCGCCGCGAGCGGGTCACTCGCACGGTGGCACGGGCGGGCGCGCCGCCCGGCCGGGCTCCGAGCACAGCGGCGCCACCACGGCCCCGCGCCGCGCGCGTGCCGAGGAGCCGCCCGGGCGGGCGCGGCAGCGACCAGGGGCGCAACGGCAGCCGCGGCCGCCACCGGATCCGGCGCGGCGGCCCAGGGCCGCCGGTGATGCCCTCGGGACGGACGGCCAGCACGGCGAGGAAGACGAGGTGGCCGGCGATCACCGCATACGCGGGGTTGACCTGCGCGCCGACGGCCTGGGCGACGCCGAGCACCATGCCGCCGAGCAGGGTGCCCCACAGCGAGCCGAGGCCGCCGATCACCACCGCCTCGAAGGCGAACAGCAGCCGGCTCACCCCCGCCGTCGGGGCGAACGAGGAGTACATGCCGAAGGCGAGGCCGGCCACCGCGACGGTGGCGAAGGCGATCGCGGCGGCGACCCCGAAGACGTGCCGGTAGTTCGTCCCGACCAGGCGGGCCATCTCCCGGTCGTCGGCGACGGCACGGATCAGCCGCCCCGTGCCCGACCGCGACAGGAGCAGCTGCAGCCCGAGGAGGACCGCGACGGCGACCACGAAGACGGCGAGCGAGAGGTAGCCGACCGAGAGCTCCCCCATGACGCGGACCGAGCCGGACGCCAGTGACCCGACGGCGAGGGAGTGGCTGTCCGCCGAGAACGCCTCGAGCAGGCCGTTCTCGATCACCACGGAGAGGCCGAAGGTGACCAGCAGGGTGGTGAGCTGGCCCCGTTCGATGCTGGCCTGGATCAGGGAGCGCTGCAGCAGGTAGCCGAGGACCATGAAGATCGGCACCACCACCACGAACGACCACAGCGGCGGCAGGCCCATCGCGGGGACCAGCGTGACGCCGAGGTAGGCGGCGAGCACCGCGAGGTCGCCGTGCGCCAGGTTGATCACCCGCATCACGCCGAACAGCAGCGACAGGCCGCAGGCGAACAGCGCGTACAGTCCGCCGAGCAGGATGCCCTGGACGACGGCGTTGGCCCAGCTCACGCGGATCCCTCGGGGCCGGCGCCGCCGCGGCTGGCCGCGAGGCCGAAGTAGGCGGCCTCGATGCGCTCAGGGGTGAGCCCGGCCGGCCGGTCTTCCAGCGTGGTGCGCCCCTCGAGCAGGCACTGCAGCCGCGAGGCAACCCGCACCGCCTGGCGCACGTCCTGCTCCACCAGCAGCACCGTCAGCCCGGCTTGCAGCAGCTCGGGCAGCAGCTCGTAGAGCTGCCGCACCACCACCGGCGCGAGACCGAGCGAGAGCTCGTCGAGCAGCAGCACCCTCGGGTTGGCGACCAGTGCCCGGCCGATCGCCACGGCCTGCTGCTCGCCGCCGGAGAGCTGCGCGGCGCGCTGCCGCCGCCGCCTCGGCATCCACGCGAACAGCTCGTAGACCCGTTCGAGGTCCCAGCTGCCCGCGCGGGCGCGGTACGCGCCAACCAGCAGGTTCTCCTCCACCGTCAGACCTCGCCGGCGAGGACGCTGAGGCTCACTTCGGTCAGCGCGCGGAGCTGGCCGTGGTCGGCGGTGAGCGAGCGGACCTCGAGGACGGGCTCCGTCACGGTCCCGCCCCGGCGTCGGCGCCCAGGAACACCTCTTTCACTACCGCGCTCGCCAGCACCTCCGAGGGCGTCCCGTCCGCTACCACCCGGCCTCCGGCCAGGCACACGAGCCGGTCGACCATGGCGGTCAGGGCACGCACCACGTGCTCGATCCAGAGGACCGCCACGCCGGCCGCACGGGTGGCCCGGATCACCTCGACCAGCTCGACCATCTCCGGATCGGTCAGGCCGCCGGCGACCTCGTCGAGCAGCAGCAGCCGCGGCCTGGTGGCGAGCGCGCGGGCCAGCTCGAGGCGCTTGCGCTGCAGCAGGCCCAGCTGCCCGGCGAGGCGGTTCGCCTCGGCCTCGAGGCTGCTGCGCGCCAGCGCCTCGGCGGCGAGCTCGAAGCTCGCCTGCCCGCGCGCGCCGGCGCCCTGCTGGGCGGCGACCAGCACGTTCTCGAAGACGCTCATGTGCTCGAACGGTCGCGGGACCTGGTAGGTCCGCCCCATGCCGAGCCGGCAGCGGACCGCCGCGTCGAGCCCGGAGACCGGCGACCCGCCGAAGCGCACCTCGCCGGCGTCGGGGGCGAGGTCGCCGGAGATGACCCCGAACAGGCTGGTCTTGCCGGCGCCGTTGGGCCCGACGATGCCGACCGCGTCGCCCGGCCGCAGCGAGAGCGACACCTCGTCGGCGATCACCACCTGGCCGAACCGCTTGCTGACGCGGTCCAGCTCCAGCAGCGCCCCGGCCGGCGGGGTCATCGGTTGGTGGGCTCGAGATCCCCGCCGACCGGGACGTCGGAGTTCAGGCTGTTGTCGACCACCACCATCTCGAAGGGGAACTGCTTGCCCTTCTTCCACTGCACCCCGAGCGGCTGCTGGATGGCGACGCCGGGCACCGGGCCCTTGGTGAAGTCGAGCGGCCCCGAGATCCCCGTGTAGCTCGTGCCGCGGAGCTGCGCCGCCACGGCCTTCTTGTCGTGCGGGTCGCCGGCCGCGGTGAACGCCTTCTGGGCGATCTCGAACAGCGAGTAGGTCGAGCCGAGCGACTGCAGCCACTGCTTGCCCGACTTCTGCTGGTAGGCGTCGGCCAGCTCCTTGGCGCTCTCGCCGGTGAGCGACGACTTGTAGGGCATGTACGGCCCCCACCAGGAGTCGGTGGCGATGTTGTCCACCAGGCCGCCGAGCGCCGTCGTGTCGGCGGGGAACAGCAGCACCTTCGCCACCGTCGCCAGCTTCGGCTTGAAGCCCTGCTGCGCGGCCTGCTTCCACATGGTGTTGAAGTCCGGCGGCAGGGGCGCGTTGATGAACACCTCGCACTTGTCGCCCTTGAACTTCGAGATCATCGCGCTGTAGTCGGTGGTCCCGTCGGTGAAGGCGCCGCCGTCGACCCACTTGTAGCCGGCCTTCTTGATGATCGCGGGCCACGCAGTGCGGAAGGCGTTGCCGTCGGCGTCGTTGGGGAACATGCCGGCGACGACCTTGTCGTTCTGGACCCGGTTCCACATCGGCACGAAGCAGCCGCCGAACTGCTCGACCCCGAAGAAGAACATGGTCGTGTAGGTGAACGGCTCTGGCTTCTTGGCGTCGGCCTGCCGCGCGAAGTACCAGGCCTCCCAGGGGACCACCGTGGAGACGCAGGGCACGCCCTGCGACTCGCACACGGTCGCGACCGGGTTGGTGGTCTCCGGCGTCGAGCTCGTCACGATCATGTCCGCGTGGTTCTGCAGGACCAGCTCCCTGGCCACCTCCGACGCCCGGTTCGGGTTCGACTGGGTGTCCTTGACCACGATCTCGACCGAGAAGCTCTTGCCGCCGACCTGGAAGCCCTTCGCGTACGCAGAGGCCTGGCGGACCCGGTCGACCACGAAGTTGTCTCCGGACGCGAAGCCGGCCAGGGCGCCCGTCTGCGGGCTGACGAAGCCGATCACGATCTTGCCCGAGCTGCTCGACCCTGAGCCCTTCAGCGAGGAGCCGCAGGCCGACAGCAGGCTCCCGGCACCGGCGCCGAGGGCGGCGACGCCCGTGCCCCTCAGCAACGACCGGCGCGTGAGCGACCCGTTCCAGAACGGCGACTGCCCTGCTGAGCGTGGCTCCATCGTGGCTCCCTCGCCTCCAGGGGCCGTGGCAGGCCGGACTCTAGCCCCGGACCGAGGCCGCGAGAATCGATCGGGTCCGCTGAGTGAAACCGCTCGAGGGCCACCGTCGAGCGGGTCCGCACCGGCGTCGTCCTGGCCGTGGTCGCTGCGGCATCGGTCCTGGTCACCGCGAGCCGCACCGCGCCAATGATGGGTTCGTGCGCGTCCGGCAGGCGCGACAGCATCGCGGGGGTCTCCTCGGCGATCCACGGCCGTGGTACGGCAAAGGCCTGAAACCTGGAGATCATCCGCGCGACGCCCAGCCGCCATCCGCTGTTGTACCGGCGCTTCTGGCCCGGGAGCTATGCTCGTTTTGCGATGGAACCTGCCCCTCACAGCCGGGTGGACCTGGTGGACCGGCCGACCACGGGCTGGATGTGGGAGCTCGCCGTCCACTACGAGCGCATGCGCCGGGCCTACCCGGACCAGCAGCTCTGCGTCGTGTTCGACATCGACGGGACCATCCTGGACCTGCGCCACCTGGTGGTGCACGCGCTCCTCGGCTACGACCGGGAGCACGGCAGCGAGTACTTCCACGGGCTCCGCGCCGAGGACGTCACGGTCCACGAGAACCGGGTCGACGAGTTCCTCGCAGGCCTGGCCCTCCCCGCCTCCGTCCGCGCCGACGTCCTGGCCTGGTACGAAGGGCACCTGTGGAACCCCGAGGGGATCCTGGCCGCGAGCCAGCCCTACCGGGGGGTCCTGGGCGTGATCCGGTGGTTCCAGCTGCAGCCGTCGACCTGCGTGGTGCTCAACACGGGCCGGCCCGAGGAGATCCGGGACCTCACCCTCCAGGCCCTGAACGCCCTGGGAAGGGCGTACCGGGTGACCTTCGACCCGGACCTGCTGTGCATGAACCCTTACGGCTGGGAACGGCGCGTCGTCGACTCCAAGACGACCACCATCCGCCGGCTCCAGCGGCGCGGGCTGCGGGTGGTGGCGGTGGTGGACAACGAGCCGGCCACCATCCATGCGATGGCCGAGGCCGACGAGACCCACGAGATCCTGTTCCTGCACGCCGACACGATCTTCGAGTCCCAACGCGTGGTAACGCCGCGGACGGTCCGTGGCTCCACCTACGACCTCGCGGAGCTGGTCTCCGAGGAGGAGCTGCGCCGGCGGGTGCAGTTCGTCTGGCACGGGGTGAACGACGAGGCCAACCTGCGGCAGTTCCTGGCCTCGGGCGTCCACTGGGCGGAGTGTGACATCCGCCGGGATCCACTGGGCCGGCTGGTGCTACGGCACGACTCGTTCGAGGAGACCCCGTGGCACCGAGGGGAGCAACCGTTCCGGCTGGAAGCCTGCCTACGGGCGCTCCGCGAGCGGGAGCGCTCGGCCGCCCTCGACCTGAAAGAAGGCGGCGACGTCGTCGAGCGGGTGCTCGGCGTCGCCGCCGCACTGGACTTCGACGAGGACGCCCTTTGGTTCAACGGGTCCATCGAGGTCCTGGGCGAGCCCGGGATCCGGCGGCTGGCCGAGGCGTATCCGGCGGCGACCATCTCCGTCCCCGTCGACTTCCTCGGCCCGTTGCTCATCGCCGCGCCGGCGCTTGCCAAGGAGGTGCTGGCCATGCTGCGGTCCTGGGGCGTGAACCGCTGGTCGCTGGACTGGCGGACACCCGGGATCAGGGAGCTGATGGACCGCCTCGAAGGGGGAGGCTGGCCGGTCAACGTCTACGGCATCCCCAACCTCGAGGCGTTCCTGGAGGCGTCGCTCCTGCTCCCCCAGTCGGTGACGGCCGACTTCAACTTCCCCGACTGGCACTACTTCGGCCGAGGCTCCGGGCAGCACCGCGCGTACCACCGCTACGACCTCGCGCGGAACGCACCGTCAACCAGGTCGGCGGAGTGACAGCGATCCTGCGCGGCCCTCGCGGGCATTCCGGCTTGGCTCAGCGTGGCAGGGCGACGCGGGCGGCGCGGCGCTCGCCGTCGAGCGCGCGCAGCGCCCGGGTCAGCGTGCTCACGTGGATCTCGCGCTCGCCGCGCTGCCACATCAGCTCGACCGCGCTCAGCAGGGCCCTGGCCTCCCCGACCAGGGCCTGGGCGGCCTGCAGGGTGGTATAGGTATGGCCTTTGCTGTTGGCCGGGTTGACGCGCGCCACCAGGTCGACGATCGCGAGGTACTGGTCGACGAAGGAGCACTCGGCGTCGGTCAGCGCCGGCACCCGCGGGCGGTCTCGCGCCACGGCGCTCACCCCTTCTTCTTGGCGGCGAGGGCCGCCTCGGCGAGCGGCCTGGACGGCTCGTCGCCGAGCCTGGGGAGGGCCGGGACGACCTGGCGGGTGGAGAGGATCTCGTCGACCAGCCCGTACTCGAGCGCCTGCTCGGCGTCCAGGATGAAGTCCCGGTCGCTGTCGCGGGCGATGCGCTCGACCGGCTGGCCCGTGTGCCTGGCGAGGATCTCGTCGACCACGCCGCGCAGGCGCAGGATCTCGCGCGCCTGGATCTCGATGTCGGCCGACTGGCCCTGGGCGCCGCCGTGCGGCTGGTGCAGCAGGACGGTCGAGTGGGGCAGCGCGTAGCGCTTGCCGGTGGCGCCGGCCGTGAGGATGACCGCGGCGGCCGAGGCCGCGAAGCCCAGGCAGGTGGTGGCGACGTCGCAGCGGATGTACTGCATGGTGTCGTAGATGCCGAGCAGCGCCGTGACCGAGCCGCCCGGCGAGTTGATGTAGAGGTTGATGTCCCTGTCCGGGTCCTCGCTCTCCAGGTGGATGAGCTGGGCCATGATCAGGTTGGCGCTGGCGTCGTCGACCTGGGTGGAGAGGAAGACGATGCGGCCGGCCAGCAGCCGGGAGTAGAGGTCGAACGAGCGCTCGCCGCGGCTGGTCTGCTCGACGACCATCGGCACGAGGTTGGACACGCTTGCCTCCCGCGTCTTGGGCGTCCTCCCGCCGTCCGCGAGGTCCTACGCCCGAGCTCACCGTGCCACGCGAGGAGCCGTCGCCGAACGGTTTCCGCTGCCGGCGGAGGCCGTTCCGCTGCCGGCGGACCGCCCCTGCTTGCTCAGCCAACTGGCCGTGGTTGCTACCGTGGCGGCATGCCGGCGCGCCCCCGTCTGCTCAGCGACGTCACCCCCCTGCGGGAGTCACGCCAGTACCGCCTGCTCTACGTCGGCGAGCTGCTCGCCTTCTTCGGCAGCCAGATCACGGTGGTGGCGGTGCCGCTGCAGGTGTACCTGCTGACCCGCTCGTCGCTCGCCGTCGGGCTGGTGGGGCTGGCGCAGCTCGGGCCGTTGCTGGCCGGCTCCCTGGTCGGCGGCGCGCTGGTCGACGCGGTCGACCGGCGCCTCCTGCTGGTGTGGGTCCAGCTCGCCCGCGGCGCGCTCAGCGCCGGGCTGGTCGTCAACGCACTACGCCCCCACCCGGCGATCTGGCCGCTGTACGTGCTGACCGCCGCGACCGCGGGCCTGCAGGCGGTCGACGCCCCGGCCCGGACCGCGGCAATCCCGGCTCTGGTACGCCGTGAGCTGCTGCCGGCGGCGGCCGCGCTGCACCAGATCGTGATGCAGGTCGGCACGGTCGCCGGGCCGGCACTGGCCGGGCTGATCGTCGCCAGGGCGGGCGTTGGCGCCGCCTACGCGATCGACGTGACCAGCTTCGCGCTCGCCAGCCTGCTGGCGGTCGCGCTGCGGCCGCTGCCGCCGGGCACGGGTGCGGCCCGGGCGGGGGTGGGCTCGGTCCGGGAGGGCTTCCGCTTCCTGCGCGGCCGCCGCGCCCTGCAGGGCACCTTCGTCATCGACCTCAACGCGATGATCTTCGGCATGCCGAGGGCGCTGTTCCCGGCGCTCGGCACCGGCCTGTTCCACGGCGGGCCGGGCACGGTCGGGCTGCTCTACGCCGCGCCCGGCGCGGGCGCGCTGCTCGGGGCGCTCACCGCCGGCTGGGTTGGCGCGGTGCGCCGGCAGGGCCGCGCGGTGCTGCTCGCCGTGACCGTGTGGGGCGCGGCGATCACCGTCTTCGGGCTGGTGAGCTGGTTGCCGCTGGCGCTGGCCATGCTCGCCCTCGCCGGCGCCGCCGACGTCGTCTCGGCCGTGTTCCGCAACGCGATCCTGCAGCTCGCCACGCCCGACGGGCTGCGTGGCCGGCTCTCGGCGATCCACATCGCGGTGGTGACCGGCGGCCCGCGGCTGGGCGACGCCGAGGCCGGCGCGGTCGCGGCGCTCGCCGGCCCCCGCTTCTCCGTGGTCTCCGGTGGGCTCGCCTGCCTCGCCGGGGTCGCGCTCATTGCCTGGCGCCTTCCCGAGCTGGGCCGCACCGTGATGGAGCCGTCCACGCCGCGCGCCTGACGGCTGGCCTCGCGGAGGCCGCCTCCCTAGCTCGACCTGGCCGTTACCCCCTCGGCCGCGGTCTCCGCCGCCGCCTCTCCGGTGGCGACCTGCGGCGGGATCATCGGGCCGTCGCCGGACGGGTCGAGGATGCCCTGCTCCAGCCAGGCATGGTCGCCGCGCAGGACGCGCTGGGCGGCCGCGTAGTTCTTGGCGTCGTCGTTGGCGCCGAGGTCGTGGAAGAGCCGGTCGACCCGGCGGCGGGCGCCCCGGCAGAACAGCTCGGCGAGCTCGAGCGCGCTCTCGGCCTCCGCCGCCTGGTCGGCGACGAGCATCTGGGTGCGCACGCAGGTGGCGCTGATGGCGAACAGCTCGGCGCCGATGTCGACGATGCGGCCCAGGTAGAGCTGCTTGCGCTCGAGCCGGCCCTGCCAGCGCGCCATGCCGTAGAAGGTGGAGCGGGCGAGGCGGCGGCTGGCCCGCTCGACGAAGCGCACCTGGCTGGCGAGGCGGCCGAACTCGTCGAAGCTGGTGGGGGCATGGCCCTTGCCGACCGCGAGCTTGGGCAGCCAGCGGGCGTAGAAGCGGCCGGCCGAGGCGGCCGCCCTGGCCTTGCCGGCGAGGTCGGTCTCCGGGTCGATCAGGCCGCCGGCGACCGAGAGGTGCTGGTCGACCGCTTCCCGGGCGATCAGCAGGTGCATGATCTCGGTCGAGCCCTCGAAGATGCGGTTGATGCGCACGTCGCGCAGGTGCTGCTCGGCCGGGACCGGCCGCTCGCCGCGGGCGGCGAGCGACGCCGCCGTCTCGTAGCCGCGCCCGCCGCGGAGCTGCACCAGCTCGTCGGCCACCAGCCACTCCATCTCGGACGCGTACAGCTTGGCCAGGGCGGCCTCGATGCGGATGTCGTTGCGCTTGTCGTCGGCGAGCGCGCTGGCCAGCTCCAGCATCGACTCCATCCCGTAGGCCATGCCGGCGATGAACGCGACCTTGCCGGCGACGGCCTCGTGCTTGCCGATCGGCCTGCCCCACTGGACCCGCTCGTTGCACCACTGCCTGGCGATCCGCAGCGACCACTTGGCGCCGGCGCAGCAGATCGCCGGCAGCGACAGCCGCCCGGTGTTGAGCGTCTGCAGCGCGATCTTGAGCCCGCGGCCCTCGTCGCCGAGCCGGTTGTCGGTGGGGACGCGCACCTCGTCGAAGACCGTCACGCCGTTCTCGATGCCGCGCAGGCCCATGAACTGGTTGCGGTGGGTGACCGTGATCCCCGGCGTGCGGGCGTCGACCACGAACGCGGTGATGCCGCCGCGGTGGCCCTCGGACTTCGGCACCATCGCCATCACCACCAGCATGTCGGCGATCACGCCGTTGGTGGTCCACAGCTTGGAGCCGTTGAGCACGTAGGCGGCACCGTCCTCGGTGGGCGTGGCGGTGGTGCGCATGCGCGCCGGGTCGCTGCCCACCTCCGGCTCGGTGAGCAGGAACGCGCTGACCTGGTCCTTGGCGACGCCCGGCAGGATGCGCTGCTTCTGCTCCTCGGTGCCGAACAGCCGCACCGGCTCGGGCACGCCGATCGACTGGTGGGCGCTGAGCAGCACCCCGATCGAGGAGTGCGCCGAGGAGGCCAGGGCGAGGGCGCGGTTGTAGTACACCTGCGACAGGCCGATGCCGCCGTAGCGCTCCTCGATCTTGATGCCGAACGCGCCCAGCTCGCCGAGGCCGCGCACCACCTGGTCGGGGATCTTGGCGTCGCGCTCGATCTGCAGCGGGTCCACCGCCTCGCGCAGGTACGCCTCGAGCTTGGCCAGGAAGGCCTCCCCCTTGCGCCGCTCCTCCTCCGTCGGACGCGGGTAGGGGTGGATCAGGTCGAGGCGGAGCCGCCCGAGGAACAGCTCCTTGCCGAAGCTGGGCAGCTGCCAGTCCTGCTCCCGCGCCGCCTCGGCGACCTTGCGGGACTCCTGCTCAGAGACCATCCGTGTACCCCCGCTCACGGCGGTCACCTCCTGTGATCCGGGTCGCTACCGGCTATGTACTGCTGTGTACCTGATTAGTGCCCGGTTGAATCAAGCCGGCCGCCCTCGCGCCTCTTGGGTCTCTTCAGATGGTCCCAGGTCAGGATGGCACGGGCTAGTGCCGAGCCGAAGGGTCTGCCCAGCCGGCGCCGGCGCTCTGAGGTCGTGACCCGCGACGGCCTCGGATCCCATGACGGTGGTCATCTTGGGGTGGCATCCGGGCTGTAGCCCGGGTCGGTCGGGTGTCCTCGGGTTGGTGCTGGCAGGCTGCGCCACTCGCCCGGCCACCCGGTCGCCGTCCCGCTCGCACGACAGCGCTTGTGGCTGGCGGCACCCGCGGGCACACTCGGCGGCATGACGATCGGGCAGCCGGACGCCGCCGGAGCTAGGGTGCGCCAGGCCGCGCCCGCGGTGGGCACGGCCGTGACCCCGCCGGGCGGTGGGCCGCTCGAGGCGATCGTGTTCGACCTGGACGGCGTGCTGATCGAGGGCGAGGAGACCTGGGACCTGGTCCGCCAGGAGCTGGTGCGCGAGCGCGGCGGGCGCTGGAGCGCGGACGCCCAGGCCGCGATGATGGGGATGAGCTCTCCGGAGTGGTCGCGCTACATGGCCGAGGAGCTGGGGCTGCCGATGACGCCGGCGACCATCAGCGAGGAGACGGTCGAGCGGGTGATCGCCAGGTACGCGCGGGAGCTGCCGCTGGTCGACGGCGCGGTGGAGGTGGTCGAGGCGCTGGCCGGGCGCTGGCCGCTCGGGCTCGCCAGCTCCGCCAACCGGCCCGTGATCGACTTCGTGCTCGACCGCTCCGGGATGGCCGGGTGCTTCCGGGCCACCGTCTCGAGCGAGGAGGTGGCCCACGGCAAGCCGGCGCCCGACGTCTACCTCGACGCCGCCGCCCGCCTCGGCGTCGACCCGGCGCGCTGCGCGGCCGTCGAGGACTCAGGCAACGGCCTGCGGGCGGCCGCCGCAGCCGGCATGCGCGTGGTGGCGGTCCCCAACCGCCGCTTCCCGCCCGCCCAGGAGCTGGTCGAGGCGGCCGACCTTGCCGTGACCGACCTGCGCGAGCTCGAGCCCGAGGCGTTCGAGCGGCTGGCCGCGTAGCGGGTCACTTGGGCGGCAGGGTGTGGGCGTAGGCGACGCCGCGGTCGACCCAGCGGCGCAGGTCCTCGTCCTCGGCGTGGCCGCCGGGGTCGACCAGGATCCAACCCTTCATCCCCCTGCCGCTCAGGTCGAACAGGCGGGTGCCCGGCTCGGCCAGGGCCGCATCGGTGGCGTCGGCCGCCAGCCGCACGATCAGCTCCTCGCCGCGCACGCCGCAGGCCATGTTGCCGTCCAGCATGAAGGCGAGCCCGCCGAACATCTTCTTCTCGGCCAGTCCGGGCTGGTCGCCGAGCAGGTCCCTGACCCTGGTGGCCAGCCCCTCGTCGTACGCCATCGCGCGATCCTCCCGTTCGGGGACCCGCCCGGGGCGGCGCGTGCCGAGCGGGTCGTCCTGAGGCGCCCAAGGCTACCCGGCGGGCCGGACGCTCGACGCCCTCCGGGCCGCCGGGCCCCCAGCGGTCAGGGACGGTACAGCAGGTCGATGTACTTCTTGAGCAGGTCCTGCACCATCCCCCGGAACGGGATCGTGGCGGCCAGGCCGTAGACCGGCGCCATCCCCTCCTTCTCCGCCGGTTGTGACCGGACCTCGTCCACCGATGCCCGCAGGTCGGCCAGGAACCGCTCGGCCACGCCCGGCTGGGTGTGCCGCAGCGTCACGCAGATATGCACGGCGGCCGGCTTGTGCAGGCCGTTGAGGCTCCAGCCGCGCCGCGTCATCTGGTCGAGCACGCGGTAGACGTCGACCTCGTCGGACGCGAACGCGATCACCCATAGCGGGTCGCCGAGCACGCGCAGCTCGGGGATGGCCTCGATGCCGCGGCGGATGGCCGCGCCGGTCTCCAGGACGCGCCGTGTCGCCTCGAGGTAGCCGTCCTCGCCGGTCGCGACCATGGCCGCCCAGCACATGGCGCTCAGCGCGCCCGGCCTGCTCCCCGCCAGCGTCGGGGAGAAATAGAGGCCTCCGGGCCACTCGGTGGCGGTGAAGTACTGGAACGAGCGCAGGTGGGTGCCCAGGTACAGCACCACCGAGGTCCCCTTGGCGGCGTAGCCGAACTTGTGGGTGTCGGCCGACATCGAGGTCACGCCGGGGACGGCGAAGTCGAACGCCGGCACGTCGTAGCCGAGCCGCCGCGCCCACGGCAGGACGAACCCGCCGAGGCAGGCGTCGGTGTGGAAGCCGATCTTCCGCTCCCGGGCGACCGCGGCGAGCTCCGCGATCGGGTCGACGACCCCGTGCGGGAAGCTGGGCGCCGAGCCGACCAGCGCCACGGTGTTGCGGGTGATCGCCTGGCGCATCGCGTCCACGTCGGCCCGGTAGTCGGCCGCCACCGGCACGCGGACCAGCTTGATGCGGAAGTACTGGGCCGCCTTGTCGAAGGCGACGTGGGCGCTGGCAGGGGCCACCACCTCCGGCCGCGTGACCCGGCGGGCGGCCCGCGCCCAGTCCCGGTAGGTCCGCATCGCCAGCAGGATGCTCTCGGTGCCGCCGGAGGTGACGGTCCCGACGACCTGCCCGGCGGGGTCGCCGCTCGCCACCGCATCCCCGCCGAGCATGCCCGCGGTCATCGCCACGATCTCCGCCTCGTACTTGGTGGCGCTCGGCCACAGGTCGGCGTGGAGCGGGTTGACCTGCGAGGTGGTCGCGTACACGCGGTTCAGGAACGCGACGTGGTCGTCGTCTCCGTGGTACACGGCCCCCGACGCCAGGCCGTCGTGCCAGCGCGCCCGCTCCCTGGTCGCAAGGTCGTCCACCTGGCGCAGGACCTCGTCGCGGGGAATGCCTTGCGCGGGCAGGCGCGGGAACGAGGCGACCTGGCCCCGGTAGGGCTTCACCGACGCCTCCATGCCGGCCAGCATCCGGTCGTACTCGCGGTCCAGGCGCGACCGCACGGCGGGGATCGCGACCGCCAGGCGCTCCGCCGCGGCCGCCACCCTCGGGTTGAGGCGCTCCAGCTTGGCTGCGATGTCGGCGATGTCCATGGACTCCTCCAGGGAGCCGGCCGCGGGAGGCCGGTCACCGGTGCGCGTTCAGCCGGGCGTGGATCCTGCGGGTGCTGCGGTACAGGTTGACGAACTCGGGGAACAGCGTGTCGTACACGCGGCGGCCGGCGGGATCGGGCTCGAACGAGCGGGCGATGGGAACCGTGTCGGCCACCTCGTCCCAGCGGAGGTGGCCGAGCGCGACCGACGCCTGCAGCGCCGCCCCGCGCGCGTTCGCCAGCACGGGGTCACGGGCCTGCATGACCACCCGGTCCAGCACGTCGGCGTAGACCTGGCACCAGAGGTCGGAGCGGGCGCCGCCGCCCACGGCCGTGATCGTCTCGACGCGGCGCTTGATGAACCGCTCGACGTAGCCGAGCAGCCAGCGCGAGTTGTAGGCAACGCCCTCCAGCACCGCGCGCACGAGGTGGCCTCGGGTGGCGCCGAGTGACTGGTTGAAGAACCCACCGCGGACGGTGCGGTCGTCGACCGGGGTGCGCTCCCCGTTCAGCCACGGGGCGAAGATCAGCCCGTCGCTGCCGGCCGGCACGCCCTCGGCCAGGGCGAACATGGCCGCGTACGGGTCGGGGACCGGGGCACGCCCATCGTCCGGGAAGAGCACGTTGCCCAGCAGCTCGGCCAGGCAGACGCCGGCCGACTCCTGCTCGTTGGCCAGCAGGTAGCGCCCCGGGATCGCCGAGGGCAGCGAGGCCATGTTGTGGAACAGGTCGGTCTTCTTGTACGGCACGTGGCACACCAGCCACGACGACGTCCCGACGTACAGGTGGGTGTCGAAGTCGCGCACCGTCCCGGCTCCGATGGCCGACGCCATGATGTCCGGCGCCCCGGTCACCACCTGCGCCGACGCCGGCAGCCCCAGCTCGGCCGCGGCCTCCGGCCGCAGCGTCCCGAGGACGGTGGCGGCGGGCACGATCTCGGGCAGCCTGTCCCCTTCCAGCCCGGTCATGCGCAGCAGCCGGTCGTCGTAGCGCACCGCGTTCGGGTCGCGCGTGTCGGCCGCCCACAGCAGGGTCACCGCGTCGGACGAGGTGGCGAAGCGGCCGGTCAGCCGCAGGTTGACCCAGTCCCGGGGCTCCAGGAACTTGTAGGTGCGCTGGTAGACCTCGGGGACCCGGTCGCGGAGGTAGAGGATGTGCGCGACCGTGTCCTTGCCCGAGTGGCCGGGCGCGCCACCCGTCCGCCGGATCCAGGTGACCAGCTTGCGCAGCCCATAGCCTTGCAGGGAGGGAACGCCGCCGGTGATGCGCCGGACCTGCTCGGCGCCACGGGAGTCCATCCAGATGAGCGCCCGCGTCAGGGGCCGTCCGTCGCGGTCCACCGGCACCGTCCCCGACCATTGCGAGCTACAGCCGACGCCGACCACCCGGCCGGCGTCGACGCCTGCCGTGGACAGGACGCGACGCGTCCCCCGTACGACCGCGCGCCACCAGTCCTCGGGGTCCTGCTCGGCGCCGCCGTGGCCGAGCAGGTGCAACGGATACGGCTCCGCCGCGGACCCCACGATCTCGCCCCTCGGGGTGGTGAGGGCCACCTTCAGCCCCGACGTCCCGAGGTCGAGGGCCAGGATGTAGCCGTCCGCGCTCGCTGCCACACCGACCTCCTCTCCCGCAGGCGCAACCCTACTGGAGTGTGCCGGTCGGAGGCGTGGTCAGCGCTCGCCTGGCTGGTCGCGTTCGAGTGAGGGCGGCGCCACCAGCGGGCGCCCGCCGTCGCCGGCTACGGCCTCCGCGTCGCTCGGGGCCGGCCTGCCGTCGCGCCCGGCGGGCGGGGTCCCCGGCGGCCGCGACAGCCGCAGCCCGTGGGTGATGTCGAGCAGCCCGCGCCGGACCAGCACCCGCTTGGCCGCCATCGTGACCCGCGCCACCTGGTCGCCCCATTCGGACTGGGCCTCGCCGGCCGAGGCGAACCTGACCCCGTCGCCGTTGTCGGACGCCGCCGGCGTCGTGCCCGACCACCACTCCACCATCGGCCGCCACACGCCCCTGGAGCGGCGCTTGGCGAACGCGGCCAGGTGCTGCTGGAAGGCGTGCTGGGCGGCGTCGCCGATGGCGACCTGGTAGCGCCAGAACAGCAGCGCCGCCTGCTCGGCGGCGAACAGCTGGGGCACCAGCAGGGCCAGCTCCTCCCGGAGCTGGTTGACCGCCGCCTGCGCGGCGGCCTCGCGCGCCTGCGCCAGCCGCAGCTGGCGCCGGCTGCGGCGGTTCTCCTGCAGCCGGCCGAGCCGGGCCGCCACCGACCGGGATCGGGAGTCGCCCCCCGCGCCGGACCGGTCGGGGATGGCCGCGTACGACACGGCGGTCGCCAGGCCGAGCAGGGCAAGGCCGACGGCCGCGGGACCGGCTTCGGCCGTCAGGTAGCCCATGGCGATCGCGAGGGTCACGCCGCAGGCCAGCGCGGCGCCGGCTACGGTCAGGTCCAGCCGGCGCCGGCGGGACGGGTCCTCGGACCCGTCCGGCGTGACGCCGAGCCGGTCGACGCCGCGGGCGGCGAGCTGCGCCGCGGCGATCGAGCCGACCGCCGCCGCCGCGGTGAGCAGCCCGAGCGTGAGCGCTGCCAGCCCCAGGTCACGGCCCACCACGTACCCCAGGGCGCCCTCGCCACCGGCGACCACCGCCAGGATCACCGCCTCGGACCACTGGCCCACCACGTGCCGCCGGCCCGGCAGCTCGCGCCGGGGCGTGGCGGACGAAGGTTGCCGTCCCGCCGCCTCGTCCGCATCTCCGTCGGTCGCAGCCGGTCCGTCGCGCTCGGCGGCGCGGCGCCTCGCGGCCGCCGCCGAGCGGTCGCTCAGCGCCTGACGTAGCAACGCCTCCGCCTCGGCCAGGCGGCTGTCGGTCACCATGACCTGGCTGGCCACGGCGGTCACCCTGGGAAGCTCACGGCGGGCGTGGAACACGAGCCGCGCGCGCTCGTGCGCCTCGACGAAGCCCTGCGCGGGCAACGGCTGCTCGGGGCTCCAGGAGAGGCCCGCCTTGGCGGCAGCCCTGGCGAGCGTCCGCAACGCCCGCGGGCGGGTGGGCGCGTTGCGCGACTCGATCTCCAGGTACCCGTACGGTGGGACCTCCCACCAGGAGGGCCGCCCTGACTTGGCCACCGACCACCGCCCCCGCCGCCTGCCGAAGCGCCGTCCCGGGTCGGCCGGGACGCCCTCGACGACCGGGGGAGCACCGTCCTCCCCTTGCGGCTCCTGTCGCGGCCCCGATTGCTCGACCATCGCAGCACCAGCCTTGGCACTTGCCACGCCGATGAAACGTCAAAGTTAGGTCATGTCAGGTCAAATGATGAAACCGAAGGCTGCCGTCACCTCGGCGAGCGCGCAACGCCGGACCGCGAGCCGCGCCGGACTGGACCGTAAACTCTTCGCAAACGTGCCAGAATTCGCTCCCCAGCGGCATCAGCACGGGAGCGGTGAATGCCAGGCCGGCGCGCGCGGCGGTTCCTGATCGGGGCCGTGGTCGTCGTCCTGCTGGCGACGGCCGCGTGGGGGGACGCCGAGCGTCCTGGGCTGGCCGGCCGCCTGCGCGAGCGGCTCGCGGGCTTGGCCGGCGGCGCGCGGCCGATCGGCGCCGAGGCGGCGCCCGCGGTCGGCGAGCCCGGCTGGGTCGCGGCGGAGAACCGCAGGCACGGCACGACCGCGTGGCGCATCACCGCGAGGGGTGCGCGCCACGCGATCGAGGGGTACGCCGACCGTGTCAGCGCCTCGGCCGGCGACACCGTGACCCTGTACGTGTCCACCACGGCGCGGCGGTTCCGCGTCGAGGCCTACCGGATGGGCTGGTACGACGGGGCACGCGCCCGGCTGCTGTGGCGCTCCGAGCGGGTGCGCGGCCGCCGCCAGGCCGAGGCGACGCTACGGCCAGGGATCAACCTGGTCGAGGCACGCTGGAAGCCGTCGCTCGACTTCCGGGTCGACGGCTCCTGGCCGCCAGGGGCCTACCTGCTCAAGCTGGTCGCGCACGGCGCGCAGGGCTACGTCCCCCTGACCGTCACCGACCCATCGAGCGACGACCCGCTGGTGGTGATGGCCGGGGTCACCACCTGGCAGGCGTACAACAACTGGGGCGGACGCAACCTCTACTGGGGTCCTTTCGGGGAGCCTGGGACGCGTTCGCGGGTGGCCTCCTTCGACCGGCCCTACGCCGGAGGCGACGGCGCGAGCGGCTTCCTCACCGGCGAGCTGCCGCTGGTGAGCCTGGTGGAGCAGGCCGGGCTGGACGCCACCTACTGGACCGACGTCGACCTGCACCAGCATCCCGAGCAGCTGCTGCGCCACCGGGCGCTGCTCTCGCTCAACCACGACGAGTACTGGTCGACCAGGATGCGGCACGGCGCCGGGGTCGCCCGCGACCACGGTGTGAACCTCGCCTTTCTCGGCGCCAACGCGGTCTTCCGGCACATCCGCCTGCGGCCGTCGCCGCTCGGGCCCGACCGCGAGGAGGTCAACTACAAGCCGGCCTCGGCCAGGTCCGACCCGGCCTGGCGCAGCGCTCCCGGGGAGGTCACCACCAACTGGCGTGAGCCGCCCGTCGGCCAGCCCGAGAGCTCGCTGCTCGGCCAGCTGTACGAGTGCAACCCGACGCTCGCCGACGGCGTGGTCGTCCAGCCCGGCTCGTGGCTGCTGGCCGGCACCGGGCTCGACGCCGGGTCGAAGCTGCCGAACCTGATCGGGCCCGAGTACGACCGGGTGACGCCGGGCTTCCCGACCCCGCACGGCGTCGAGCTGGTGCTCCACTCACCGCTGCGCTGCCGCTTCCACGACAGCTTCTCCGACGTGACCTACTACACCGCGGCGAGCGGCGCCGGCGTGGTCGACACCGGCACCTCGAGCTGGGTCTGCCAGATCGACCAGGTCTGCGCCGCCGACCGCAACAGCCCGAAGACCTCCGCCGCCGTCCGCCGGATCACCCTGAACCTGCTACGCGGCTTCGCCGCCGGCCCAGCAGGTCGCGACCACCCGTCGCGTTCCAACCTCGACGATTTCGACATACGGCCGAGCGGGCTGTGACCGGGGAGCACGGCCCGTGGCGTCGCGGCCAGCCGCGATTCGCACTGGCGGACCGGTTGCTGATCCGCGGAGCGCGTCGCCGCCCTCGACACGCGGCCGAGTCGAGGATCGTGACCGTCGAGCCCTGGCGCCAGTGCGGCGCGATCACGCCTGTGCTCGCCACGGTGGCTGGCCGCCCGACCGCGACGCGGGCCCTCGCCATGTGTGGTGGTTGCGGGTGAACGCGGCGCGACGCCGCATGATCGCCGCGCTGGTCCTGACCGCCGCGCTGCTCGCCGGCTGCCGTGGAGCAGCGCCGGACAACGGCGCACTGGTGGCCGCGCTGCGGGCCGGCCGATCGGCCGAGGTGACCGTGAGCGGACGGGTCGTCGCCGTGCTGCCGGACGGCAACGGCCCCTCCGGGCCGCACGAGCGCTTCCAGGTGGACCTCGGCGACGGCGTCGTGGTGGAGGTGGACCACAACCTGGCCCTGGCGCCGCGGGTGCCGGTGACGGTCGGCGGGACGGTCGTGGTCCACGGCCAGTTCGAGCCGGACCCCGGCCACCCGGTGATCCACTACACCCACCACGCCACCGGCGGCCACGAGGGCGGCTGGGTGAAGCTGGGCGGCCACCGCTACCAGTGACCACCGCAGGCTACCCTGCCCTTGCCGCCGGCCTGGTCGACCAGCAGAGGATCACCACTCACAGCACCGGAGGACCGCATGAGGTTGGTCGCAACGGAGTACCTGTCGCTCGACGGGGTGTTCGAAGAGCCGGGCCAGTGGTCCGGTCCCTTCTTCAACGACGAAGCGGGGCAGTTCAAGTGGGGCGAGCTGCAGGCGAGCGACGCGCTGCTGCTCGGGCGCAAGACCTACGAGGGGTTCGCCGCCGCCTGGCCGACCATGACCGACACCGGCGAGTTCGGCGAGAAGATGAACAGCATGCCCAAGTACGTGGTCTCGTCGACCTTGGACAGGGTCGAGTGGACCGGATCGAGGCTGATCGAGGGGAACGTGGCCGAGGCGGTACGCAGGCTGAAGCAGGAGCCCGGCCAGGACCTCCTGCTGTCCGGCAGCGCCCAGCTCTTCAACGCGCTCAAGGACGAGAACCTGATCGACCTGTACCGGTTCATGGTCCACCCGATCGTCCTGGGGAAGGGCGAGCGCCTGTTCGCCGACGGAAGCGACGAGCGGACCCTCGAGCTGACGCTCTCGAAGACGTTCGGCTCCGGCATCGTCATCCTCGAGTACGAGCCGGCCAAGCAGTCGTAGCTCACGACCGGCTCGCCTCGCAGCTCCGGCCGAGGCGGAGCGCGTCCACGGGTGGCAGTCGGATCAGGTCCATTCGGCTGGCAAAGGTCGGGACCTTCGGCCGTGCAACGAATCCGCCAGCGCGGTCGATGCTTGCCGCAAGCCCATCAAGTGGTATCCAGCGTGGAAGGAGAGGAACAACGATGCTTGCATGCCCACGCTGCGGCAACGACGCCGAATACCTACCCGACGAGGTCTTCAGCCTGCTGCGCTGCGAGTTCTGCGACGACGAGATCGACGCCGTCGACCTGCTGGTGCAGGATGCCGTCGACCGCATCACCCGCGGGCTCCTGCCCGCAGCCTCGGAGGAGCTCCTGCCACCCCTCGAAGCAGAATTCGTCTGAGCCGCCTGGCGCGCTCCTCCTGCGGGTGCTAGTCGGTCTTCGATGCCGCGTTGCGACCAGCGCCCTCCCAGTGCCCGCCCCACACGTACCGCACATCCGGTTCGCGTTCCTCGTTGGCAGACCCGTCCGTCCAGCCGACGGCGAAGAACCCGTGCCGCGCGTAGAACCGTCGCGCGGGGTGGTTGCTCTGGAAGGTCGACAGCGCCAGGCCGCCAGGGCGACGCTGTTGCGCGAGCCGCACCAGCTCGGAGCCGATGCCGCAGCCTTGCCAGCCAGGATCGACGTACAGCTGATAGATCTCGTCGCCATCCAGGACCAGCACCGCGACAGTCGCACCGTCAACCTCGGCCAGCCAGGTCTCCATGGTGGGCACCGCCACGGTCGCGAACCAGTGACGCACGTCGTCATCGGGCCGCACCGTCGCCGGCACAGCAGGCACAGCGGCGTGGCGAGACCGCAGCCAGACGTCGGCGACGGCTCCCGCGTCAGCAGCCTCGGCCCGGCGCAGCGTAGCTAGAGTCATGCCTAATGGTGCCCACCGCCGTCCCTGGTCACAAGCACCTACACGTCATCTAGGCCATCGCGGAGTCCGTGCACTACCCCGTGCTGGGCATCGGTGTGCCATTGCTGGCTGCCGTGGTGTGGGGCGCGTTCGTGGCGCCGAAGGCGAAGAGGCCGCTGCCGATCCCGACCCGGGTGGCGTTGGAGGTCGTTCTGTTCGCGGCCTCTGTAGCTGCACTCGCGGTGGCTGGTCAGCCGGTGCTCGCCGTGGTCCTTGGCATCGCCGCGCTTGCCACCTCGCTGCTCAACGCGGTACAGGAGCGTCGAGCGGACCACCCGCCAGATCCGTAGGCTGCTTGACGCCATCGATCTGGTCGGGCGCCGATGCTGCTGCCGGCGAGGGCCGTTCCGTGAGCCCAGCGGCCACCACCGTGTCACGACCGGCGGCCTTGGCCTGGTAGAGCGCCTGGTCGGCCACTCGGAACAGCTCCTCGAACTGGATGTCGGTGCCGCGCGCGGCGCTCACGCCGAACGACGCGGTGACGGGCAGCCCGCTCGGCTTGGCGGTCGCCAGAGCCCGTCGCAGACGCTCCGCGACCTCCTGGGCCTCGGCGATGTCGATGCCGGGCAGGACGATGAGGAACTCCTCGCCGCCGATGCGGTAGATCAGCTCGAACGAACGGGTCGCCTTGCGCAGCTGGTAGGCGGCGTCGCGCAGCACGGCGTCGCCGCGGTGGTGGCCGTGGCGGTCGTTGACGTCCTTGAAGTGGTCCAGGTCGCACATGACCAGACTGATCGGGTGACCGTTCTGCGCCGCCTGCTGGCGTAGCTCGGCGAAGCGGGACTGCAGCGCGGTGCGGTTCAGCATGCCGGTGAGCGGGTCGATCAGCGCCGCCTCGCGGTGGTCGAACTCGGCGCCGGCCAGCACCCGGGCGTAGTGGCCGATCACGATCGCCACCACCGCCAGGCACAGCAGTCCGGGTAGCTCGGCGACCACCTTGGAGGGATCGGCCGTCACGATGGCGGTCAGGTTGGTGGCGGCGATCACCGAGGTGGTCAGCACCACGCCACGGCGGCTGAAGCGCGTGGTCACGCCGATGACCTGGAACAGCGGCCAGAAGATCAGCGGGCTGTGCAGGCCGCCGGTGAAGCGGATGGCCGTCGCCAGGGTGCAGGTCAAGACGAGCAGGGCAGCCATGAACAGCCACTCGGGTCGGCGCATGCGCGGCAGCAGCCGCGGCATCACGGCGAACAGCGGCACGGCGAGCAGGGGCAGCAGCGCCCAGGGGCCCACCCAGAACGCGGCGACGATCATGGACAGCGGCAGCAGGGGTTGGATGACGTTGGCGACGGCGCCGAGCCGCCCGTCCAGCTCCAGCATCCGCGTACGGTCGACCGGCGACGGGCAGAGCCAGGAAGCGTCGTAGCCGTTCGAGGTCAGTCCCTGCGAGGTCATACCTGCGTGATCGGCGGCGGCGGCACCAAGTTGAGGAGACTCGGCCGTCGACGGCAAGGTTGGTGCCAGCGAGGTTGCCAGATGCCATGTCTGGCAGCGTCGTGCGACTAGGGCTGTTCGAGCTCCCGGCCTTTGAAGGGGTTCTCGACGCGGACGCCGTCGATCACCTGGCCGTGGGTCAGGTCCTCGGTCAGCAGGCGGGCGCAGCCCGACGCCGAGGCGGCGCGCACGATCAGCGCGTCCCACAGCGACAGCGAGTGCAGGCTGGCCAGGTCGATCGCGCCGAGGACGTGCTCGGGGCGGACGCCGACGACGTGGAGCTGGCACATGAGCAGGACGGCCTCGCGGCAGGCGGCCAGCGACAGCCCCAGCTTGCGCCGGGCCGCCGCCACGTACTCCGACAGCACCTGCGTCGAGATAACCGCCCGCTCCTCGGCCGCGAGCTGCTGGATCAGGCCCTGGGCCACGGCGCGCTTGGCGGGCTCGTCCTCGTCCTCGGCGTAGACGAAGACGTTGGTGTCGACGAAGACCCGCTCACTCACCGCCGCCGCCAGGCCGGCGGTCGATCCGCTCCTCGTACAGAGCTTCGCGGTCGAAGCGCCAGCCGCCCGAGTGGCCGGCCCGCTCGGCCCAGAGGTGCTGGAACTGGTCGGCCAGGCTCGGGCCGCGCGATGCGGCCGTGAGGCTCTGGAGGTACTCCCGGACCAGCGCGTTGAGGCTCTTGCCCTGCTGGCGGGCGACCTCCCTGGCGCGCTCGACGAGGTAGTCGTCGATCGACAGGGTCACGTTCATCGTGGGCACAGTTTATGTGCCCACGAACCCTGTGGCAATCGTGGTGGGCTGGTTGTTGGCCGCAATGTGCGCGTTGTCGGGGCGATTGGGGATACTGCTCCCTCATTGCTTCAGCATGAGCACCCCGCCAGAGAGACGCTGATGAGCCAGGAGCCACAGGCGAAGCCGTTCACGCACCTGGACGCGCCCAACGCCGAGCTGTACCGGCGCGTCATGGGCGTGTTCGTGGCGGCCAAGCGCAGGTTCCTGGTGCACCTGCGGCCAGAGGACCTGGCTTCCTCGCTTGGCGAGGCGGGCGGCGCGCCGGTCGACCTTGCCGCCGTCGAAGCCGCGCTCAAGCAGCTCGAGCAGTGGCGCAACCTCCGCGCCGACCCGGACACCAGCCGGGTGACCACCGTCGACGACTTCTACCGGCCCCGCTACCTCTACCAGCTCACCCCCGAGGGTGAGGCCGCGGAGCTTGCGCTGGCCGCCTACGACGAGGCGCTCGGCAACCGTGGCGAGCTGCAGTCGGTCGCGCTGGAGGACATCCGCGTGCGCCTGCGCGGCCTGCGCCAGCAGGCCGAGGCGCCGGACCGCGACCCCGCCGTGGTCCACAGCCTGCTGCGCGAGCTGTCCACCCTGCTCGACGGCCTCGCCGCCAACGCCAGCGCGTTCATGAGCAGCCTGCAGCGCACCATCGACCTGCAGGACGTCGACGAGGACGCCTTCATCGCCTACAAGGACCGCCTGATCGGCTACCTGGAGCGGTTCGTCGGCGATCTGGTGATCAAGTCCGCGGAGATCTCGACCACCCTCCGGGCGCTGGACCGGCGCGAGGTCGACGGCCTGCTCGCGCTGGTGGCCTCCCGGGAGGCCACCGACGCCGCTCCCGACGGGAAGGGCGAGGAGGAGGCGGTGCGTGCCAAGCTCGAGGCCTGGCAGGCCCGCTGGTCCGGGTTGCACTCGTGGTTCGTGGGCGACCGCGCCCACCCGTCGCAGGCGGCGCTGCTGCGCCAGCGCGCCCGCGCCGCCATCCCGGCACTGCTGACCGCCGTGACCACGCTGCAGGAGCGGCGCACCGGCCGCAGCGACCGCTCCGCCGACTTCCGCACGCTGGCCCGCTGGTTCGCCGAGGCGCCGAGCGATGCCGAGGCGCACCGGCTGTGGCGGGCCGCGTTCGGGATCTCGTCCGCCCGCCACCTCACGGTCGACAGCGGGACCCTTCAGGGCCGCGAGGAGCTACCAGTGCCAGCCGCGACGAGCTGGGCCGACGCGCCGCCGGTGGTGATCAGCCCGCGCCTGCACGCCACCGGGCGTCACCAGCGCCGCGGCCCCCCTGCCAGGATCGTGGACCGCAGTCAGGCGCGGCGGCGGCTGGAGGAGCTGCTCGTGGCTGAGCGCACCCAGACGGAGGCGGCCCGCCGCCGGCTCGCGACCGGCCGGCCGGTCCGGCTCAGCGACCTCGTCGCGCTCGACCGCGACGAGTTCGCGCTGTTCCTCGGGCTCCTGGGCGACGCGCTCGCCGCCGGTCCGCCAGCTTCGGACGGCGCCGTCGAGACGATGACGTCGGACGGCACCATGGCGATCACCCTCGAGCCGACCCGCGACGGCGCAACCGCCGAGATCGTCACCCCGGACGGGGTGCTGCGCGGCCCCGACCACATCATCACGATCGCCGACCTGACCAGCCCCGGCGAAGCTGGCGGGCTCCTGCTGGCCGCGAGCGGAGCCGAGCGGTGACCGCGCCGGCCGCTCCGCTCGCCGACGTGCTCGACCGTCAGCAGGTCGAGGAGCGGCGCAGCGCGCTCCGCGCGCTGCTGCGGCACCCGCTGCTCACCCGCGCCGGCCCCGACCCGGCGGCGTTCGCGCTGGTCCGCAGGCACGCCAGTTGGCTGCGCGAGTGGCTGTCGGCCAACGTCGGCTGGTCGCTGCAGGTCGACACCGGGCTCGCCCGGCTGCGCAAGCTGCCCGGGCAGCTCGACGACCGCACCCGCCCGGCCCTGGCGGAGCCTGCCAGGGTGCCGTTCAGCCGCCGCCGCTACGTCCTCGCCTGCCTGGCGCTCGCCGCCCTTGAACGGGCCGACGCCCAGGTCACCCTGGGCTGGCTGGCCGAGCGGGTGCTGGCGCTGGCGGCCGACCCCGCGCTCGCCGACGCGGGCTTCTCCTTCGCGCTCGACTCGCGGGAGGAGCGGGCCGACCTGGTGATCGTCGCCCGCCTGCTGCTCGGCACGCGGGTGCTCGCCAGGGTCGCCGGCGACGAGCAGTCGTTCGTCAACGCGAGCGGGGACGCCCTGTACGACGTCAACCGCCGGGTCCTCGCCACCATGCTGGTCGCCCAGCGCGGTCCGTCCACCGTGACCGCAACCGACCTGGAGGCGCGGCTGCGCGCGATCACCGAGGAGCTGGTGCCCGACAGCGAGGACGGCCGCAACCGCGCCATCCGCCAGCGGCTCGCCCGCCGGCTGCTCGACGACCCGGTGCTCTACTACGACGAGCTGAGCGACGCCGAGCGTGCCTACCTCTCGAGCCAGCGTGGCTTCCTGGTGCGGCGGCTCACGGACGCGACCGGGATGGTCGCGGAGGTCCGCGCCGAGGGGCTGGCCCTGCTCGACCCGACCGGCGAGGCGACCGACCTTTCCATGCCCGAGGAGGGAACCGACGGGCACGCCACGCTGCTGCTCGCCAAGCACCTGGCCGCGCTCGCGCGGGAGCGGCCCGGCGAGCCGGCGCCGCTGCCAGTCCTCACGGCACGCCTGGCCGACCTTGCCAGGGAGCACAGCGCGCACTGGCGCAAGGGGGCCGCCGAGCCGGGCGCCGTCGCGGCCCTGTGCCGGCTGGCGGTCGACCGGCTGGAGGCGCTCGGGCTGGCGCGGCGCGACAGCGGCGCCGTGACCCCGCTGCCGGGCCTCGCCCGCTTCGCCTACGCCGAGCCCGAGCCTGCCACCCGGGTCGACCTTGGAGAGGGAGCGCCGGCATGACTACCGACCACCCCGACGGCCAGCATCCAGCAGGCAACGGCCAGCACCCTCGGGCTCACTGGCGGGAGCACGAGGACGGCCACGGGCTGCCGCTACCGGGGCGGGACCGCTGGCAGCCGTTGCGCGCCGGCCTGGTCGACCTGTTCCTCTACGACAACGAGGAGTTCCGCTTCCGCGATGGCCACCTGCTGCTGCGCGGCAACAACGGCACGGGTAAGTCCAAGGTGCTCGCGCTCACCCTGCCATTCCTGCTCGACGGCGAGCTGGCGCCCCACCGGGTGGAGCCGGACGCCGACCCGGCCAAGCGCATGGAGTGGAACCTCCTGCTCGGCGGCCGCTACCAGGAGCGGCTCGGTTACACCTGGCTGGAGTTCGGCCGCCTTACCGAAGAGGGTGCCCCGGCGTACCTGACGCTCGGCTGCGGGCTCAAAGCGGCAGCGGGCCGCGGCATCGCTGCCCGCTGGTTCTTCGTCACCAGCCAGCGGACCGGCGCCGACCTCCACCTGGTCAGCGCGACGGGCACGGCGCTGGTCCGCGAGCGGCTCATCGAGGCGCTCGCCGAGCGCGGCCGCGTCTACGACTCCGCCGAGGCGTACCGGCGAGCAGTCGACGAGGCCCTCTTCCATCTGGGCCCCGACCGCTACGACGCGCTCGTGAACCTGCTCGTCCAGCTACGCCAGCCGCAGCTCTCCAAGCGGCCGGATGCGGCCAAGCTCTCGCAGGCGCTGTCGCTGGCCCTGGCCCCGGTCGACCAGGCGGTCCTCGCCGACGTCGCCGAGTCGTTCCACGACCTCGAGCAGCAGCGCGACGAGCTGCGCGGCCTGCAGGAGACCCGAGCCCACGTCGAGCGGTTCCTCGATCGCTACCGCCACTACGCGCGCATCGCCTCCCGCCGCCAGGCCGGCGAGCTGCGTTCCGCCCAGGCTGGCTACGAAGCCACCAACCGCCAGCTCGCGACGGTCCGGGAGGAGCTCGCCACAGCGCGTGAGGTGGAGGCTGCCACCGCGGCGGAGCTGGAGCGGACCGAACGTGACCTCGGCGCCGCCCGCGCCGAGGCCCAGGAGCTGGCCAACCGCTCCGAGATCAAAGACCTGAGCCGCGCCGAGGAGTTGGCCCGGCTCGCCCGCGGGACGGCCGACCGTGCGCGGCGGGACGCTGACGAGGCCGAGCGGCTCCGCGAGCGCCGCCAGCAGGCCCGCGAGCGGGCCGCCGTGGCCGCCGAGGCGAGCCGGCGGGTGGTGCTGGCGACGGCCAAGGACGCGGCCAGCGCGGCGACCGCGGCGGGCACCGCCCGTGAGCACGAGCTGCTGGCCGCCCCGCTCTCGCTTCCCGACGGCCCCGGCGACCCTGCAGAAGGCGTCGACGAGACGGCTCTGGCCCACGCTGGCGGTGCGGCGGGCTCAGTGGCCGGCCGGCGCGAACAAGCCGTGGCGCACGTGCGGTCGCTGGTGGAGCGAGCCGCCGCGCTCGCACGCCACCTGGCCGGCGAGCGCCTTCGGCTCGACGAGCTGACCGCCGAGCGAGACACGGCCGCCGAGGGCCGGCGAGCCGCCGAGGAGGCGCTGGCGGCGGCTGCCCAAGCGCTGGTCGACGAATGGCGCCACTACGCGGAGGCACTCGATGAGGCGTTCCTGGCCGACCACGACGAGGTCCTCTCCGCTCTGACGGAGTGGACCGACACGCTGGCTGGTGAGAACCCGGCACGCTCGGCTCTCTCCGCCGCCGGCGCCAGCGCCCGCAACCGCCTTGCCGAAGCGCGTGCCCAGGCGCTCACCGACCTGGAGACGGCCAAGGCGGCTCTGGCGGAGCTGGTCGAGCAACGGGACCGGCTGGAGCGTGGCGAGCACGAACAGCCCCCGCCTCCGTATACCCGGGCCGCTGGCGTGCGGGACGGCCGCGCCGGCGCGCCGCTGCGGCAGGCGGTCGACTTCCGAGAGGGTGTCGGCGAGGCCGAGCGGGCCGGGCTGGAGGCCGCGCTGGAGGCGGCGGGGCTACTGGACGCCTGGGTCGCCCCGGATGGCCGGCTGCTTGATCCTGGCACCCGCGACGTGGTGGTGACCGCGGGCGTGCCGGTTACCCCGAACCTCGGCGCCATGCTCCGGCCGGCGGTCGACCGGGACGATCCGCCGGCCGCCGCCCTCAGCGACGCGACCGTCGCGGCGGTGCTCGCCGGCATCGGGCTCGGTGTCGGCGGCGCGGGAACCTGGGTGGACCCGGCCGGCGGCTGGCGCCTCGGCGTCGCCGAGGGCGCCTGGGCGAAGCCGGCGGCACGGTTCATCGGCCGAGGCGCCCGCGAGGCTGCGCGCCGCCGGCGCCTGGCCGAGCTGGCGCACGAGATCGCCGAGGCCGAGTCGGCGGTGGGCGCCGCCGATGCGTCCCGCGAGGCGGTGGAGGCGCACCAGCGCACCCTGGAAGCCGAGCTCGCACGCTCACCGGACGACCAGCCCCTGCGCGACGCCCATACGGCCACCACGCTCGCCGCCAGAGGCCTGCGCCAGTGCCAGGAGCGGGTCGACGCCCAGGAAGCAGTGGTGGCAGAGGCAACCACCGTCGCGGCCACCGCCGATGAGGACCGCGACCAAGCCGCCGCCGACCTGGCGCTGCCCACCGGGCTGGAGGCCCTGCAGGAGGTGCGCGATGCCGTGGGCGCCTACCGGACCGCGGTCGCGCGCCTCTGGCCGGAGGTTCGCGGTCACGCCGACCGTCTCGGCGGCCGCCATGCCGCCGAGACGGAACTGCGCGAGGCCGTGGAGGCCGCACGGCGGCGGGCGGAGGAAGCGCACGCCACCGAAGGTCAGGCGCACATCGCCGAGCGCCGGCGGGACTCGGTCCGCGAGAAGCTCGGCGCGACCGTCGCCGACCTGGGTGCGAGACTGGAGGCGACCACGGCAGAGGTCGCACGCCTCGAAGGCGAGGCGAAGCGGCTCGGTGACGCACGCCTCGACCTCACCGGCCGGGTCGGCAACGCGGAGGGCCGTGAGCAGGAGCTGGCCGCCAACCTCGAAGGGGACACCGCACGGCGGTCGCGGGCCACCGCGGCCTTCCAGCGGTTCGCCGCCACCGGCCTGCTCGCGACGGCCCAGCCGGAGCTGGACCTGCCCGATCCGTCAGCCTCCTGGGCGCCCGACCCGGCGGTGCGGCTCGCCCGGCGGGTCGAGCAGACCCTCGCCGGGGTCGACGCCGGCGACCCGGCCTGGGAACGCGTCCAGCGGGAGCTCACCCACGGCCTCAAGGAGCTGGCGGACGCGCTCAGCCGCTACGGCCACGAGGCCACGGCCGACCTCGCCGAGGACCGCTACGTCGTCGCCGTCGTCTTCCAAGGCCAGCGCCGTGCCCCGGACGAGCTGGTCGGCCTGCTCGGCGAGGAGATCGACCACCGCGAGCGAGTGCTCAGTGCCAAGGAGCGGGAGCTGCTCGAAGAGCACCTCGTCAACGAGGTCGCCAGCCACCTGCAGGAGCTGATCGCCGACGCGGAGGACCAGGTCGGCCAGATGAACGCCGAGCTGGAGGAGCGACCCACCAGCACCGGCATGCGGCTGCGCTTCCGCTGGGAGCCGCTGCCCGACGGGCCGCCGGGCCTCGCCGAGGCACGTAGGCGGCTGTTGCGCCAGGCAAGCGACGCCTGGTCAGTCGAGGACCGCGCCGCCGTCAGCGCGTTCCTGCAGGAGCAGATCGCCGCGGAACGGGCGCGCGACGACAGCCGCACCTGGCTCGAGCACCTCACCGCCGCGCTGGACTACCGAGCCTGGCACCGCTTCACCATCGAGCGCTGGCAGGACGGCCGCTGGCGCTCCGCCGCCACCCCGGCCTCCAGCGGCGAGCGGGTGCTCACCGTGACCCTGCCACTGTTCGCCGCGGCGTCGGCTCATTGCCGGTCGGCGCAGCCGGCCGCGCCGCGCCTGGTCATGCTCGACGAGGCGTTCGCCGGCGTCGACGACGACGCCCGCGCCAAGTGCATGGGACTGCTGGCAACCTTCGACCTGGATTTCGTGATGACCAGCGAGCGAGAGTGGGGCTGCTACCCCACCGTTCCCGGCCTCGCCATCCACCAGCTCAGCCGGCGGGAGGGCATCGACGCCGTCCACATCAGCCGCTGGGAGTGGGACGGCCGCGCCAAGACCCGCGTGGAGCTGGCGAGGCAGGCCACGGTGCCATCCGAGGACGGCGGCGGCCAGCGGCCAGCGCCAGAGGCGCTGTGGTAGGCGGCCGGTGAGCGTGGCGCACCAGCCGGGTCCGGCGGCGGAGGTGGACCTCGACCGGCTGCGGCGCCTGCTCGGAGGCGAGGAGTTGCTCTGGCTGGTCGAGCGCGTCCGGGCGCGGCTCGAGCGCGGGCTGCCACTGGACGGGACCGTGATCCTGGAGGGCGCGACCGAATCCCAGCGGCGCGTGGTCGCCCGGCTGCTGGGCCGTCCAGTCGGGCGGGGCGCCTCGCTGCGCGTCTCCCTACCGGCGGTCGAGGCCGTGCTGCGCGGCGCCGGCCTCGCCCCTGACCTCGCCTCCGCCGTCCGCGCACTGACCGGTCCGGTCACCGACCGCGCTGCCGAGCGGTCCGCTGCCGAGCAGCGCTGGACCGCTGTGCTCGCCATCGCCGAGCAGGCGGCCCAGCGCCGGCCCTCGCTGACTCCGTGGGTCGAATGGCTCCGTGCCACCGGTCTCCTCCGGCGGCTTGCGGGTGGAGCGCCCGAGCGGGCACGGGAGCTGGTCGAGCAGGCGATCGCGGTGGTGGACCTGCTACCGGCGGGAGGGCAACCGCTCTCGGTCGTGGCGGCCGCCGGGGCTGGCGACGGGCACCTGCTAGATCCCGACCAGCCGCTTGCGACCCTGGTCCTGCGCGCGGCCTCCATCATCGGCGGGGTCCCGTCAGGGGACGGCGCCGAGTGGCGCAGGACCGTGTGGGCGTCGGTGGGAGTGCTCGCCGGCGAGCTGACCAACCCGGTGCTCACGCTGAGCCTGCCGGGCGACCCGCGGACGGTCACGGGACGGGCGCTCGGGGTCTGGGCGGACGCGGGCCAGCCGGTGCACCTCACGGCACGCCAGCTCCTGCGCGACCCACCCGACCTGTCGTCCTTGCAGGGATGCGGCGTGTTCGTGTGCGAGAACCCCAGCGTGGTGGCCGAGACCGCCAACCGGCTCGGCACCGCGAGCGCTCCTCTGGTCTGCGCCAACGCCCACCCGGGCGGCGCCGCCACGGTCCTGTTGCGCCGGCTCGCCGCCGCCGGCGCGCGGCTGCGCTACCACGGCGACTTCGACTGGCCCGGGATCACCATCGCCAACGGCATCACGGCACGCTTCGGCGCACTCCCGTGGCGCCTGGACGCCGACGCCTACCGCTCGGCCGCCACCACCGGCGGCCCACCGCTGCTGGGCAGCCCGGTCACCGCCACCTGGGATCCCGCCCTGACCCAGACCATGCTGGAACTTGGCGTCAAGGTCGAGGAGGAGCGAGTCCTCGACGACCTGATCGCCGACCTCGCCAAGCCCCATTCAGATCGCCGCCGCTCTTGAGCGAGCGTCCTTGCGGGCGCCGGCTTCTCGTCTGGTGCCCGGTTCTCAGGTGGCCCCCTGGACCTGTTCGATTCCGACCCGGGAGGCGAACCACCAAGCATGCGAACGCCGGCGTGCCGGGACCAAGCCTGTGGGTGGACACCCGAGCGTGACGAACCCGCCGGATAAGCGCCGAGGCGCCCCGGCCACCCGGCCGGGGCGCCTCGGCGGGGCGCTACCCCTTCACCGTGAACGACTGCGTCATGCTCGCGTCCGAGCTGTCGCCGGCGTACACGTCGATCTGGCCCGGCTCGACGACCAGCTTGCCGCTGTTGTCGTAGAAGCCGAAGTCGTCCTTGTCGAGCGTGAACGTGACCGTGCGTGACTGGCCCGGGTCCAGCGTCACGCGCTCGAACCCGCGCAGGCGGCGGACCGGCTGCGAGATGCTGGCCACCGGGTCGTGGAGGTAGAGCTGCACCACCTCGTCACCCTTGCGGCTGCCGGTGTTCTTCACCGTCACCGAGGCTTCGAGGCTGCCCTTCTTCGACACCGTCGAGGAGCTCAGGTGCAGGTCCGAGACCTCGAAGGTGGTGTAGCTGAGCCCGTAGCCGAAGGTGAACAGCGGCGAGCAGCTCTGGATGTCGCGGTGGCGCGAGTTGTATTTCTGGTCGGGGTTGCAGGGCCGGCCCGTCAGCTCGTGGTTGTAGTAGATCGGCACCTGGCCGAGCCGGCGCGGGAACGACACCGGCAGCTTCCCGCCCGGGTCGACCTTGCCGAACACCACGTCGGCGACGGCGGGGCCCGCCTGCACCCCCGGGAACCATGCCTCGAGCAGGGCGGGGGCGTCGCCGACCACGTCCTCGAGCGCCAGCGGGCGGCCGTTGAGCAGGACGACCGCGACCGGCTTCCCGGTCGCCTTGATCGCCCGGAGCAGCTCCTCCTGCCTGCCCGGAAGGTCGAGCGTGCTGCGCGCCGCGGCCTCGCCGCTCATCTCGCGCGTCTCGCCCAGGACGAGCACGACCTGGTCCGCCGCGTTCGCGACGCTCACAGCCTCGGCGAACCCGGCGTCGGAGCCGCATCCCTCCGGGTCGTCGGTCGGCGGCTCGGCGTTGGAGAGCTTGCAGCCCTCGGCGTAGGTCGCACCGGAGCTCTGCTCCTTGATGCCGTCGAAGATGCTCACCGCGTCCTCGTCGCGGCCGGCGCCCCACCAGGGACCGAGCATGTCGTGCGGGTCCTTGGCGAGCGGCCCGATCACCGCCGTCTTCTTCGAGGGATCCAGCGGCAGGACGTCGCCCTTGTTCTGCAGCAGCACCATCGAGCGGCTGGCAGCGTTGCGAGCGGCCGCCACCGCGTCGGGCTTGAGCATCTCCGCCTCGGCCTTGTCAGGGTCGACGGGCGCGTACGGGTGCTCGAAGAGGCCGGCGCGGAACTTGACCCGCAGGATCCTGCGCACTGCGTCGTCGATCCGGCGCATCGAGATGCGGCCCTCGCTGAGCAGCTGCGCGCCGTAGTCGCGGATGAGCGTGCTGGTCATCTCGGAGTCCACGCCGGAGTTGAGCGCCAGCGCCGCAGCGGCGGGGCCGTCGGCGGCGACCCCGTGCCCGCACTCGCCGCTGTCGGGCTTCACCGGCGGGCAGGCGCGCATCTCCTTCACGGCGGTCCAGTCGCTCTCGACGAACCCGTCGAAGCCCCACTCGCCCTTGAGGATCTGGTTCAGCGTGTGGTCGTTGCCGCAGCCCGGGACGCCGCTGATGGCGTTGAACGAGCACATGAAGGTGTCCGCGCCGGCGTCGACCGCGGCCTTGAACGGCGGCAGGTAGAAGTTCCGCAGCCGCTGCTCGGACATGTCGGTGGTGTTGTAGTCACGGCCGCTCTCCGGCTGGCCGTAGGCGGCGAAGTGCTTGGGGCTCGCCACCTCCTTGTCGGGCGCGCTGTAGTCGTTCCCCTGGATCGCCTTGACGCGCGCGGCCGCCATCACCGAGTTCAGGTAGGGGTCCTCGCCGGCGGCCTCGGAGATCCGGCCCCAGCGCGGCTCGTGCGAGACGTCGACCATCGGCGCGTAGGTCTGCTTGAGCCCGACCGCGGCCGACTCGCGCGCGCCATAGGTGTGGTCGTCCGACGCCATCTTCGGGTCGAAGCTCGCGCCGGCGCCGAGCGGGATCGGGAAGATCGTACGGAAGCCGTGGATGGTGTCGAAGGCGAACATCATCGGGATATGCAGCCGCGACTCCTCCACGGCCATGCGCTGGAGCTCGTGGATCCGCTTCGGGTCGGTCACGCTCAGGACCGAGCCGAGCCCGTCGCGCACTTCCTGGTCGGTGACCAGGAAGTCCGGCAGCAACTGGATCTGCTCCAGCTTCTCCTCGAGCGTCATCTTCGAGAGCAGGTTGTTCACCCGCCGCTCGATGGCCTGGTCGGCTTGCTGCCGGGTCGGCTGGAGCGCCCGCTCGTCGGTCGACTGCGAAGCGGCCACCACGCTACCCGCCGCCGCCAGGACGAGCGTCAGGACCGGCACGACGACCGAGGTCCTGAACCTGAACCACCGCATGGATCTCCTCCTCAGTGGGACCAGTCCTTGTCGGGGGGAGGCCGCTTCATGGGGGAGGAGGCGGCCGGGCTACCATGCCCGACGCCTCGAGCGGCGAGGTCCTCGCCAGATGCGATGCAGTCCGTGTCCGGACGGGCGCCAGGCGGACCCCTGACTCGGGCACGACGCCCAGTGCCGTGACCCAAGGACGGGAACGCGACCGCCGAGGCGACCAGCAGCCGGGCGGCTCGCCCCCTGGCCTCCACACGGCTTCCGTGCCAACCCGCCACCGCTGCGAACATGCCACCTCCAGCCGCGCACCGGCCGATCCCGGCTCGACCGGCCGGCGGAGGCCCTCGCGAGGCTGAAGTCCACCCTTGCCGGGATCGCCGCAAACAAGATGCCCCAGAAACGGCAGGACGAAGCGTCATGGCGCGAAGCTCGCCTTCCACCATGGACCTGACCAACCCACCGGCAGCAGGGCCGCGGTCAGCGGCTGGGCACTGCCGACGACCAGGACCGTCGCCCGCAGGTCGGCGCGGGCGCGTGCACGTACACTGCGGCAGGTGTGCGAGCGGGCTACCGGCCGTCGGAGGAGCGCAGCTTGAAGGCGGCCTTGCGGGCCGCCTTGGCGACCTTGGAATCGGGGTGCGCCTTGCCGGTCGCCTCGAGGACCACGGCGGCGCGGGGGGTCCGAGCGCGCCACAGTTCGCCGACCACAGCCACCTGCTCGTCCGGTGGGCCGAACTGCTCCAGGTGCTCGACCAGCCCTGCCGGGCCGTCGCTGTCCAGGATCGATGCCAGCGTCTCGGCCATCAGCAGGACCGCCGAGGCAGGGTCGAGGCTGCGCTCGTCCTCCAGACCGCGCTGCACCAGCCACATCTGCGCCAAGGGGCCGATGTCCGGATCGTCCACCATGGCCCGGACCTGGGCCTCGGCGGCCGGTCCGGCCTCCTCCAGCGCGGCAAAGGCCAGCATGCGCTCCTCGAACCGTGGGGCGGCGCGGACGTAGTCCGCCAGCTCACCCGCGGCGGAGCCGCCTCGAGCGTGGCACCAGGCCCGCAGCTCGGCCCGGCACGCCTGCTCGTCGTAACCGGTCACGACCTCGATCACGGCGGCGGCGTCCTTGCCGCTCAGCTCCCCGATCACCGGGGCCACCGCACCGGCCGCCCGTAGCAGCACGTTGACCTGCCAGACGCCCAGCGGGGTGAGCCGCAACGGCAGCTGGGCCAGCGAGGACAGGTAGGTGCCAGCGAGACCGCCGCACGCCTCGCCGGCGTCTGGCGCGAGTTCGGCGATCCCTGGACCGCTCTCGGGCACCGGGTCGGCTCCAGGCTCCGGCTTGGTCTCGACCAGGCCAAGCGCCTGCACGTGACCGATGAGCTGGGCGATCTCGACCGCCGTGGCCAGGTGCCACAGCTCGACGCGGTCGCCGAACGGCCCATCCGCCACGCGGTACTCCACGTGCTCCTGCCAGACGTGGGCGACCAGGTCCGCGAGGCTCATCGGCTCCTCTGGCGCGTACAGGAGCGAGAGCAGGTCGACCAGGGCCTCGGCCCGACCGCCCGGAAAGGCAGCCTCGACCATGCTGGCGAGCGGCAGCGCCAAGTCGAGCGAGGGAAGCGCGTCGACGGCGCGGCTGAGCAGTTCGAGCGGGTCGTCGAGCAGGTGCCGTTGCTGCTTGACCGCGACCAGCCTGCCCGCGTGGACGCGCAGCAGCCGGATCTGCTTGGCCCAGTCGAGCGCGACCCCGAGGCCGGGGATCTCCCGCGAGCTGCGCACACGCAGGTCAGGGAGCTGATCGGGAGCGACCAGGCCGAGCAGGCCGGCGAGCTCCTTGCCGTTGGCGACGTTGAGGTTGCCGCCGGCGGTGAGCTTGCGCCCTTCACCGACCCATTCGACCAGCGTCCGCAGGCCGTGGAGGATCGGCACGCTGGCGGCGGCCTCCTGCAGCTCTTCTGGTGTGGGAAGCTCGACCGGAGGGAACTCGGGTGGCTCCATCCCAGGGAGGCGGACCTCGGGCGGGAGCTTGAAGTCCCCCAGGAAGCGGTCGACCGCGTCTCGGTCCTCGAGGTCCACACCCCTGTCCTGCATGGCCGAGAGTGCCAAGAATGCCGTCTTGGCGGGTCCGAGGTTGGAGGGGTCCGCCATCGCCGCCGCGAACCTCGGGGCGAGCCATTCGAGGGTGGCCTGCAGCGCCTGCGGCAGGTCGCTGTCGGGGTCGAGCAGCCCAGTGTGGTCGAGGAAGTCGAGGAACAGGGCCACGGCGGCGATCATCCGCGGGACGTCCTCGTCGGGCAGGACGAGCCGGCCCGGGCACCAGCCCAGCAGGAAGTCGCCAAGATCGTCGGCGGTCCAGCAGCCCAGGTTCCGGTCGGCGAGGTCCGACTTGTAGTCGAGCAGGCTGGCGGCGAACCCGACGTCGTCGCCGGCGCCCTGCTGCTCGGCCCAGGCGGCGAAGCGCTCGAACAGCCGCACCCGCTCCTCGTCGTCCTCGAGCTCCGGGTATTGCGGTGGCGCCTCGCCCTTGGCGGCCACCACCCGTGGATAGCGGACGCCAGGCTCGACCTCGGCGGTCCGGGCGAGCTTGACGCCGAAGTGCCACTCGTCGCCGTAGTCGAACAGGAACAGGAACTCCTTGCCGGCCGGCGCGTCACGGATCCGCAGACGGTCGGCGCCACGTAACCGCGCGCCGGTGACCAGGTCCAGATCTGGCATGCGCGCGTACTCGCTGGCCCGGTCCCAGGGCTTGCCGCTTAGGAAGAACGCCCACAGGTGGTCGTCGTCGAAGCCGAACGCCGACGGGATCAGCTCGCCCAGGTCGGCGAGGGTCTGGTCGGCGCGCACCTCGACCTCGCGCCAGATCTCGAGCGCGTCGGATGGGGCGTAGAAGCCTCGGAGAATGCGGATCCGGAAGGTACAGGTGTGCGTGGCAGGCATGGCCACGCGGCGGCGGGGCATGGGCAGTGCTCCAGGGCGCCGTGTCGTCGGGCCGCTACCCTATGTCCCTGGCCGTGGTGCCGCCAGGTCCTCGTCACACGCTGTGGGCGGCGGGCCGGTGCGCGAGCCAGGTCATCAGCCAAGCAAGCAAAGCAAGCAGCCCAGGCTGTCTGACCTGGGCTGTTGGCGCGCGCCGCGAGGGATTCGAACCCCCAACCGCCAGATCCGTAGACTGGTGCTCAGCGTCGGTCTGGTCGGCCCCAGGCAGATCTGCCCTGCTCACGTTGGGTGCCCCGTCGATCCAGACGGATCCAGATGGGTCCAATCGGATCGTCCGGATGACCAACGGGATGACCAAGGCCTGCGCGACGACCTCAGCACCCCTCGGGATCGAGCGACCCAGTAAGCCGGGTCGGGCACAAGATCCTTGATCTGGTGCTCGATCCACAAGGGACGACCGGAGCCGGCGTGTCACGGACACGCCGGAACCACTACGGTGGGCGCATGACGGCCCCAAGACATGCCACTCGACCTCGTTGACCTTGCGCTCGGTCCATGTCACTTAGGGCA
>WNFZ01000158.1_pt1 | contig 60244 bp, 49 predicted proteins | sample 5400081 | NCBI WGS metagenome assembly WNFZ01 (sample SAMN13153365, study PRJNA577476) | soil metagenome | isolation source: 80 cm soil or saprolite under grassland replicate 1 | place: USA:California | collected 2016-06-15
GCGGCTCGACGTCCCCATCCCCGGCGCGGATCGCCTGCCGTTCGGGCTCACGGTGCCCGAGATGGCCGCGGTGATGGGTGCGCTCGGTGCACGGCAGGCGATGCTGCTCGACGGGGGAATCTCGGCGCAACTGGCCATCGCGGATTCGGCGGGACACGCGAAAGAGTGGAAGGGACTGCGGAAGGTGCCGCTCGCACTCGTGGCCCACGCCGGTCAGGGGCGGCAGCGCTCACCCAGGTAAGTTTCGCGTTCCAGCCTGGCACCGCAGCGCTGGTCGCACGGTTCGTCCAGAACGTGAAGCTGCACTGGCGCGACGTGCTCGCGGTGCCGTACCTTGCGGAGTTTGGCCCGTTGACCTCTAGCGTCCGTCTTTGCTGAACCGGCGCGGCGGCGCCGCCCGGCGGTGCGAGCGCGATGCCTTCCGAGCCTCCAGTGCATTGGCTTTGATCTCGAGTCGTTCCTCAGCGCGGCGATCGCCCGGCCGCTTCAGCATGCCGGGCTTGCCGGTGTCGGGGTTGTAGTAGCCGAGGTATCCGCCCGGGTTTATCTGGAATGACGCAAGCGTCTTGCCGTCGTGCGGCCGGCCGAGAAAGTCGTTACGGCCGTGGATGTCGTTGCCGCTCGTGAAATACATGGGAAGGACGAAGTTGCACACGGGTACGTCGCCGATGTTGTACCACTCGTCCTGGACCGGGTCGCACATCTCATACCAGTAGTACGCGACCCCGTCATCGCCATTGGGACTCGGCCCGCGTACCAGCAGGTTTGCCTCCGGATCCGCGATCAGCTCCAACACCTCGTGTGACAGTGTGGTGCGCCAGTCCTCTTTCAGCTTTTCCGCGAGGTCGATGAAGACAAACCCGTATGGCAGGCCACTATCGGTCTTGTCGTGATAGCCGAGCGCGTCGTCGGGCGCGACCTTGTCCCATAAGTATATGATCGCGTCGCCGCGGAGGTCGACGCCCGTCTTCGGGTCTGGTCTCCGCTCGGTCCTTCGCTCCAATCGTAGCCGCGCCCCCATGCTCCAGTAGGGCTCGAAGTCCTCCGTGATCTGCGTATTGATGGCGCGGATTGCGTGCAGAACCTCTTCGTCCTTCACGCGACCGTGCGTGTGGTTGACGATGGATATGATCATCCAACGAAAGCCTAAATCGCGCGTCGGTCACAGCTATGACACTTTGAGCGCGGCCTTGCAATCAGCGTGCCGGTGCGCAGAATCACGATTCCCGTGTGTGAGAGGGATCCATGTCGAAGTCGAAGACCAAGGCCACCAAGCGCTGGACCGTGCTCGCCTGGATCGCGGGCGACAATAACCTCGATAGCTACGGTCTCAGTGACATCAAGGAAATGAAACGCGTGGGATCGACCAAGGACGTCGATGTCGTTGCGCAGTTCGATCGCCGCGGCAACGGCAAGACCTACCGGTACCATCTCCGCAAGGGCACGCCCCTCGCCTCCGATGTCGTGCAGGAGCTGGGTGAGACCGATTGTGGCGATCCTGCCGTCGCCATCGACTTCTTCACTTGGGGCATGCAGCAATACCCCTCCGAGAAGGTGCTCGCGATCATCTGGAATCACGGCAGCGGCATCGATGAGGAGGATGTCTACGCGCGGGCGAAGGACAGCGGCATTCGCATCGAGCGGCGTGCCCGCCCGCGCTCGAACACCCGGCCGCGCAGCCAGGCGCGCGCGATCGCGACCAGCAAGCTCGGGCGCTCGCTCTTCTCGACGACCGTCGATTCGGCGATCCGGCTGCGCGCGATCGCCTATGACGACACCAACCGAGACTTCCTCGATAACGCCGAGCTGAAGCGCGTGCTCGCGCAAGTCGTCAAGAAAGCGAAGCGGCCCATCGACGTGCTCGGCTTCGATGCCTGTCTGATGAACATGGTCGAGGTCGCCTACCAGTTGCGGGGCCTGGTCGGCCACATCGTGGCGTCGGAAGCGGTCGAGCCCGGCGACGGGTGGCCGTACGAGAAAGTGATCGGCGACCTCGTCGCCAAGCCGAGCGCCGATGGTGCCGCCGTCGCGCGGGCGATCGTGAAGCGGTACCTGGCGTCCTACCCCGCGTCGGAGGATGTCACCGATTCGGCGGTGGACGTGAGTCGGGTGCAGGTGCTGGCCCAGTCGGTGGACAATCTGGCGGCAGCCTGTCTCCCCACGTTGCAGGCGCCGGTTGAAGCGGACGCCTTCGGCCGTTCGGTGCGCAGCGCGCAGCGGTTCGACATGAAGGACTATGTCGATCTGGGTGCGCTCTGCAACCAGCTCATGGCCCGCTCGCCACGCCCGGCCGTGCAGCAGGCCGCACAGGAAGTGCTAACCAATCTGCGTGGACCGCAGCCCTTCGTGATCGCCGAGGGGCACAAGGGCAAGACCGTCGCGGGCGCGACCGGGACGGCGATCTACTTCCCGCTGCTGGGCGACGTGACGGTGAACTACGGGAAGCTGGATTTCGCCAAATCGACGCGGTGGGGGCAGCTGATTACCGCGTATGGGCAGTGATGTAGTCTCGCCATGAGTGTTTCGTTGGGGTCTTGCGATCCCGCGGCCATGCCCGCGGATGTAGCGGCATTCCTGCGCCCTCTCCACGAGGGCAACATGGATGTGCGACGATTCCGCGGAGAAAAAGACGCCGAGTGGCTACCCTTCCGCAACGAGAGCGGGCCGACAGTCCGCGACATGCAGAACGCGTTGCGCGCCGCCGGCTTCCTTCCCACTGGTGCTGCGAACGGCATCGTCGACTATCGCACACTGTCGGCCGTGCGCCTGTTTCAGGAGTACGTGAGGAGCGTCGAAGGCCTCGGCGACATCGGCGCACCGGACGGTCTCGTAGGTCCCAATACGGCAAAGCATCTCGCCCGGTGGAAGAATGCCGGCAAGCGCGTTGACTGGGCGGACCGCTCGCCGGACAACGCGATGGCCGCGTTTCGCTATTGGATGCTCGTGCTGGCGATGTACCGCGCGTACAATGCGAATACGCCTGTGACGCTCATCGTGCAAAAAGCCGAAGCGTATGCCAATCCGAGCGACACGCTCAAGATCGCGCAATGGAATCTCGATCGCCACGCGATCCACCTGATCGGCATCCGTCGCCAGGAGTGGCGGAGTGCTCCGAACCGCAAGAACGACGACGTGTTCGTCTTGCTCGTGAACGGGCTGGCGTTCGGATTCTTAGGCTCGACCGATCCCAATCCCAAACAGGCCGACCGACCGGACGAGCCTTATCTGGTTCGCGGACAACACCAGTATCGCTTTGGGTGGCACAAGCAGTCCGACGCCAAGCGCGTGTACCGCGCGTTTCGACCGGTGGGGCCCGGCGTGCTGGTGTGCCGCGACACCGTGAACGATGACGAGCTGTCCGATGCCGATCTGGCAGGCGGCCTCGATCTCGTTCCCACGATCAATATCCATTGGAGCGGCGCCGGGACGGGCAATTGGTCGGCGGGGTGTCAGGTCATCGAAGGGAGCCGCTATCTCAATCATCGCGGTGCGGTGGTGGACTGCTCGGCGTTCGCCGCGCCGTCGTATTCGGGTCTCGGCGCAAAGACGAAGGGCGCGTACAACGTGCTGCTGGACCTGATTACGGTGTTCGCTCCGTCGAACGCGACGTCCGGCGTCGCGTTGCACTACACGCTGCTGTACGAGCGGGATCTCGTACTCAAGGTCAACGCGAATCAGACATTGGACGCCGCCGCGCGCATAAATCTGCCGGCCGCCGAGGTGGAGCCATGGACGGTAGCGCGGTTGGTGGGGGGGTTGGTGCAGGCGTAGCATGCCGAGCGTCACCTAGATCTCGCATCAGCGCGTGCACCGCCTCGATCGGGTAGGGATGCCACCGCGTACCCACGATACGCTTTCCGCTCGTGTTCGATGGATGTACGAGGGCAACGTAAAACCCGCGATCAAGCAGTGAGACGATCGAGGCGCGGCGAGCGCTCCAGAGCAGTCGCGTGTCCTCGCCCTCGTTCGTCTCCGGAAATCGATGTCGTTGCCAGAACGACTTCCGGTAGCACATCGTCCCTCCGGCAACCCAGCGTCGATCACCCGGCGGGTAGATGTACTCCCACGCGCGGTCACTCGCCGGTTCGTAAAATAGCAAGCGATCCAGGCCGCACACATCCGCCGTGGGATCATCCAGAAGGGCCTGGACCTGATACGATAAGCGCCAGTCCGCCATCCAGTCGTCGTCATCCCAATGTGCAATGAAATCGCCTCTCGCCCGTTCGCAACCCAGGTTCCGCTTTCCGCCAAGTGTGAGCCTTCGCCCGAGACGCTCGTAGCGAACGCGTGGATCGTGCGGGAGAAGGTCTCGCACGGCGTCGGTTCCGTCGTCCAAAACGATGAGCTCACGATTCGGGTAGTCCTGGCGCAGGAAGTACGTAACTGCCCGTGGGACGAACGCGCGTCGGTTATAGGTGGGCATTATGCACGACACGAGCGGCCAGCGTTGCGACGTCGTCGGGGCCTGCAGGTTCGGTTTGTCATGCTGCCGACCATCATTCGAGGCGGCGGCCCGATCCATGCCGAGAATGTCGCGGATGCAGTCTGTCACTCGTTGGACGGAGAGTTGGTGCAAGCAGTCCACTCGGCCATTACAAGCGCCGAGACGCGCCCGAGGCCAGCACGGTTCGCAGGGCAATCCGGTGCGCAGTACGGCCACGTTGGATGGGAGCTGCCCCAAGACCGACTCTGACGTGGGTCCGAAGAGCATCACCGTGGGCACGCCGGTGGCGGCCGCCGCGTGGCACAGCCCGCTGTCGTTCCCAACGACCACACCCGCCGAGGACATAATCTCGACGCAACGTCGCAGCGTCAACGTGTCGACAAAAGACCGCACGTGAGCTGGGAACGTCAGCCGCATTCCGGCGCCGTCCGCGAGATCGTCGCCAGTTCCCACGAGGGCGACGTCCGGGAATCGCACCGCAAGCTCCGTGAAGTGCGGCCATCGCTTCGCGGCCATTTTCCCCGTCTTGCAGCCGGGGGCGATGACCACGGTGCGACGTGAAACGGCGGCGCTTCGGTCGGGGGCGATGGGAAGGCGGTAAACAGGATCCGGGATATCCGCGTAACCCAAACGCCGCCCGAAATCCAGGTAGTATTGCTGCTCATTCGCATAGAACAGCGCGTCCCGCGGACGCGGCAGCGCGCGAGGCAACGCGGCATAACGCCGCGCGTACCGTTGCCAATAGAATGGCGGCACCGCGGGCACAAGGTGCGTGTATTGGTCGAACTGGACCGCCGCAGTCTGCGCTCCGCTATACACGGCACGGACCAGGCTCCACCCGCGCAACAAATCAGCCGTCTGCGGATAGTCCGCGTCCAACAGGACGTCGGTCTCAATCCCCAACCGATGCAGGGCGACGAGCAGTGGCGTCGCCAGCACAATGTTGCCGATGCCCGAGGCTAGGTGGACCAACGCACTGCCCCGGCGAGGCACGTCCATCAGGCGGTCGGCAGGGCATGCGATGCGCGATCCTGCGGCTGCACGAATTCCTCATTGAACAGATGCCAGTCGATTGGCTCCTTCGTGAGCCAGGGACGCGGCTGCAGCATTCCGTCCTTGTCATATCTGAGAATGCCGTCGCTCGTCCCCTCCAACCGCTCGGCGAAGAAGCAACCGAGGGAGCTGTCGCCGATCAGATTCACTTTGTGAGTCTGAAACAACTTCCGCTCCATCACGTTGTAGAATCGCTCGATTCCGTGATACTCCCCGACGATGAACTGAAAACACTTGAGCGTTTCAGGAGCAGCGCAGCCAAGTGTCGAATGTTCGCACGTCTCGCAGTCCAGCTTGAGAAGCTCGATCCTCCTCGCGGATTCGGTCTTGAGAACGGTCGCCACCACCTCATCCAGCGTGATCGGGCGAACCGGTTGGTCCACGAGTTCAAATCCGGTCAGGGGGTGCGGGCCGGTAACGAGTGGATGATCTGCGGGGAGCACGGTCGCGCCGCCTGCCCATCCGGGGCCCGCCGCCGGCATGCCCTTCAAGACGCGCAGCTCCGCGGGCTCCGGTCGAGGGCGCTCACCGAGGTCATCGAGGAACAAGTGCTGCGAGGTGACCGCCTTGTTGTAGAGCTTGATCCCCCGCTTGCCCTTGAAGGCCGTCCGCGCGCGCTCATAGTACTCCGTTACCGCCTCAAAGCCGTGAATCCGCGCGGTGGGGAACGTCTCGCGGATCAGACGGGTCACTTCACCGACATTGACACCGACCTCCACCGCGATACCCAGCGGCTTTGCTCCTGTGCGCATGAAGTAGTTGCTGATGGTCGAGAATTTGTAGCACTCGTTGCCTTCCATGTGCCCCCTCACTTCGTTGATCCCATGGCGCCAACTTCAGGGCGCGTAGACAAACATTTTCCATCCCATCCGTGCCGGCAGTTCGTGATCCTGACAAATGCGCTGTACGACGCGATGGAGTCCGTCCTGACGCCAACCCGCCTCCATGAATCGCTCGTGCCACCACCCCCGCGAACGGATGGTAATGTGAGAGAGATCGCCGTCATCCTGGACAAACCGCGCACACTCGGCGTCGCTATCGAACGAAGGAATCGTGGCGAGTAGTGCGAGGTGGGTCTGAGTGCGCGCCCTGGCAAGGAACGACACGACCTGCCGATCGGTGAGGTGCTCGAACACCTCGAACGCCACCAGAAGATCGTACGCGCGCTCGAACGTGAAATCGTCGACGCTCGCCTGCACGAGAAACGGCGCCGCCTCCCGCTCAGCATGCCCAATGGCCCAGGGGCTGAAATCGAACCCCCAACACTTCCTTCCCGACTCTCGCAGCGCTCGGACCAAAAATCCCTTCGCGCAGCCGATATCGAGGATCGATCTGGCCTCCGGAAACGTGCGCGCGAGGAATGCAGCGGTGCTGCGAAACAGTCCGGAGAAGGAGGCCCAGCCGTATCCGTCCGACCAGTTACTCTTGATTCCCCGCTCGAAATAATCCTCATCGTACCACGAGCCGGGAACCGGGATCGAAGGGTGAAGCCGCCGTGCCCGTTCCATCTTGTTGAGACTGCGGCTCCGCTCCGGATTGCTGCGCTGTAACAGATGCAGCAAGCGGTCTTTCGCGGCGGCACCGACATTCTTGAGGTCGTATGCTTCCCGAATCGCCGTTGCCGCAGTCTGAGAGCGTTGCCGCGCGATCTCGCGGTGCGCATAGACCCACCGCAGCCGCGCGACGGCGTCATCCAGCTCTGGATCCGCCCATTCCATTCGGGGACTGTAGTACCGATACGGCTGCCGGACGGGGACCAACCGATAGCGTACCAGTTGATGCGCCACGGGATCGAGGTAATCCAGCGGGCCGGAGTAGCCCGTCGCAATCACCGGAGTCCCACGACCGGCGGCCTCGAACAGCGGATAGCTCCACCCCTCGCCGCGGTGCAGCGAGATATAACAGTCGCCACGCGCGTGCAGCGCCGCGATCTGATGATCACTCCACGCCTCGGCGCGGATCGTGACGCGGGCCCGCGAGGGTATTCGCGAACGGAGGGCGTCGAGCGTGTGCTGCGCTAGACGGGCGGCGTGCGGGTTGGTTTTCAAGAGCAAGACGGTATCATCGACATCGTGGAAGGCCTGGAGGTATGCTTCCATGATCCGATCCGGACACTTGCGGTCCTGCCATTCACAAATGCTGTAGACGACCCAATCGCGTTCCGCTGTTGCCAGCAGCGTATTCGGATCAAGTGCGCCGCCGTTCGGCTGGGAAGGGAAGAACGGGTGCGGGAGTCTGAATACACTGGATTCGAGCCCCCGGCTGAACACCACCGTGTTGAATTCGCAAGGCAACCACACATCCACCACATGGTTCAGCACATTTCGCCATTGCGACGGCATCACGTTCGTTTCCCAGACCGTGAGTCCGACGGCATTGCGCAGCGGGAAGGCCAAGCGAGCCCATTCCGGCGGAATGCCGTGGAAGATATGAAAGTCGGGCTCGACTGGTTTCTTGATGAACGAGCGGACGAGCGGGTCGTCTACTTGTGGCGACCGCTGGGTAAGATCTACGACGGACAGATCGATTCCGACGGCGTGCAGCGCGTGAATGTACGCGCGCGCCGCATGGCCGTATCCGGACGCGTCGAAAACGTACCCGTAGTACTTGACCGAGAGAGGCCCGGCTTCAGTGGGCATAGGCCTCCTCTCCCAGCGACAAGGCCGGCAGGGTGGCGCGAAGCGATGCCAGCACCTCGCTCGCGGTCAGGGACTTCAGGCACTTGAGCTGGTGGATACAGTCGCGCCGACCCCACGGTTGCTGGCGACAGGCCGGCTCGCACGCGAGACCCTTCGTGATCGCGTGCATGTGCGGGACCGAAAAGGACTCGCGCGCAGGGCTCGTGATTCCGAAGATCCCAAACGTGGGCACCCCGACGGCGACCCCCAACTGCATCATGCCCGAATCATTGGAAACGAGCGCGGCGCATTGACCGAGGAGTGCCGCCGTATCGCGCAGACCGAGGGCGCCGACGTAGCTCCGGACATGCGGAGGCCAGCTTCCGCCCCGCCCCAGATCCTCGGCTGTGCCGATGAGCACGACTCGCGGCAATTGCGACGCGAGATCTGTGAACCCCGGCCAGCGTTTCCAGGGCCAACCCGGCTTGCAACCAGGATGCAGCGCGATGGAGCCAGGCTCGATCTCGAATCGCCGATCGGACCTGCAGGCAAAGGGAAGAGGTAGTGGCTCCTCCCACCCCACGGCCCGCGCGATCGCCCGCACACATGCCAGGTCCCCTTCTTGTCGCCACTGCACCGGCTCGAACATTAGGGTCCGGGTCGCCCGCACCTGGTCACGGTAAGGCAGGCTGAGCGTCGTAAACGTCGCGATGTCGTAGAGCGTCTCCTGCAATCCACCGAGTCGGCTCGCACGCTGTCGACACCAGTCCGACGAGACGAAGAACATCCGACGTACTTCCGGAGCCCCCTCCAACAGCTCAACAGCTTCTAGATAGTCGGGTGCCAGCAAGACATCTACGTCATAGCCGAGTCGATCGAATACGCGGATGAGGGGCGTAATTCGCATGATGTCGCCGATTCCGGACGCGGCCGAGACCAGGACAGAAGGACGATTCATCAGCGGGCGCGATCACCCGGCTGCGGTTCGTCGAATCGTGCAAGATATGCGCGCGCACGCTCGGGATATTTCGGACCTGCTTCCGCCGCCAGCTCGCTCAGCGCGGCCTTGGCCTCCGCGACACGACCGATGCCCTCGAGCGCGAGCACGCGATAGAATCGCGCGCGCTGATTGTTGGGCTCGCGCGCAAGCGCGCGGTCGAGGCGCGCCAACGCCTCGGCAGCCTTGCCGTCCGGCAGCGCGAGCACGGCGAGGTCCAGCTCCGCCGCGACATGCCCCGGCTCCTGCGCCAAGAGCGTTTCCAGCTCGGTGCGAGCCGCGTCACGATCGCCCCGGGCGAGCCGCACCAGGGCGAGGTGGTAGCGCGCCGTGCTGTCTTGCGCGTTGAGCTGCAACGCGCGCTCGAGCACGTCGGTGGCCGAGCCGAGGTCCTGACGCAAGAACAGAATCACACCGAGCTGGGTCCAGCCCGCGGCGTAGCCGGGATCTGTGGCGATGGCGCGGCGCAGGAGATCCACCGCTTCGGCGAGGTTGCCGCGCAACGCGATGAGGGTGGCCAATGCGGTCATTGCGCTCGGGCGCTCGGGAGCCAGCGCGAGCACTCGCCGCCACGCTGTCTCCGCTTCCGCGGCCTGACCCGCGCCCATGAGCAACTTGGCCAGGTTCTCCCAGGCGATGGTGTTGCTCGCATCGGAGTCGACCGCTTGCCGGAGCAACGCGATTCCCTGATCGATCTGGCCCTGAGCGGCCCGCGCGATGCCCAGGTTGGCGAGCGCCATGCTGCGCGTGGGATCGATCGTGAGTGCGATCTCGTAGTGCTCGATCGCACCGTCCAGATCGCCTTGTTGCGCGAGCAGAAAGCCCAGGTTGTTGTGCGCCGTCGCGTTGTTCGGATTGTCCGCGAGGGCGGCGAGATACTCGGCGCGCGCAGCCGCCAGGTCACCTTCGAGGTGGCGCAGCGCGCCGCGATCACTGGCCTTCCGGGAGCGATCTTGTGGGTCCGGCTCCTCGTGAGCCGAGTTTCCCGTGAGCGAAAAAGCGGTTGAGCGTGTCATACAACCCTCCTGCCGTGCGCGATCACGCGATCTTCTTGATCAGGCCGGTCAGAATGTCCATCGCGTTGAGATCCGGTTTGATGATCTCGATGTCGCTCCACGAAATGTCGAACGGCCTGCCTTCTTGATAGTGGACCGGCAGCCGCAGGCCAAAGCGCAGGCCGGACCCATATTCCAGCGACGCGAGTTGCCAGCGTTTGCTGTACAACTCTATGGTCTTGACCCAGAGATCCGCTTCCACGAGCACGAATCCCGTGATGTCGAACTTGAGTTTGGGCTCGACGAAGATCTCGGCACTGGCCGTGATATCGAGCCCCGTGGTCGGCGTCCAATCGACATTGACCGCCGCGTCGAGCGCGCCTTCGAGTCCGAGGCCGCCCCCGATCTCCAGTCCGGCCGAGGCGCTGACGACCGGGATGCCGACGCCGAGCGAGCCACGCACGAAGAGCCGGAGGCCCGCGTGCGCCGGGATGTGGAGTTTCGCCGCGCCCGCGACATGTGTTTGCTCTTCGTGCGCGGGATTGTATGTGACTTCGAGGTGCAGATCCTGCAGTTGACCCGGGCCGATGCCGGCACTGAGATCGAGCCCTCCACTGATGTTTGCAAAGATCCCGATGCGCTGGCCCAGCACCGAGACGCCCACGATCGGGATGTCGATCCCGACGGTGAAGATGTTCTTGTCGAGCGCCTTCTCTTTGAAGATCTCGAGGACCGCGGGCAGTCCGATGCGGCCTGTGACTTCGATTTCACCGTTGGGCTTGAGCTTGACCGCCGCCGTCGCCTCGAGCCACGGCGCGATGCGCAGACTGAGTGAGCCGCCTCCATACAGGATGATCCGACGTCCCTCGCCGGCGGGGGGACCGGCTGCCGGCTGACCGTCCTCGCCGACTGGCCGGTTCGTGGCTCCGATTGTTAGCGAGCCCTTGAGGAGTCCCTTCTCGTAGGCCGCTGTGCCTGCGATGTCGAACGCGCCATCGTCGTACGTGACGCTGATCGAGCTCGTGATGCCCGGAATTCTCGGACTCGCCGTGCCGTGCGCGTACACGATCCAGCGGTTCTCGCCCGGCTTCTTTTGGAGCCTGACCTCGACGGAGCCGCCGGCGATGCCGGGGATGTTGTCCGCGAGCGCCAGGGTGCCACCGATGGTGAGCCCTTCAGCCTCCGAATACGCCACGGTGAGACCCGCCTCGCGGACGCCCGGGATCGATGGCTCGACGGAGCCTGCAGCGGCGAAGCGCCCCTCCCCGAACGACGCGGTGATCCGCGCCGAGCGAACGCCCTTGATCTTTCCCGGCCTGCGGATCTCCAACACGCCTTCGCCGCCGAAGGCGCGGTTGCGATACCAGATGGAGATTTCGGCGCGATCGAAGAGATCGGAATCGAAGTTGAATCGACCTGAGGCCTCGAACCCACGACTCGTGGAGATCGAGGCGGCAAGTGAGCCGCGACCCAGATTGTTAATGCTGAGATCAACGCCCCCCTCGACTCCCAGACCCTCCGTACCAAGGAAAATTCCCAGCGACACGTTGTCGATCGACAGTCCGGGAAGAGACAGGGTCAGGTCGTCCGGCCGGTAGTAGTAGACCAGTTCCAGCGCGCGACCTCTGAGCCGGACTTCGAGCGGAACTTTCGCCAGTAACGGGATCGTCGGTGCTAGGCGCCCCGTGGCGGAAATCATGCCGCCTTCGAACCCGACCCGATCGAACCGCACCGGACTGGCGCCCTCGGCGTCCGCTTCGAGGGACGGCAGGGGGCCAAGTACGCCTGCGTACTTTCCCGGCCCTTTCATCACCTGAATCGTGCTGGGGCTGTCGGGCGGGTTCATACCTCTCGGAAGATCCCATTTGGCCGTGATACTGCCGATGGGTGTGCCCTGGGAGGCTGTGACATAATCTTCGTTTAGCGTAATCGCGGTGACGCGAAGCCCGGCTACTCTGGTTTGATCGAGACCTCTGACTTCGATCGTTGTCGGATTGCGGCGATGGGGATACTCGGCCAGGACGCTCGTCAAGCTGGGTGACAACAGCGCGAACGACGTCGCGCTCCCCGCCTCGCCGATCGCGCGCACAGGTTTCGCGTCCTTGAGCTGCTCGCCGGCAATGATCTCGTCGCGGGTCCACCACTTGGACGACGACTCGTCGCGGCCTCCACCCAGCTCGACTCGATCGAAGTCGATCGTATTCTTCTCGAGGAAGTCGTCGATCTTCGCCTTGCCCGCGGGCTCCCCCTTGGCGGCGAGGTAATCGCCGACCTTGGTGCGAATGCCACCTTTGGTCGATGCTCCGGCACTTGCGTTGCTCGACTTGTCAAGCAACTCCATGTTCGGGAGGGTGTTGGCTTCGGTGGACGTCGGCCAGCCAGCCACCTGAAGCTCGATGATATGGTCCACTTCGAAGGGGCTTGCATACATCTTCCCTTGTTTATCCCAATTGGGCACGGTGACCTGGCGCACCAACTCGTCATACGGGCCGGTAATTCGCCCACCCTTCGACAATTCAATTTCTTGCTCACCGGTCTTGCTGGGGTCGAGATGGACTTTTCGTAATGCCGCATCGTTGACTCGTATTCCGGGCAGCCACACGTTTTCTTTTTGCTGCGGATTGCCTCGGTCGTAGTTGGCTATACGCTTGAGTTTGTGGCCAGCGGCCCAACCTTCGTAAACGGGACGATGCCGAGCCTTGATTGCGGGGAGCGAAAATGTCTTGAGCTCTTGCTCGGGGTCGGCCGCGGCCGCTCTAGGGGAAGCGCCCCTTCGGGGCGCAGCCCGCTGCACGAGCATCCGCTGCACGCTCCCGGTCTGCTGTGCCACGTGCGTCGCCTCGTGGGCCATCAGACCCACGTTGTGTGGCGACTCACCCGCGCCAAGCCAGATATCACGACCTTGAGTAAATGCGCGCGCGTCGAGATCGTCCGCCGCGTCCCGCGCTCCACCGCCGTGGTGCACACGCACGTCGCTGAAGTCGAGACCCATCCCGTGCTCGAGCGCCTGCCGCGTCGGCTCGTGCATCGGTTCGCCGGCACCTTTGGTCTGAATCGCGCGCTCGGCCGCGCGCTCCATCGTGGAGGGTGACGTGCTCCCCTCCGCACCAACCTCTCGCTGAATCGGCCCGCTCCGCTCCGCAGCCGCCCTGTCTTTGTCCTTGGCCGGCTGGGTGCTCTTTTGCGCAGCCTTCGGTGCTTCTTTTTTCGGCTCCGGCTTCTTTGCGTCCGGTTGCGCGGCCAACTGCATCGTGTCTTCGGCCGGCTCCGGCTCCTTCTTGTCCTCCACCACGGCTTTCTGGACGGGTGTTTCCTTTAGTTTCTCCTCCGCCGGTTTCTGTCGTTCCTCGCCTTTTCGTTCCTTTTCGGCGCGTTGGGCCGCCGCCGGTTTCGTTTCCTTCTTCTTGTCGGGTGGAGCGGCCGCCTTCTGGACCGGCTTCTTCTCGTCCGGCTTCGCGGCCTTCTGCACTGCCGGTTTGGGCTTGTCCCCTTCCTTCTTCTTGTCGCCGCTGGCCGGTGCCGCTGCCTTCTGGACGGGCCCCTTCCCTCCCTTCTCTTCCTTCTTCTTGCCGGCGTTAGGCGTCGCCGCACGCTGGACCGGCGGTTTCTCGTCCTTCTTGGGCGACGGTACCGCAGCCCGCTGGCCTACGGGCGGCCCCCCCGACCCGATCTGGCTGATGCTCTCGGGAGAGATCGATCCCCCCGACGCAATCGTCTGGGCTACTCGCTCTGCTTCCTGCTCGTAGGGATCGTTGGCCTGGCCGATCGCGACTTTGCGCTGCACGCCACCCAGAGCGAACGGCGCTCCGCCGTAACCCGCGGTCCACGCCGGCGTCGCGGCCAACCGTTGGACCGGAGCCCGAGCTACCGGCGCCGGCGACTTGCTGGACTCGGGCTTGGTCCGATCCTTGGCGGCACGGGCGACACGGTTCATCTGATCGCGTCCAGGAATGGCGTGAGCCCGTGATCGACCGGCTGCGGCACGCGGGCGGCCGCCTCGGGAAACGCGACACCTGCCTTGCGATATTCGATCTGGAGCCCCGCGGCGAGCGCGTCTGCGCCTACGACACCGCCGTCATCGAGCGCCAACAGATTCGCGTACACCGCCGCATTGCGGATCTGGCCGCCGGAGAGCTGATGGCGCGACGCGATGGCCTCGAGCGTCTCCTCGTCGACCGCGTGACCAGGCGGAAGATGGAGCTGCCACAGCAGCCAGCGCGCTTCGGCATCGGGAACCGGAAACTTGACGACCACGTCCATGCGACGGCGGAACGCCGGATCGATCTGTCCCCCGAAGTTCGTCGTCATTACGACGATTCCCTGATAGGTCTCGAGCCGCTGCAGCAAGTAGTTCGTTTCGAGATTCGCATAGCGATCGTTCGACGTGCGCACATCCGTTCTGCGGCTGAGCAACGCATCGCCCTCGTCCAACAACAGAATCACGTCGAGGTCCTCGGCGCGGCTCAGGACGCGGCTCAGGTTCTTCTCCGTTTCGCCGATGTACTTGTTCACAACGGCCGCGAGGTCCACGCGGTAGAGATCGATGCCCACGGCGCTCGCGAGGATGCGCGCGGCGAGAGTCTTGCCCGTGCCACTCGGTCCTTCGAACAGCGCGCGGACGCCCCGGTTCAGGCCGCCGGGGAAACCGGTGCCGACGGCGCCCGCGAGCCGCTCGCGATGCCGGCAGCGCCGCTCGAGATCGCGCAGCTCGCGCTCCGTGGCTGCCGCAACGATCAGTTGTCCCCATCCGCCCTCACTCTCGAGTCGCTGAGCGAGAGCATCGAGCTGTTGCCGATTTACCGCGCGCGCGCCTTCCTGCACGTCTGCGATCGTCACCGTCGAGCGACGCTCAAGGTCGGCATGCGCGCAGGCGAGGCGAGCGCACTGCCGGATGTAACCGCCGGGGAACGCGAACCGGTCGGCGATGTGTGCCAGCTCCGGCCCAGCTCGCTCCCCGAGCTCCCGCTGCCAGATGCGAAGTCGTTCGGCTGGAGCATCGGGCGGCACCTCGACGGCCAGCACCGATCGGCCGGGGGCGGGGGCGATTCCTCCGTCGCGACCGAGGAGAACCAGCACGGGCCCGGAGTATCCTGCGAGGTCCGGGAGGACAAAACTCTCGCTGGGTCCGAGGTCCGGCTCGAACACCGGCACGGCGCGCAGCAGGGTGGCGAGGGGGCCGACGATGCGAAGGCGCTCGGCAACCGCACTACGTGTGACCTGCAGCAGACCGCTCGAGCCGGCGCGCGCGAGTGCTCCGGCCAGGGTCATCCGATCGGTCCCGGGCATGCCGCGCAGGACCACACAAGACGACGCGCGTGTGTCGAGTAGGCCCCGGATCTCGTGCAGCCGTCCGAGTAACGGGGCCGAAACGATCAGATCGTCGAGCGGTGAGAGAGCTTCCGGCCCGACGTAAAGCACTCCGGGAGCCGGTTCGGCGCTGCGTTCACCGTGGATCGCGCTCCAGATGGCACGGGGAACTCCCAACACCCAGTCGGCGCGCGGTTCGATCGGATTGAGGACCTCCGCGACGCCGCACTGTACGAGCGGCGCGCAGTGTTTCCACGCGTCCGCCGCTGGGTCGCCCGTTGCAGAAGCCAGGACCTGCCGCAACAGATCCAACGTGGGACGTCGCTGCGAAAGCGAGGGCTGCAGCGAGGCGAAGACCGTGGCGAACCCGGCGTCCTCTTCCACCAGACCGATCACAGCCAGGGCCAGCAGGGCGGAGTGATCGATGTTCTGCGCCGCCAGCGCGCGCAGCGACAGCCAGCTTTCGGTGTCTTGCTCCCACTCGGCGATGGCATCTCGCAGCCATGCGATGTTGCCGTCCCAAGCCCTTATATGAGGAAAGCGACGCGTCAGCTCGGCGACGTATTCGGCCAGGAACGGAAAACCCTGCAACACCGCGTCGGTGTCTCGTCCGGCAGCATTTGCTCGGGCGCGCAAATGCAGCGCGACGCTGTAGGCGGCCTCATAAAAGAATAGGCCGAGGTGTCCCCGCGGAGTGCGGGGCACATCGCCAAATGGCGACCCCATCGCGGTCACGCGGTCCTCACACGAACTCGAACGACACGATACGACCGAGGGGCGGTACCCATCCCGGGTTCGCATCGAGGCCAGCCAAGCGCACGGCGGGTCGCGCGGCTTCGAGCGGGAATCGCACATCCACATGGGTCGCAGACACGGAGACACGCGCCGCGCTCTCGAGCAGCGTGCCGGAGATCGCGCTGTCGCGCTCGAGTCTCATGGCCCGGGCGATCCTCCACCGGAGGAAGGGCACGAGGAATTCGAGGAAGCGGCGGAGCTCTGGAGCCAGCACGAGACCGACCGGACCGAGATCGCGGCGGTCGCGGACCTGCCGCCCGAGCTTGCGGGGCACGCGCCGATCGCGCGCGCGGGCGGCGGTCTGCGACAGTGGCAGGCCGACATGGTCTTCGAGCGCAACGCCCTGCGGATGCCAGAGTTGGACACGGCCACGGCTGAGCCAGCGCGCCGTCGCGAGTTCCGCCGGGGTGAAGAGGTGCGGCGCCCATGCGCTCGGCAGCAGATACACGTCGGCGCCGAGAAATGAGCGGCCGATCTCGATACCAGGTTTGCGGCCATCCAGCGCCGCCAGGCAGCGCCAGACAGGATCAGCGAGGTGATTCTCTACCCGCTCACGAAGCAGCACACGGGCAAAGAGCTCGATCCAGCTCCAGCCGCCGAGCGGGGTCGTCAGACCGAAATGGCGCTCGAGGCTGTCGAAGAAATCAAGTCGCGTGAGCAGCGTCACGAGATAGAACGTCCCGCCGAGCTCCGTGCCGATCCAAGAGGGTTCCCGCCCGTGCGCCTGATCGGTTCGCTCGGTCGCTGGGGGTTCGATCGCGGCGGTCCCGACGGCGCGTGGCTTCCCCTCCACATCCGGGACCGCACGCTGCGGCGAGGTCGTGACCCTGTCGAAGTCGCCTGGTTGGAAGGGTGTGACGCTTGTCGGCGGGCTCTCTGAGGAAGCGGGCGACGAAGGTCCAGATGGGCTCTTGGTCTCCTTGCGTCCTGGTCGTTGTGTCGGTGCAACCGCGCTTACGTTCCCGGCTGGCTTGATCGGCGACTCGGGCAGGATCTCGGCTGCGTGCTCAGGGATCGCGTTGTTCGCCAGACCGGCCCGGGGGGGCGACTCGTGGATCTCTGCGGCGACTGTTCGTCCAGGGGTCGCCGTTGTCTGCAGTTCCGAAGCCGCCGTGGCTGCGCGTTGTGGTTCGGCAACGTCGCCTGCGGGCCGGGCGCGCGCGTCGATCCACCAAGTGGCGACGCATTCCACAAATCCTCTCGAGCGGGCGATGGTTGGGGCCCGTGCGAGCGTGAGGCCAACACCCAGGAGCAGTTGACGCTCGACGCCGAGTGCAGGTGGCAGACGCGAATCGTGGATGAGCGGCACCCATGGTGGGGAGACCGCAGCCGGGGCGACTCGTGGTGACGATGCAGGGGACGATCCGACCTTGGCGGTCTGCGAAGCGCCAGTCGATTCAGGCTCAGCACGATGGTCTCGCGCGAGCAATGTGAGAAGCGCGGGGATCTCGAATGCCGCCGCGACAGCCCGTACAACCGTAAGTGCTTGCGGCGGAGTGAGCCCGGCGAGGACGCGTTCGACGGTGCCGGTACGAGTCAGAATGTCGAGCGCAGCCGGCACTGCGGCTGCATGACGGCACCAGACCGCGACGAGCGCGTCGAACGCGCCGGGGGGCAACGAACGCCGCATGGCAACCCACCACCAGCGCAGCGCTGCCTCACCCGTGAGGAGGTCACGTGCCAGGCACGCGAGCAGCTCGCCCTGATCGGCGAACAGCACGGCGTTCGCATTGCCAGGGACCGGCTCCAGGGCAGGCCGCGCCGCCTCGCGCGCGCAGCGGTCCAGTGCGCCACGCATCGCAACTTCCCATTCCGCTGAGGGGGCAACGCCCCGCTGTGAAGACAGGAGCCGGCGGGGAAGCGGATCTCGCAACCGGCGTACGAAGAGCACCGCGGACGGCGGCAGGTGGGAGGATTCGAAGGCCGCGAGTCCCAGCGCTTGTGAGACGCCGCGCCCGATGCTGGTGCTCATCGCGACTGGGGACCGGAGACCGACTGGGACGCGATGTTCAGCGTAACTGCACGGCGGACCGGAAAAAGTGCTCGCGCCAGAACCGCGAGACCGACGAGCGCGAGTACGACGCTCAAGACCTGTGGTAGCGAGAGACCAACGAGCCACGGGCGAAAGTCGTCGCGCAGCCATTCGAGCACAAAACGGCCGGCCCCGTAGCCCACGGCCGCGAGCACAACCGGTACGCCTGGTCGACGCTTAACCGTGAGAATCAACAGAAACAGGACGACGCCGAGCGCGGCGGCGTAGAGTTGCACCGGCTCGACGGGCAAGGACGCGGCGGCGGACGCGCTCACCCACCCACGACTGACGTGAGCGGCGAACGCGTCCGTGCCGGGCGGAAATGTCACCGCCCAAGGCGCGGTGCTCAGCCGACCGAAGTCATCGCCGTTGACGAAGCACCCGATGCGGGCAACGGCGTACGCCAGCGCGATGGCGGGCGCAGCTGCGTCAGCATAGGCGAGGACGGACAGGCGCCGCAGATGGAGGTACAGTCCGCCCCCGACGGCGGCGCCGATGAGGAATCCGTACGCGCTGATGCCCGCTTCCCAAAAACTGGCGGACCGAGTAGCTGCCGCGAGCGCTGCGCCAGCCGCCAGGCCTCCAACAATGCCTGCAACACCGGCCCAGTAGGCAGCGCGTGCGTTCAAGGCGCTGCGGCTGGCGAACGTCACTGCTCCGACCAACGCGACCAGGAGCGCTATGGCCCCAAGCACGGTCGAACCTCAGTTCCGTCGCTTGGGTTTACGGTAGCTTACCCACGCCATCGCGAGCATCCCCAAACTCAGCACGATGCCGCCCAGTAGCTTCGAACCGGGGCACTTGATTCCCCCGCCGCCGCCTTCCGGCTTGATAGGTGGTTCGCCGGGCGCACGCGCCTGAATCCTGGTGCGGATCTTGGCTACGCCAACGACATTTCTGATTCTGAACCAGTTAGGCCCCATCGGTTGGGCGCCCTCGAGTATCGATCCCCAACCCTCTAAGGGCCCGCGATGGATGACAAAGAAACCGAAGGAACTCTGTTGTTCGAGTAACGGATACTTCACTCCATCGATCCAGATGTTGGCGCCGGTCGAGTGATACACATGCACGCGATAAGATGGAATCCACGCGGTGATTTGCCTGATGGTTGGTTGGGGAGGCATTCGCACAGCCGCCAGTCCCATCCTGGGGTTGAACAATTGCGTGGTATCGCGCAGCGTGTCGCCTGGTCCGGCCGTTTCAGGCATTAGGTACTTCTGTACCTGCAGATACACATCGCGTCCGCCCGAAATTGGGGCCAGGCCCTCCACGCTGATGTCCGCGCCTTGATCGACAACAGAGCCGCCCACAAACTGCAGATTCCGTCGTACGCTACTGTTGATGAAGGTGATGCCTGGGCCCGAAAGCTCGACAAGTAAGCACTGATCCCGACTCTTGGTCCCGTTCAGAATGCCCACCACCAACGGTTCTGAAGGATCAAACGCGTGATTGAACTGAATCGGATAGAACGTTGCAGGCTGCGGCCCAACCGGGATCGGTACGCTGTTCTTAACCGCGCCACCACCGATAATGTCTTCCCATGTTGCATTCACCCCGATCGAACCCCAGTTCGCGATGCGGAACCGCGCCGTGATCCCGTTGACGGCAATGGGGGCTCCGGTGTTGTTCAGGGGTCGCGCGAAGAACGTGTTTACCGGGTACGGTGCCGTTGAACTGATGTTCACGCGATTCGAGGGGACGTTCGTCGTTCCGATATCGGAGACCGAAATCGAGACGCCACTGGTGCAGGTCACGTCCGTGGAACCAGTGCTGAGATGCGCGTTCCCATATGTCGTGGGAGATGGGTAGCTCTCCAACGAGGTCGTCAACCCAGTTACCCATGTCACGCCCACCGGCCACTGGAACTTGTTGGCGACCCCGCCCGGTGTCCCGACTTTCGCTTCGTACCACAGCTTGAACTCAGTTCCCAGGTCCAGCCCGGAGGTGAGGCCTGCGGCCGAGATCGGGACGTGGACCTGGATTGCCCAAACCACGCCCCCGCTCCCGGGATCGGTAAACACCCAGCCTCGCACCGCTTCCGTGAACCAAGTCGGAAGATCGGCATCGGCCACTTCAGTCCAAGATGTCCCATTGTTGGTCGTGGTTTTGATGGTTCTACCCACGACCACTGCGGACCCCGGATTGACCGAGTTCAGATTCACCCTCAGGATCGTCGCTGACATGCTTCCCGTCTTTTGGAATCCCACGTAAACACGGTTTTGTTGGGCAGCAGTCGCCTGACTCGGGTCGTAAGCGACCAGCCACGAGAGATAGAGACCCGACCCGTCATGAAGGGCACGAAACCGTCCCATCTCGCCAGTCCCGTCTTCGGCGGGTTGGTTCCATGCACCGACCCAAAGTGGGTCGTCGAAAGCGGTGTTCGCCGTAGCTCCCCACCACACAGGCGGCTGTCCGTATTGCCCCGGCAAGCCGACCGCTCGTTGGACGCAAGCCGTTTGCGCAGGTGCCTCCGTCGCGGGGCTCACGAGCAAGAGCCCACATACAAGTGCGATCAAGCTCGGCCACGCTCGCGGATAGCTCGCTACAATCTGTGGATTAGCGTGATGCTGACTCATGTTCTTGTCCTCACTTTCCTTGTCTAGACCGGGGGGCCGGCACGTCAACCAAAGTGGTCGTGAGGCTCGGTGCTCATCCTAGCGCGAGCAACATCCGGCGACTGCGTGGATTGTGGCCCGTGCGCTGGACGCTGAACTCGATTTCACCGCTGGCACTCGCGCTCAGTCCCGGCTGGATGATGAAGTCCGGGTTTCTCTGAGTCTTCAACTGGGGGTTCGCAAGGTCGGCACTTGTCACGTGATACGTGGATTGGCCAGTTATCGTCGCGCTCCAGTTCGTTCCGGAAATGGTGGAGACGGACGCGTCATAGTCGCCGATCTCGTTGAACTCGAGGAGCAAGGTCACCACCGACATGGCGCCCGCTTGCACATGCAGCGTGTCTTTGGGAGGCGTCCGATCGAGTGAGCCACCAGTCGAAGGATCGAACTGGGCCAGCGCGACGCTTAGGGTAACGATTGCGGGGTCCGGCACCACGACGGGTTGCCCAACCGTGTAGGGCGACGGCCCGGCGCTTCCAGGAGTTACGCCCGGTGAGCTGGCCCCGACGGTGAGTGCGAACGACGCATTCACTGGGCTGGCTGGTATCAATGGAATTCTGATGTAAAAGATCTTCTCTTCTCCAGCGAGTAAGGAGATCGTCTTCGCAGAATTGACAGTCTTGTTGGCGTTGAGGACTTGCAACGCCGCCTGCCACACCGCCTGATTGCTGGGCACAGTCACTTGCGGATCGATTGTGAATGTGGCCGGAAGGTTCGTGCGCGACTTCAGCGTGTACTGGAAGTCCACTTGATCGCCAGCGATGAACGACGCTGGAGTTACGTCTCCGGCGGTCACATCCACCGCCCCTGAAACCGACGTCTGCGAGGGCAAAACTGTCAACGAAGTCTGGGCACTCGTCGTCTGATTCCGTACAGTCAACGTTGCCGCGACCCCCGCCAGTGGAACGTTCGCGAACGATGGGATTTGAATGATGAGCTCTTGATCATTAGAGCCAGCACGGAATACGGTCACGTCGTGGCTTTCGCTCCCGACGGCGATCGAGGCGCGGGCGGAGCCGATTGTGTACTGGAAGTTGCGTCCCAGGATATGCAAGTCTGCCCCGATCCGTACCGTTGCCGATGGAGACAGCGAGGTGATCATGACGGCTGTATCGGGGGGAGTCGCCGTCTCAAGGGTCGTTACACGGTCCTCGAGAGCCTGCACCTCGTGCATGATTCTGTTCATCAGGTCCGCGGTGATCAGATCGCCCGGCTGCACGTCACTAAAGAGCGGCGGCATGATTGCATTCCTCCCAGCGGCGGCTACGCATAGTTGGCATAGTCCCAGTAACTGAGGTCATACTGAGCGGCGCCTTCATATCGAACGTGCCCGTTGACGAACAGGAGACTCGGACGGGGTGCGGTGCTCGGCGCGTCGGCGATTGTCTCCATGTTCTCACGCACGCGGTACAGCCAATTCATTTCAGCGTTGCTGAGATCGATGGGCGGGAACACGAGGGCGGACTGCAGGAGCCAGTTGAGCTTGGCGCCCTCGATGTATACCGGTGGTCGAATCGTGCGTGAATCAAAAAACTGCAAATAATCGAAACCGACTCGGGGTGGAGCGTTGAGTGAGAGTAGGCCGATGGGCGGCAGATACCAGAAGCAATCCCTCGCTTTGATGGAATACGGGGGGGTCACTGTCGAGCCGCCGAGGTCGGCGACGTGTCCTTGGAACTGCAGGAGCATCGCGAGTCGATCGAGCAGCAACGGGTGACGCGCCATGCCTGACCAGCTGGCTGAGTCTGTCCACAGGATAGCAAGCCGACGAACTGCCCACTCGTCGACGAACCTTACTCCCTGGCTCGTCCACCACACCAACCCGAGCGGCACTTCGGCGTCGTCTAGGAAATCATCGTCCCGCAACTCGTCGAGGAACGTCCGCGGCGCAGCGGTGCCGGTGCTCATTCCGAAGAACCCGAGCGGATCCGTCGGAAACTCCTGCCACCGATCCGACCCGAAACACAGATGCGCGAGACCGTTGCGCACTTGCGAGGTCTTGCGCATCACATCCCGCTGGAGCGAAAGGGGCGGATTCGGAGCCGCAAGCTGCGGCATCAGCGTGTTCAGCTCGCCAGCCACCTGCGCCACGTTCTGCCGCAGCTGCGTGCTCGTCCCATCCGCCGTGATTGGCACGCGCACCAGCCGGAATCGCACACCCGACACCGCATAACGGCTCCCACACGTGCCGCCGACGCCTTCCTGATCGAGACCCGTCATCGGGGCGCGGCCCTCATAGCCGGAGGCCGGCAACACGGTGAGGATGTAAAAACCGACGTTGTTCAACGCGCTCTGCGGCGGCTGTGGCTGCGGCCCCGGCGGCGGGCACGCGTTGAACTCGGCATCGCCGAGCGGCGCGACCGCGACCTCGCGCGTCAACGCGACCGTGGTATCCGCGGGAAGCGCAAGCACGGTGCCCTCGCGGTTGATTGCCAAACCACTCGTCACGTTCACGATCGGGCGCACCGTCGTGCTCGCCCCACTGTTGAGCGCCACCTCGAGTCCCGTCACGACGCCGTCGCCGATCGCGCGGCCGATCCGTCGCTCGCGCTCCACCACGGCCCGCTGCAACGTCTGGAAATCGTCCGCCGTGAGCAGGCGCCCGTTGAAGAAATTCGTCGTGCGGATCCCATCCCGCAGAATGGGCTCGAGGAGTTCGACGGTCATGGGATCAGGTCCATGTCGGGCCACCGCCACTCAACCACTCCTGCTCCACGCGCGTCGAGAGCAGGATGGGACGTCCCGATTCATCCACCGTTACACCACTCGCCACCGTCCCGTCCCACTGCAGATCGAGCCAGCCCAGCAACACGCTGCGCGCGCTCTCGTCGGGCCCGCACGGGCAGTCGGGTGTCGTGGCCTGCAACAGCGGCAGCACCTCGAGCGCCCAGGTGCGCAGGACGAGCTCGACTTGCGCGGGCGTGATCTGCATCGCCGAACCCAGGTTGCCGGGCCAGCCGGAGTCGAGCGAGGTGGGATCGGCGAGCCGCAGCACCTCGTCGTGCAGATCCTGATCCGACATGCCCCCACCGCCAACCTTCACGTGCTGCCAGAACACGCCGAACGCCTCTTCGGCACGCCGCGTGAGGGATGGCGGCTGGCAGGAGATCAGCGAGTCGGTGACTCCCGCGGGGGGCGAGCCCGGCGCGCCATCGACCGCGAGCTTGAGCTCGAATGAGTCCGTGATCCGCGACGGCGCGAGGACCTCGTCGTCACTCCGGCAAGGCTCGCCCGGGATCGGCACGGTATCGGTTTCGGCTTCGCGATAGCACAGCAACACACACAGCGAGAGTGGGAAGGGCGGCGGGCCGAAGAGCTGGCTCAACGCCGCGGCGTTCCGTCCCAGCCAGGCGTTCAGCTTCGCGCACATGCGCGCGGGAACGCAGATCTCATGACCGCCGGGACTGACCGCGAAGCCGGGCTCGACCTGTACCTCGAGATCGGCGGGCGTCGCCGCCGCCGGCACGTTGACCTTGAGGCCCCAGACCGTGCCGAAGCCGTGCAGTTGGCGATTGTGGCGCTGGAACTTGGCCAGCACGTGGTACTGCTCCTGGCGGAACTCGTCGACGCCCAGCACGAGGCCGAAGCTGTAGTTCACGCGCTTGCTCACATCGAGCCGATTCGCGGTGCGCACAAAGTCACTCATGCTCGAGCTCCTGATCGGCAGCCGCAGGCCGGCCGGTCCCCAACCGGTTGATCGAGTCCGGCGCCGCCGCGCGCGCGTTGCGCATCAGTGAATCCCACATGGCTCGCGCCCACCGCATCGCGGCCGAGCACCAGCGCCATGGTCCGGCTTCCCTCCCCGAGGACACTATCGAAACCGGTACGCGCTTCGCCGACGCGAAACAGCGCCCAGTACAGCTTCACGTCGTGCAGCGTGTGTGCCGGTTTCTCGATCGCCACGACGCGGTCCGCGAGATCGCGGCGGCGGCGCTGTTCCTCGCGCGTCTGTTTCAGAGTGACAGGCACCAGCACCGTGAACCGGTGCGCGTTGCGCTGCGTCGGCAGCACAAGCGACACGAATTCGATCCAGTCACGCAGCATCAGCCCGCCGTCGGGGAGCCGCTGGCGGAGCTGGCTGTCCCACAGACGCGCCCGCACATCGGCGAACGTCGCGAGCCGCGCCGCCCCGCTGAGACCGTAGGCCGCGTTGATGTCCACGGGCTGGCGATAGCGGCGCGCGAGGAACTCGCGGTACAGCGGCTCATCCGCATCCGCCACCGGTGCATAGACGAATCCCAGCTCGCCGCGCGTGAATGCCCGCCAATCCCGCGTCCGCTGGCCGCAGCCCGGATCGACCGCGGGAAACAGCACCGCCGCGAAGTCACTGTAGGTCGTACTCCACGCCTGATTGAGCGCGCCGATGTCGGCGTAGCGCCCCGCGAGGAAGTCCCGGTACCTGCCGTGCAGGGGTTCGGCGCCCTGGGCCGGCGTCCATGTGGATGCGTCGGTGGTGGAGCCGGGTCCGAGCAGGTCGTTCGGGTCGCCGAACACGACACCGGGCGCGCGCCGCAGCCGGAAGCGCTCCACGATGCGGACACCAAATCGGCTCCCCCGCGCGCCGCAAGCGTCGGCCGCGAACAGCGACGGGTCCGCGCATCGCTCGAGCGCCACCCGCACCGCGCGCACCAGCCCGGCGCAGGTGCCGCGCTCTTTCAGCATCGTCGGTGCGTTCGAGAGGAACAGCCGGCGCGTTGGCTCCGTCCACCCGGCGTCCATCGCGAGCCCGAGCCACCTAGCAAGCCACGCGAGCGCCTCGGCGGGCGCAGTGCGGGCGTCGAAGAGCGCCTGCAGCGCGTCGAGCCGCCCCTCGAGCGTCGTGAATGTCCCCTCGACATTCGCGAGGTATCGGTCGAGCAAGGAAGCGGAGACCGCATCGTCCCGATACACGCCCGGCAGGTACTCGCGGAGGTACGAGAAGCGCGGGTAGTAGACTCGCAATGCTTGCAGCACCGGGGTCACGCGTCCGCGTCCCGTGAGCGTGAGCCGCAGCTGCAGATAGCGCCCCTTCGCGCGTTGAAACAGGAGCTCCCACGTGCCGCTGCAGGACGCATCCCCGCCGAGGGGCGCGCGATAAAACGGCAGCTCCGCTCCATCAGGCCGATGATAGAGGGCGGGCTCACGCTCCCACGGCACGCGTGCAAAGAGCGCGCGGTCATCGCTGGCGCGGCTCTCCACGATGACCTCAGCGTCGGGCGGGATGCAGGCATCGAGCAACAGCCGGTGCCAGACACAGCCCGGTTCCTTGCCGTCGAAGTAACGTCCGCGCCATGCCGGCAACCGTAGCTGCGCTCGCGGCTCGAACCGGGGCTGTGGCTCATCGACGAGCGGTGCCCACCGCTCGCCAAAATCGTACATCACCCGGTTGCCGACCCGGACGAGTCCCTTTCCGGTGAACCGACGCATCGGAATGAGCCGCGAGGTGAGCGTGAGGCTCAACGTCGCTCCGACCACCAGCGCGTACGCAAAGCTCTGGCTGCCGTCCTGCGCCGCGACGTACAGCGTCCCCGCTGTTGCGGTATCGGCAGCCGGCACGAAGGCCAGGTCGTACCCCCGGACCTGCAACCGGATGTGCTGCGCCGTGTCGAAGGCCGACGCGGCGTCGTGATCGAGCGGGATCTCGTTGACGAAGCCGCCGACGCGATAGCACTGCACCAGCGAGTGGGTGGCGGCGCGACCGTTGTCCAACACGATGAACGCATCACCGCCGAGCGCCTCGATGGCGACCGGATCGCTCGACGCGCTGAGTGGGATCGGATGCTCGCGCACGATAGGAGTGGAGGGCGGCGTTCCGGCACTTCCCGCGGGCGTGAAATCGGGAGCCACACCGGGGCTGGGCGGGCCGACGATCTGAAAAGCGCGACTGAGTGCCCAGACCGCCTTGTGCGTGCGATCGAGAATCCACGCACGGCCATCGAGCGCCGCCGCGATGTCAAATGGGTCGAACGCCGTCGGCCATTGCAGCTCGAGCGGTGGACCGCCGCCGACCAGATCGAACACGAGCACGCCGGGCAACGTCGCTGAGCCGACGATCAGGTAATGGTCGGGCGTCGCGGCGAGACCGCGGAAGCGGTGCGTCGCGGTGATGGGTGCCGAGCCGAGCGTGAAATCACCGGCGCTCTCGGCGGGGCGCGTTCCGGGCAGCGGCGGCCAGAATCGCTCCGAGGACCTCCCGTCCCGCACCAGCGTTCGAACTTCTGAACCGTCCGCCGCAATCCAGTAGAGGTTGCCGTAGCGATCCGCGGTCGCGCCGGCGCGCGACTCGACCGCGAGTGTCGGGCCCGATCCCGGCCTGAGCACCGGCTGTAGCTGGCGCAGCCGCAGCGTTTGGTCGGCGGCATGCCATTCCAGCGGGAGGTCGCTTTCCGGCGGCGACGCCTGGCTCCCCGCCGGCCCGGACAGCCAATCCGGCTCACCGAACAGGAGGTGGAAGCGGGTGCCGTTGACGTCCATCGCTATTCGCACGACTGCGGGATGATAGGTACGGGCAACCGCCGCGTCGGCCGCTCGCGCGGTGGTTCCGCTGCTGTCTGCAGATCGATGGGATCGCCGAGCGCCACGTCGATCCGATCGAGTCGTGGCAGGTCCAGACCAGTCATCGCGACGCTGTCGGCCGGCGCAGCATTGTCTACGGACCAGAGCGAGATGCCCCGGACTCGCTCGACGCCGTCGACGCGGGCGACTTGTACCAGCAGCTCGGATTTGTCCACGGACTTGCCCAGCGGCCAGCCATGTCCCTCCACCCCACCGATGATCGGCGAGAGGAACGTGCGCACCGCCGTGGCCACATTGTTGCGCAGCGGCGCAAGATCGCGGCCCGGAACGGCATCGAACCCGACCGCGACCATCACGCCGACATAATCAGGGCCGCGAACGTGTACCTCGGTGGTGAGCAACCGGCGCGGCTCCAACCATTCACACACAGCCCGCAGAAACAGCTGGTCGGGAACGGGAGCTTCGGGACGTCGGGGATCGTTCGGCACGACGAGCACGGTCACCACTCCCGGCGCGGGCGAGGGCACGTCCGGGTGGAACAGCGGCAGCACGTCGACCCGCCCCAGGTCGATGCCGGGAGTCAGGTGCACAATGTCTTCGAAGTCTTTTTGCGAGATCGCTTGATGCCGATGACGCACGACCTGGGGGAGATTGCGCTCCGCCTCGGTCACCGTCTCGCCGTCCGTGCCACCCCAAGTAGGAAGGGGATTCGTCACCGTGAAGCCGGGTGGCAGGGCGGGACTTGCCGACACCGCCGTGGCGCCGACATTGCCGGCCTTTCCGCCACCGTAGACGTAGTTCGCGTAGATCAACGCGCCGCGTGGGAAGCGCGCGCCGCGCAACCCGGTCCCGCAGCGTACCTCGCCCGACGCACCATCCACGGCGAACACGCGCGGGCTGCCGGTCGACTGCGCCGTGGCCGTCGCCCCGGGCGGGAGGGCTGGATCGCGCACCGGCACCTCCGGCAGCGCGGCCAGCAGGTCGTCGATCGGCAACCACACGTCCCCGCCGACGACGAGCCGAACGGTGTCGGGCAGCACCGGCGTGTTGGCGAGCTGCAGGGTTTGATCGGGCTCACCGGTCCCCGCGCCGAGAGGCTCGCCGCGCACGTCGACCCGCTGGCTGATCTTGGCGGCGTTGACGCCGATCCAACTGAATCGCGCCGTGCTGCCCACCGGGAGATCGCCCGACGCGGATTGCGTCCGCACCCTGACCCGCAGCCACGTCAGGAGTCGCGCCTCGAGGTCGCGATCTTGGAGCGCAGGCGGGAAATCATCGACACCGGCGTCGAGCAGCTCGGGCGCCGTGCGGACCTGGGCGACGCTCCATGCCGGCAACGTGAGCTGCACGAGCGCGAGATCCTGGAGCGGATCGGCGTCGGTGCGCGGATCCAACGCCTTGTATTGCGGCGCACCGCTCTCATCCATCCCGGTGTACAGGGCGTAGTCGAGGGGCTGGTCCGTCGCGGAGGCAGCGGGTCCGCCCGGACGTAACACTCGATCGCCGGCGTCGACGCTTGGCAGGATGCCGAGGGTCAACGTCTTGCCGGTAAGGTCGTTCACGACGTCTTGCGCCGCGGCAGTGGAGTCCTCCGCTGGCCGCGCGAGGAGCGCCAACCACAATGAGCGGTCCACCGTTTCGCTGCCCGACAGATCGACCGGGGACCCAGCGCCTGGCTGGAACGGGATCGTTTCGTAGAACTCCGGTTGGGTGTCGTCGTCGGTGTGGGTGCGATACAACTCCCACATTGCCGCGGCGCGCTCTTGCTCGGACGCACTCAGGCTGCGGCGGTAATAGGCCCGCATCTCCAACGGCAGCACGTCCAGCGCGTTGTCGGTCGCAAACGCGACCGGTCCCGCGGCGAGCGGCAATTCGGTGGGCAGCGTGACGACGCGGGGCACGCCGCGCTCGTTGCTCAGCACCACCACCCCGCGCGCCGCGGACGCGGCACGCAACGGCAGCCCCGTGAGGCGCAGAAACTTGAGACGCACGCGTTCCGGGACCAGATCGAGGCGGTAGTAGATGGGATCCGCGATCGACGCGAACAACTCCAGCAACGTGATGCCGGGATCGGAGGCGTTGAAATTGGTCCACTCCGGGGTGTGCACCGGAATGCGCGCCACGGTGTCCCGCAGGATCTGATCGTAGGTGCGATCGCCGAGCCGGAACGGCACGAGGGCCATGGCTGCGCTGTCCTAGGGTTTCATCGGCAACCGCAAGCCGATCTGCTCGGTCGCTTGCGTGGCCACCAGCCGGTAGGTGATGGTCGCGAGTGCCGCGGACTCGTCGGCCGGATCGGCCTCGACGTCCACCGAGTCCAACGCGACGCGCGGTTCCCAGGTTGACAGCGTCTGCTCGATCCGATCGCGAATCATCCGGCGCATGGAGGCGGTGTTCGGTTCGTGCAGGAAGCGGCGCAAATCGCCGCCGAACTCCGGGCGCCGCACGCGCTCGCCCGCCTCGGTCAGCAAGACGACACGGATCGCTTCGCGAATGTTTTCCGGTCCCTCGGACCACGCGAAGCCGCCGTCGCGACCGAGTCGCGGCGGGAAACTGAGCCCGCGGCCGAACACGACTCCGGCGTTCATGCGGGTTGCTTGGCCCGGAACCGCAGCGGGAAGCAGATGATCAGCCACGGAATCCAGTGGAAGATGATGTCCAGCACCAGCACGATCATGAACAACAGGATGAGCGCGCAGATCGTGATGATCGGGATCGAGAGCGAGCAGATCATGCCGAAGTTCGCGCTGCCGCTCTTGCACGGACCCAGCCCGTCGCTGCCAATGTCCAGGTCCTTGTGGAAAGGCCAGGGCAGGACGGAGAGCACGAGATCGACGAAGCCGAGGCCCTTGAGGCGATTCACCTGGCCGCAGAGGACGTCAGAGAGCACGAAGGCGGTGTTCTTCTGGTGTTTGCGCAGACCCGCCGCGGTGGTGTCGATGGGGAGCGCGATCCGAATCGGGCGCGCCGGCGCGTCAGAATCGAAGAAACTCGCGAGCTGGAATCGCTGGCTGGGCGCGCTCAGCACATCCGGCTCCAACGGGCCGCAGCACGCGCAGTGGACGTACACGCAGCGCAGCAGGAACCAACCCGGGTCACCCTGCGTGCTCGTCATCGCGTCGCGCAGCTGCACGGCAAATGGCAGGGGCGTCGCCGGCGTCTGGGCGTCGGCGTCCACCGCCGCCATCACGAGCTGCACCAGCCGATCGACTTTCCTCGCCGCGGTTTCGACCGCAGTTTCGGCGGGGGTCATCTCCGGCATGACCCCGACGTCAGTGTCGTCCGTTGCGGGCGCGATCGTGGAGTCGAGCGACGTCTGGATGCCGGCCAGGTCGTAGACTCCCGGCGGAAACGCGCTGTTCTCACGAACGCCGGCAAGCAGATAGTAGAACGGCGGCCACGACGTCGCGACGTCGGTGACGGAGAATGTCCGCTCTGCACCCTCGAGCGCCGCGCGCACGCCGCTCGCGCTGATCTTCTTGAGCGCGTCGCGCATGGTAGTCGCGAATGTCCTGCCGGTGAGCTGCCAACCGCTGCTCCCAGGCGACGTGCTCGAACTATTGATCCAATCGAACAAATGCTGCTGGCCGGCGTTGAGGCCCACCGGCGCGCCGGCGCCGATGACCGCGCTCCAGACCGCGGGAACATGGGTCGCGAGGTAGTCGGCGGAGTCGAGCAGAATCAGCCATGATTGTAATTGCGCCCCTTCGTTCGCTTGCCGTGCGAAGCTCCTGCGCCTCTGGAGTTGGGTAGCGTCGCTCGTGCCTGAGTCATCGGACTTCTTGATCTGTTCCGCCGCCTTGTACATGGCCCGGATCAATGCTTTCCAGGGCTCGGTGACGTCGAACTTCAACTGCTCTTTGCGGGCCGACTTTTTCGTCTTCGTCACGGTGACCGGGTCGCCCGTGATGACGGGCGGCGTCGACGTCCCTGGCGCGAGCGCCGTTTCGTACCGCGGGCTACCCATGTACTCCTCGCGCCGGCCCACCGGGATGACACCGGCCCGCAAGCGGCGGGGGTGACCCAGGTCGTCACTGAAGTTGAGCGGGAACAGCGGCAACAGTTCTTCGCCGGCCACGCTATGCGCGTAGGCATCCACGGCGTGGGCGTCCGGGGACACGCGCTCCCAATGCGGGCCGCGCGCGTCCTTCACGAAGGCATACTCGCGCTTGAGTGCGCCGGCGCTCTGGTTCTCCGGCAAGAGCCGCCGCAGCACGAAGGCCACTTGCTCGCGGCGGCCGGTCCCCACGGTCCGGTCGGGGAAACCCGGAAGGGTGCACACGAGATTGGCGGCGACGATGTAGTGCCGTTGATGTGCCGGGTGGTAGAGCTTGAGCGGCACCTTGACCGTGACGCCGTGCTGGACTTCGCTCCGCTCGTTGGTCGTGGGCGCGAGGGTCGTGCTGGTCGACGGCTTCTTGCGGATCCACGGGAATATTTGCGGGAGCCGCGGCGGCCGCGTGCGGTCTACCGTATCCGGCGGATCCTGCTGCGGACCGCGCCACGTTTCGGGCCGCGCGATGAATTCGCCGAGCCGGCGCGGATCTGCCGCGAGGACCGCGAGCAGCTGCTCCATGAAGTCGTCGGTAGCGAAGCGCAGGATCGCTGGCCGCGTCTGATCGGGCGCGGTCACGGCCGCCGCGACGGTCGCTCCGAAGCGCGCCCACAGCGGTTGTGGCGACTGCCACCGGATCGGATGCGTCGTCATCGCCTCACCAGATGTTCCCCGCGCCGGGCGTGTAGGACGCGCTGACGATGCTGTTGCAGATCACGGTGTCCGACTGGACGATGCCCGAGAACTTCGACATGCCGGCATCCACTGTGACCAGACCCGCGGACACGGCGATCTGACTGGCGTTCACCGTTACCTTGGCGGCGGCGGTGACGGTGATGCCCGCAGCCTCGAGCTTCACGCTGTTGCCCGACGCATCTTCGACCGTGATCGTGCTGGGCCCGTCGGCGAGCGTGACTTTCTGCCCGCCCGGCGTCTCGAGCACCATCTTTTCCTGGCCGTCGTGATCGTCGAGCGTGACCTGGACACCGTTGCGCGACCGCAGCTTCTTCACGTAGTTCTTCCCCGCCCCATCCATTTGCTCGGGTGGCGAGTCCTGCCCGTTCCACAGTCCGCCGATGACGGCGGGGTGGCGCGGATCGCCGCCGAGAAAGACGATCAGGACCTCGTCGTTCATGTCGGGGACGAACCAGCTGCCGCGATTGTTCCCGCCCATGAGCGTCGCGACGCGCGCCCACGCCTCGTACGCGCCGCCGCCGCCGTCGGGGGACCAGGGCAACGTGACCTTCACGCGGCCCTGCCCGTCGGGGTCGCGGAGATCCTTGACCAGCGCCGGATACGCACCGTAGAACCGTCCCCCGTAGCCACGCGGAACCCGCGCGGCGATGAGCTCTTCCAGCTGTTCATCGTGAACGAGCATGTGTCAGCGCCCGAGCCCCGGACGTTCGAATGCGAATTGCGTCTGCATGCCCCGCCTCAGATCGAAGACGTGTCGCACCCGCGTGACGTAGTACTCGCCTTCGAACAGCGGGCCGACCCCGCGCAGCTCGACATGGCCGCCGACGCGAATGCGGGCGTCCGCTTCGGCGACGCCTTCGCCCGAGACAAAGCGGCGCGCTGCCTGCCGGTAGTGGGCCTCGGCGAGTGCCTGTGCCTCCTGGGTCGTCAACGGCAGCAGGTGGACGACCTGTTGGTCGCGCGTACCGATCGCGCTCGAGAGAATGCCGCCACCTCCATCCTTATTCCCCAGCTCTCCGGACACCGCGGCGTCCGCGGCGCGATGGCGAATCGCCTGCTTCGCGGATACGTCCCAACCCGCGACGGTGAAGCCGGACACCTGTCCGGCGAGATCCGCGGCGATCGCGCACTCGAGCAAGCCGCGTCCCAGGTTGAGCAGCACGGTGTTGCCCCGGCGGCGATCGCGGCGCTGCACGACCAGGTCGGTCCCCTCGACCCACAGCTCCGCATCGATCCCGCGCGCGCGCTCTCGCAGCAGCGCGAGGTCGCTCTGATTCACTTGCGCGATGACTCGGTGGCTGGGCCCGGTGACGTTCACTTGCGCCTGCAACCCGTGTTGCGAGGCGAGCTGGCGGAACAGATCCGCGTCGGACGTCTGCTCGAACGTGCGGGTGCGCCGCGTCATGCGCAGGTCCTGAAGCCGATCTTCGGCGAGCACCAGGATTTCATGCGGACGCTGGCGCAGAAAGCGGCCTTCGAGTCCCGTGATCCGGCCGTCGAAAATGGAACCGGCCCCGACACCTCCGCCGGCCTCGATCGCCATGCGCTTCCCGAAATCGAGGAGCTGCCGATCGAAGTACAGGTAGCCGGTGCCCCCACCCTTCGGGCCCCAGTTCAGGAACGTGGCTTCGCAATGGCACAGACCGGTTGACGTCTCTTCCGTGCTCAGCTCCAGGCATCCCTGGCCCAGTCCGGGCTGCGCGGTACCGTCGATCGCGATGCTGGGTCTCGCGGCGTACTGGATGGCGTCGGGCGCGGTCATCGCTCGCTCCTAATGCGCGAACAGGCGGAGCCTGAGCCAGGCGAGTCGCTCACGGACGTCTTCCAACAGCATCGGTGAGGGCGCGGCCTCGGGCGGCGGGGGCGTGGTCGCGGGGCCGAGGGCCTTCGGCGGCTCCACGATGACCTCGAGGGTGTTGATGATCGTCGCCATATCAGCGGAATCCGGCGTCCGCACTGGCGCCCGCACCGGCAAGCGCGGTCGCGCCGGCGGTCGCGGCTGCGCTTGCGCTCACTACCGCTCCGACTCCCACCGACGCGCCGAGCGACACGGAGGCGCCGGCCTCGAGTCCCAACGACGCGCGTGCGCTCGCGCCGAAGCCGGCGCTGCCGGAAAGATCGAGCATGACCCCCCGGGGGAGAACTCGCGGGTTCTCGATCCCGTTCGCGGCGGCGATATCGCGGTAATTCTTCCCGCCAACGTCCGGGAGGGCTTTCCGTTGGGGCGGCGTCACGAACTCGGTCGCGCCGGTGGGGCTCTGGAACGGCGTGATCGTCGCGTTGCTTGGCTCGACCTTGATCTCCTGTTGCGAGATGCTGATGGACAGCGTCGCGCGGAGGGGGTACCCGTCCTCCGACCAGAAGTCGAGCGTTTCGTCGACAGAATCCATCACGCCGTCGAAGTGGAATTGTCCCCAGGCGAACTCCACGGCCGGGGGGAGAAACAGGTCTTCCTTCTTGGCCCCGCTGCCGCGCGTCCCTTTCTTGACGGGCTGCATGAAGTACTTCACTCGGTCCGTGAACGTGCGGACGTCGGTCGCCTCCCGCGTGGCGGCGTCGTCCTCGAGGATCGTGACGTCGAACACCAGCTCGAGACTGAGCTTGGTCGTCCCCTTCCCGACGAACTGCACCGGGGATCCCTTGTTCTGATCGCCTCCCGCCTTCTGATTCGCGTAATTCACCTTGAGACTCTGCGGGTTGAACTGCACCTCGAAGGCGTCGGTCTTGCCCACCCACGCTGTTCCGCTCCAGGTGACTTCCTGCAGTGTCGCTTTGACGAGTTGATTGGGCATCGTCACGCGGCTCCGGCCGAGGTCTGAGCTGCGGCCGGCTTCGCTTGTGGCTGCACGTACAAGCGCTCATACACGACCTGCATCTCTTCAATGGCGATCTGCCCTTCCTTCGCGTTGAGCCCCGGCGCTTTGATCTTCACGGGCAGAACACGCTCCAACCTGAAGCGCGCATCGTCGTGGGTGCCGTCGGAGGACAGAATCACAAGGTCGGCGTCCGGCCGAACGCCGCGGTGCTGCGGCGAGGTGACGTACCTGAACCAGCGCCACAGATCGAAGTTCTCGGTCATGCCGCGCTTCAGGGTCACTTGTCCGTAACCGGTGGGCCCGAGCAGGTGGACGGGACCGGAGTTGCGGCCGCCTTCGCGGAACGTCTTCGGTTCGATACTCATCTCCAGACCGTCGATTTCCGAGAACGCGCCGGCGCAGAGCAAGGCGGAGCCGCCGGGCATTTTCGTGAGGCCCACCTCGAAGGAGAACCGGAAAGTGGTGAACGGCCGGCGGCTGGGATCTTGCAGCTCGCTGTTTGCCACTAACCCTCCTGCACCGCGAGCAGCTCCTCGCCCACCTGGACCAGCCGGACCGTCAGGAAGACCAGGGGATGAGAGGGAGCAACGCGGATCTCCACCACCAGGCGTCCCTCTTCGACCGCGCGCGGCGGATTCACGCTGTCGTCCACGGTGACGCGAAACGCGTCCTCCGGTTCGTTCCCGGCGAGTGCGCCGCGATCGTACAGGTCGCCGAGCACTCGGTCGAATTCACGCTGCACGAGACGGCGCAACGTGGCATCGTGGGGCAGGAATGCGTACGCGGCTCCTTCGCGCATCGCGAGGCGCCGAATCAGAATCAGCAGCCGCCGCACGCCGAGCTCGTGGAGCTGTGGCCGGTTCGCGAGGGTGCGGGCGCTCCGCAGCGTGTGCCCCTGCGGGATTTCCCACAGCAGGTTGAGATGCGGGGAGAGCGACTGGATCTCATCCGCATTGAGCGCCGGAATGAGCTGCAGGACACCCGGGAGCAGCTGGTTCGCCGGGTCCAGCCACGCCCCCCCGGCGATCGTGCGCGCGGCGATCGTGCCCGCAACGAGACCATCCGGCGCGGTGGGGAAAATCGCGCCGCGCGGATCGTCTGTCGTCTCACGCACGATCGGCCAGGGATGCCAGGCCGCGCCAAAACTCAGAATCCGGTCGAGTTGAGCGTCGTCGTCCGATCCGCCGCCGGCGTCGAGCGGCTGGCTCAGCCTCGCGGCGAGCTCGGCCAGGTGGTCGTTCGCCTCACTTGCATGCCACGTCATGGGCAGTGAGAGGATGGCATGCAGGTCTCCACGCGCGGCACACAGGCGGACGAGCGCGGCGTGAATGGCCACGAGCTCCGACGATTCGGAGGGTCCCGCTGCCATCGTCCGCCCGCGCGCCGACTGCGGAGCCACCCCGCGATGGCGCACGGTGTTCGACCATGGTGTCGGACGTCCCGCGATCGCGGCGCTGACGCGGAAAAAGACATCGGGGACCGACCTCACTTCGTCCCGCCGCACACCCGCCAACGACGTCGCCACGTCCCAGACGTTGAAGCGCTGGGCAGGGCCGCGGTACAACACCGTCGCGCCCGTGAAGGAGGGATCCTGCGACGCTTGGAGCTCGAACGTGTCGGCGACGACGCTGGCCGGCTGCGTCCACTGCAGCTCCAGGGTGTCACCCGCGTCTCGCAGCCGCAGCACCGGGGCGCCGGGTTGATCGTCCGCGCACGCCAGGAAGTCGCGGCGGGGCAGCGTGATCCACACCGTCTCGGACCAGCGCCCAATCCTGCCTTTGGCGCCATGTGGCTGGATGCGAAAGAAAAATCGTGTCGGTGTCGCGAGGGGGTCGACCGCAAACGCGCGGTCCGGCAGCACGACGACCTCCTGTGTGAATAACGGATCGAGCGCGCGTTCAATGCGAAAGCTCGTCGCGCTGCGAGGACCCTCCCACTCCACCACCGCTTCGCGCTCGCTCATGACGCGAACGCGCAGGTTGCGAGGCGCATTGAGCCAGCCAGTCAACGCCAGCCGGGGAATCGCCGGCCGGTGCACGGCATCGGGGACCGCGATCATGCTCGGTTCAGCGAGCCCGAGGAGTGTGTGCATCCCGTGCAGCGCGACGGGCGCCGCTTCGGGCTGTTCCAGGTACTGGAGCTGAAACGCGCGGTCGAGCAGGCGGCCCGCCGGCACTTCGGCGAGCGACCGCTCGAAGAAGAGGCCGGCCTCGAATACCGCGATGCCGTCGCGTTCGAGGGCGCTTTCCGTCGTGGGGACTCGCGCCTGGAACCACTCGCCTCGCGGCAGGGACGGAACACCGAGCGGCAGCAGCACGGCCGGTCGGGGCGGCTCGATATCCTCTTTTGCTCGCGGGGGAGGATACGGCGAGGCAAGCGGAAAGCGCCGCGCGCGCGCCGCGGACTGCGACCTCCCGGTCACGGCCGGCTCGCTCCGATCGGCGCTGTACCACGTCGCGTCGTCGGGGACATCCCCGAGAAAGCGCGGATGCCCGTCGACCAGTCCCAGATCCTCGAGACGCTCGGTGGCGTGACCGCTGCGCACGGTCACGTCCAGCGTGACCACCTCGGCGCGGATGCGGCGCGAGCGTCGCACCGCTGCGAGCGCGACCTCCGGACTCACGCTGCGCCAGAAATCGGCCGACTCGATCATCAGACGCGAAGGATGAGGCCGGCGTAAGTGCTCCAGGACCCGGCTCACGATCGCGTAATACTCGATCGGTGCAGCGGACGGATTCGCGGGCAGACGCTTCACACGTATCCAGGCACCGGGCCTGAGGAGCGAAGCCGCCGGGCCGTCGGCCTCGATTTCCAAGGTCCCCGGCACGCGCCGCATCCGTGCGGCTGGGAGGAACGCGCCTGGTGCCGTCCCATCCGACGCGATGCTGAGAACGCTGGCCACGCACGACCGCCACGCGCTGCTCAGCGACTGCCGCTCGCGGCGAAACCAGGTGGCGGTACGGAGGTTGACCGCGACGCTCGCCGCGGTGGGTCCACGCCGCAGGCCCAGGGGTCGCAAGGGCACCTGTACGAATCCGATCAGGCTGCGGCGCGCGGCGGGCGCGAGGCGCAACAAATCACCGCCCGCCGCGGGCGCCACGTCGATGGTCGGCGCGTCCGCTGCCGCGCCCGGGTCCCACCGCGCGCCGATCGAACGCGTCCGCAGCGTGCAGTTCACCGCCAGTGCGTCCGACCAGGTTCCCGGTGAGCGAGCCACGAGCTGCGCGGCAGTGAGGGCCACGCCGGCGCCCGCGTCGACGAGCAGGCCGGGGAGCGGAAAGCGGTTGGCGACGCCACCCGACGCGACGCGCACGACCCAGCAGCGCTGCCCCCCGGCCCGGAAGAACTGCCGCACCGCCGGGGCGAGCTCCGCATACACGATCGCGTTGCTGTCGCGCTCGATGCCGAGGACCAGGTCCTCGCCGAAAATGTCGTGGAATTCGTTGCTGCTCTCGACCGCCACCGGCACGTCCAACGGACCGGCCGCGGCCAGGCCGACGAACGCCGCGACATCCATCCGCGGCAGCGGATTGGGAAGCGGCGGCCGCCACGTTTCGAACGTGATGCCGGCGCGCTTCGCGACGGCCGTCGTCATGCTGGCCTCCGGATCACACCAGCTCGATGCGCTCGGACGCGAGCACCAGCTCTTCGATCGCCACGTCGGTGCCCTTCGCCGAGAGCGAAGGCCCGGTGTATTTGATCGGCCTAGCGTTCGTGAGCTTCCATTCCTGCACGACGGCGGAGCGATCCTCGCTCACCAACTGGATCGCGACCGTGCGCAACGCCGCCTGACTACCGTTGCGCACCTGATGGATCCAGTTGTAGAGCGTTTCGAGATCCCCGATCACGCCGCGCTTCAACGTGATGTCGGGCACCTTGTACGTCCCGGTCACCTTCATCGGCGTGTTATCCTGGAAATTCCCGCCGCGATACTCGGCGACGGTGACTTCCATGCCGAGACCGGTGACCTCCTGAAATGCGGCGCGCATGCTGGTCTCCGCGTTCGGCACGCCGTCGATCTGAACGCGGAAATTGAACTGGCTATACGGGCGATCCCGTTCGACTGCCATGAGCGTCTCCTTGTGTCACCAGCCGTCTGGTCAGACCCGGCGATCGGCCGTCCATTGGCCGATGCGGAAGATCACGAACTCGGCCGGCCTGAGCGGCGCAACGCCGATGAGGCACACCATGCGACCGTTGTCGAGGTCGTTCTGCGTCATGGTCGTGCGGTCGCACTTCACGAAGTAGGCTTCTTCGGGTTTCGTGCCGAGCAGGTGTCCGGATTTCCATTCGTTGAACAGGAAGTCTTCGATCGTCCGCCGGACGTTCCCCCACAGCGCCTCGCCGTTCGCCTCGAAGACGGCCCACTGCGTGCCGCGATCGATCGACCGCTCGAGGAAAGCGAAGTAGCGGCGCAGATTGACGTACTTCCACTCGGGGTCGGAGCTGATGGTCCGCGCACCCCACACGCGGTAGCCGCGGCCCTCGAAGTAGCGCAGGGCATTGATCCCTTCCGGATTCAGCACGTCCTGATGTCCCTTATTGAGCGGGATCTCGAACCGCAGCGCGCCGAGCACGACTTCGTTGGCCGGCGCTTTGTGCACGCCCTTCTGGATGTCGTTGCGCGCATAGATCCCCGCGATGAACCCGCTCGGCGGCAGGTCGACCTCGGCGTCCGTCACGGGGTCGAGAATGCGGACCCACGGGTAGTACAGCGCCGCGTACGTGGAGTCGACTTGCGCCCGGTATTCGCGCACGTCCGCCACGCCATGCCCCGGCACCGAATCGAGCACCGCGATGCGATACCGCATCGCCTCGCAATGCGCGATGAGGGAGTTCATCACCGCCTGGATGTCCGTCTTCGTCGCGGCATAATCGCCCTGGGAGTCCGAGTATCCGGGAGCGGCAACGATGGAGACGTCGGGAATATCTTCGAGTGCCTTGAGACCGGTCTTGTGATCCGGATCGTCCTCGAATCCGCGATAATTGTCGGGCTCGGGCCGCACGCCGTCGGTGCCGCCGGTCAGACTCACCTGAAAGACCTGCTGGTCGGCGAGCTCCACATCGTCGACGAGGCTGGGCGGCATGGAGCCCGGAATCGTGACCTGATCGAGCAGCAGCGTCGCCAGCGCCGGACCCTGCAGCGTGCCGGCCTCCGCGATGAAGGGGATCTGCGCTTCCTGCGACGGGGACCCGAGCTCGCGTGCGAAGATTCGGGTCAACGCCCGGCGATGGTCGGGGTGCAGAGCGACATTGTCCCAGACGTCCCGATGAATGGCGAGGCCATCGCCGTCGAACGAGATCGCTTCGACCGTCAGCGCGAGGATCCGTGCCTTGTCGCCGCCGACAACGCTCAGATCGCCGTTGCGCAGGTCGAGCACCTTCGCCCCGGCGTGCAACCGCCAACTCGTGCGGTTCGCGGCATCGTCGAACACCCGCTCCGCGTAGTAGAGCCCTGAATTTCCAGCGTTCGTGACGCTGTCGACGTGGATGACGTCGTTCGCCGTTACGCCCCGGAGTACCTGGACACTGGGATTGTCCGCATCCGTCTGGAGTACGTTTTTACTCAGCCGGAACATGAAGCTGACGCGGATGTTGCCGGCGCGACCCGGGAAACGCGCCTCGAGCTTGAGCGACCCCCCGGCGACGAGCGTCGACGTCAGCTGACGCGACGCGGTGCCCGCCGCGGTACCATCCTGCTTGTAGATCCGCGCGATGTAGAGGCGACGGCCGCCGTTTTCGAAGAACGCCTGGACCGCGTGGGCCAGAAAATTGTGCGACGGTTCTTCGTCTTTGAATGCGAGCTGGTCGCGGGTACCGAAGGTGCGCTCGAACTCGGAAAAGCTGGTAATGAGGATAGGCATCCCGCCCACGGGACCGTAACGCGCCGGCCCGACGAATCCCGCCGTGCTGGTGCTCACGCCTTCGATCAGTTTCGCCCGATAACTGACTTCTTCGACGTAAACGCCCGGCGCCAAATACTCAGGCATGACAGGCCTCCTTACTCACGGCGGGGACGCGCCCCGGGAGATCGACAGATGACTGAATGAGCCGGTGCGCAGGATGAGCTCCCTGCCAGCGGTCAGCGTGCCGGTCCACTCCGTCGCAGTCGTCGCCGCGACAGGGTAGACCAGCACTTGGGGTTGCTCGGTCAAGAGCGTCTTGATGCTGGGAAGCCCGTCCCACGGCGGCCGCAACGGCGGCCGGCCAGGCGGCGTCGCCGCACCTGCGAACACCCGCACCGTGACCGGCCAGGTCTGATGACCGAGTACAGCCTGTCCGGTACCTGGTGGAGAGCCAAGGCGGAGCCGGTCCACCACGGGCGTTTGCACGAGGACGAGGACCCGACCGCGAGCATCGGCGATGCCGGTTCCGGACACGCCGCTCACCTCCACTCGCAGAACCGCGTACGGCACCGCATCGCCCGTGTCGGCGTCGCGCAGGTCCGCGCGGATCACGCCGAGTCCGGCTGCCGCTACGCGGGTCGGTGCGGAGAACACGGGGACCTCGAGCAGCGGCAGCGCGGCCCCCGTGGGGTCGAGCGGGAGGTCCACTGTGAAGATCGTCGGCAGGAACCGATCCTCGGTGTCCTCGATCATGATGAGATAGGGAACGACGTCCGGGAACGAGAGGGGCGCCGCGAGATCAGCGGACGGGAATTCCAGCTCGCGCAGGCCAGAGAGCTCGTGAAAGCTCACGATGCCTGACGGCCCGACGACGCCGTGCACCACGGCGCTCGGCAGTGTCAGGGGCAGAGCCGTGGCTTGCATTCCCCCACGCACCGGCCACCCGGTCGTTTGATCGATCAGGCGCAGGCCGAGAATCGCGGCCACCGTCCGAGCTTCGAGGCCCACGGTGGTCATGGCACCGGCACGACCGCGGAGTCCAGTGGCCCAGTCGCGAGCGCGCGCCACCGCACGGCCGCGGGTTCGTCCGTGAGCTCTGACGATTCGACGAGCACCGCGCGCGCCACATAGGGAACGGAGAGCTGGTAGACGTGATTGATCATCACTTCCCAGATCCGGAACAGATCCTCGGTGGAGAGCTCCGCGAGGGTGACCTCGACCGACTCGTCCGCGCCGAATACGTCGCCGCGGTAGGCGTTGAGCAGGTTGGGGGGCAGCGTCGGATTGTCTTCCAACACGCGCATCATCCAGCCCGCGATTTCGTGCTGGCGCGAGGCGCTTCGCGCCCAGGCCGTCAGGAGGAAGTGCAGGTCCAACGAGAGCATCGGACGCTGGCGCCGTCCCGAGACGACGCGCCCCGGCGCCGTGCGATGGTTGGAGTTGTGATAGATCCGATACAGCAGCAGCGAGACGCCCTGATCCATCGGCTGCTGGAAGTTGTCCGCCACGTACACCTGAAAATCCAGCGCCGCGTCGTTGAACAGCGCCGGGACGTAGCTCGCGCGCAGCAGCCGGATCACGGCTTCGCACGTGTTGGCGATCGCGGAGTACGTTGCCACGTCGCGTTACCTGGTCATGGCGCGTTGCAGCGCCGCGGCCAAGCCGTTCTCGAGCGGCTCGCGGAACAGACACGCCCGGTGCCCGCGCGGCGTCACCGCCAGGACGGGCAAGGCCGGATACATCTGAAACAGCTCATCCCATTGCGGGCCCACATCGGCCTTCGTCAGTCCCACGACGACGATGCTGGGCTGGTGCTCGCGAATCGCATCGAGCAGCTCCTCACGCTTGAATATTTTCTCCACGACTTCGCAGTCAGGCTCTGCCTGCAGCAGTCGCCCGACGATATCGCCCGTCATCCCCTCGAGTCCTACCAACAGCGCCCGCGCGCGCGGCACGACACCGTCCTCGGGTTTCGAGCGGCCAAACGTGGCGCGCGCCGAGCCGCGTGCGAATGAATCGTTCGATCTGATTTGGATTCAGCGAAGGTGTGGGCCAGTCGATCCGTTGCGGCCTAGATCTCGATCCGGATCTTGACCTGCCGCGTGGGAAGGCGCACGCTCTCCCTGGAGTGCGACTCCAGCAAGGAGACGAGTATGCCCGACCCTGTGGAGAAGAGCGATTTCTATCCCGTGAAGGCCAACACGCCCGTGACGCTCTCGATCAAGATCGGTGAAGGTCAGGTGGGAGGCACAGACGTCTCGTTCGACGGCGCTTCGCTCGGTTCTGGGGCGATCACCAACCTGCCCGTCGGAACCGCGGGGCAGGACCTCAAGAACAAGAGTGTCGACTGCCTGACCACCGTGCGGCGGCAGAATGCGTCGTCGGGCAAGACATCCGTGACGTATACGCTCAAGGGGGGCGTGCAGGATCAGGACTTCACCTACGACGACGCGACGCTGAGTCAGATGGGTGACCGCGTCGTGTACGATGTCTCCTTCGTGTTTTCTTGAAATGGAGCAGCGATGCGCACCTCGATCCTGACGTCGCTGATCGGACTCGGCCTCGCTGTTGTCCCCCTCGCGGCGCAGTCCACAGACGCCGGCGGCCCCGCCTTCAATGGGCTCCGCACGCCCACGTCACCCGCATTCGTGTTGCTCGGCATCGCCCCGACCGAGGTCGAGCGGCCCAATACGCCGGCCGATCTGGCGTTCAGCGTGCTGAACCGGAGTGCGGCATTTACGAGCTTGCCCAAGGACGTAGCGCTCGAGATCAGCCCGTACTGGCTCGTGAAGCACCCGACGCTGACCTGGGAAGCCGACAGCGTGCGAGGTCTCGGCAGCTCCATCGCACGGACCATGACCATCTCATTTGCGACGGCGGAACTCGGCACCACGACGCGACCGGTGACTGGCCTGGCACTCGGCCTGCGCGCGGCTCCGTTTTCCGGCCGGATCCCCGCCCGGACGGCCGCGCGGCTGCGCGAGCTCGGAGATCGATTGGGGATCGAGAGCCATGTGCTCGCGGATCTCCGCGCGGAGCGCCTGAAAGTTCTGGAGCGAATTAGAACCCAGGAACTCGAGGCTGCGGGCAGCGATAGCGCGGCTCGGCGCGAAGCGCTGAATCGCTTTACCGCCGCGCGGGGAGAGCTGACCCGCACGGTCATGCAATCGCCCCAATACCTGGCAGCCGTCGACAGCACAGAGGAGACGTTTCGCGATCTGGCGGTGAATCGCGAAGGATTCGTGCTCGAATTCGCCGCCGGCGCGGCGCTGCAAGCTCCCGGCGGCTCGGCGGACAGTGCCTCGCTGGCCCGGTGGGGCGCCTGGATCACCGCGGGCTATGAAGGAAAGTCCTTGAGCTTTGTGGTCGTGAACCGGTTCCTGGCCAGCTCGGTGGACTCCACCTTCGACGCGCTCGATCTGGGAATGCGGCTGATCTACACCAGCGGCCGATACGCGATCTCGGCGGAAGGCAGCTTTCGCTCGTTCACCGAGAGCGGCGCGCCGTCCAACGAGTATCGGGTCGCTGCGTTGGTGGACTTTGAGCTACAAAAAGGCTTGTGGGTGACCGGGACTTTTGGTCGGGACTACACCGCGGCTGCACCCGGAAGTCTCATCGCGCAGATCGGTCTCTCGATGAACGTCGCCGGCGAACGAGTCAAAATTCCCGGGCCCTAAGGCACCGGCGTCGCGCGCCTGCCGAATCGCACTTCGCTGCCCTGCAGTCGCGCAGCCGCCTGCCCGCGCCGGTGGACCTGCAACTTCTCGAGCAGACTGTGCACGTGATTCTTTACGGTCGCCACCTCGATCCCCAGGCGAATCGCGATGTCCTTGTTGGAGAGCCCCGCTTCGATCAGCGTACCGATCTCTCGCTCGCGTCGCGTGAGCGTGTTCTCCTCAAGCGTCCGCCCCGCCCTCGCGGCGAGTGCCGCGACGCGGCGCCATAACGACGCGGCCGTGTGGGCCGAGCAGAGCAGCTCACCGCGGCCAACGCCCTCGAGCACCGTCACCAAATCCGGGACAGACGCGGCGCGCGGCACGTACCCCGCGACCCCCGCCTCGGCACACGCGATGAGATCCTGTTCGTTTTCGCGAATACCGAGCGCGACCACTTTGACGCCGGGGGCGATCGCGGCAATGCCACGCACCGCGGCGGCGCTCTGCGGCATCGCCATATCCACGAGCGCGACGTCGGGGTGATGTTCGGCGGCGAGCCGTGCGGCCGCGGGCACGTCGGCGGCGGTTCCGACCACGGACAGGCGTCGCTCGTCAGCGAAGATCTGCGCGAGGCCGTCCCGGTACAGGCGGACGTCCGACACGACCAGCACTCGAATGATCGTTGACTTCACGCAGGCACTCCGTACCGGGCTCCGTACGGTAGGGCCCGCCGCACCCGGCGCTAGGACATTTTGAGCGGCGAGAATCTCGGAGTGTTACGACAATCGGAGACGCGACGGCCCGCGCCCGCGGCGCCCGCGCGCAGCAACGGGCGGCAGCTGGCGCGACGCCGGGTGCTGTGGCTTGGTTCTCGCGGTCCACGCGCGCAGCTCTTTCAAGAATTGCTGCAGCGCCCACGCCGAACCCTTCCCGACGACCTCTTCCCAGCCATGCCCTGTGACCTTTTTCACCAGGCGATAGCAGGCGCTGGGGTGGCGATGGCTGCGAAACGCCATCCAGCACAGCGAGACCCGCTTCTGTTCCGCCGACTCGATCCAGCTGAGCACGGTGACCCATTCCGTCAGGCGGTGCAGAGGCGGCAGTCCTTCGTTTTTGAGCATGCGGGCGAACTGGAAGCGGTTGGTGAGTCCGAGCTCGCGGGCCACCTTGCGTGCCGAGCCGATCGGCCCTTTGGAGAGGAGTACAGCTTCGATAACGGCTCGCGCACGGAACTTCATCCCGGGACGGGCGGAGCGGATCGCCACGAGTACACGTTCGAGCAAGGCGTTCCCCAGGGCCGGGACGCCACCAATCATGGGCTGTCGCAGCGTGGCTCGCAATCCGGGGGGATCGCCCGGGGTGCTGCTCAAAGGGTCATAGTCGACTGCCCCTTTTGCGCGCATGCTGGAGCCTCCCCCGTCCGAGCACAAAACGGAGGTTCCATGCGAACCCAGCACATGCGTCGCACCATCGCTGACAAAGTGAGTGAAGAGCAGCGCACGCACAAAGCGGCCAATGGAATCCGTGTTTGGGCGCGTCAGAACGGATTGAACATGTCGGAGGCGGACATCGCGCACTGCGTCCAGTTCGCCAAGGAGTACATCGAACACGTACCGGCGATCATTGAGACAACCGAACAGGCGGCGCGGCAACTGGGCTTGATCGCGGAGGTTACGGGGTTTCTGCAAGCCGCCGAACACTATTGGTTTGAGCCCAACGACGTGTTTCCCGACCAGATCGGCTTGTTCGGCCTGCTGGACGACGCGTACGTGTGTCTAAGCGTAATTCACGCGATGTCGTCCAACCTGCAGGCGCGCACTGGTAGACCGTTGATATCTCTCGATCTCGGCCCAGCGAACGCCGCGGCTCGTAACGCGATTGGCGAGCCGTTCGCGAGCCAGTTGGACACCATTGTGATGCAGACAATGGGCGGCCCGCTCGTCCAGTCCGTCATCAACATGCTGAATCAAGTCGCCACACGGATACCGACGTTCAATACACCAGATCCCTACTGGGGAAACGCGAGCAACGAGGAGATCGTGAATCTCCAACTTGGCGCATTGGGAATCTTCTGAGAGGCGCGCCGATGGACGCCGAGTCAATTTATCAAACACTGCACAACGGCCCTCCCGACGCGCACCGAACGCTGCTCGAGCGGTTGCCGGACACGGGCTTTGGAGAACAGGCTGCGTCGCTATTCGAAACGGGCAAGCCGGGGATGGTGATCATCGGCCTGGTCCCGGTCGTGGTGAAACTGTGCACCGGTATCGACCCCGGTGTCGGCACGCCGCTGGCGTTCGCCGCCCATCGCTACGCGGTCGAGTTGTACGAGGGCAGCGCTGATCACATCGGCCTTCTTCCCATGACGCTCAGCAACCTCGCAACCCAGTACGTCAATGGTTGCAACCTGCTCGGCGACTCCGAAGCGACGCTCGCCTTCACCAAGCAATGGATTCCGTATTACACGAAACTCGGCGAGCGCGAGAACCTTCCTGGGCTCAAGGCCGGCAGGATCAACGCGCTCTTGAATCTCCGTCGCCTCGAGGACGCGGAGCAGGCGCTCGCCGACCCGAGCCTGCGAGGCAACTTCGCTACCGACATCGAAATCGCGCGGCTGGGAAAAAAGCTGGAGCGGTTGCTCGCCGACCCTACAGCAGACCGGGCACAAGCGCAGCAGCGCCAGAAGGCCGCCGAGGCCGTCGGAATCGCAACGCCGGAGGTCGAAACAGCGCTGGACAAGGCCGTGGAGCTGGGCATCGACGATCCCGGCATGCAAGAACAACTCAAGCGACTCCTCGCCGAGAGGCTGCAGCGGACTCCGCCGGCGGATCTCACCAATCCACAAAACTTCGACCAGCAGCTCAAGGTGCTGCGGGATGCCGAGGAGTTCTTGACCCGCGGCTCAGGCGCCAACAACGAGCTGACCATGCGCCGGCGGGTGCGCGAAGCGGCGGGGATTTTTGTCGGACGCCAGCCGCCGCCTGAGCAGATCCGCAGCGCTTTGGCTGATCTCGAACAGTGCCTCGCGTGGGCGCGCGACCAGGGCCACACGGAGCTGACACGCGACGCGCTGTGGGGCATCTATCTGTGCCGAAGCCGGCTCACGCAGCCATCGGAAGCCGCGGACACCCTGCTGCAGCTGCGGGCTGATCTCGAAGCCGAGCGCGCCGCCATTCAGGATCCATTCAAGCGCGCCGGCGTGTTCTCCACCTATCCGTACCTCTTCGCCGGCCTGTGTGAAAAGCTGCAGCAGGCGGGTCGAACAGCGGAGCTATTGGAAGCCATCGAGGCAGCGAAGGGCCGGGCGGTGGCCGATATCTTGACTCGGAACGCCGGCCGGCCGGTGGAAGACGCCAGCATCTACTCGGCCGTTAAGCGCCTTCCGGAGCTCACTCGCGAGCACGCCTTCAATTATATGACGTTCTTCGTCGATGATGAGCGGACCTATATCGCGGTGGTGTCCAAAACCGGCGAGGTCCATGCGATCGAGCCGGTACCGCTGGGACGGCTCGCGATTCGCGAGGCCGCGGAGCATGTCGATCCCCGCGACGGCGACGCGGCGCAGGTCCTCGCTCCCCTCGTCGGCTGCCTCGATACGTTCCTAGCCGACGGTACGATCTCGCCGGACGACCACCTCGTGTACTCGCCGGATGAGGACCTCGCGAATGTGCCTTTGCATTTCCTGAGTCTGGGTGGCAAGCCGCTGATCGACCACCTATCGGTGTCGAGGATTCACGGCGCCTTTCATCTCGATCACGTGCTCGCCGGTAAGGGGAACCCGCCGCCGAGCTATTTCGCGTTGGTCGTGCCGTTAGTGCAGAACACCACGCGGGATTCGTGGCTTGAGTTACAGCGCTACCTGCGGGAGCCGCCCGCGAGTTTACAATCCCACCTCAAGGGGGAGACTGTCGAAGAGAAGGCGGCGACGCTGAAGCGGTTTCGCGCGACCAACCTGCGCGACAAGATCCTGCATTTCTCGGCGCACGGGCTGTTTCCAGAACTCGCTGCGAAGCAAACGCCCTTCGAGAACTCCGGCGTCGTTCTGGCAACAGCGAAAGGCCTGCCCGATAGCGAAAGATTGCTGAGCGGCGACCTGGATGGTCTGCTTACCCCCAGCAAGATCCTGGATTTCAAGCTCGATTTCACGGGCAGTCACGTCTCGATCATGACGTGCGTCAGCGGGTTGTCGCGTGAGGGCTTGGGTGGTGACGCGCTCGGAACCGATTGGGCGTGCACGCAAGCTGGCGCGGCCAGTCTGCTCACGAGTCATTGGAATGTCAGCGCCAAGGTCGCGGCGCCGTTGGTCAGTCGCTTCTACGACCGCTGGTTGGGTGACGGCGAATCGCGCGGGGCGGCCCTGCGGACCGTGATGACCGAGTTTCGCGCGGGTGAGGATCCCTTCAACCGTCCCGAATCGTGGTCGGCTTTCAGTCTGACGGGGGATTGGCGCTGACCCTCGCTGGACTCATCGGCCTCGGCGTGGTGTGGGGCTGGTGGACCGCGCCCTGGGCCGAGGTGCGCCGTCGCGTGTTGGCCGCAGTGCTGGTTTTGGCAGCGGCCGGACTCCAGGCGACCGAAGCGCTTTGGTTTGTCGGACGGCGTGCGCTTCCGCTCCTGTTGGGCGGATGGGTGCTCGGCGCGTTCATTCATTCGGTACTTCGCGGCGCGCTCCGTGCGAACGCGCGCGCGCGTGTGAACTCTTAAGGGAGGTTGCATGCAAGGTTCGTCGCCGGCCTCGACAATGCAATTGGTGGGAGCTGCGTTCTTCGGAGCCCTGATTGGATGGAATGTTTACGTGATCAATCGTTACCGGAAGGGCGACGTGCAATTGAGCGACCTTGTCACGCTGATGGGTGTCATTGGAGGCGGTGCCGTGCTCACATTGTTCCCAGCAGGCAGCGACCTGTTCGGAGCATATGGGATCGGATTGTTCTCGGGCTTTTTCCTGTATTTCATCTTGCTGACCATAATGGTCGGGGGCTCGAAGAACTTTACCTTCGACTGGTTCCTCGACGGACGGAGAAAGAAAGTCGGCGATGACGAGATGATCGGACCCGAATACCGTCCGACAACCGGGGCAATGGTTGCGGCGGGTAGAGTACCGCAGTAGCCGATGCCGTCACCGTCGGACCTTGGAGACCTGATCTTCGGCCGCGGGCGCTACCTCCGCGAGGGAGCTCCCGAGCCAACACTGCTTGCGCCGCTTTTGGAAGCAGTCTCTTCCGAGGCTTTTGTACGGGCCGCCGTTAGTTCCGACATTGCCCATCTCACAGCTTCACATCCGTCGCTCCGCGCTGACTTGTTCTCGACGATTGCCGGACGATTCGCTGAGCTCCCGGTGACTCATCAGAGCGAGCTGAGGGGGCGCGAACCGTTCAGCCTCTGGACACTACTGACCGAGGCCTACCACGCTGAGGGGGCCAAGCGCCGCACGCTCATTGAACAGCTCCTGCGTACGCGGGGATTCGGGGCCCATGCGGACGTCGTCGTAGGAGCAGATCTGGTACTCTCCCCGAGCGATCCAGGCGCACTTATCGAGAGATGGCTCAACGAGGCACCCTCGTTCGAGCGTTCGTTGGGACCCGAGTGGACGTGCTGGGCTTACAGCATGGTCGCGCAACGCGTCCCCGCGAAGCGCTTCTCGGGGACCATGGACACCGCCTTTGCAGCGGCGAAGCAGCTCGATCCCCCTTGGCAGCGTGCCGAGGCAGTGCGCCAGTTGCTAGGTGCGCTCATGCGTGCAGGTGTTCCTGAGTCGGTCCGCGCTAGCGCGCTTTCCCTTCTAAATGGGCTGGTCCCGGCGGACGACCCTTGGCGGAGCCACCTGCTAAACTACATCGGGTTCTGGACATCGGAACCGCAGCCGAACCTTCAATCGACCGCCCAAAAATATCCGCCCCCGGCACAAGTCTTCGTTAGCGAGCTGCGCAGACTGCTAGACGAGCCCTCAATTCCTGAAGCACATCTCGATGCATTCTGGATTCAAGCCCCTGCGTTTCAAGCCACTGCGATACCGATTCTCGGGGCCGGTGAATACGCGCCACCGCCACCACCCCATCGCGAACGGACCGTTCCGCAAGCCGTGGAGGAAGGAATGGGCGCCGTATTCGCCCGCTGGAGTGGGCGCAGCACCGGCGCACACGCGGCGCCACCCCCTCCACCAGCCCCAGCGCCCCCAACGTCACGATCACCCGCGCCAGCAGGGCGTGCGGCAGCAGGCGTGGACGACGAAGATGACTTCGCCCTCGGCGCTCGCCGCGGCGCGCGCGCCCCAGTCGCTGGGAACGGGGGCGGAGGGGGCGGCCAGCCTTCCCCACCGCCCCGCGACCGGGTCGTCAACACGAACATCACCGATCGCGATCACCCCGATGACTCTCCCGACCACACCGAGCCGCTGCAACGGGGCGCGCTCTATTACTACTGGGTCCAAATTGGGGCCCCGATCCCAGGTGCCCTCGCCCCGTCGGTCCTTCCTGCAGACCTCCCGGCAAGTGCAGAACTGGACGTGGCACTTTTTGCTCCCGACGGCGGATTCAAAGTCGATTCAGCCGCGAGCCTGGGACGCCTAAAGCTCGTCGGCGACGGCACAGCCGAGGTACTGCAACAGCCCGGCAAGTCATATAAGGGCGTGAACGATGAGACACTGAAGCGGCGCCTGCTCTTTCCACTGCGGGCGCCGAGCACCGCGGGACGGTATCGCCTGCGCTCGAACATCTATTGCCAGGGTGTGCTCGTGGAATCGCGGCTGATCGAGGCCTCCGTCGGTCAAGCCGCCCCGGCAGGGACCACCCCGGTCGCTGCGCAGGTGGATTACGTGTTGTCTCATGCATTCGCTGCCAGGACATTCGGCGGAATGCAATCCCATCAACTCAGTGTGCTCCTCAACCGAAACGCGGATGGCAATCACGACTTTTACTTCCACAGCTCGGCGTCCGACAAGAAAATCAATCGCGCGGTGACGATTGGGGGCAACAGGCTCAACAATACGATTCGTGAGGCGCGGCGCGGCTTGCGGCGAGTGTCGTGGGGTGATGAACAAGAATACAACCCGGAGAACCCGCAGACGGACCGTTACAAGACGACCCCTATCCCGCTCAACGATCTGCGCACAGATCTCGCGATACTCGCGGCGCGCGGCTGCAAAATCTACAACGCGGTGGTGCCGAAATTGGCCGATGATGAAGAGGCGCTCAAGACTCTGCTCAAAGCGCCGGGCGTGCTCCAGATCGCGGAGATCGAAGACATCGGCTTCGTGCTGCCTGCCGCGATCGTGTATGACTATCCGTTCCGTTCGCAATTACGGGAGTTTAACAAGTTCGACCTGTGCCCCGTGTTCGCGGAGGCGTTCAAGGAGAAGACCCCACTGCTCGAGACCCGCTGCTTCCAGGGCGCCTGTCCCAGTCGCGGCACGCGTACGACTGTCTGCCCGTCCGGGTTTTGGGGCTTTCGACACGCCATCGGGATACCCATGTCCGTGGGGAAGGATGTCAACGCCGAGCTGGAGCCGCGGATTCGTTATCACGGTGTTCCCGGGATCGTGGTCGCGGTGTCCACGGACCCGGGGCTTCCTGCCCGACAGGGGCATCAGCAGGACATCCAGAAGCTGCGCAATGAATGGGTAGCAAACCAAGGGTGGGCGCTGGGCGATACGACACAAAAGGTGCTGGATCTGCTCGCCCAGAAGAACCCGCATCTCGTGTACTTCTATTGTCACGGCGGGATTTCGGAGAGCGGTGGCGCTCGCGATCCCTATCTCAACGTTGGGCCATTGAATGACGAACCGCTCGTGCCCGAAACGGTTGGCGAAGAGGTGCACTGGAGCGATCCCCATCCGCTCGTATTCATCAACGGCTGCCACACTACCGCGCTCGACGCCGATACGGTCCTCGGATTCGTCACAACGCTGATCGAGCGCTCCAAGGCTTGCGGAGTCATTGGAACCGAGATCACGGTGTTCGAGCCGCTTGCCGGCGCCTTTGCCAAGCGCTTCTGGGAGCTGTTTCTTGGAGGCACACTCAACATCGGCGAAGCGATTCAGCAAGCACGCCTCGATCTGCTTCTCGCCGGTAATCCCCTTGGTCTGGTGTACACGCCGTTCGTGTTCGCCGGAACGAAACTCGAGAAGCTCAACTGAGGAGCAGGCATGCTTATCGATCTGTCGATCTGGGCGGTGCTCCTCCTCGCCATAGCAATCCAATATCGCGAATTGACGGCTGCGCGCCGCGAACGACCCGAGCCTACCGCTGAAGACTCCCCAATCCAGGATGTTACAGAGAGAAGAGGGAAATGGTTTGAGCTGAAGAAGCTGGAATATGAGAAGGCCGCGGAGCGCTATGACAACATCTACCGCGCGGTGTGGCAGAACTTCTCCTATATGGCGGCGGTCTCGGCCGGTATTCTGACGTTCGGGTCAAACAAGATCACCGACAACTATCTCTATGTTGCACTCGCCTTGACACCACTGGTGTTTTGGTTGATCGCCAATTTCCTGCCGATGGATCACTATGGAGATGCAACCCGGAGTCGGCTGAAGGCCATCGAAGAAGACATCAACAAGCTCTACTTTCCCGAGGCGGGCGATCCCAAGCTGGGTCACTTCATTCTGTTCCGAAACACGAAGTACAAGTGGCGCGTGCGCAACGTGGTCAGTGTCGTGGGCGGCCTGATCGCTGCCGCATGGCTCTTGTGCCTCGTCGTCGCCGCACATCACGGAATAGCCAATTGGATTCGGTCCACCGGCTGATGCAGATTACTGGAGAATGCCGAGCCCATCCAGCTCGAGAGCGCCCGATGCCCTACTGAGCGGCAAACGCGATGCGAGTCGCGCATTGATGCTGCAAGTCTACGACGGCGTTCTCCCCTCCCGCAGCGCCATCTATTGCAGCGCTCCCATCACCTCCGGCCGGCGATACCTGCAGTGGCTCACGAGCCAGCAGGGCCGGCAAGTCATCGACGATTTATCAGAAGCCGACAAGCGGCTGCATCAGCAACAGGTGATCGAGCCCAATAAAGCGCACGCCAGGGAGGTGGCGGATCGGCTCCGGCAACGAACCAATAAGCCCGTGATCGATCCGACCGCCGTCGGCCCGATCGACGGCTGGCGCCAGGCCGATTGGATCGCTTTTTGGGAAGATGTGATCGCGCGATTTGCCTTCGAGGTCGTACTGCTCGAGGGCTGGGAATACAGCTACGGGTGTTCGCACGAATTCTGGTTCGCGCATAGTCGCGGTCTTCCAACCCGCGATGAGGTCGGAAACCTGTTGACACCCGCGGAGGGCGTGCGACGCATTCAAGCGGCGATCGCGGAACTGCAACAAGCGCGAGCGGACACGAGCAAGTTGGACCGCGTGGTCGAGCTGCTCCGAGGGATTGGATCGTGACGCGCGAACGACTGCTGTTCAAGGACGCCGTGCTCGACCAGCTCGCCCGGCGCGCCAATGTCGCCCAGTTCGTCAGCTTCAGCCCGACACTCGAGCAGCGCTTTGCGCGCGTCTTTGGCTATGGCTCAAACCACCGCTTTCCCGATCTCCACGCCGCGGCGGCGGCCTTACTCGAAACGTCGGGCGAGCACTCGGTCAACGTCCGCAGTTTCGATCCGGCGACGCCCAAGAGCCGCGAGTTCGTCTATGGCTTGAAGACCGTGGACGACATCACCAACAACGTACAGCGCCTAGCGGCGACCGGACTGCATACCATCCTCAACGAGACGATCGACGTGAACGACGGGGGCGTGTCGGGCGTCGTGCTCGGCGACGTCATCGAGTTCGCGCCGGGCGACACGCCCCGCGCCGTGGAGAAGCCCGGTACCGCGGCGCTGTCACGCGCGCTCGGGTTGCGTCTCTTGCAGACGGTGTATGGCTTCCAACCCGCGCTGAGTCGCTTCAATGCGACGACGCGCGTCGAATTCAGCATCCATCCGCTGCGGCGGGGGTTTCGCCACGATCACACGATCGTCTGGGAACTCGAGAGTGTAGGCCCTTCCTCGGCTCGAGCCGAGATCCGCTGGCCCAACCGCTTCAGCCAGTTCATCGGCGACAAAGCGTTCGGACTCCTCATTGCCGATTTGCTGGGCCTCCCCGTGCCGGCGGCGACCGTGTTCTCCCGGGCGATCGCGCCCTTCCGGTTCGGCCAGGCGACCAGTTCGGGCGAGACGTGGGTGCGCACATGCCCGCGGGTCCAAGTCCCAGGAAAGTTCACCACGCACCGCGGCTGGCTCGATCCGTTCGTCCTCATGAACCGCGAAGATCCGACCGGCGAACAGATCGCGTCCGTGCTAGCACAGGAAGGGGTCGACGCCTCCTACTCGGGAGCCGTGCTCGCGTCCGAGCGCTCGAACGGCAAAAAGGGCGTCCTGACAATCGAGGGGACCCGTGGCTTTGGAGACGAGTTCATGGTGGGACGCAAGGGGCGGAGCGCACTGCCCCGGACCGTACACCATGGCGTTCGCAGGCTGTACAGCCGGGCCGAGCGGCAACTGGGACCCGTGCGCTTCGAGTGGGTCGCGGACAAAAGGCAGACATGGATCGTGCAGTTCCATCGCGGCGCGAGCCCCAGTCACGGACGGGTCATCTATCCCGGCAGACCGAAGACGTTCCGCCGCTTCGAAGTAGATCAAGGCCTTGAGCCCCTGCGCGCTTTGATCGATGAAATCGCAGGTAGGGACCTTGGCGTCGTTCTCATCGGCGACGTCGGCGTGACCAGTCATCTCGGGGACGTACTGCGACGGGCGCAAATTCCCTCCTACATAGAGGCTGCTGTCTAGGAGGGAGGCGTCCACAGGCGCTCAAAATGTCCTAGTCCCACGTCCATTGGACTCACATCCTTCTCAAGTTGCGGTCTTTCCCCAAACGAAGGAACCGCTCTGATGAACTTTCTGCAGTGGCTCACGATCGCGTTCACCGTATTCCTGTTTGTGCTCGTCGCCAGTTATTGGTTCGGCTGGTCCAAGCAGGAGCCCGGCAAGGATTATCGCTGGCAGATGTTCTCGGCGCTGCTCAGCATCGAGGGCCTGCTGCTGGGCGTGTTCCTGCAGGAAGGCCGCGTGCAGGAGCAGACGCGGCAGGTGGCGGAAGCCCGCCAGGTGGTGACGAACTACTCGGCGCAGGTCAACCGGCTGGAAAGGTTGACGAACCGGCTCGGCGAGCAGGTGACCACATCGGCGGCGCGCGCCTCCGTCGATTCCATCAAGACCGTGATCAACAACACGAAGAAGTTTCAGCCGATGCTGGTGCACCCGCTGCCACAGGGGCATAAACCGTAGTGGACCTGTCGCTCGCTGACGTCCTGATCGCCGGCTTGGGCTCGCTACAGGCTCGACGGATTGATGAAGATGCCGGCCTCGGCCGCCGCGCCCGTCATTTCCGAAAGCCGCAGCTCGGATTGCTGCCGCCGTAGATCATCGAGCTGCCGCAGCTCGTTCTGCGCTTTCCAGTACTGCGCCTGAAACTGATTCACGAGCTGCGGCGAAATGGCGCCGCCGCGCTGGGGAACATTCCGGAGTAGCGCCTGCTGCTGCCGCATGACTCGGTCAAACGCTTCTTGATGCTCCTGGTAGGCATCGATTCCCTTTTTAATCAGGAACCCGACGAAGACCACCTTGAGCACGAACACAACGATCGCGCCTAACGCGAACAACACGACCAAGGTGATGAAAAAACCGTCATCCATATTCCCTCCTGAGTGCGTCGAGCCGTCAGTGCGTCATGCGCAAAGGATCATTCAATCCGTTCAGCCGCGGATCCCGAATTGGCGGGGGCGGTCCGCCGGGGGGCCTTGGAGGGATCTGCAAGAAGAGAACGCGCGGCGGCACCAGCAGGAAACGGAAGCAACTGCTCCCGGCGATGTTGGCAAGCTTGTGGCGCCGGAAATCGAGATCATTGAAGTCATGCGACGTCGTGGGCACGACAGAGTCGGTCACGGTAAAGAGATCTGGAGAATCGGTAATCGACGGTGTCTTCCCCGTCAGGAATCGTGACAACGCCGCAGGCATTTGCTGTGGATCGACGTGCAGAAATGCCGTATTCCCCCCGGGAACGCCGTTCATGGTGCCGTTGGTGCTTGTTTCTCGGATGTGACACGCGGTGCAGGTGTGAAAGGAGAAATGGAAACGCGCCTCGTTATCGAGGATTCCGGCGCTCGTAAAAATGGTCCTTTGCTGGGCTGGCGACGCGCGCGACGTCGCGGCCAAGAACGGATCGGTGGCTCCCGGGAAGTGGTCGGGTACGGTGTTTTGATCGAGCTTGATGGCGGTGGCATTGGCATTCACGTACTGCGCGATAACCGGCTGGTCGTTCAATGTTTCATCCGGCGTTTGTTTCGTCGTCACCTCCACGAGCAAGTGGCTGCCCGCGTCGAGGTTGAATTCCCGTAACTCCCACGGGGAGGCCAGGGCGATTTCGTTGGTCCGCAGCTGATTCAGCGCGCTCCCATTCGGCTTTGCCGGATCGGCGTTCGCCCGTACGAACTCGTTGGTAATCGCCTCGAGCGCGCTGTTATACGCCGTACTCCCAAGGGCGAGGGAGCTCAGCGCTACCCAGCGCGCCGCCCAGTCGCGCACGTCGGGACAGGTGTGCCGCGGGATCCCGTATTCGAAGATCACCGAGAACGGCAGGAAGCTGCATCCGCCGCCCGCCCTGTTCAGCACGCCGAAGATGAAGCGTCCCTCCCCGGCGCTGCCAGCGCCCCCGCATACGGGGTTCGTTCCCAGGTCGATGCGGTTCACAATCGCCGCCAGACGGAACGGCGCCCGGTCGAGATCGAGTTTGCCACCCGTCCGCGGCCACGGAGTGATCAGCAACGAGGCAATGTTCGGCCGCGGCTGGGCCACGAATCCACTGGACACGGTTTGCGGGCCAGCCCACTCGCGCAGCCAGGCCTCCACGAATGTGGCGGGATCGATACCGGTGGGTGCCACCATCTCCGTCACAAGATGCTTGAACGTCCATCGGCCATTGGGATTGCCTGCGCCCGGTGAGCCGGGGGCGAGACACGGGTTCACCGTTCGTCCCAGATCAGTGACGACGGACGGATCGGTGATCATAAGTGAGCGCGCCGGGTCGATGCTCAGCGGGTCGACGGCGGGGACCAGATCGAAGAGGTCGACCCGTGTCCGGGCGCTTATGAGCGCGGTGACGTCGCGCAAGCTTCTGAAACGCGCCAGCCGAGCGCGGACCATGGCGGAATCCTCGATCCCGACAATTATGCGTCCCCGGAATACGGGCTGCGCAGTGGCGTTGGCTTTGATCGCGCTGCCGCGTTCGACCTGCGCGCTGAGCTCCGCGAAATCGAAATCGACGATGGCGGAGAAGACACCGTCGCGTGCCGTGGAATCCCCGTTCGTGCCGTCGTCTCTAAGCACAATCTCCTTGCCGCGCGGATAGATGCTGACGCCCTGGAGGACGCTCGAGTCGCCTCGTTCGAACCTGACTTCGAGGACCGCGTTGCCTCCGGGCTGCGCAGCGGCGAGCGGCCGGACTGTGGCGCTTTCGATACCGGGAGGGATGCGGCCGAAGTCCCGGGCGGCGGGACGACTCGGCTCGACTCTGCGACACGCCGGGACAAAACCCAATCCAAGAAGGGTCGCAGCGGTGATCTGATGCGTGCGCATACTTGCCTCCGGCGAAGCCAGTTGACTTGAAGCTGCCAACCGAGGCGACGTTCGCTATGACAAAATGTGCGCTGACGGGATCTCCTCGATCACTCTTCTCCAATGCACAAGCTGACAGAACGTTAGGACTTATGGTACGTGGCGCCCTCGCATGGCCGCCGCTCGTTTTGTCCTAGCGGTTCTCCAAGAAACGGATTGCGTTAGCAACATGACAGCGCCACCAGACGTACACGCCGAGCCGTCGTCGACGACCACTGTTCCCTAATCGAGTGCACCCAGCATTCCGCCGCCGTTCACGCAATCCTACTGGGTCGCCGAGTATCCCCCGCCGCGGTCGCTGCCGCTCGACCAAGAGGCGCTGCAGATTTCTGAGCACGCGTACGCCATCGGATTGCGCGTGAAGGTCGCACTCACCACACTGGCACTTCAGTAAGATTCGAGCCTTATGGATCCGCAACAGGGCATTGTTGGGCCACAGCGACCGGGTCGCTTGCGGGTTTTTTCTCCCTGGTCTGTGGAGCCCTCGCGATTGGATACGCCGCCGGTATCGTGCTGGGCGTCATTCCCCCGCAGCAGAGGCTTGATGCATCCGCCCTCATAGCCTTGGCGCTCACCGCGGCAGTTGTTGTGCTGCTAGCATCCCCCGGATTGGTCGATCGTTTGAAGCGCCTCGAGCTACAAGGTTTCAAGCTGGAGATGCTCGAGAAGGTGAAGGACAAACAGGCACTGCAGGAGGAGCGCCTTGACGATATCGCCCTTATGCTTCCCCTACTCTTTCCCGAGCGTGAGCGGGCGCTACTCTTGAGTCTTGCGGCAGGAAGCATGCGACCATCTAAGGGAAGCCACGACGTCCGTGTTGAGTTGCGGCGCTTGCGCTCCATTGGCCTGCTGCGCATGCGCCCGTCTCACTACATTGCGGACTTAAAGGACAACCTTGAGATCGACCTGGCGACACTCGTTGAACTCACGCCGCTCGGCATGCAGTGGTCCCGGAGGCTGAAAGAGATCGCGGCGACAGAGAACGGGGATACTCCCGAAACGTCTGCCTGATCGGTTTTCACACCAATCCATGGAGAGGATGCGTAATGGCCGAGCCGCGATTTCGGACGACGGGTTCCGTGTTACTGCCCAACCAAAATCTTCCGCTCCGCCACCGCCACCACATCGATCCCACCAGGCACGGTAAAGACAGCGCTCATATCGAGCGGCATCGTGCTCTGAATGACCACGAACCCTTCGAAGAACGGCGTCGTCAGCCCATAACGCCGCCGCAGATCCTGACAGTCGGTCATCAATGCAAAGGTCCCGGGCAGCGAATCGTTGAACGGTTTCAGTGGTCGCTGCGGGATCTGGAACCCCGGCGGAAACGTGATGACCAACCGTTTACGCAGGAACACCGTCAGCGAGTCGCTCGGATTATTCACGTTGATGCTGGTCGCATAGGCCTGCACAGTAAGCGGGGGCCGCTCCCTCGGCATGCCACACACGACCTTGGCGGCGTACCGGTACTGGAATGGTCCTTGGGCCGGGAGGGCTCGGATCCAACCGGCCGATGTGGCCACGACTGCAAGCATCGAGAGTCGAACCGGCAGCGCGAGATCCGGCATAGATTGCTCCAAGTCTGGGGTACGTCGATCAAGAGTGGAGTCCCGGCGGCTTGTGTCTATGACGGTTTGAGCAGGCAAACAGACGCACCTCAGGCGCAGTGATTCACCGGACCTACTCTTCAGAATGGGAATTCATCGACCAGAACCGGCCAGCTCCCTTAATCTCTCCAGCACCTTCACCATCGCCCACGTATCCCGCTCGCAGTAGTTCAACAGACCCTGCCTCACCCGATCGCGCTCCTCCGGCGAGATCTTCTGCGCCACGAACAGCAGCCGCGCGATCTCGACGGGGGAATCTCGGCGCAACTGGCCATCGCGGATTCGGCGGGACACCCGAAAGAGTGGAAGGGACTGCGGAAGGTGCCGCTCGCACTCGTGGCCCACGCCGGGCCGGAGTAGACGCGATATCATTACGCATGCGCCCTTTCAGTGCCGCAGCCTTCCTTTTCGTACTCCCGCTACTTCAAGGCAACCCGCAACGCGATGACAGCCAATGGACCATGCCGGCGAAAGACTACGCCGCCACGCGCTACAGCGGCCTGTCGCAAATCACGCCGGCGAATGTCACGCGGCTGCGCCCAGTGTGGAGCTTCTCGACCGGCGTGCTCGGCG